>LUML01000004.1_pt1 | contig 90106 bp, 93 predicted proteins | sample 729661 | NCBI WGS metagenome assembly LUML01 (sample SAMN03860264, study PRJNA289734) | marine metagenome | biome: seawater column; feature: ocean; material: water; isolation source: Red Sea water column Station 22 - depth 10m | place: Saudi Arabia: Red Sea | collected 2011-10-15 | depth 100 m | reverse complement strand
CATAAATTCATCTATTTTTTCTTCAAACTCTAAAGATATATCAATTTTATCAATACCATTTAAGATTCTATTTTGAGAGAAATCATCTATAAAGAAATTGAATTCGATTTCCTCACAAACTACAGACTTTTTTTCTATAGATATTTCTATTTTTGTTTTCGGATTTTCTGAAACTTTTTGAAATAATTTTTCAATTATATCTTCACTTGCTTCTATTGGGAGAAGCCCAATATTTATTGAATTCAATCTAAAAATATCTGCAAATTTAGATGAAATTATTGCATCAAATCCCCAGTCTTGGAGCCCCCAAGGAGCATGTTCTCTTGAAGATCCAGTTCCGAAATTTGTTCCTGTTAGTAACACTTTTGATTCTTTGTAAATTTCATTATTCAATGGAAAATTAGCATCTTTTTTCCAATCGTAAAATAAAAATTCTCCATACCCTGATCTTTCAACTCTTTTTAAGAATTCTTTTGGCATTATTTGATCAGTATCAATATTTGACATTGGAAGCGGGAGCATGGTGCTTTCTATATAACTAAGCTTTTTCATATTATTTACTTCCTTTCCCTAATATCTACAAAATAACCATTAATTGCTGCAGCCGCTGCCATCTGAGGGCTTACTAAGTGAGTTCTTCCTCCAACCCCTTGTCTTCCTTCATAGTTTCTGTTTGAAGTAGAAGCACACCTTTCCCCAGGCTGTAATATATCAGGATTCATTCCTAAGCACATTGAACAACCAGCTTCTCTCCAATCAAAACCAGCATTTATGAAAATCTCGTCTAGACCCTCTTCCTCAGCCTGTTTTTTTACAAGAGTTGACCCCGGCACAACCATTGCATTTATATTTTCATGGACCTTTTTTCCTTCAATCACCTTTGCTGCAGCTCTCAGGTCTTCTAGTCTTCCATTTGTACAGCTACCGATAAAAACTCTATCCAAGGAGATATCATCAAATTTTTGTCCCGGCTTTAAATCCATATACTCCAAAGCTCTTTCAGCTGCTTCTTTATCTGCTTCATTTTGAAAACTATCTGGACTTGGTATTACCTCATCTATAAAAATTACTTGAGATGGATTTGTTCCCCACGAGATAGAAGGTTTTAAATCATTTACATTAATTTTTATAGTTTTATCAAACTCAGCATCATCATCAGAGTAAAGTTCTTTCCACTCATTGATAGCTTTGTCCCAGTCATCATTTTTTGGTGCAAAATTTTTATTCTTTAGATATTCGTATGTAATTTCATCAGGAGCAATCATTCCAGCTCTAGCACCACCCTCTATAGACATATTGCAAATAGTCATTCTGTTTTCCATACTCATTTTTTTAATTGCGTCACCAGAGTATTCAATAACATGGCCAGCCCCACCACCAGTTCCTATTTTTCTAATAATTCCTAATATCACATCTTTTGGAGTTATTGTTTCATTCAATTCTCCAACAACTTCTACCTTCATTGTTTTCGGTTTATTCATTGCTAAAGTCTGGGTTGCAAGTACGTGTTCAACTTCGGAAGTTCCAATTCCAAAAGCTAATGCTCCAAAAGCTCCATGAGTTGCAGTATGACTATCCCCACATACAATTGTCATTCCGGGTTGAGTAATACCTTGCTCAGGTCCAATTACATGAACTATTCCCTGTCTTGGATCATTAACCCCATAAATTGTTACTCCAAACTCTTTACACTTTTCTATTGCTAATTCTCAAGCTATCAAAAGCTTGTGGAGAAGTAACTTCATGAACAAGATGCATGTCAATAAACAACAGGTTGGTTTCTGCATCTATTGATGCAATTAAGTGTTTATCCCATATTTTCTCAAATAATGTTCTTGGTTTCATATATTAAATTTACTAAATTCTTCATCATTTAAACATACAAAATTTATTATTAATATGTGGACTTAATAATTGAGAACCTTTTAGAGATTGTAATAATACTTATTGCAGCGAAAACAGGCGCAGAATTAATGAGAAGAATCAACCAACCAGCTGTTATTGGTGAATTAATTGCAGGTATAGTAATTGGTTACTACGCGCTAGGTCTTTTATCATACGCTGAAGATGGAGGTGTTATTTCAACTTTGGCAGAGATAGGAATTATTCTTTTACTTTTTGAGGTTGGTTTAGAAACTGACTTGAAAGAGTTTGTTGAGTTAGGCTCTACTTCATTGTTTGTTGCATTAATTGGAGTGATAGCTCCTTTTGCCCTAGGCTATGGTTCAGTTTATGCATTAAATCTTGGGGGAGATTTCCAATTTGAAACTGCATTATTTGTTGGGGCTGCAATGACTGCAACTTCAGTTGGTATAACAGCAAGAGTATTTGGAGATTTGGGAGCATTAAAAACTAAAGAAGCCAAAACCATTATTGGAGCAGCAGTGGTTGATGATATCATAGGTTTACTAATTCTTTCTGCTCTTGCAGGATTACTAGGTAATAATGGAAATTTTTCAGTTCAAGACCTTGGAATAATTACAGTCAAAGCTATAGGTTTCTTACTTCTTACTGTTTTTCTAGGAAGAAAACTTTCACCTTCAATATTTAACTTTTTTGTAAAAATACCTTCACCAGGAACATTTGTTACAGGTTGTTTTATTTTTGCAATGGGGTTAGGTGCTGCAGCACATTCAGTTGGCTTGCACCCAATAGTGGGTGCTTTTGCAGGAGGAGTATTAGCTGGTGAAGCAAACATGACCACCAGAATAAGAGACGAAATGAAAAATATTAATTTTCTTTTAGTCCCCGTATTTTTTGTTTATATAGGTTCAAAGGTCAATATCACTATTCTTGCATCCTTAGATATATTTTTACTAGGCTTATTAATTAGCTTCTTAGCTTTTATTGGGAAATATGTTTCAGCAATTGGAGCGATTGGAAAAGGAATGAACACCTCCGTAATCGGGATTGGTATGGCTCCAAGGGGAGAGGTAGGTTTAATTTTTGTTGCAGTTGTTGGTGCTTACCCTGTAATAAGTGAAGAGATAATTGCAATAATCATTTGGATGATAATTAACACAACGATTATTGCTCCAATTTTACTTAATAGAATCTTAAAAAAATCCGCTAAAAAACCACAAGATGATGATCGCTTTGAGTCACCAGTAGTTGAGTGATAAAATAGACATAATATATTAGATTTTTACTATCATATTATGGGTCAATATTATTAAGGGAGAATAATAAATGTTAACAAACTCAATTATTGCTGCATTGCTTGGTTTAGCTTTGGCAGCTTATTATGCGAACAAGGTTTTATCAATAAAAGTTACTGACAGTAAAGTTGAAGAGCTCTCTTCTTCTATAAGAGAAGGGTCTATGGCTTTCCTAAAGAGAATGTACTCATGGATTAGTGTTTTTGTTGTTGTATTGGCTGTCTTAATCTCTACATTAACTGAATGGGGATATCCATGGGGTTCAGTAGCATTTGTAGCCGGTGCTTTACTTTCTTCACTTGCTGGATTTATTGGAATGAGAATTGCAACAGCAGCTAACGGAAGAACAGCTGAAGCAGCAAGAGATGGGGGAACCCTTAAAGCTCTTCCCGTTGCCTTTAGGGGAGGAGCTGTTATGGGCTTTACAGTTGCAGGGCTAGGATTGCTTGGTGTAGCAGCTGGATATTGGATATTTATTGATATACTTGGTCTCCCAAATGGATATGATGTTTTAGCAGCTATCGGTCTTGGAGGTTCTTCAATTGCTCTTTTTGCTAGAGTTGGTGGAGGAATTTATACAAAAGCTGCTGACGTAGGTGCTGACTTAGTTGGAAAAGTTGAAGCAGGCATACCAGAAGATGACCCAAGAAACCCGGCAACTATTGCTGATAATGTTGGGGATAATGTTGGAGATGTTGCAGGAATGGGAGCCGATCTTTTTGAAAGTTATGTAGGGTCACTAGTTGCTCCTCTTGCATATGCAGCAATTGTGTTTAGTGGGCAAGCAGTTTTACCATCATTGTTATTTTTTCCATTAGCTGTTGGAACTATTGGAATGGGGGCATCAATTGTTTCCTCTTTTCTTGTTGTTCCAAAAGAAGGAAAATTAGCTCAAGCTTTACACAGGGGGACTTATAGTGCTGCAGCTTTGACAACCTTAGGCGTCTACTTTCTAAGTCAAAATATGTTTTCTTCATATACTGAAAATTCTGTAGGGCTATTTTTTGCTGTAATTATTGGTCTTGCAGTGGGCTTACTTGTTGGTCAAATCTCAGAATGGTTTACATCTGATCATTATTCAATAGTAAAAAATATAGCGGATCAAGCAAAAACGGGTCCTGCGACACTTGTTTTATCTGGAATCTCTGAAGGGATGAGGTCAGCAGCTTTTTCAGTGATAGTTGTAGTTTTTGGCATCGGAGGAGCTTATACAGCTGGTGATTGGGCTTTAGGATCTGGTGGTGGAATTTATGGTATTGCGATAGCTGCAATAGGTGTTCTGGCTACCTTGGGGATCACAGTTGCTGTTGATGCTTATGGACCGATAGCTGATAACGCCGGAGGCATTGCTGAGATGGCCCACCTTCCTCCAGAAGTCAGGGAAGCTACTGATGAATTAGATTCACTTGGAAACACAACAGCTGCAATCGCTAAAGGATTTGCAATTGGTTCAGCAGCAGTCACTGCTTTAGCCTTATTTTCAGCCTTTGTTCAAAGTGCAGGCTTAAGTGATATTGGTTTAAATATAACCAAGGTAGAGGTTACTGCAGGGTTATTCTTGGGCGGAATGTTTCCTTTTCTTTTTGCAGCTATGACAATAAATGCTGTGGGAAGGGCTGCATTTAAAATGATTGAAGAGGTTAGAAGACAGTTTAAAGAAATTCCAGGCCTTAGAGAAGGCAAAGAAGGAGCAAAGCCCGACTACACAACTTGTGTAGACATAGCAACTTCTGCTGCTTTAAAAGAAATGTTGCTTCCAGGAGGTTTAGCTATAGCCTTACCACTGGTTATTGGATTTTGGAATAAAGAAGCCTTAGGCGGATTCTTAGCAGGTTCACTTGTAACAGGCTTCTTGTTAGCAATATTTATGGCTAACTCAGGAGGAGCTTGGGATAATGCCAAAAAATATATTGAAGCAGGAGGTGGAGCAGGTAAAGGTTCTGATGAACATAAAGCTGCTGTAATTGGAGATACAATCGGAGATCCATTTAAAGACACTTCCGGTCCTGCAATGAATATAGTTATAAAAGTAATGACTATTGTTAGCTTAATATTTGCTTCGGCATTTTAACTAAGTACATTTTTACTTTATACGTATAATATTATTCAAAGAGTTTATGAATATATTATTGATAACAAACGATTGGACACCAAAAAAAGGTGGAATTACAACTTACCTTACGAAGCTCTCAGAAAATCTCGATTCAAATTTAACTATCTATGCTCCAAATTGGGCTACAGGGGAAAATGTAATTAACTCAAATGAGAAATTCATATTTAATCCTAAAATTGTTTTAGAAGAAGTACAGAAAATTGTTATTGAAAAAGATATAAACTTAATTCTTCACGGTTCAAGTAATCCAAATTTTTTGTTTGTAAATAAATTAACAAATTTAGAACTTCCAGACCAACCACGTCACATGAAAATTCCACAATACATGATATGCCATGGAGCAGAATTTAATATTTTAAATTATATTCCATTGGTTAGAACAATTTTGAAAAGAAATCTTAACAATTTAAATAAGGTATTTACTGTAAGTGAATTCTCTCGTAAAAAATTAATTGACATAACTTCAACTGAAGTAATAAATGTTGGTGCAGGAGCTGATATAGAAGATTTTGAAAAAGATTATAAGACAGAAGGAGCAATAACTGTTGGAGTAGTAAGTCGATTTGTTTCAAGAAAAAAAATAAATTGGCTTATTGATGCAGCTCATGAAATAAGTCAAGAAGGGCATGAAATAAAGTTAAATATTTTAGGTTTTGGTAAGCAGGAAAATTATTTAAAAAAATTAGCGGGCATTACTTCTGCGGAAGTAACTTTTTTTGATGATTTAGACGGAGAGGGAAACAGTGAATTTTATAAATCAATAGATATTTTTGCGATGCCTTCTACGTCAAAGTATTTTGGAATTGAGTTTGAAGGTCTTGGCTTGGTTTACCTTGAAGCAGGCACTTATGGTTTGCCTGTTATAGTAGGAGCTTCAGGTGGTTCAGTAGAGACCATCCTTCCAGGTAGAAGTGGATTTGTAGTTAGTTCTCCAAAGCTTTTGAAGGAGGCAATTTTATATTTCATAAATAATCCTGAAAAAATTGAAGAATTTGGTAGAGCAAATAAAAAATTTGTTGAGGAAAATTACAATTGGGATAAGTCAATTAATAAACTTGAATCAAATTTTATTTAAATATTTAACCTTATTCTTGACCGTCTCCAAATAAATTAAGTATTTCATCAGGACTTATAGTTAAAGCGTCTCTCGGGCTTTCTAAAGGCTTGTTCTTTTTTTCAGTAACAATTTTATTTATTAGGTTGTCTTTAGTTGCATCTTCTGCTTTCATTCTAAATCTTCCCCTATAGAGGACTATTTCAAGTAATTTTGAAAGTTCTATTAATTCATCCTTAGGTAATTTTTTTATTGTTTTTTCATTTATCTCAAAAACAACACCAATTGAATCTATAATTTTTTCTTTAGTGGTGCTTTTAGGTATTTTCTTATTTTCATTATCTAATATTTCTATAATTCTTTGGGATTTATCTTCTTCTATTAATTCAAAGATTTCATTCTTTTTTAAACCTTTTAAGAAATCAATATCAAAAACTTGCCTATTTCTTTGCTTCATGGAGTAACCGCCATAAGGACCAACTGCAGTCATATAGTCCCAACCGTTATCTGTTACTATATGTCTTGGATTTTTTGCAGATAAAGAAAATCTTTCTATTGCATTTTCTGGTGTTAGGCTATCTGGGTCTTCATCTTCAAAAATAGGTCCAATCATATTTTTATAGATACATTTATCTTGTCTAACTCCTTTTTCTTTAACTCCATGTTGGATGTAAAAACCTCCATTTGGTCCTAACTTGATATATATTGAAGTACCACACTCAGAGCATTCACATATGATACGCTCTTTACTTAAACTTTCTTCCTGTTTTTTTTCAAGATCTTCAATTAGCTCTTTAGTGATTTCTTCTATTGTAATTTCAGGAGGTAGTCCAATCTTAAAATCATCATTTCTTAAGAGATAAGGATAAGGTATTCTTCCTTGAATTCTTCCTGTTTTTATAACATATGGTGAATCAAAAGGTAAGGGAATAGAAGTTAGTTTTACTGGATCAGGCATTTTCATACCCTTCAATATGTTTTTTTATTTTCTCATATGATTCTTCAAGAAATTTAATTTTTGCTTCTTCTGGATTCTTACTTTCAAGTATTTTATCTAACTCATCTTCCATTAGTTTTGAAAATTCATAATCTATATACAAATCAAAGTAAGGCTTCATAAAATTATTAATCATTGCAATAGCAAGAATTCTTGGCTTCAAACTAGATTCAGAATTTATAAATACAGAAGTAATGCTTTCAATAATAGAAACATAAGTTGATGGCCTGCCTATGCCTAGCTCTTCAAGTTTATTTATTAGTGAAGTGGAGGAATATCTATTTGGAGGCGTTGTAAATTTTTCTTCTGAATTGGAGCTTATTATATTTACTAGATCACCCTCTTTTAAATCTGGTAATTCTTGAGATTTTTCACTTAAGTCTTTAATTAAATCTCGATATCCTCCAAAAGTCCAAGTTGTTCCAGAAATTCCAAGAACAATTGGTCCAAAAGTGTCATCTTGTATTTCTATTTCAATGCTCTTTGTTATTCCCTTTGCTTCCGTCATTTGTGAGGCTACAGTGATATTAAAAATTAAAGAATAGAGTTTAAATTCATCACTATCTTCTTTATATTTTCCTAATAGTTCTTTTGGTTCTGTAAAACTGTCTCCAGACGGCCTTATAGCTTCGTGTGCTGCTTGTGCATTCTTACTATCTCCATAGAAATTTGGCTCACTTGGTAGGTGATCATTTGTAAAGTTTTCAGATATATATTCTCTGGATGCTTTAATAGCAGTTTCTGAAAGTCGGATTGAATCTGTTCTCATATATGTTATTAATCCTTCTTGGTAGAGCTTTTGAGCTACACTCATAGTTTTTCTTGGTTGAAATCCGAGATTGTTTCTTGCTGAAGATTGAAGGCTTGTCGTTTTTAGAGGCTTAGGAGGCTTACCACTTCTTGGTGTTTCTTTTATCTTAGATGTTTTAGCTGAACCATTATTCAGTATGTCTAATATTTGATTACAGTCTTTTTCTGTAATGTATTCTCTATCCTTATTTATTTTTTTTCCATTTTTATCAAAATCTTTTGAAGAAGCAATTTTATTTCCTTTTACACTTTTTAGATCTGCAAGAAATTCAATATCTGAAGTTTTGCAAGTTGCGTCTATTTCGAAATATTTTGATTTAACAAAACTTAATCTTTCTTCTTCTTTTTCGACAATGAGTCTTATAGCAGGGCCTTGGACTCTTCCTGTTGATATAAAAGCACCACCAAGGTCTCTTAATTTTGGTGATATTTCATATCCAATCATTCGATCAAGAGTTCTCCTTGCTTCATAAGATTTAAATTTTCCTATATCAATAATTTCAGGATTCTCTATTGCGTTCAACACTGCAGGTTCGGTTATTTCGTTAAATTTGATTCTTTTAGGTTCTTTTTTAAGTTCAAGAGCCTCTTTCAGATGATAGGCAATAGCTTCTCCTTCTCTATCATCGTCTGTTGCTAAGTATACTTCCGGAGCTTTATCTGCTAAATCTCTTAGCTCTTTAACTACTTTTTTTCTATCTTCGGGAATAACATAGATGTTTTCAAAATCTTTAGGTTTTACAGCTCCCCAATATATTTCTTTATCCTTATATTCAGCAGGAATAGATTTTGTGTTTCTTGGTAAATCTCTAATATGCCCAACACTTGATTTAACTATATATTCAGACCCAAGTATTTTTGATATAGTCTTTACTTTCGTAGGAGACTCTACAATTACTAAAGGTTTTGACATGTCCTTATTGATAACACTATTTTTTAAATATGTACAGCTTTTAAAAAAAAAGTATTTTAAATTCGATTTATTATAGGTAAAGAGTAATGAATTCATTAAAGATTTTTTCAAGATCACAATTTTCAATTTTGTGGTGGTCAGGTTCGCTTTCAAGCTTTGGAGATTGGGCTACATTATTTGCCTCTGTTGCTTTAGCTAGTCAAATTGGCACTACTGAAGGAAATTCTGAAATCACAGCTGTTGTGCCACTAGTAGCAAGAATAATTCCTGCTTTTCTCTCTTCATTTGCTGGCCTAATTGCAGATAAATTCAACAAAAAAAATATTATGATTTTTTGTGATCTAATAAGGATGGTTGTCGTATTTCTTTTGTTTTTTGCAGACAACTTAATATTTTTATTTGTAATAAATTTTATATCAGAAATATTTTCTTTAATTCGACAACCATCCAGAGAAGCGGTTGTTCCTGAGGTTGTAGAAAAAAGAAATTTAGTAAAGGCTAATTCTCTTTTTGCTATTGGAACCTACGCAACACTGCCTATTGCATCAATAATGTTAGGAGTAGTTAGTGATTTTAAATTTTCTGATTCTATATTAAATTATGGAAATGGCTGGAGCGGTTCTGTTATATTTATTTTTGATTCTCTTACATTTTTATTGTCTTCATACATACTCGTTTTTCTTAAATCTGAAAAACGTAAGAATTCTAGTAGAAGCGAAGTCTTTAGTTATAGTGAATTTAAGGAAGGCTTAAGCTACTTTTTCAAAACTCCTTCAATTAGAAATATTGCAATATCTATATCGTTAAGTTTATTTGCTGCAGGCGCACTATTTATTCTTGGCTATACATTCCTAACTGTCGATCTTGGATTTTCAGAAAGCTCCTTTGGTTTTATGATTGCAGCTTTTGGGTTAGGTATATTATTTAGCATGGCTATCGTCAATTACTTTGTTTCGTCTTTTTCTAGAGTAAGTTTTGTAATTGGTCTCAGCATGCTACTTACAGGGGCAGCCTTATTTGCTGCATTTAGATCTACAGAATTTATCTATATTTTATTTTTTATTTTTCTTTCAGGAGTTGGCACAGGGAGCATTTATCTTTTGACAATAAGTTTTCTTCAAGCTACTACTGAGGTTGATCTTCGGGGAAGAGTTTTTGGAAATTTTTATTCAATTGGGAGGGTTGCCTTGCTAGTTTCCTTCCTAACAACAGGACTAATTGCAAATTTCCTAGACAACTACTTTAATGGATCTGGAGTTGAAATAGTTTTACAAAGTAGTGCGATAATAATATTTATATCAGGTGCTATAAGTATAGTTTCAGGATACAAACAAATAAATAGTGCTATTGAAATTGAGAATTCAAACTTTAATAATCTAAAATTAGACTTTAGGTCAACAGAGGATGAGCCAGAATGAATTGTAATTATTTAGCTTTTGAGGGGATTGATGGTTCTGGTAAGACAAGTTTTATAGAAGGTTTATGTGAAATTTTAGATAAAGAACAGAAGAAATATAAAGTAGTACGTGAACCTGGTGGAACTAAATTAGGAGAAGGAATAAGAGAGCTTCTCTTGAGTAAAGAATTTCAAGTTCCTCCCCTTAGCGAAGCTTTTTTATTTTCTGCAAACAGGGCGGAACTAATTGAAACTGTTGTAGTGCCCGAAATTGAATCAGGCTCTATAGTCATTAGCGACAGAAGCGCTTTTTCTTCGGTGGCTTATCAAGGTGCTGGAAGAGGACTTGGTGTTGATAAGATATATGAGCTTAACAATGTTGCCTTAAATGGATTCTGGCCTGAAAAAATAATTTTATTAGACATAGACCCTACAATTTCACTTGCTAGGCAAAGAATCATGGACAGGATTGGAAGTTCCGAAATTGAGTTTTTTGAAAGAGCCAGACAAGGTTATCTTGACTTAGCTAAAAAATTTCATGATCAGTTTCTTATAATTGATGCGGAAAAAGAATTTACAAAAAATCAAGAAATTATATGTGAATGGTTAGATGTTGGACAGTCTAAATAAAAAATTAATAAATGAATTAGAGTCACCTTTTCATGCCTATTTATTATTAGGAAATTCATCTAGTGATTTATTGAATCAAGCAACAATTTTTGCTTCTAAGATATTGTTTGGCGTAGATGACAAGAAAGAGCATCCTGATATAAAAATTATTACTTCAGAAAATGTAAACACTTTAGGAGTTGACGATATAAGAGATGTCATAAACAAAGATGGCTTAGTTCCAATAGAGGCAAAATACAAAGTTGTCATCTTTCCCCCAGTAAAATCACTTACTGAAGAAGCTTCAAATGCTTTACTAAAAACTCTTGAAGAACCTTCTGATTCAAGTATTTTTATTTTGACTTCAAGTGGTAAATTTTGGACCCATGCAAGAGATGATTCACTTTTAGGTATTCTCTCAACTATTAAAAGTCGATGCAGAAGTATATTTATTGATTCAGATATTGAGGTTGAGTTTAACTTTGAAGAAAGAGATTTTATAAATTTTTTAGAATCTAGTAAAAGAGAGGAAGAAGAATTTACAAATATTCCTAGCGCCTTTATTAAGAATATTGAATCATTAAGAGCTATAGATGAAGATTCAAATCGTACAGTAATAAAAATTCAAAAATTATTTAACGGTATTCAAAAAATAAAAAACGAACAAGATTCATTAAACTCGAATAGGATTATTTCAACTTCTTTTGAGTATTTAATTAGAAATCTATTGTTAGCTGGAGAATTTGGGAAGAAAGAATATAGATATTGCGAATTATTACAAGATTCTATAGATGACATTAATAAAGGCTTAAGAGCAAATATAGTATTAAATAATTTCGCTATCATTTCGAGTAAATTATGAGCAATATTAAATTGCTAGGAACTGGTTGTCCAAGCCCAAGTTACAAAAGGTTTGGTCCCAGTACTCTTATCCAAATCGGCAAAAAAAATTACTTATTTGATGCAGGTTCTGGTGTATCTCAAAGACTTAATCAATCAAATATTAAGTCTTCAGAGGTTGAAGCTTTATTTATAACTCATATGCATTCCGACCACATTATTGACATTTACCAACTATATATTTCTGGTTGGCATCAAGGAAGAATTGAACCATTTAAAATTATTGGACCTGTCGGGATTAGAGATTTTTTTGAAACACAATTACAAGCTTTTCAGGAAGAACTAGAAGGAAGGAAAAACTGGGAAGCAAGACCAAATAAACTGGGCTTAGATTATGTAATTTTGGAAATTGATAAAAATTATACTTTTTCTAATGATGAAGTTAAAATCACTCCTTTTGAAGTGGACCATAAACCTGTTGATCCAGCCTATGGTTTTAAAATTGAATTTTCTGAGAAAGGAAAGGACAAGAAGATAATTATTTCTGGAGATACAAGGAAAAGTAAGAAATTAATTAAAGAGTCCTTAAATGCTAACGCTCTTGTCCATGAAGTTTTTGTAAGTCTTGAGTTTGACAACAAACGAATGACAAAAGAAACAATAAAGAATGTTAGCGATTATCACACCAATCCAAATGAGGTTGGAGAAGTTGCTGCTGAAGCAAATGTTGAAAAGCTTATATTGACACATTTTGTACCACCTGTATTTGATAAATCAAAACTGAAAGCTGTAGTATCGGAAAAATACAAAGGCGAACTTATAATAGGTGAAGATTTGCTCAATATTGAGATTTAATTAGTCGTAAGTTTTGCAAACTTTCTAACACTAAATATTAAATAAATTGAAAGAAACAAACCGAAAGTTACTAAACCTGTATATCCCAATAAAATATAAGTTATCCCTAGCGATAAATGTGCAACCGAACTTGCAAGAAAAACCATAGAGTCACTTTTTATATTTAAGTTTATTGAATTATCAATTGAGTACTGAGATATAGCTGCACTAATTGCAATAAAAGTAAAATTCCACCCTAAACCTAAAAGATAGAGCCCAATTTTAAGTAATAGAATATTTGTATTGAATAATGAAAGAATACAGCTAAGTAGCATTATAAAACTTCCAATAAAAGCAAAAATTTTATTTCCATATCTATCAACAAGATTTCCCAAAATTGGGGAAAATAAAAACATGCCTAAAGTGTGATAGCTTATTATTGTTCCAACGAGCTTAATTGTTTCACCTATATCTTGAATATGGAGTGGTGTTGCTGACATTATCACAACCATTGTGAAATGATTTAAAACTAAAATTTTTGTTAACAACTTTGCATTATTGTCTAAAGTAATTCTTTCTGAGGTTTTTTGAGTTATTGCTGTATCTTTTAACTTAGTTTCTTTTCCTGAAAATAAATATATACATAAACCAGCAATAATCATTCCACCTGCTGCTAAAAAATATCCAACAATTAATTCAGAATTGAATCTTTCTTGGAATAGTTCAGAATATTGGCCAACAAGACTTGGTCCGAATATTGAGCCAAAAACAGAGAACCAAACTGCTAACGAGAGGGCAGTAGCTTTATAATTTTCAGAAGCTACATACGAAGCTGCATAACGACTTTGTAAAGTTGCAGACTGCCCAATTCCCAGAACAAATGCTCCAACTAATAAGAGTAAAAAAGAATCAGCTACCAAACTAAAAACTAACAAGACCCCACCAAGTCCCCCAATAAAAAATGTATTTGATAGAGCGATTAATCTTGAATAATTTTTTGATAGAAAATCATATATCTGTGTCCCTACAAATGCTCCACCAACACCCAATGCATTTGGAAAGCCTACTAGATAAGGATTTGTTGAAACTTCTCTAACTGATAAAGCTGCGACAGTTATTGCTGCAATAAATCCTATTGATGAAAAAGCAACCGATAACAGTATGCTAAAGATATTTTTAATTTCAGAATACATATATAAAGAGTAACTAATTAAATAAAGTTTTCTGTTGAAAATATTGAAAAAGATTTTCTTGCCATTAACATATAAAAACATAGAGAGAGGTGAAATCTCTCAAAAAATTAACTAAGAGAGGATTATTTTGACCAGTTTCGTAACAGCAGAGACAGTTTCTCCAGGGCACCCTGACAAAATAGCTGATTTGATTTCAGATTATGTTTTAACTCAAGCACTTGAAAATAACAAAAAATCAAGGGTTGCTGTGGAAACGTTCTTAACAGGGACTAACAACGGCGGTTTAGTTGTTGTGGGAGGTGAAATTAGCGAAATAGCTGATATATCTGATGATGATGTAATTAAAATTGTTCATGAAGCTCTAAAAAAAACAATAAAAACAAGTTTTCGAGATTTTGACTTAGAAAAATTATTAATTCAAAATGAGCTTACGCCTCAATCTGAAGAAATTAGAGCAGCTGTTGAAGATGATGAGGACCAAGGTGCAGGAGATCAGGGCATCATGGTCGGTTACGCTACTAACGAGACACCATCATTTATGCCTCCAACTTTTGATAAATCAAGAAATATTCAGAAAGCTTTATGGAGGATACAGAATGATGACGATATGCTTGATTTAGATTCAAAAGTACAAGTAACAACCGGAGGTGAGATGACAAAGGTTGTTATTTCCACACAGCACCAAGAAAAAGCAGATATTGACAAATTACATGAAGAATTTACAAAATTAGTTAGAAATTTTGTAGAAGAGGAGTTCATTCTTGACCTAAATCCTTCCGGTTCCTTTATAAAAGGAGGGCCTGCTGGAGATACAGGATTAACAGGAAGAAAGATAGTAGTTGATGCTTATGGCCCATCAGTACCAGTAGGTGGGGGAGCTTTTTCTGGTAAAGATCCAAGTAAGGTAGATAGGTCTGCTGCATATGCTGCAAGACACTTGGCAAAAAATATAGTTGCTCATAATTTGGCAGAAAAATGTCAAGTTAGGGTTGCTTATGCTATTGGGAAAGCAGAACCTTATGAACTAACTGTAAATACCTTTAATACAGATAAATCTGATAAAAGGGAAAAAATAGAAAGTTTATAAATTTTACTTTATAAGCTCGATATAATTTGATTAAGCATTTAGAGAGGTTAAATCCTCAGCAACCTGGAAGGCTATCCAAGGTGCTAAAAGAATGTGGCTTTTGCAACCAACTAGCCAGTCTTTTAAAAAATGCAGAAATAAAGAGGTGCATAATTGATATTTGACAAGGAAATGGAATTATCTTTTGAATTCTTTCCTCCTAGGAATAATAAAGAATATAAAAGTCTTGAAGAAACTTACAAGGTTCTCTCTAAGTTCGAGCCGACTTTTGTTTCATTTACTGATGGTGCCGGAGCATCTAAGAATAGAGATATCATTAAGTCTGTTAAGATTTTAAGAAAATACAGCGAAACAGAAGTTGTTGCTCATATAACAAGTTGTGATAAAGAAAAAATAGATGTTGATGTACTTATTGATGAATATCAAAAAAACGATATCACTTCCTTTTTGGTAATAAGAGGAGACTGTCCAACAAATGAGTTTTTGATTGATCCGGATGAAATAGATTTTTCTGGAGAAAATGAATTCAGGCATGCCAGTGATTTAATAGAATATTTAAAAAGTAAAGGGATTAATAATATAGGTTTTGGTGCTTTCCCTACAGGCCATCCAGAAGATAAATCTTTTGAACAAACTGTTGAAACTTTTAAAATAAAATCTAATTTAGGAGGTAATTTTTCTGCAACGCAACTATTTTTTGACTCAGAAGAATACAAAATATTTTTTAACAAAATGAAGGAAAGTAATAATGAAGTTCCAATATATGCTGGAATAATGCCCCTTCTTAGTCTTGATCAAGCAAAAAGATTTGCCCAGATTTGTGACGTTGAGCTGCCAAGCAAACTTGAACAAGGTTTTGAGAATTGTAGCTCAAAAGAAGAAGAAAGAGAATATGGGATTAAATATATTACTAAAATGTGCAACGAACTAATTGATTTTGGAGCAGACGGACTACATTTTTATACACTTAATAGGTCAAAAGCATTTGTTGATATACACAATAATTTAGAATTTAAAAAGTAGAATTAGGAGGTTCACAATGAGTATTGAAAGTTTTGTTACAGGGTTTCCAAGAGTAGGACCTAAAAGAGAATATAAATGGGCCGTAGAAAAATTTTGGAAGAGTGAAATAACAGAAAATGAATTTTTAGCTAAGACAGATGAACTAATAGTTAGCCAGTGGAAGATTCAGAGGGATTTCGGAATCTCTAAACAATTAGTTGGGGATTTTTCTTTTTACGATCAAATTCTTGAAACGATAGGTTACCTAGGGATACCTTTAAAGCGGTTTGGGATTGTCAGCAATACTGATTTGGAACATTATTTTAAAGCAGCTAGAGGCGGGGAAGTTAATGGAAGAAAAGAAGCACCACTTGAAATGACTAAATGGTTTGATACCAATTACCACTATTTAGTTCCCGAAATTGATTGGGATAAAGACTTTAGTCCAAACATTTCAAGAATTAAGCATGAACTTAACTTGGCTAAAAAAAACAATATTGATGTAATTGCTAAAATACAAGGCCCAGCAACACTATTAAAACTTTCAAGGGAAGATTCCATTGATGACGGAAAAAAAGAAAAAATTGTTAATGCTTATTTAAATTTATTTAATCAACTTAAAGATATAGGGATAAGTTCTGTAGTGCTAGATGAAGGAGCTGTTGGTGTTGGAAGTTCCTATATTTCAGACAGTCTATTTTATGTGCTTAAAGACGTTGTAAACGAATCAGATATGGAAATATTTTTGAATGGTTTTTTTGGGAACTATCAAGGATATCTTGAAAGATTAGAGGAATTAAAAATTAAAACTCTTCATTTAGATTTATGTATGGGGAGTTTTCAAGATGAAGAGATAAAAAGTTTGTCAAAGAAATTTCAATTATCATTTGGCGTAATTGATGGAAGGTCTATTTGGAAATCAAATATTCTAGATTTGATTAATTGGTTAAATAATTTAGAAATTGAAAATTATATTGTTTCTTCCTCGTGCTCCTTTTTGCATTCCCCCTATTCATTAGAAGAAGAAAGCATTTTAGATCCAGATTTAAAAAACATTCTTTCATTTGGGTATGAGAAATTAAATGAGCTTAAGCTTATAGCAACTTCACTAAATAAAGCCGAAGTTTTAGAAGAAGCAAAAGAATTTAATAACTCATTTCAATTATCAAATAAACAATTAAGCGGGAGAGTTAATCCTGAAGTGAGAGAAAGAGTCAGAGGTCTTAATGAAAAAGACTTTAATAGAAGTACTAAAAGAGAAGAAAGGCTGTTGTTTCAGAATGAAAATTTAAACATTCCACCTCTTCCAACAACAACCATTGGCTCCTTTCCTCAAACTGCTGAAACAAGAAATTTAAGGAAAAAGTACAAAGCAAACGAAATAAACGATGAAGAGTATCATGAAGGGCTAAAAGAGATAATAAAAGAAACAGTCGAAATTCAAGAATCTCTTGATCTAGATATATTAGTTCATGGCGAAGCAGAGAGAAACGATATGGTCGAGTATTTTGGTGAGCTTTTAGATGGATTTGCGTTTACAAAATTTGGCTGGGTCCAGAGTTATGGAAGTCGATGTGTAAAGCCACCAATAATCTATGGAGATGTTAATAGAGTAGACCCAATGACTGTTTCTTGGTCTACCTATGCTCAATCACTAACAGCAAAACCGATGAAAGGAATGTTAACAGGACCAGTTACCATTCTTCAGTGGAGTTTTATAAGAAATGACATTTCCAAAAAAGAGGTTGCCTATCAAATTGCATTAGCTTTGAGAGATGAGGTTATTGATCTTGAAAAAAATGGAATTAAGGTTATTCAGATTGATGAGCCTGCTATTAGAGAAGGCTTACCACTAGATAAAAGATTCAAAGAAGAATATTTAGATTGGGCAGTAAATTCATTTAAGCTAAGTAGCTCAGGTGTAAAATCTGAAACCCAGATACACTCTCATATGTGTTATTCGGAGTTTGATGAGATTTTAGATGCAATCAATGCATTAGATGTGGATGTCTTATCGATTGAAGCTTCAAGATCTGGTATGGATTTAGTAAATGAGGGTCTTAAAGAAAAATATACTGGAGCTATTGGTCCAGGTATTTATGATATTCATTCACCTTTAGTTCTTGAAGTTAATGACGCAAAAGTAAGGGTTGATCAGTTAGTTAAGTCAATAAAATTAGAAAATATCTGGATTAACCCTGACTGCGGTTTAAAAACAAGAGGATGGTCAGAGGTTAAAGAAAGTTTAAAAATAATGGTTGATGTAACAAAAGAAGCAAGGAAGACCATTTAACTTAATTTTAAATTATTAAAAATAACTTAAAATTAAAGTTATTTTTATTTCATAATTTAGTAGTCTTTTATTGTGAAAACATTACTTATTTCTTTAGCTTTTTTAGGACTAATGTCAATCAATGCTGAAGCTTATTCATTGGATAATAGTCTACTGGCAATATCTGAAAACTTTAATGAGGAAAACCCTGTTCCAGCAATAGTTATTGAAGAAGAAGTAGAAATTCAAGAAGATCCGGCATGGACATATAGATTTTTAATACCTATATCTGTTGCTATAGCTACCTTAGTAATAGTTGGTAATGTTATTCAATATTTTCGTCAAGTCACTAAAAAAAGATATAAGGTCATAGAAAAATAAAACTATTCTATTTACTAGATGACAAAAAAAATTGAAAAACATATTAAAGAAAACCTTAATAATACAAAGAATTATGTAATAGCTTTAAGTGGGGGTGTGGACAGTGCTGTGCTTGCTAAAATAGCATCTGAAAATACTAAAAAATTAAGGTCTGTTTTTGTTAGGCATAATCAAGAACATTCAGAAGATTTAGAAAAAGCTGCAAAAAGTATTGCAAAAAAGTTAAAAATAAAACATAAGGTATTAGATTCACCTCTTGAATTAGGTTCTTCAGAAACAAAAATGCGAGAAGTTAGGTATGAACTTTTATTCAAAGAGTTAAAAAATGGAGAGATTCTTTTGACTGGACATACTCTTTCAGATAAAGTTGAAACATTTTTTTTGAACTTACTAAGGGGAACAAGGGTTCAGGGATTAAAATCAATTCCACAAGTTATAGATAATATCGAAAGACCACTAATAAATATCTCCAAAAATGAAATAGTCACATACGCAAAAGAACATAAAATTGAATATTTAGACGATTTAACAAATTTTGAAAATAAAATTTTAAGAAACTGGATCAGAAATGAATTAATACCTGAAGTAGACAAAAGACTTCCAGGAAATGTCGAGGAAAAAATAAGTTTATTGGTTAATGAAATAGAAACAATTTTTGATGACAATAACTTGAATTTTAAATATATTAAATTAGCGAATGGATATATTGAAATCCCAATAAGGTTAGTTCAAAATAGAAATATTAAACGCAACATTTATCTTTCATTGATTTCTAATGCTATAGGAATACCTAGTTTTCAAAAAAAAGATATAGAAAAAATAGAAAACGCAATCAATACTGGTTCAAAAACACAACTCAATAATGACTGGAGTTGTACTTCGTCTAATTCATTATTAATTTTTATAAATAAAAAAAATTGGTTAGAAGAATATCAAAAACAAGATAAACATTTTGGTTATTTCAAATTTTCGCTAGAAGACAATATTAGTTTTAATAATAATTGGACTGCACGCCTACCAATTGATTATGAGAATATTGAAATTAGACCATTAAATGATGGGGACAAGATATTAATCAATGGCAAAGAGAATAAAGTCTCAGAAGTACTTAGAAACTATGGAATTAGAAATCTATTAAAAGAGGTATGGCCAATAATTTCTAAAGATGAAGAAATCCTTTGGATTCCAGGGGTTAGAAAATCTGACTTATTGAAAAAATATGAAATAAATAAAGAATCAAATATACTGGTTGCTTCAATAGAAAAGAGTTCCTTTGAACATAGCTAAAAAACTTATAAGCGAAAAAGAAATACAAGAAAAAATAGTTCATTTAGCAAATCAAATTAATAATGACTATAAAGGTAAGGAATTAATTATATTGGGTATTCTAAAGGGAGCCTTTATCGCAATAAGTGATTTAGCGAAAAACTTAAATTTAGATGTTTCATTTGAGTTTATGAGCATATCTTCGTATGAAGGTTCTGAATCTACTGGACAAATAAAGATAGAAAAAGATTTGGATATAGATATATCTGGGAAAAATATTTTAATTGTTGAAGATATTTTTGACACAGGGTTAACACTCTCTTCATTAATTGACATATTAGAGTCGAGAAATCCAAAAAGCATTGAAATAATGTGTATGTTTATAAAACCACACGACAAACAAATTCCAGTAGATATTAAATATCAAGGATTTAAGATTGGGTCAGACTTTGTAGTAGGCTACGGCCTTGATTACATGGGTAGATTTAGAGAGCTACCATATTTAGCTGCCTTATCTTAAGATTTGTTGGTTGCTTTTAAACCTCTGTATATTAAATTAAAACTTAGTGGATAATAAAGAAAAAAAGAAGAATAAACCTTTTTTGTTATATGTTGCATTAGGGTTGCTAATTTTTATTGGTGTTCAGCAATATAATCAAACAATTAATGCACCAACTGATGTTACGTTTTCTGACTTTCAGGAATTAATTAATAATGGAAAAGTTTATGAAGCAACAATTAAAGAACAATCCAATACTGTTGAGTTTAAAACTGTGGCTGAAGATGAAATATACCGCACAGAGTATCCCGAAGGTTTTGAAGGTGAAATATTTCAACTTTTAGTTGATCAAAATATAGTACTAACAACAGATACTGAGCCAGCTGGATTTCAAGAATATTTTATAGCTTTTCTTCCATGGATTTTTATTGCTGGATTTATGTTTTTTATGTTTTCTCAAGCCAGATCTAATGGGAATCAGGTAATGCAATTTGGTAAATCAAAAGCAAAAGAGATAGATCATAAATTACCAAAAGTTACCTTTAAAGATGTAGCAGGAGCAGAAGAGGCAAAAGAGGAATTAGAAGAAATAAAAGAGTTTTTAAAATCTCCTGAGAAATTTAACAAACTAGGAGCAAAAATTCCAAAAGGTGTTCTCTTAGTAGGACCACCTGGCACAGGAAAGACTTTATTAGCTAGAGCAGTTGCTGGAGAGTCAGATGTACCATTTTATAGTATTTCTGGATCAGATTTTGTAGAAATGTTTGTTGGAGTAGGAGCAAGCAGGGTAAGAGACTTATTTAAGAAAGCAAAGGACTCTTCTCCATCAATAATTTTTATTGACGAAATTGATGCAGTTGGAAGAATGAGAGGAGCTGGTTTAGGTGGAGGCCACGATGAAAGAGAGCAAACTTTAAATCAACTACTTGTAGAGATGGATGGATTTGAATCTAATCAAGGTGTAATTTTAATGGCTGCCACTAATCGTCCCGACGTTCTTGATCCTGCTCTTTTAAGACCCGGAAGATTTGATAGACAAGTAATAGTTGATAGACCAGATTTAAATGGAAGAACAGAAATATTAAAAGTTCATGGAAAAGATAAACCTTTGTCAAAAAACGTTAATTTTAAAACTGTTGCAAAACAGACCCCAGGTTTTACAGGTGCTGATTTAGCAAATTTATTAAATGAAGCTGCATTATTAGCCGCAAGGAAAGATAAAAAGACTATATCAAGTAAAGATATAGAAAATTCTATAGACAGAGTTTTAGCAGGACCAGAAAAGAAGAGCCAACTCATGAGCGAAGATGAAAAACTAATAATAGCTTATCACGAAACAGGTCATGCATTAGTTGGCTGGGCTCTTCCAAATGCTGATCCAATTCATAAAGTTACGATAATCCCACGAGGAAGGGCTCTTGGCTACACACAGGCTCTTCCAGAAGGTGAGAAATATCTTACATCTAAAGCAGAATTAAAAGATAGGCTTGCAATGTTGATGGGAGGAAGAGTTGCTGAAGAGATTATTTTTGCTGACCCTACAACTGGTGCATCAAATGATATAGAAAAAGCAACTGAAATAGCAAGGCGTATGGTTATGGAATTCGGAATGAGTGATAAGCTCGGTCCTATGCTTTATGGTAAAGGATCCAATGAGGTTTTCTTAGGACGAGACTATGGAAGACAACAGGACTATTCAGATGAAGTCGCTTCATCAATAGATGAAGAAGTGAAGAATTTATTAAGTGATGCTCATATCATTGCTGCAAAGATTTTAAAGAAATTCAAAAAACAAATGGAAACTATGGTGAAAGTACTAATTGAAAAAGAAACAATCGATAAAGATGAAGTTGCAAGGATCTTTAGCTCTATTAAAAAAGTTAAAATTCAGGGTACAGGTAGAAATCTTAAACTGGCATGACAAAAAAAACTAAAGAAGAGAAAAAGGAAGTAGAGGAAGTTTTAGCTAAATTTATATCCGAGCATTCCAATAAAACAATTGAAGATTCGTTTAATGTTTCAGAAAAATTTTTAAATGAAATACAAGCAAAACTGGAAAATAAAGATATTGAGATTAATTCAATATTTGAAGTGTTAGACAATGTTGATTACCACCAACCAATCTACTTTAAAAAGTTACCATTTATTAGTTTGTGTGAACATCACTTGCTTCCTTTTTTTGGAAATGTAGATATTGCTATATTTCCATCAGGCAAGATTATAGGTGTTTCAAAGTTTGCTCAATTAATTGATTTTCTTTCAAGAAAGTTGACTCTTCAGGAAAAATTTACTGAAATAATCTCAAAGACTATATATGAAGAATTAAAGTGTGAAGGTGTTTTCACAAGAGTTACTGCAAAGCACTTGTGTTCTGACATGACAAACCCAAAAAACTCAATTTCAGATGTTATTACCACTCATTCGATAGGATTATACGAGTTGGATTACTCTTTACGTTCAGAAGCACTTTTAAATTTAAACTAAGTTGTTTTCCTGGAAAAACTTTTTATCTGAATTAGATAAAAAAGTTATGGGGATAATAAACATTACACCAGATTCATTCTCTGGAGATGGATTATTAAATTCTGAACTATCAATTCAAGATAAATATAAGATAGCTGAAAACTTAGATATTGAGTTTTTAGATATTGGGTGTGTCTCTACTAGGCCAAAATATAAAAAAATTAAAATAGAAGAAGAGATAGAAAGGTTTGAATTCTTTTTAAAAAATATTAATTACAAATTTAAATATTCCATAGACTCAACAAATATAAACGTTATAGAAAAAGCAATTGAAGCAGGTTTTTTAGTTATAAATGATGTCTCTGGACTAAAAGATAAAAAAATAATTAATAAAGCTAAATCTACTGAAGCAGGTTTAATAGTTGTACATCGAAATCCTTCTTCAAAGGACATTCACGAAATAAAGGAATATAAAGACGTGGTAGAAGAAGTTAAGTACCAATTGGATGAAACAATTGAAAGTTTAATTAGTGAAGGGATAAAAGAGTCCCAAATTGCAATTGACCCAGGACTCGGTTTTGGCAAAAGGATTGAAGACTCTGCAAAATTATTGCTAGGAGTAAACAAACTTTGTGAAAAGTTCCCGGTAATTGTTGGTTATTCAAAGAAAAAATTTAGAAATTTAATTCCTTTATCAGATAAAGATTTATTAAATCTTTGTTTTGATTCAGGCGTTTCCTTGGTGCGATTGCACCTAGATAACTGAAATTAACGTGTAAGCTAATATACTGGAAGTTTTAAAAGGAAATTAATGGCTGGGTTAAAACCAAATGATTTTTATTGGATAATTGAGGGAAAACTGGCTGTATCAGAATGTATTGGTGGTGGAGGACTAACAGCAAGAAAAATTAGGAGAGAAGAAGAAATTCAGTGGTTAAAAGGTCAAGGAATTAACTCTATTTTTTCCCTACTTGAGTCTGACTTTAATTTAAAAAACTATCAAGAAGTAGGTTTTAGAACATACCATTTTCCATTTGGGGATAATATACCTAAAGAATCAGTAGAAGTTATTTTTGAAGCAATTAAAGAAGCCCTATCAGACAAAGAAAGAAAACTATTAATACACAGGGAATATTTAGATGAAGAAGTTCCAGGTGTTCTTGCTGGGTATTTAATTTATTCAAAACTTCTTGAAGATCCAATTTTAGCTAGAACAATTCTTGAAAGAATTTTAGGTAAACCATTATCTCCAAAAGCAATATCTCTTATACCGAATCCATAGAAGATGTCCTTAACTATTGATGTTAAAGGTATTAAAGCTTATGGTAAACATGGAGTTTATAAAGCAGAAAAAGAAAAAGAACAGCTTTTTATTATTGATGTTAAATTGTTGATTAATCAAGATAAAGAGGTGATAAATAATACTCATAGAGATAATTTAAATGAAACGATTAATTATGAAAAAGTTGTAGAAGCAGTTATTAATATAGTAGAACAAGAATCATTTAATTTAATTGAAACTTTAGCATTTAGTCTGATAGACAAACTTAGAGACCAAAAAATAAATGAAATTTCTGTAACTGTTCATAAACCTGAAACAGAGTTAAGTAAGTTTACAGATGATATAAGTGTTACAGTAAGTGAAAAATCTAAATAAAATTATTCTATCTTTAGGCACAAACCTTGGTAAACGTGAGATTAATTTAAAGGATTGTTTAGGTGAACTTTCAAAAATTTCTAATATTGAAAAAGTTTCCTCAATATATGAATCTGAACCATTGATTTATGAGGAGCAAAATAATTTTCTAAATTTGATTGTTCAAATTGATTATAAAAATAAACCAGAGGATTTATTGATAGATATCAAAAATATAGAAAAGAAGATAGGAAGGGTAAAAACTTTTAGGTATGGTCCACGCAAAATAGATATTGATATAATTTTTTTCAATAATTTAGAAATAAAAAATGATCAACTAACAATTCCTCATTATGATTGGAAAAATAGAAGGTTTGTAGTTGAGCCTCTAGTTGAACTATTTAAAGAATTTGATCTATCTGAGTACAAAATAAATAATCAAAAAATAAAAAAAGTAGCTAAAATATCTAACAAGTAATTACGGGCACCAATTTTTAGGGCACGATAACTATGAAAATTATTAAAGAAATAGATAAAGATATATTAACTTTAGGAGCTTGTTTAATTCCTACTATGGGCGCATTACATGCTGGACACATCCAACTCATAAAAGAAGGAAAAAAATTGAAACTTCCTTTAATTGTTTCAATTTTTGTTAATCCGATTCAATTTAACGACAAAGATGATTTCGCTAACTACCCAAAAACAATAGATAAAGATATTGAGATTTTGAATAATTTACAAGTTGATTATCTATTCATTCCTGATAGTGAATATATTTATCCTTCCAATGGTTTTGAAAGCATTGACTCTGGTGAGTTAGGAAGAAAATATGAAGGAGAATCGAGACCAGGTCATTTTGATGGAGTCCTAACAGTCGTTAATAGATTATTTGAGTTAATTGAACCAAAAGCTGTAATATTTGGGAAAAAAGATGCTCAACAATTATTCTTAATTAAGAAATTAGTTTTAGATAAAAAATATAAGATCCAAATAATTGAATGCAAAACAGTAAGAGATAGCAACGGCTTAGCGCTGAGTAGTAGAAATATTTTACTTAGTAAAAAAGGAGAAAATATTGCGACAAGTATAAAAAAATTACTTAATGAAACAAAAAAGAATTTTTTAACTTCAAAAGATATTGAAAATTCTCTAATCGAAGCAAGAGATAAATTATCAACTAAGAACTTAAAAATTGATTATTTAGAAATTCTTGATTATGAAACATTTTGTAAACCTACTAAAATTTCTAACTCTTATATTATTGTTATTGCTGCCTATGTTGAAGGCATTAGGTTGATTGATAACTTAGATTTTCAATTAGAGGAAACATTATGAAGATTATTGCTATAGATGTTGGAAACAGTGAGACAACAATAGGTGTAGGAAATAGTCAAGGCTGGCAAGGTTACAGGTTCACAACCAGAAAAACAGTAACTTCTGATGAACTGTTAATGATGTTTAAAACAATTATTGATAATCCATTAATTAAAGAAGGGTTGATTGAGGGGGCTATAATTTGTTCAGTAGTTCCTGAGATTACAAACAGTGTTTCAGAAGCTACAAGTAGGTTCATTTCCAAAGATGTATTGACTGTTGGACCAGGTGTCAAAACGGGATTAAAAGTTAATATAGACAACCCTAAAGAACTTGGTCCAGATAGAATAGCGAACTCTATAGGAGGCTACAGTAAGGCCTCCTCAGAAGTTATTGTTGTTGACTTAGGGACAGCGACTACTTTTGACATTGTAAATACTAAAAAAGAATATTTAGGTGGCTCCATTGCACCAGGAATTAAAATAAGTTTAGATGCTCTTACCTCAAAAACATCATCGCTTAAGTCTGTTGAACTTGAAACACCAAAAAATGTTATTGGGAAAAATACTTATGAAGCAATACAAAGTGGATTAATTCTTGGCCATACTTCCATGATTGACTCCATGATTGAAAAAATAATTCTTGAATCTGGATTGAAACCTAAAATCTTTATTACAGGTGGTTTAGGTAAAGTAATTCAGCCATTATTAAATATAAAATCTAAATATGAAGAAGATTTAACATTAGATGGACTTGAAGAAATATATAAATTAAATAATTAGGCTATATTAGGTGAGTAATTTTTCAAAATCAGAAAAGGAAATTTTCGAATTAAGAAAACAAAAAATTAGTTTTTTTAATGAATTAAGTTCTAAGTCTTTTCCAACAAGTTTTGAAGGCACTGCTGACATTAAAGATATTGTTAGTAAACATAAAGACATAGAGTTTGGAGAACACACAGGGATAGATGTCCTAGTTAAAGGAAGAATTCTACAGAGTCGATCTTTTGGAAAGCTTTCTTTTCTTGATTTGCTGGACAACACAGGGAAGACACAACTTTTGGTTGATAAAAGCTTTATTTCTAAAAAAGAACTTTCTCATTTTGAAAACTATGATTCCGGAGACATTATCGGAGTTCTTGGAGAAATAATGAAAACTAAAAAAGGTGAATTATCAATTAAGGTAAAATCTAGCACCATTCTTTCTAAATCATTAAGAACACTTCCCGAAAAATGGCATGGTTTAAAAGATAAGGAAACAAGATTTAGACAAAGATATCTTGATTTTATTGTTAATCCAGATTCGAAGAGAACTATTGAAACTAGATCAAAGATAATTAATCTAATGAGGAAATTCATGGAATCCGAAGGCTTTATTGAGGTTGAAACTCCAATTTTACAACCTAAGGCCGGAGGGGCAATAGCAAAGCCTTTTGAGACACATCACAATGCTTTAGATTTGGATATGTATCTTAGGATAGCTCCAGAGTTATATTTGAAAAGATTAATTGTTGGGGGTTTTGAGAAAGTCTTTGAATTAGGAAAAACATTTAGAAATGAAGGCGTTGACCAAACACATTCACCTGAGTTTACAATGATGGAAAGTTACGAGGCTTATGTTGATGCAAATAGAGTAATGGATATGGTTGAGAATTTGTGTATACATATTTTTGATGAATTAGGTATTGAGAAAAATATAAAATTTATTGATAATGAAGCTGATTTTTCAAGACCATGGAAAAGGGTTAGTATGTATGAGCTTGTTTCGAAAAAGTTTAAAATTGAAATTAAGCATGACTCTGATATAAAAAAAATCAAAAACGAATTGAAAAAGTACTTAGACTATAGGCCTGAAGCTCAAACAATTGGCTTGCTGGTTTATGAGCTTTTTGAAAACTACATTGAAGACAGTATTATTAATCCTACATTTGTGACCGACTATCCAGTTGAAGTCTCACCTTTTGCAAGAGAAAATAAGAAAAAGCCAGGCGTAACAGAAAGATTTGAGTTATTTGCATTTGGAAGTGAGTTGGCTAATGGATTTTCTGAGCTGATTGATTCAGAAGAACAAGAAAACAGGCTCAGAGTACAAGCACAAAAAAAAGCCAAAGGAGACGAAGAGGCACACGTTGAAGATGAAGACTATATAGAGGCTCTTCAATATGGATTACCACCAACTGGAGGATTAGGGTTTGGAGTTGATAGATTTGTAATGATTTTAACTAATAATTCTTCAATAAGAGAAGTCACAGCCTTCCCACATTTAAAACCTGAAAACTAGTTACTTCTCTTTATTAGATAGTTATTAATATCAATTAATATCTCTTTGATTTTAGAATCCTCTATTGCATCTAAACTCTTCATGCTTTCTTTATAATGATGATCTAGATATTTTTTGGATGCGTCAATTATTTTTTCATTATTAAATTCTTGTATAACCTCTAATAATTCAATTTCTGAATTTCTTATTCCTGTTAATATTTTTTTTACTTTATCTTTATTTTCTGACAAGGCAATAAGAACAGGAAGGGTGTAAGTTCCTTCAAGAATGTCTTTACCAGCCTCTTTACCTAGAGTCTGAGTATCCGAACTTAAATCTAAAATATCATCTGTTATTTGAAAAATAATTCCATTATGCCAAGCCCATTTACTAATTGCATTGGTTGTTTTTTTATCACAATTCCCTGCCATTGCTCCTAATTTTGCACTAGTTCTAATTAGACTTGCTGTCTTTCCTTCAATAACTTTCATATAATCTTCGGTGGTATGATCTGTATCATATTGATACTGAACTTCTTTTGTTTGTCCCTCAACAAGCTCTGCATAAGTTGATGCCAGGAGCTTTACAGACTCTAGACCAAGAGTTTCAGCTGCGAGTTCAGATGATTTTGCTAGTAAGTAATCACCCGCAAGTATAGACAGAGTTGTATTCCACTTAACATTTGCACTTGCTACACCCCTTCTTGTTTCTGCATCATCAATTACGTCATCATGGTATAGGCTACCGAGATGAATTAATTCAATCGCTACAGCAGCATCTATAATTTTATTATTATCACCATTCCCTAATTCTCCGGCTAATAATGTACATATAGGTCTAAATCTTTTTCCGCCAGCATTAATTAAATAATGAGAAATTTCATTTAAATATGAGTCTTCAGAACCACTAATTTCATATAACCGACTTTCAAAATTTTCTAAATTAATCCATATTTGTTCGATTGGGATAATTTCTTTGAGTTTATTTGAATCCATATATACAAGAATAAGAGATTTTAATAAATACTTGGAATTTTGATTTAGATGTATAAACAAAGAGTTATTAAGATTAAACATATGTTTGAAAGATTTACCGATAGAGCTCGTAGAGTAGTTGTTCTTGCACAAGAAGAAGCAAGACGTTTGAATCATAACTATATAGGTACTGAACATATACTTCTTGGATTAATTCAGGAGGGAGAAGGCCATGCTGCAAAAGCCTTAGAAGAATTGAACATAAATATTGACGGTGTTAGATCTGAAGTCGTAGAAATAATTGGAGAAGGACAGCAATCTCCAAGCGGTCATATACCTTTTACACCAAGAGCAAAAAAAGTTTTAGAGCTTTCTTTAAGAGAGGCTTTACAGTTAGGACACAACTATATAGGTACAGAGCATATTTTATTAGGTTTAATAAGAGAAGGAGAAGGTGTAGCTGCACAAGTATTGAAAAAATTGGGCGCTGAGCTTTCTCAAGTTAGACAAACAGTAATTAAATTAATTTCTAATTCTGATGAAGGCAAAAAACCACAAGCTGCATCTACTGGAGGCAGAGAAAGGCCTGGATCTGGAACAGGATCCGCAATTTTGGATCAATTTGGTAGAAACTTAACAAGAATGGCAAAGGAAGGAAAGTTAGATCCAGTTATAGGTAGAACCACAGAAATTGAAAGAGTTATGCAGATACTTTCAAGAAGAACAAAAAATAATCCAGTTTTAATTGGAGAACCAGGAGTTGGTAAGACTGCAATAGTAGAGGGACTTGCCCAGAAAATTGTTTCTGGTGATATTCCTTCAACCCTTGAAGGAAAACAAATATATACACTCGATTTATCAGCATTAGTAGCAGGTTCAAGATATAGAGGAGATTTTGAGGAAAGGCTAAAAAAAGTTCTTAAAGAAATTAAAACAAGAGGAGATATAGTTTTATTTATTGATGAGATACACACTCTAGTTGGAGCAGGCGCTGCAGAGGGAGCTATAGATGCAGCTTCTATATTAAAACCAATGCTAGCTAGAGGTGAGCTTCAAACTGTAGGAGCAACAACATTAAGGTATGAAGTACATCATGGAGTAAGATTTACAGACCAAGCTATTGTGTCTGCTGTAAATATGGCTGACCGTTATATTTCAGATCGATTTTTACCTGATAAAGCTATTGACTTAATAGATGAAGCAGGAAGCAGGATGAGGGTTTACAAGAAACCTCTTGATTCAGAAAAGCAAGAAGTTTCAGATAAATTAAAAAATTTAAGAGAGCAAAAAATTGATGCTGTCCAATCTCAATTATTTGAGAAGGCTGCACAGATTAGGGATCAAGAAAAGGTAATTTTAGATGAATTAGATTCTTCAGAAGGATCTACTTCAAGTGAAGTTGAAATGGTTATTGATGAGGAAGAAATAGCAGAAGTTTTAGCCCAATGGACAGGAATTCCTGTACATAGATTGACTAAGGAAGAAACAGCAAGGTTACTAGAGATGGAAGTAGAGCTTCACAAAAGAATTATTGGACAGGAAGAGGCCATATCTGCAGTATCAAAGGCTATAAGAAGAACAAGGTCAGGGTTAAAAGATCCAAAAAGACCATCCGGTTCATTTATATTTTTAGGACCTTCAGGCGTTGGCAAGACGGAAACAGCTAAAGCTTTGGCAGAATTTTTATTTGGAGATGAAGATTCTTTGATACAAATTGATATGTCCGAATATATGGAAAAACATACAGTCAGTAGGCTTATTGGGTCTCCTCCGGGTTATGTTGGGTATGATGAAGGGGGACAATTAACAGAAGCTGTTAGGAGAAAACCATTTAGTGTTGTTCTATTAGATGAGGTTGAAAAAGCCCACCCTGATGTTTTCAATACATTATTACAAATTCTAGAAGACGGAAGGTTAACTGATGCTCAGGGAAGAACAGTAGACTTTAAAAATACAGTAATTATTATGACTTCTAATCTTGGAACGAAAGATCTTTCAAAAAATATTGGTTTCAGCAACTTAGACGATACAGGCTCATACGAAAAGATGAAATCAAAAGTCAATGAAGAACTTAAAAGATACTTCAAACCAGAATTTTTAAATAGAATTGATGAAACAATTGTATTTCACGAACTTACTTTGGATGAAGTTAAAGAAATTGTGGATTTAATGCTTGATAGGGTGCATAAGCAATTGAAAAATTCTGACCTAGAGATCGTTCTTTCGGATGAAGCTAAAGAACATTTAGCAACTGAAGGATACAACAAAGAGTTTGGAGCAAGACCACTAAGAAGGTCTATACAAAGGTTATTAGAAGATCCGCTCTCAGAAGAGTTATTACAAGGAAAATATAAGGCAGGGTCAACGATAATAGTCTCATTCAATGATGAAGAGCAGACCTTAGATTTTGAAGCTGTTGAAGCTCCTAGTGAGCCAGAAGTAGACTTTGTAGATACAGAATCATAATATTCCTGTCAAATTAACTTAAAAAAGTTATCAGTATTGAAGGCTAATATTTAATAATTTGTCTACTATGAAAATTGTTATAGGTATTAATTTTTATACCTTCAACTAGTTGAACAAGGAGTAAAAGTGACTCGAATGAAGTCGAAATGGCTAATACTTTTTATGGTATTTGGCCTTCTTATTGCTGCTTGTGGTGGATCCGATACAGCTGAAGAAGCTGAGGTAGTTGAAGAAGCTCCTGCAGAGACTCTAGAGTCCCCTGCTACAACAGCTGCTCCAACTGCTACTGCTGCTCCAGCCGGACCAACTACAAGTGTATGTATGGTATATGATATTGGAGGAAGAGGAGACCTCTCTTTCAATGACATGGCATACGCAGGGTTAGAAAAAGCTGTTAATGATCTAGGTGTTGACGCACAAGATCTCGAACCAAATGAAGGTGGAGAAAACAGAGCAGAACTATTAAGTCTTTGTGCTGATGATGGCAAAGACGTAATAATTGGTGTTGGTTTCCTTTTCGGAGACTCAATTACTGAAGTTGCTACTGCATATCCAGATGTTAACTTTGGAATCATTGACTCAGTTGTTGAACCAGCAAATGTTTCAGGAATGGTTTTCGCTGAACATGAGGGTTCCTACTTAGTCGGTGTAGCAGCAGCATTAAAAACACAAACTAACAAAGTTGGATTTATTGGTGGTGTTGAATTCCCATTAATACAAAAATTCGAAGCTGGATTCGTTGCTGGTGTTAAAGCAGTAAATCCTGATATCGAAATTGATATTAAGTATGCAACAGTACCGCCAGACTTTAGCGGATTTAGTGATCCTGCAAAAGGTAAAGAAATCGCTCTTGCACAATATGATGCAGGTGCAGATGTGATTTATCATGCTGCAGGAGGTACTGGTGCTGGTCTTTTTGAAGCTGCGAAAGAAGTTTCAGAATCTAGCGGCTCAAAGGTTTGGGCTATAGGTGTTGACTCAGATCAGTACAACACAGTTAGCGCTGAGTTACAGCCATATATATTGACCTCTATGTTAAAGAGAGTTGATGTAGCAGTTTACTTAACAATAGAATCTGTTGTTAATGGAACTTTTGCTGGCGGCGTAACAACTTATGACTTAAGTGTTGATGGAGTTGGTTATTCAACTTCAGGTGGCTATGTAGACGATATTGTTTCACAACTAGAAGATTATAAATCTCAAATAGTTAGTGGTGCAATTACAGTACCCGATACACCGTAAGTAAATAAAGATTATTTTCTAGGACCCATTAATTTGGGTCCTAGAAATTTTCCATTTCAAATGTCTATAGCTTTAAAAATAAAAAATATATCAAAGTCCTTTCCAGGTGTTTTAGCTAATGACAATATAGATATAAACATTCCTGAAGCGACAATTCATGCAATTGTAGGAGAAAACGGGGCTGGAAAATCAACTTTGATGAAAATTATATATGGGATGATACAACCAGATTCTGGGACAATTGAAGTTTTTAATAAAGAAGAAAAATTTAACTCTCCAAAAGAAGCTATTAACTCTGGTATTGGGATGGTTCATCAACATTTTATGTTAGCCGATAACTTAACAGTTTTAGAAAATGTGGTACTTGGATTGGAAAATGCATCATTAAAACCAATTAATAAAAAGAAATATAATGATGAAATTGAATCTATTTCTAAAAAATATGGAATGCCTCTAGATTCAAAAATAACTATAGATGACCTTGGCGTAGGAGAGAAGCAAAGAGTTGAAATAATTAAAGTTTTATATAGAGGTGCAAAAATATTGATTTTAGATGAACCAACTGCAGTATTGGTCCCTCAAGAAGTTAATGAGTTATTTGAAAACTTAAGAAGCCTAAAAAAAGAAGGGGTAACCATAATATTTATTTCTCACAAACTTGATGAAGTTCTTGAAATTGCTGATGGAGTATCCGTTATGAGGGGTGGAAAGCATGTTGGAACAGTAGAATCATCAAACGTATCAAAACCTGATCTTGCTGAGATGATGATTGGTAAATCACTACCAAAACCCCCAAAAAGAGATACAAGTGCTTCAAAATCAATCTGTTTAGAAGTAAAAGGCCTTAATGGTGAAGTATTAGATTCTAAGGCTCCATTTTCTGATATAAATTTTAAATTAAATAAAGGAGAGATTTTAGGAATAGCTGGAGTAGAAGGGAATGGTCAGAGAGAACTTACGGAAGCAATATTAGGGGTTTATCCAATTGAGTCAGGTCAAATTAGTTTGAACAATAAAGATATAAACGACCTTGAGACAAGGGTAAGAAGAAGCTTGGGCGTTAGCTATATACCTGAAGACAGGCAATCTCAAGGACTAGTTATGGATAGTTCATTAATTGAGAATGCAATGCTGGGTCGGCAAACTAAAGAAAGATATAGGACAAAATTCTACAATATTAACTATAAGAATTCGAAAAGTTTTTCTGAAGAAATAATAAATAATTATGATGTTCGTACACCTGGGTCTGCAACATTGGCTCTTGCGCTTTCAGGCGGAAACCAGCAAAAGTTTGTTGTTGGAAGAGAGCTTAACGACGAACCAAATTTGTTGATAGCCTCACAACCAACTAGAGGAATTGATATTGGAGCCCAAGCTCTTATTTGGGAAAAATTAAGAGATGCCAGAGATTCTGGTTTGGGAGTTCTTCTAATTTCTGCAGATTTAGAAGAATTGTTGGGACTGTCAGATAGATTGCTTGTTATATATGAAGGGAAAATAGTCAAAGAGTTACTTCCAAAAGAAGCAACACCAGAAGTTCTGGGTGCTTATATGACTGGGTTAGAACAATGATAAAATATACTACTAAGATTCTAAGCTTTCTCACACCTCTTATTGCATTGTCAACAGCAGTATTAATATGTTCGTTTATTTTAAATTTGATTGATCAAGACCCTGTAGAAACATTTAAGTCTATGTGGGAGTACGGGATTACAGGAAAGTCCTTAGTCTCCATTCTAAATAGATCTGTACCTCTTTATATTTCTGCTGTTGCAGTTGCTGTAGGTTTTAAAATGGGTTTATTTAATATTGGGGTAGAAGGTCAATACTTATTAGGTGCGTTATTAGCTGCAGCATTTGGTTCTTACATGTCTTTACCTCCAGTTTTACATGTTTTGTTAATTTTAGTTATGGCTTCTGTAAGTGCTGGTTTGTGGGCAGCAATTGCTGGCTACTTAAAAGTAAAGAAAGGCATTCATGAAGTTATATCTACAATAATGCTTAATTACATTGGAACAGGTACAGTTGCTTATTTACTAGCTCAGGTATTTTTTGAAAAAGATGAGGGAGATAGTTTAAAAGTGCCTCAAACAAATTATTTACCAGAATCTGCAATGATACCTCCTTTGAACAAAATGCTTGGGATAGAAGACCTACCAGATCTTCACGGATTTTTGATTGGAGCCATATTTATTGGAGTTTTTTACTATTGGTTAATTTGGAAAACATCTCTTGGTTTTGATTTAAGAGCAACTGGATCAAACCCCGTAGCTGCAAAATTTAGTGGCGCAGACCCTGGAAGGCTTATTATATTAGCAATGGTCATCTCAGGAAGTATTGCAGGATTTGTAGGGATGAGTGGCCTTACAGGATATTATCACAGATATACGATAGACTTTCCTTCAGGACTTGGTTTTGCAGGAATAGGTGTAGCTTTACTTGGTAGAAATCATCCAATAGGCATGGCACTCGGCGCTATATTAATTTCTTTCCTAGAAAGATCTTCCCAAATATTGGACCTCAAAGATGTTCCTAAAGAGATAGAAAGAATAATGCAGGGAATAATAATTCTCACAGTAGTAGTTGGATATGAAATTGTAAGAAGGTTTGTCCTAACTCAACAAATAAAAGAAGCTTCCAAAGAGGTACTTGATGAATAAAATACTTTCTTTAGTTAAAAAGCGCTATATTGTACTTTTTCCAATAGTATCTTTGATTTTTATCGCACAATTTGACAAGTATTCAGAATTAACCTCTAGTGGTACATTTGGAGCTGCATTGAGACTTTGTATACCAATATGTCTTGCAGGGGTTGGAGCTATTTATTCCGAAAGATCAGGAATTGTAAACATTGGGCTAGAGGGAATGATGATTATGGGGACATGGTTTGGAGCATGGGCTGGCTGGCTTTATGGTCCCTGGTATGGAGTCCTTGCTGGATTCTTAGGAGGAGCTTTATTTGGATTGATTCATGCAATAGGCACAGTAACTTTTCAAGTGGATCACATTGTTTCAGGGGTAGCAATTAATATTCTTGCAGCAGGCGTAGCAAGGTTCTTATCTGTTGTTGCTTATGCAGATGTTCCTTCAGGTGGAGCTACACAATCACCTAGAGTTGACGATAGAATAAGCCAAATTTCTATTCCTTATTTGTCAGGAGGAGAAATCAATGATGAAAAAACTTTTGATTTGTTTGGGTCTCTAGAGTCTTTGGACATATTTTTAATTTCTGATATTTTTGGACTTTTAGGAGGATTGACTAGAAATATTTCTTTATTTTCAATTCTTGCTTTATCATTAGTCCCAATTTCTGTTTGGATTCTTTGGTCAACTAATTTTGGACTACAGTTAAGAAGCGTAGGAGAATACCCGGTTGGTAGCGAATCAGTTGGTGTAAATGTTTATTTGATGAAATACATTGGTGTAACTACTTCTGGTGCTTTTGCAGGTTTGGCTGGTGCATATTTAGTAATTGAAAGCGCAGGTATCTATAGAGAGGGACAGACTGGTGGAAGAGGTTTTATTGGTTTGGCATCTATGATTTTTGGGAATTGGAAACCTCTTGGTACTTTTTTAGGCTCAGGTTTATTTGGATATGCAGATTCATTACAGCTTAGATCAGAAGAGTCTGTTCATGGCTTACTTTTACTAATTGTTCTGATTTTATTATTGGTAGCAATACGCTCATTTTTTGCCAAAAAAATTAAATCAGCAGTTGGAGCATTGTCTGTAGCTATTTTGTTTGCAATTTGGTTTTTCAACTCCTCAACCGTTCCAAATGAATTTGTCTTTTTTACCCCTCACATCACTACTTTGATTGTTTTATCATTTGCAAGTCAAAGACTTAGAATGCCAAAATTTATTGGAAAGTCATATAGAAAAGGTGAAGCAACTTAGCCTGTATCTTTTCCGAAAAACCTAATTTCCTGAATTGCACATTCTTCGAACGGGTTTTGACCATTAAACTCTTCTCCTGGATAAGCGCTAAGAACCTCAATTCTTAAAAAAGCTGTTGTTGCATTTATATCTATCCATTGTTCAGTATTACGATTTTCGAGCTCTTTTTGTATTTGTAGACCTTCAACATCTGAAGTAATAACTAAATCTCTAATTTTGTAATTCCTTTTAAAGGAAGAGCTTTTTTCAGCATTTTGTATAACAATAAATTCTATAAATACCTCTTTTGAAAAAGTAAACTCTAACCATGCATCTTGGCAGCTTAAAGAGTTGTCTTGCCACATTGTATAGTCATTGTCATAGAGATTTTCACACGAAAAATCGTTAGGGTTATTTGACTCATACGTACTAGACGCAGCACAAGAGATTGGTGTTTGGACTTTAAGAATACTTTGTAAGGTTGTTGTGGTCGAAGTACTTGTTGTTTGTTCAACTATTTCTATTTCCTCAATAACTTCTTCTGCCAATCTAGTATTGTAAAAATAACTAGCTCCCGCTATTAGAGGAATTATAAGAGCAAGAAAAAAAACAGCTCTTATTCCTGGAACTTCTTTTCTAGTTGGAAGTTCAGTAGCCCCATAATTAGAAAGAGGTCTTACTAAAAGAAGCCCACACTCTTTACAAGTTTTAACAGAAGGTAAATTGTTGTTACCACAATTGTTACATCTTATTTGCGGTATCCTTGTTCTCTTTTCGAACTTATTATCATTAGGTAAATTAGTATCTTGAAGATCTTCAATTTTTAAACCAAGCCATTCACCACAACTAGAACAAAATTCTAATTTTTTATCAACTACTGCTTGACAAGCTTTACAAGTAATATTTTCCACAATAACCTTTGTTAACTAAAACAATAATAAAATAATACAGTAACATTCGAATAATTAAAATACTCAAATAATAAAAGAACAGAAGGGATGTTTTATGGCTAAGAATCAATTGATTCCGGGCGAGCCTCTTAGAAATGGTTTAGACCTTATAGCTGACAAAAAAACAGGAGCCTTAATTGTTATTGGAACATCGCCAAAGTTAGATAAATTATCATCAGGTGGATTAAATTTAAGCAACTGTATTTACACACCTGAAATGTTATCTGAACTATCAAAAATGGACGGCGCAATTATTGTTGATTCTGAAGTGAACAAAATATTAAAAGCAAATGTTCATTTAAACCCTTCTGATATTATCGAAACTTCACAAACAGGAACAAGACACAGAACAGCTGAAAGAGTATCTATTGAAACAGGTTTAAATGTAGTTGCAGTTTCAGAAGAGTCTTCAACAATAAAAGTATTCAATGGGAAATCAGTTACAGAGCTTGAAGATTCATCAGTAATATTTGGAAGAGTAAATGAATCACTTCAGTCAGTTGATAGAACAAGAAGAAGGTTTGATGATGCCGTATTAGAGCTTGGAGAGTTAGAAATTGAGAATACTTTAACAAATCAACAAGTTCTTGAAGTTATCCAAAGAGGTGAATTACTTGGAAGGCTATCTCAACAAGTAAGAAATGAGGCAGTTGATTTAGGTGAAGACTCTGGCTTAGTCATGATCCAAATTGATTCGCTTGAATCTGGTGTTAGGAACACTCTAAATTTAGTTCTTAAAGATCACTTACCAGCGAAGAAATATAGAAATATTAACAAAGCTGTTGAAGAATTATCTAACTTAACATATGAAGAATTAAATACAATTCAACACTTAGGTGCTGTTCTATTTATGGAGCCTCTAGATGAAATTTCAGTTTCAAAAGGTTATCGGGTTTTAGGAAGACTACCAGGATTACCCGAAAATCTTCATGACTCACTAATTCAAAAATTTAGAACGTTACCGAACCTGCTAAATGCTTCAACTGAAAAATTATTTGAAGTTGAAGGTATTGGTAGAAGCAGGGCGCAACAATTAAGAGGATACTTTGACACACTCCTAAAAAATATAGGTTTTTCATATATTAATGGTCATTAAATACATTCTTAGTTATAGTATTGTTTACATCTATGGCAACTAAATCAAAAAAGACAGCTGATAAATACAAGCCGAACCAGTTTGTAGTTCACCCTCATCATGGTGCTGCAAAAGTAGTACGTAAGGTAAATAAAAATGTTGAAATTTTTGTAGAGGGCGAAGTTAAGTCAAAAAGGAAGCAATATTTTGAAATTGAAGTATTACTTGATGGATTGACAGTAATGGTTCCAGTTGAAAGCGTCGATGAAGTTATTAGACCAGTAATTTCAAAGAGTGCAGTATCAAGGAAGGTTTTCCCAATATTTAAGGAGAAACCAGAGGAGGCAGGGACCAATTGGAGTAGGTGGTATAAGGTTTTAACAGAAAAAATGACTTCTGGCGATATAATTCAAGTAGCTGAAGTAGTCAGAGACTTGACTCATGCTCAAATAAACAAAGGAATTTCCCCTGCACTTAAAAGAATGTTAGCTAAAGCAAGAATGACACTTGCTAGTGAGATTGCTTGCGCTCTAGAGCTTGACGAAGAAGCTGCAATAGAAAAAATAAATCAGTATCTTCCAGAAGAAGAACCTGACGACGGTTTATAATTCTATAAATAGCTCTTTTAGCAAAGGTTTTTATGTTCATTGGTAATGGATGGGATTTACATAAGCATACTTCATCTAAACCCTTAATTATTGGTGGTTTAAAATTTGAGAAAGAAGAAGGTTTTGAAGCGTATTCTGACGGTGATATTCTTCTCCACGCTCTAAGTGATGCTTTATTGGGAGCAGTAGGTAAAAAAGATTTAGGATATTATTTTCCATCAAAAAAACCAACAAAAAAAGGTATTGCAAGTACAGAGATATTAAAAAAAATTTTAGAGATAATTGAATATGATCAATATAGAGTAAATAATATTGACATAATAATAATTTCGCAGAGAATACTTATCAGTGAAAAAAGAGAAGAGCTAGAGGAGAATATTTCAAAATTGTTAAATATTGAAGTTGAGAAGGTAAACATTAAGGGTAAAACAACTGATTTCATGGGTCTCGTTGGAGACAAAAAGGCTTCTTCTTGCCTCGTAACAATATTATTAGAGCATGCTTAAATTACATAATTCCTACACCAGCTCAATTGAAGAGGTTGATCTTAATAAAAAAGAGGTAAAGATCTATTTATGTGGCCCGACAGTTCAGTCTTCACCACACTTAGGTCACGGGAGGTCAGCAGTTGTTTTTGATTTTCTTGTAAGGTATTTAAAATACTTGGATTACAAAGTAACATTTGTCAGGAACATTACTGATATCGACGATAAGATAATTGAAAAATCAAAAGAAGAAGGTATTACATACATTCAACTTGGCGAGAGAGTAACTGAGGAATTCGGAAAAGCTTACAAGACTCTTAATTGTATGGCTCCAGATAAAGAACCAAAAGCAACAGAATTTATTCCAGAAATTATTAAATATATTGAAAAGTTAATTAAAAATGATTTTGCTTATTTAACTGATTCTGGAATTTATTATGATATATCAAAATATGATGATTATTTGAATTTATCTGGCAGAACAAAAGAAGACGTTTTGTCTGGAAGCAGGATTAGCCTTGAAGAGGATAAAAAAGCCCCAGAAGACTTTGCGTTATGGAAATTTTCTAAGGAAGACGAACCTTCTTGGGAATCCCCGTGGGGAGAGGGAAGACCTGGTTGGCATATAGAGTGCTCTTCGATGATAAATTCAATTTTTGGGAAGAACATTGATATTCACTGTGGAGGAAATGATTTAATTTTTCCACATCATGAAAATGAAATTGCCCAATCCAAAGGAGCGTTTCCTAATGAATTATTTGTTAAATACTGGCTTCATAATGGGATGTTGAATTTATCAGGCCAAAAAATGTCAAAATCTGAAGGGAATATTAAATTATTGAATGAATATTTAGATCAGTTTGGGGGAGAAGCTGTACGATTTTTCTTTCTAAGGTCACAATATCGAAGCCCCCAAGAGTTTAGTGAAGAATTATTAAAAGAGTCAGAATCTACATTAAATAAGTTGATTGACTTTACTGAAAATGAAGAAGCAGCCCCAAAGAACAATCATCTATTAAGAATATTTGAAGATTCAATGAACGAGGATCTAAACACTCCAAAATTGATTGGAGAGATTTTTAAAATGATAAATGAATCAGATGATCTCGATAAGAAAGAGTTGGAAGATGTCAAATCAACCGTTAAATACATTTTTAAAATTTTAGGCTTTAATTTCTTAAAAGAACAAAGACAAAAAAACACAGACGAAGATTTAATTAACTTCTTTAAAAAATATGGAATTGAATTTAACAATATTGATGATTCAATAAATAAATTTATAGCCAAGCGTGAAAATTTAAGAAAGAAAAAAGAATATAAAGCTGCAGACGAAATGAGAGAAAGTATATTAGAACTTGGAATAAGCATAGAAGATGGAACAGAAAATGGCTGGTCTTGGAAGAATAATTGAAGGTAGTAATGCTATTGAAGCTGCTTTAGAGTCAAATCGAGTAATTGAGATAAGATACTTAAAAAGTAATAACAAAAAAAGTAAATTTTCATCATTATTAACTAAGGCAGAAGAGAGTAATATAAAAATATCTGAGTTAGGTAATAAAAGCAATTGGGAATATAGCACTAGGCATTCGATTGTAGCTATTTGCGAACCAGTAGAAACTTATAAAGAGTCACAGTTAAATGAATTTAAGAGTTCTAATTTTATAGTTTGTGATCATATACAGGACACAAATAATTTAGGAGCTATTGCAAGAAGTGCTGCTGCATTTAATTTCGGTGTTTTAGCTGTTCCATTAAAACGATCAGTAAAATTAAGTGATAAAGTATTTTCAATTTCTTCAGGAGGTTTAGAAAAGGTTAAGATTTTATATTACAACTCTATTTTTTCATTAATTAAAAAATTAAATTCACTAGATATTTGGACTATTGGCCTTGATGCTGACGGAACAGAAGAGATTAATGATGTAAATTTAGGTAAACAAAATATTGCAATATTTTTAGGACCAGAAGAAACCGGACTTAGTAGTGAAGTGAAAAATAAATTAGATATTGTTTGTAGAATTGAAATGACTAAAGATATGGAATCATTAAATGTTTCTGCAGCAGCAGCAATAGCAATGAATCAAATATTTATTAAAAAATAAATTAACTGATTTTTTTTATTTGCTATTATTTTACTATTCGCCGGAGTAGCTCAGTGGCCAGAGCAGCCGACTTGTAATCGGCAGGTCAGGGGTTCGACTCCCCTCTCCGGCTCTAAGTGAGAAATTATCAAACTACAATAAAATTTACTCTTGGAATAATTATTGTTCTTCAGTTATCTATGGTATTTTTTGGATTTTTAAGACCGTCTATCCTTTATGATTACCTAGATTATTGGCCTTTGATTATTTTTCCTTTAGTAGTCTTAATAGGTACAAGAAACACAGAATACAAAGAACAGATTATTGTTTATAGTTATTCTTTTTTAATTGCAGTTTCTCTCTTTTTTCATATGGCACATTTACTAGAAGCAAATTTTCTCACAACTTATTCTTATGATTCAGATTTTGAAAACTTGAATTTGGATGAAAATTTTGAATATCAACTTTATATTGATGAAAACAATTCAATTGAACTTGTTTCATTTTTAGGAAATGGTTACAAAGTTGACATTATTGACAAGCCAGGAAAATCAGGATACCCAGAGGCGGTCGAGACTCTTTTAGGCGATCCTAGGGCTGTAATATTTAGGCAAATTGAGACAAGTACTTTACTTAAGGTAAAAGGATGGGCAATAGAACTTGGTTCCGATAACCTTTGGCAGTTAAATCTTTTTTCTGTTGATTCAAAAATTAATTTAGACAATCTTAGGCTTTCGCCTTCATTCATCTCAGGAACTGGTCAGCTCAACCTAGGTTCAAATTTAGAATTAACAAAGTTGGTTCTAAATGGTGAATTTGAAGTTATTGTCTCTACAAACCTTCCTATTGTAGTAAAGGGAAATGCTCAATTTCCCGATTCTTGGTTTAACGCTACTATTGGTACATTGAACCAAATAGAGGAAACTTACAAATTAGAGATTGAAATAATTGATGGATCGAAAGTAATATTTAAGGATGAATAAAATTATAAAATGTTAGATCAACTAGGTAACGGTCTGCTATTAGGGATAATAATTTCTGTTGCTTCTGTTGCTTTGTCTCTCTTGTATGGTGTTACCAGGATAGTTAACTTTGCTCATGGCGAGGTTATAGCTTTAGGAGCTATTGTTACTTTATTTTTCTCAGCACCCGTAGATTCCAAAGTTCTTTTTCTTGATAGGTTTTCTCCTTTAGGTATAAGTTTCAGTACTTCGGTAATAATAGCAATATTATTTTGTGGTTTATTTGGTGCACTGCTTGAGTTATTTTTGTTTAGGCCTTTGAGAAAAGCAGAGGTTGGGAATATAGCCGTTTTAGTTGTGACAATCGGATTATCAATATTTATTCGTCACTTCTATCTTTTATTTGCAACCGGCAAAGTTCAAGATTTACCGCTTGGGTTACAAAGAAGGCAGACATATTTATTTTTTGACATGACTCCAAGAAATTTTAAAGTATTGATTGCTGGATTAGTAGTAATGATCATAATTGGTTTATTCTTAACATTTACTCGTATGGGTAAGGCCATGAGAGCTGTTAGAGATTCAAGCGAATTAGCAAGTGTTTCTGGAATTAATTCGGACAATATAATCTTATTTACCTGGATATCATCAAGTATGCTTGCAGGCTTGGCAGGTATTTTTCAAGCGATTATTAATGACGTTAGATACAACATGGGTTTTCTAATTTTATTACTTATATTTGCTGGAACTGTGCTTGGGGGAATAGGTACATCATTTGGTGCTATGGTAGGTGGATTATTAATAGGAATTTTTGTTCAAGTTTCCGTTGCTTTACCATTTATGGAAGGACATACTGAAGCCAAAAATGCAGTTGCACTAGCAATTATGATTTTAATTTTACTATTTAGACCTCAAGGAATATTTGGAGAAAAAGAGAGAATTTCGTGAAACTTTCGGTTAAATGGATAGTTACAGTAGTGCTAACTTCTTTTTCAATTTATATGGTTTTTGCACTAAATCCTGAAGGGCAGCTTAGAATACTTTTCAATGTTTTAACTTTTGCTGGAATTTATGGACTTGCTGCGATTGGCTTAAATGTTCATTTTGGTTTAACAGGACTATTAAATTTTGGACACGCATCATTTATGGGTGTTGGGGCATATGTTACATTACTCCTTATACCCCACGCAGCTGGTAGAGAAGGCCAAATAACTGAAACGGGGCTACCTTTTTTATTAGCTTTGGTTATCGGTATTTTATCTGCTTCACTATTTGGCTTATTACTAGGGTTACCAGCGATACGACTAAGAGGTGACTACTTAGCTATAGTAACAATCGCTGCAGCTGAAATATTTAGACTTTTAGTTAGAGACCTAGAGTCAGTTACGGGAGGTGTATACGGGATAATAAACTTTTCGGACTCTCTTCAGAAATACAGGCCTAATTTTATTGAGACATTTGTTTCTAAGTATGATTTAAATGCAGGACAGATTTGGGTCGGGTTTCTCTCCTGGGTTTCAATATTTTTTGTTTTGTTGTTATTAAAAAGACTTAACAGTTCTCCTTGGGGGCGAGCTTTAAGAGCGGTAAGAGAAGATGAAGACGCTGTAAGAGCTTTAGGGAAAAATGCTGTTTGGCTCAAACTACAAAGTTTTATGTTAGGCGCAGGAATTGCAGGTTTAGCAGGAGTCTTTTTAGCATTTAATTATGGTTCACTTCAAACAACACTTTTTGTGCCGTTACTTACTTTTTATGTATGGGCAATAATGATTCTTGGAGGTGTAGGGAGTTTAAGTGGTCCTGTATTTGGCTCTGTTATTTTTTGGGTAATAATCTCAGAAACAGATAGATTAGCTGCTTTAATATTTGAAAATGCAAATGGTCAACAATTAGCAGGGGTGAGGTTTGTTTTAGTTGGTTTATTAATAATGATTTTAATGATTTTCAGACCAAGTGGCTTATTAGGCAAGAAAGAGGAGCTGTTGTTAAATGTCAAGTAGTTTAATGAGAGTAAATAATCTTAAGAAAAGTTTTGGTGGTGTAAAAGCAGTAGATATTGATAATCTTATTTTTAACAAAAATGAACTTACTTCGATAATAGGACCTAATGGTGCCGGGAAAACGACTCTTTTTGATTTAATTTCTGGCTTCCAAGAAGAAGATAGTGGAGAAATATTTTACCAAGAGAAAAACATAACTAAAAGCCAACCACATAAAATTGCAAGGTTAGGAATGGTAAGAACATTTCAGTTAACGAAAGTTTTTGACAGGATGACTGTTTTAGAGAACTTAATGTTCGCTGGATCTAACATCTCAAATGATTCTTTATTTCAATCAATTATCCAATTTCCAAAACAGAAAAATTATGAAAACTCACTAGAAGAAGAAGCATTAAGAGTTATGAAAGATCTCAATATTGAACAAATGTCAAATGCTTACGCTAGAGAGCTTTCAGGAGGGCAAAAAAAATTGTTAGAGTTAGGACGTTCAATAATAAGAAAACCAGATGTTCTTTTGCTGGATGAGCCATTAGCTGGTGTAAATCCAAAACTTACTGAAGAAATACTTGAAATAATAGAAAAACTTTCAAATGATGGAATAACAATTTTAATGGTGGAGCACAATATTGAGGCAGTAATGAAAATTTCTGAAAGAGTTGTTGTTTTAGCCGAAGGATCATTAATAGCTGACGGACTTCCTCAAGAAGTAAGAGAAAACAAGAAAGTAATTGAAGCTTATTTAGGAGGTGGTGATGAGTAAAGCAATATTGGAATGCAATGGTATAGCTGCTGGATATGTAAAAGGACTTAACATATTACAAGGAGTAGATTTGGTTGTCTCTGAAGGTGAAATTGTTTCAATCATTGGCCCTAACGGAGCAGGGAAGTCAACATTGTTAAAAGCAATAATGGGATTAATTAATGTGTCTGCTGGAAGATTTTACATTAATGGCTTTGATAAGACTAATTTGTCTACTCATAAAATAGTAAATCAAGGGATAGGTTATGTTCCACAGGTTGAAAATGTTTTCCCTTCATTAACAATTGAAGAAAATTTAGAAATTGGAGCTTGGTCATTAAACAAATCTAGAAAAAGTACCATAAAGAAGACATTAGAAGATTTTCCGATGCTTAATGAAAGAAAAAAAGAAAAAGCTGGGAATTTATCAGGAGGACAAAGACAGATACTTGCATTAGCAAGATCTTTAGTCACTTCTCCAAAGTTGCTTTTGTTAGACGAACCATCTGCGGGTCTTTCACCTGTTGCAATAAATGAAGTATTCACAACAATAAAAGAAATAAATGATAAAGGAGTTTCTATATTATTAGTAGAGCAAAATGCAAAAAGAGCTCTAAGTTTCAGCAATAGAGGATATGTTCTAGATCAAGGCAGGAATGCTTACCAGGGTGAAGGATCAGATCTTTTGAATGATCCTAGGGTTGTAGATTTATATTTAGGCAAACTATAAAAAAGGCCTGTTTTCACAGGCCTTTTTTAAATTATTTAGAGATTCTTACGGCTTAAAATCTACTGATTCTAGAGTCGGATTTTCATCTCCACTAATTTGCCAAATATCATATGTGGCAGCTGTTGGGTCACCATTTGCATCGAGCATAATATCTCCTGATGCTCCAACATAATCAAAGTCTTCTCCTGCTGCAGCAAGAGGCATACAGTCAACACCAATACATGGTGTACCTCCGCCAGAAGCTGCTGCAAGTCCAGCACCAATTTCTGATCCTGTGACTCCATTTGCAATTGCTGATAATACCATCAACATTACTGCGTCATAAGCTTGAGGAGCAAAGATAAATGTCTCTGATCCATCTTCACTAACCCCTGAATAAGCAGCACTAAATCTAGTCATTGCTTCTCCAGCGGCTGCTCCCGGAGCTGTTCCCTTCATTCCGTCTAGTGCACCGTTAAGTCCACAGTTAGAATCAAGTTGAGCATCCTTCACGCCATCGGTAAAGTACCATGGTGTATCAAGCAAACCTTGTTCGTATGCTACGCTGAGCACACCACAACCAGTTTCTGGGAATAGAATTGATACTATAGCGTCAACACTACCTTTTCCTACTGCTGTAACTTCAGCAGAGAATTCAGTTGCATCAGTTGCGTGATATACAATTGTATTCACCACACCACCAGCTGCTTCAAAAGCTGATGCGGTTGCTTCAGCAAGACCTCTACCATAAGAGTCAGCTCTAGAGATAATAGAGATACTCTCTCTTCCATCATCAACTAGAAGACCCGCCAATACCTGACCTTGCAACAAGTCAGAAGGGGCAGTTCTTGCATATAATCCTTTTTTGTCCATTTTTGTAAACTGAGGACTGGTGTTTGATGGGGAGACCATAACGACTCCAGCTCCAATTGCTGTGTCAAGAATTGCGAGTGAAGTACCACTACATGCAGCACCCATAACTCCTTGCGCTCCTTGAGCAATAACATCTTGAAGGCTTGTCAAAGCTACAGCTCCATCACAACCACTATCGCCTTCTAACCAGACGACAGGTTGTCCATTAACACCGCCAGCTGCATTTACATGCTCAATAGCAAGCGTCGCACCTAGTGCAATACCAGGGCCAAGAAATGCTAAATCACCAGATAAAGGCATAAGTGATGCCAATATTAAAGGATCTGCAGTTTCTACAGGCGCAGCTGTTGTTGTAGGAGCTGCTGTAGTAGCTGGAGCTTCAGTTGTTTCTGGAGCTTCCTCAACTACTTCATCAGCTGTAGATCCACCACCACAGGCTGCTGCGAAAATCGCTAATATTGCAAATAATGCAATCGCTTTGCGATTTCTCATATTTTTCCCTTTCAGTCACTGAAAAAAAATTCCCACATAATTTGTAGGAATGTATTACAACAATAGCGTGATTTCACTACTCTTCAATAGCAGATTAAAAAAAAATAAATTATGACAGAATTATTAGAAAATATACTGGTTTTCCTTAATAATCAGGATTATTTAGATATATTAATCTATATTTTTATATTTTATTTAATAGTTCTTGGTTGGAAAAAGGGATCGTTATTAATTGTTTTTTATATAGTTGGCTTATTAGTTTCCATTTTTCTTAGTTTCAAATATTCATTTTTTATAGGAGATTATATAGGCAGTTGGTTAAGCTCCAACCAACAAGTTTCACAAATATTTGCTGGTTTAATTATATTTACTTCATCAATTACAATTTTTTCTTTAATTCAAAATATGATCAGTTTCAATAAGGAAGATAAAGATTTTGGCAATAAATTTCTTGGAAGTGTGTTTTCTTTATTTTTAAGCAACCTAATTCTTACTTTGGTTGTTTCACTTATTTCATTATTTACATTACCTATTTTCATTCAAGAGAGAATGGACAGTTCAAGCCTCGTTTCTTTTTATATTGATCCAGAAGGGACTCCTCAACAGAGTTTAGAGTTGATAACTGGTACAGATTTATTAAAAGTAACTAATAGGATAAAACAATTAACAGGAAGCTCATCTGTAGTAGTTGATGAATTTGGTTGTTTGGAAATACCTTCTGAGCCTTTATCAAAATTAATTTCAAAAGATGAGGAAGCTCTAATAATGTTTGACCTTATTAATATAGAAAGAATAAATGAGGATTTAGATCCACTTCAATTCAATCAAGAGTTTTCAAATGTTGCAAAAAATTATGCATTAAAGATGTATTCAGAGGGATTTTGGTGCCATCAGGATCCCACCAATGGCTATCAAGCTATAGACAGGTTAAATGAAATAGGATTCAGAATTTCTGATGTTGGTGAGAATTTAGCTATTTCTTCAACCATTTATTCGGCGCATGAAAGTTTGATGACTTCTGAATCTCATAAAAAGACAATATTAGGGATTGAGTTTAGGAGAGTTGGTGTAGGGGTTGTATCTGGTCCAACAGGGTTAATGGTTGTGCAAATATTTGGAAAATGAATAATTTTATAAATAAACTAATTGATGAAATAATTAAAGCAACCAAAGAAAAAGTAGAGCTCTCGGGTAATTTATTAGACAATAACAACGAAAAGAGGCTTAAAGGTATATTAATTGGAGAACTTTCAAAGCCTAGTTTTCAACAATCAAAAACTCCAACGCAATTAGTAAACGATTTCTTGTTCGAGGTTTTTGATATAAACTTTAGTCTAACCCCAGCTAGTTTTGGAGAACAAGGACATAAACTTATAATGGAATGGGGAATTCAAAAATCAAGTGATATGAATGAGGAATAATTTAACATACAAAGATATATGGGCTAATTCATATCCTATTCTTATTTGGTTAATGACAGAACCTTTAGCTGGTTTAGTAGATTCAAGAATTGCAGGAATTATTGGCCTAGATACGCTTTCTTCTGTAGGGATTGGAACAACTATTTATTTTGTATTTACCTGGATTTTTATTTTTTTAGCATACGGGACAACACCTTTAGTTGCGAAGTTGAAAACAAATAATGAGTTAAATAATCTTAAGTATTTCATATCATTTGGTCGTAAAACCTCTATATTTTTAGGTTTTCTAGTATTCCTTGTAATTTTTAACTTCGATGGTTTTTTTATTAGTTTATTTAAACCCACTCCAGATATTTCAAATTTAGCTTCTAGCTATTTAATTGTAAGATCTATTGGGATTCCTTTTTATCTGTTAAATATGCACTCTACAGCTGTTTTGAGAGGATTAAGGCATCCGAAAATTACTTTACAGAGCTCTTTGATTGTTACAATTACAAATATATTTTTAAGCTACTTACTTGGTATAGTTTTAGGATTTGGGATCGTTGGTATAGCAGCAGCAAGCAGCATAGCTTTCTTTGTTGCATCAGTTTATGCAAACTTTATACAACAAAGAAGAGTGAATGAGTTTACAAGCACACTTGATGTAGTGAGTAAAGAAAAATTGAAAAAGAAATTTTTCTCTGTAGGAGTCACTATAGTTATCCGTTCTGCATTTTTGACTGGTTATATGGCGCTTCTAAGCAATCAAGCATCTAGATTGTCAATGAATGATATTGCATTACATCATGTCATGAATCAAATATGGACTTTTGGCTATCATTTTATAGATGCCCTTGCAATTGCATCTCAAACTCTTGTTTCCGAACATATTTCAAAAGGAAAGAAGTATCTTGGTTCTGATTTGTATAAAGCTTTAATAAAAATTACAGTTATCTTTTCTTTGGTATCCACTGCAATCGGGTTTTTCTTCATTCCTTTCATGACTGAACTAATATCAAATCAAGTCTTTACTCAGATACAAGACAATTACTTAAGGCTTATCTTTTCATTAACTCTTTTCTTCGGAAGCTACGCTTTTCTTTGGGACGGTGTTTTGTTAGGTCTAGATAAAAATAAAGAGTTTGCTTATACAACAATTACATCTTCATCTATTGGTGCTCTAATTTTGTTTGTGCTTATTGGCATTTTCCAGAATATTAATACTATTTGGTTTTCATTAGTCATATCACTAGTTATCAGAGCTCTTATAGGAGGTTATTACCAGAGAAAATAATTACTTAGCTATTTTTAAAGAAGGTCTTTCTAAGTAGTAACTAAGAATTTGCAATTCTTGTGATAAGTCAACTGAACGAATTTGCATCCCAGGCTTATTTTTTAATAAAACAGGAGCAAAGTTAAGAATTGATTTAATCCCACAAACTTCTAAATCATCAGCAATACTTTCTGCAACTTTTTCTGGGGTTGCGATTATTCCAATTGCTACATTATATTTTGCACAAATTTCTTTCATTTCATGAAGCGGTTTTACAGTTAATCCAGCAAGTTGCTTGCCTATCTTTTTTGGATCTGTATCAAAAAGGCCAACTATTTTAAAGCCTCTTTCTTTAAACCCACCATAATGTGCTAATGCTGAACCAAGATTTCCAATACCCACAATTATTGCTGTCCAACCGTCTACCAAACCAAGTTCAAGTTCTATTTGATTCCTAAGCTTTGATACATCATACCCAACACCTCTAGTTCCTAATGTCCCTAAGTAAGACAAGTCTCTTCTTACTTGTGCATCGTTAACTTTAGCAATTTCAGCAATTTTCTTTGAAGATATTCCACCTGTAGCCTTATCAATCTGCTCTAAACATTGAAGATACAAGGGAAGTCTTTTGACAGTTGCAGGCGGTATGTTTGAATTTATTTTCACTAATGCACAATCTAATAAGAATTTAAAAATATGTTAAATAGTAAATGTAAATTTATATTTACTCCTTCCTTTATCTTTTTAATTTGATTATGTTAATTTGGAAATCACAATGAAAAATAAATATTTTTATGATGTAGTTATAGTTGGCGCAGGTCCATCAGGATCAAATGCAGCAATTTCATATAAAAATTTGAATCCTGACTTAAAAGTTGCAATATTTGATAAAGCACATTTTCCAAGAGATAAATCTTGTGGTGATGCGATAGGCCCTGGTGTTATAAGCGCACTTAAAAGATTTAATAATGAACACATTCTAAAAAATGATCCCGAAGTAGTTTCAACAACTTTATTTGGACCAAAAAATATTGGAATACACAATTATATTCCAGAAGTAAAAAACAAAGAAGACTCAATTGTTTATGTAATCCCTAGATATGATTTAGATAATAGGATTTTTGATTTAGCAAAAAAGTGTGGAGCCGTATCTTATGAAGGCTTCAGGTATATTAACTTTGAGAAAAAAGAAGATTCATTAAAAGTTAAATTTGAAGATGAGAATAAACAAGAATTTATAATTGAAACAAATTTATTGATTGGTGCTGATGGTGCAAACTCAAGGGTAAGAAAGAGTTTAAATATAAAACAAAATAGTGATTGGCATAAGGCTATTGCAATTAGGGCATATATAGACAGTCCAAACTATGTTGATGTTTTTAAAGAGAGAACTCTTATGTTTGAAATTAATGTTTCAGCGATTAAAGGTTATGCTTGGGCTTTTCCTAGCAAAGGCAATTTAGTAAATATAGGGATAGGTGTTCCACTTAGTTTATTTAAAAAAGAAAAGATGAATATCAATAATTTATTAGATGAGTTTATTAATACCCTTAGCAAAAGGGGAGTTAAGGTCGAGAACTTGAGAATGGAGAAGAGTTTTTTATTGCCTTTTGCTTCCTCAAGACCGAAGCTTGCACATGACCGTGTTGCATTAATTGGGGACGCAGGTTCAATGATTAACCCAATGAGTGGAGAAGGAATATTCTACGGTATGGAGGCAGGATATCTACTAGCCAAAGACACCTTTGAATTGCTTGATAACAATAAAGATAAATTAAATTTTGGTATTAAGAATTATGAGAATAGATTTAATAAAAGATTTGGTAAACATTTTCTAAGTTGCTCTCTTGCTAGATTAGTTTTCCAAAGTCCATTTATGACAAAGAGACTTCTTGCAATTGCTTCAGCTGATCAGCACACAATAGATTTTGTAGTTGAATTACTTTTTGACGAGGCAAATTTAACATTAAAAGAAACAATCCTTTTAATACTTAAATTTCTAATGCCTATAAATATCCTTAAATTACTTAATAAAACAAGTAACTAATCTCTTCACAAAAATTAGAAAAAAGTAGTAGAATAATTATATAGTTTGTGAAACTTTTCACAAACACGGGAGGGATTAATGATTAGTTGGTTGCCTATATTAATCATGTTTTTAATAGCTTTAGGCTTTGCTTTGGTGTCATTAGGGGTTTCTTATTTATTGTCTCCTAAAAATCCAACAACAGAAAAACTAGCACCTTATGAGTGTGGAATTTTTCCAGAAGAAGAGCCATCTCAGAGATTTCCAGTGAAATTTTATATGGTTGCAATGCTCTATATAGTTTTTGATATTGAAATAATCTTTTTACTAGCTTGGGCAACAAGATTTAACCAGCTTGGATGGTATGGCATACTAGCAATTTCAATATTCACTTTCTTTGTATTAGAAACTTTATATTACGTATGGAAAAAAGATGTCCTAGATTGGAATGTTCCTAGAAGAAAAAGATATCACAAATCAGAAATTGATGAAAAAGAAAGAGTTTCATAATGTTTTCACCTGATAATATTTTTACTACCACTATAGACAAAGCAGTTAGATGGTCTAGAACACAGTCCATGTGGCCAGTAACATTTGGATTAGCTTGCTGTGCTATTGAAATGATGGCTGCTGGATCTGCTAAATATGATTTAGCCAGATACGGTATGGAAGTTTTTAGAGCTTCGCCTCGCCAAGCAGATTTAATGATTGTTGCAGGTAGAGTATCTCAAAAAATGGCTCCTGTACTTAGGCAAGTTTATGATCAAATGGCAGAACCTAAGTGGGTAATCGCAATGGGTGCATGTTCCTCAACTGGTGGGATGTTTAATAACTATGCATTAGTACAAGGAGTGGATCACATAGTTCCAGTAGATATATATGTACCTGGATGTCCACCTGGACCACAATCTTTAATGCATGGGATTTTAACTTTACATGACAAAATAATGGATGGTGAAATAAACAGGTGAGTTACGAAACAATAAATGTTGAAGTAGATGAATATCTGGAAAAAGTTGAAAGCATTAAAAAGGATGGCTATGAAATGATGGTTGATTTAACTGCTGTTGATTGGTACAGAAAAAGAGAGCCTAGATTCCAACTTGTAGTAAATTTTTTGTCAGTATCAAAAAATTCTAGAATAATTTTAAATGTCAATGTACAGGATGAAGAATTAAAAGTTCCTTCAATATGTGAAATATACCCTAGTGCAAATTTTTACGAGAGAGAAGTTTTCGATATGTTTGGAATTGAATTTGAGAATCACCCTGAACTAACAAGAATTTTAATGCCTGATGATTGGGAAGGGAATCCTCTAAGGAAAGATTACGGAACAGGAAGAATACCTGTCCAGTTTAAAAACGCTCCAAAGGTTGACTAATAATGGATGATGAAAATAAATTAAGAGATGACTTAGAGCTTTGGGCAACAAACTCTGAAGAAGGCGGATGGAACATAGCTTCAACAGATGAGGGTTCCCAGAAAATGCTTGAAGATGAAAGTGAGAAACAGATAAAAATACAAACCGGATCAGATGTAGTGGATGATTATTTTTACAGCGAGGAAACAACTGATGATGAGAGAATGATTGTAAATATGGGCCCTCAACATCCCTCAACTCATGGGGTTTTAAGGCTACAAGTGGAGTTAGAAGGTGAAGTTGTAAGAAGGGTTAAACCTGTTATTGGATATCTTCATACAGGTATGGAAAAAACAGGTGAAGAACTTGCATACTTTCAAGGTCCTACAAATACAACAAGAATGGATTATCTTTCCCCACTATTTAATGAATTAGTTTTTTCTCTAACCACTGAAAAATTACTAAATATAGAAGTTCCAGAAAGGGCAGACTCAATACGAATATTGATGACAGAATTAAACCGAATCTCATCTCATTTAGTAGCTCTTGCTACAGGGGGAATGGACATTGGAGCATTATCAATGATGATATTTGGTTTTAGAGAAAGAGAATTAATTTTGAACTTTTTTGAAAAAACTACCGGATTAAGAATGAACCATAACTACATAAGGCCAGGGGGTGTTGCGGCTGATTTACCAGACAATTGGCAAAAAGACGTAAAAGAAATATTACAAGTAATTCCAGAGAAACTAAAAGACTATGACGAAATGCTTCTTGATAATCCTATATGGAAAGGAAGGCTAAAAAATGTTGGTATTTTAACAACAGAAGAATGTTTAGCTTATGGTATAACTGGACCAAGCCTTCGTGCATCTGGATTTTCATGGGATTTAAGAAAAATGCAACCTTATTCGGGGATTGAAAATTATGAATTTGAAGTACCACTTTTAACTGATAGTGATGTTTTTTCAAGGTGGAGAATAAAGGTTTTGGAAATATTTGAAAGCTTGAAAATAGTTGAACAAGTGATGGACACAATTCCAAAAGGACCTTACAGAATTCAAGACAAGAAAGTAACACCACCTCCAAGGAAAAGACTGGATGAATCAATGGAAGCTCTGATTCACCATTTTAAAATTTATACAGAAGGTTTCAAAGTTCCTCCCGGAGAGGCTTATGTAGCAGTTGAATCCCCAAGAGGAGAGCTCGGCTGCTACATAGTTTCAGACGGTACCGCTAAACCATATCGCATGCATATTAGAGGCCCATCCTTTTGTAATCTACAAGCACTTCCTGTAATAATGGCTGATAGTCCAATTGCTGATGCAGTTGCAGCAATTGCTTCTTTGGATCCAGTAATAGGAGATGTAGACAGATGACCTGGGATTCAAAATTAATCAAAAAGGCTGAAGAAATTATAAAACTATATCCTCAGAAAAGATCTGCTCTTGGCCCTCTTTTGTATCTAGCACAAAATAAAGAAGGGTATATAGATGATGATTCGGTTATAGAGATTAGTCTTTTTATACAATGTATAAACAAGAACCAACAGGGAAATATTTATTGAGTGTATGTAAATCTATTTCTTGTGAAATTAATAATTCAAAACAGGTTATAAGTGGAATTAAAGAATTTACAGGTTTATCAAGCAATGAAACAGACCCAGAAAAAACTTTTACTTTCGAAGAGGTTGAATGTATAGGAGCTTGTGGAGGAGCTCCTGCAGTACAAGTTAATTATGAAACTATTGAAGGAGTTACTCCTGAGAAAGCTTTAGATCTATGTAAATACTTAAAAGAGGAAGAGCCAAAAGTAATAGTTGCTGATGACTTACAAGAAAAGTTTGGTGGCATAAAGTCGTTTGACTGGGCAATAGAAGATAATTCAGGAACTTCAACTACAGCACCTGGATTTCAAATTATTGGAACAGCAGAGGAAAATTAATCATGAAAGAAACCTTATTACTAACAAAACACATGAGAGAAAATCCTGAAAATAGTCACTTAATTGAGGTCTACGAAAAGAATAATGGGTATAGTGCAGCTAAAAAAGCTTTAAAAGAGAACAACCCTGGAGAAATAATTGAAGAGATTAAGACTTCAAATATTAGGGGAAGAGGGGGCGCTGGTTTTCCAACAGGAGTTAAGTGGGGGTTTTTAGCTGAAGACGAAGAAAGATATCTAGTTATAAACGCTGATGAGTCAGAACCTGGGACTTTTAAAGATAGAATTTTGCTTGAAAGAGATCCTCACCAATTAATTGAAGGAGTAATTATTACTTGCTTTGCCTCAAATATCTCAAAAGCTTTTATTTACGTTAGAGGAGAATACGCTAAACCAGCGAGAAGGGTTCAGGATGCTGTTGAACAAGCATATGAAAAGGGGTATCTGGGTAAAAATATATTTGATTCAGGAAAAGACCTAGAAGTTGTTGTTCATCTTGGAGCTGGTGCTTACATATGCGGAGAAGAAACGGCATTACTTAATTCCCTAGAAGGCAGAAGAGGAGAACCAAGATTAAAGCCTCCATATTTTCCAGCAGTTAAGGGCCTTTATAATAAACCAACTTTAGTTAATAACGTTGAAACAATATCTTCTGTTCCTTGGATAATAAATAATTCAGGAAAAGATTATGCAAATTTAGGAGTAGAAGGCTCAACAGGTACAAGAATTTTTAGCTTATCTGGACATGTAAACACTCCAGGTAATTTTGAAATTGAAATGGGTTGTTCTTTTGGGGAATTTATAGACACCTTTGGAAAAGGGATAAGAGAAAATAAATCTGTAAAAGCTTATATTCCTGGTGGAGCATCTGCCCCATGGTTTACTGGGGAACAACTAGATATAAAAATGACAATAGACGACGTCGCTGATGCAGGTTCAATGCTAGGTTCAGGTGCTGTAGTTGTTATGGATGAAGATACAAACCTAGTCTTAGCTGCCAAAAGTATAGTTAGCTTTTTTGCTCATGAATCATGTGGACAATGCACTCCATGTAGAGAGGGTACTACTTGGCTAGAAATGATATTGGATAGAATTGCGAGTGGAAGAGGCAGGGCATCAGATATTGATCTATTGCTTGACGTTTGTGACAATATTTCTCCAGGGTTAACCTGGCCTCCTAAAATGACCACTATTTGCCCACTAGGACCTTCAGCAGTTTCACCTATTACATCACTAATGCATAGCTTTCGCGAAGAAGTAGAAAGCTTGCTTCCTAGGAAAGTATTAATTAATAATGAGTGAAGAAATTAAATTTACAGTAAATGGAACTGAGCTTGAAGCTAAATCAGGTGAATTATTGATTGAGGCTTGTGAAAATTCTGGAATCCATATACCAAGATTTTGCTGGCATAAAAGACTAGAACCAGTTGGAATGTGTCGAATGTGTCTTGTTGAGGTAGAGACACCAAGAGGAAAAGCATTAGTTCCGTCCTGCACAACAGAAATAACAGAAGATCTTGTAGTTGATACTGAATCTGAGGTAGTAAAAAAAGCACAAGAAGGTATATTAGAGTTTTTATTAATTAACCATCCACTAGACTGTCCTGTCTGTGATAAAGCCGGGGAATGCCCACTCCAAGATCAAACCATGGCCTATGGTCCAGGTGAGTCAAGATTTGTTGAAGAAAAAAGACATTTTGAAAAACCAATACCTATTTCTGAAATCATACTTCTTGATAGAGAAAGGTGTATTCTTTGTGCAAGGTGTACAAGGTTTTCAGACGAAATTTCAGGAGACCCATTAATTGAATTTATACAACGTGGTAACAAAACGGAAGTAAATACTTTTCCTAATGAGCCATTTAGATCATATTTTTCTGGCAACACAGTACAGATTTGTCCAGTTGGCGCATTGACTTCTACATCCTACAGATTTAAGGCAAGGCCTTGGGATTTAAAGAGTATATCATCGACATGTAACTGTTGTTCGGTAGGTTGTTCTATAGAGTTAAATACTTCGCAGAATAAAATGTTAAGAATTTTAGGTGAAGACAATGAATTTACCAATCAAGGTTGGCTTTCAGATAAAGGTAGATATAACTTCGATTACCTACATTCTGAAAATAGGGTTTTAAATATTTTGGAAAAAAACGATGACTCCTTTAATGAAATCTCAACATCTGAAGCTATCAAGAAAATTACAAGTAAAGTTAAAGAATTAAAAAATCCAAATATTAAATTTCTTATAGGCTCTCATAGTACAAATGAAGAATATTTTGTAATTAACCAAATTTCTAATCACCTCAATAAAGATAAATTCTTGAGTAAAGAGAAATCAAACGTATATTTTTGTGATGATTTGTTATCTAGAGGTTATTTTGAAGAAAAATATACTCAAGCAACTTTTGAGGATTTAGACAAATCTGAAACTATAGTTCTTTGGTCGGAGGATATAAAAGACAACTTACCAGTTCTTTATTTAAGAATTAAAAAGGCAGTAAGAAATGGTGCCAAGTTAATTGTTTTTGGGCATACAAATACGGCAATAGCAGGATTAGCAGATTTTTATTTTGGAAAGGATGTTGTTTCAAATAATTTTGACTTAATGTTAAATCCAGCAGAATTAAAGGACTTTAAAAACAATGTAGAAGGAAAAAGAGTCACAGCTATTGTAGGAAAGGCAGCAGTTTCACAGAAAAAAGAATCTTTAGATAAGCTAGTAGATTACTTGAATGAAATATCAGAATTAAAACTATTTAATTCATTTAGTAAAGGAAATACTTTTGGAGCTTTACAAAATATTCATGAAATTAAAGGATTAAATGAATTTTCAACAGAATTTGATAATGAAGAAAAGAATATTGTTTTCACTATTGGTGTAAATCCAGTAAATTCCTCTTATTTTGGTAAAGCAATTAAAGAAAATTTAATTGCAGCAGATTACGTAATTTCCTTAGATTTATTTATCAATGACACAACTGAACTTGCTGACCTAATTCTTCCAACTACCTCATTAGGAGAGAAAGAAGGGACTATTACAAATATGGAGATGAGGGTAATGAAGCAAAATAAAATACTTCCTGCTCCTGGTTCAACATTGTCTGAATGGGAATATTTAATCGGGATTCTTAATGCAATGGGAATAAATATTGAATATAAAAATGAAATTGAAATAAATGCTGAACTAGTAAGGGACTATTCAGATAAAGAGTCTTTGCCGACTTTTGATAACTTAAATAAGCCCAGCAATCTTTATGGAGTTATAAACACTAAACCTATAAATATAACAACCAAAGATTTAAAAAAGCAGGACTTTCCTTTATTAATGGTTAGAAAGCTTTATGGAGATTCAAGTACACAGATAAATTCACCTTCAATTTCAATGTTAGGTTCCGAAAGGTTTATTGAATTGAATTCTTCAACAGCAGAAAAATATGGAATTAGCTCTAAAGTTGGAAACTTTATACAGGGGAGTAATTCAATCTCAATTAAAATCGATATTAATAATTTACTACCAGATGATTTGGTTATAGCCCCAATCAATAGAAGGGGGTTTGAAAATATTGACCCAAGTAAAGATTTTGAAATAACTGAAGCTAGAAACAGGGAGGAATTAAGTGTCAACTGATTTAATTATCTCTGGTATTAAAGCATTTCTAATTTTAGGTCTACTTTTAACAAATACTATATTGTTGATTTGGTTGGAGAGAAAACTGGTTGCTGGAATGCAATCAAGAGTAGGACCTGATAGAGCAGGGCCTTTCGGTATTTTACAAACTGTTGCTGATGCTATAAAGCTATTACTAAAAGAACAAATCATGCCCCTTAAAGCTGATAGGGCAATGTATTTATTAGCACCTATTATTGCTTTAGTGCCTTCATTTCTAATATTTATGATTATTCCTCTTGGTCCAGATTTAAATTTAGAAATAAATGGACAAAATATTATAGTTCCGCTTGTTGGTGCTGACTTAAATGTTGGAGTTTTGTTCTTTCTAGCGCTTTCATCAATAGCTGTTTACAGTGTAGTTCTTGCTGGGTGGTCCTCTGGTTCCAAGTATCCACTTTTAGGAGGTGTAAGAGCATCTGCTCAAATGATTTCTTACGAGGCTGCAATGGGTCTATCGCTTGTTCCCGTTATTTTATACTCAGGATCAATGTCCATGAGTGAAATAGTAAGAAGTCAATCAGGTCATTTATCAAGCCCTATACCTTTCTTGGATGCTTTTGTAAGCTTCATTCCAAAATGGAATATATTTCCTCAATTTGTAGCATTTGCAATTTTCTTCATAGCTTCTGTAGCTGAAGTAAATCGAGCACCTTTTGACCTTGTTGAAGCAGAACAAGAATTAGTAGGTGGATTCCATACAGAATATTCTGGTTTTAGGTTTGCTATGTTTTTCTTAGCGGAATATATAAATATGTTTAATATGTGTGCAATTACAGCAACATTCTTTTTAGGAGGATGGCTAGGTCCAACATTTTCAAACTTTCTACCCCCTATTCTTTCGGCTTTTATGCCAACAATTTGGTTAGGCGTTAAAACATTTGCACTCTTATTCATTTATGTATGGATTAGGGCAACTCTACCTCGCTTAAGATACGATCAGTTAATGGAATTAGGATGGAAACGACTAATACCTATATCACTTATATGGTTAATTCTTTCTTCCATTGTTTTAGGTTTAAGAGAATTTGGATTGCCATGGAGTTAAGAAGCTTATGAGTATGGGATACGATTTACTAAAAGGATTAAAAGTAACTTTTAAGGAGTTGTTTAGAAAATCTGTTACTGATAAATATCCTAAGGAATTTAGAGAAAAGCCTCAGCGCTTCCACGGTAGACATGTTCTTAATAAATATGAAGATGGGATGGAGAAGTGTATAGGTTGTGAATTATGTGCAGGAGCGTGTCCGGCTCAATGCATATATGTAAGGGGCGAAGACAATCCGGAAGACAATCCGGTAAGTCCTGGCGAGCGTTATGGCTTTATTTATGAAATAAATATGTTGAGATGTATCTATTGTGCTTTGTGCGTTGAGGCGTGTCCAACTGAAGCCATTACTATGACTTCTTTATTTGAAATGAGTGTTGCTAATAGAGATGAAGCAGTTTTTGACAAGTCTGTCTTATTAGTAAATGATGATGGCGATCCCAACACTCATGAAGAACAAACAAAATTAACCAATCCTGAAGAATTGAAAAAAGCTGATGGATGGATGAGAGCCACTTCCTCAAATGGAAATCCTGATTTTCAAAATACTATTGGATGGACAGGTTCTTTAGGGGTTGGTAAAAGAGACCCTGAAAAAGGGCAAACTTTAGAAGAAGAATAATTATGTTAGATTTATTTTTATTTGCTATACCTGCTGCATTTGTTTTAGCGGGAGCTTTAATAGTTATATTTGCAAAAAATCCTGTTCATAATGCTATGGGACTTGTTTTAACTCTTGCTTCTTTAGCAGTTGTGTACATAACATTAAACGCAACTTTTGTAGCAATGGTACAGATGCTAGTTTACGCGGGTGCTGTCATGACTCTTTTCTTATTTGTAATAATGATGATTGGCGTTGATAAAGCTGAACAAACAAAAGAAGAAATAAAAGGTCAAACCTTCCTTGTATTAGGAACCTTAATTTTATTAGGTTCATTACTAACTTATATAGTTATTAATTCAGGATTTAAATGGGATCTATGGTTTCCAGCTGTTGATTACAGCATTGAGGGAACACCCGACGTATTAGCAGGCTCCCTATTTACCTCTTGGATTTTCCCCTTTGAAGTTATTTCAATACTGTTAATTGTTGCTGCAACAGCAGCTATTGCTTTGGCTTACGATACAAAAACCAGGAGAGATGATGATTGAAGTCACTACTGATTGGTACCTAACTTTAGCTGCTCTACTTTTTTCAATTGGATTTATCGGAATGATGGTACGTAAGAATGCCTTAATAATGTTTATGTGTATTGAATTAATGCTTAATGCAGTTAACTTAACTTTTATAACTGCATCAAAACATTTTGGACAAATTGAACCTCAAATCTCGGTTTTCTTTGTTCTTGTAGTAGCCGCTGCTGAAGTAGTTGTTGGATTAGCAATAATTGTTTCTATATTCAAGAAACAAGAAACAGCTTCTGTAGATATATTGAGATCATCGAGGGGTTAAGTTGGAGTATATTTTATTAGTTGTGATATTTGTCCCCTTAATGGTTTCAATATTTTTAAATTCAATATCGAAATTCTTAAATGAAAGATTGACTACTTTTGTAACAATTAATGGAGCACTTTTATCATTTTCTATTTCTCTATTTATGTTTGGTGCTTTGCTTTTAGATAAATTTAAACCGATATCTTTAAATTTATTTACCTGGATACCTAACCCCGACATAAGTTTTGAATTCTTACTAGATGGACTATCAGGTACTATGATGCTACTTGTTACTGGATTAGGTTTAGTAATACAAATATTTTCAACTTCATATATGAGTGGAGATCCGAGGTTTGTTAAATATTTTGTTTATTTTAATTTCTTTGTTTTCTCAATGCTTTTACTAGTTATGTCATCAAATTTTTTAGTTATGTTTTTTGGCTGGGAGCTTGTAGGTTTAAGTTCATACTTTCTGATTTCATTTTGGTCTGAGAAAAAAGAAGCAGCAAAAGCTGGCAACAAAGCTTTTGTATTAAATCGTATTGGAGACTTTGGCTTTTTAATTGCGTTAATGATGATATTGAATACTTTCGATACATTTACTTTCAAAAAAATATTTGAAGCAACCTTATTAAACCAACCAGATAATTTGGATATTATTTTAATTTTTCTAATGATTGGAGCTTTTGGAAAGTCTGCTCAGCTACCTTTGTTTAGTTGGCTGCCTGATGCTATGGAAGGTCCTACTCCTGCAAGTGCTCTAATCCATGCCGCAACTATGGTTACAGCAGGTGTCTTTATGTTGGTTAGAGTTTCACCTTTATTACAGTTTTCAGAAATCACAAGTATTTTAGTTATAAGTATTGGCTTAATAACTGCCTTAGTATCTGCTTTTGCAGCTATAAACCAAGATGATATAAAGAAAGTTCTTGCTTATTCAACAATCTCGCAACTTGGATTTATGTTCATAGCTATTGGTGCAGGAGCTTACGTTGCTGCAATATTTCATTTGGTTACTCACGCATTTTTCAAAGCTTTACTTTTCTTAGGTGCTGGAGCAGTAATACATGAAATGCATCATGAACAAAATATTCAAAAAATGGGAGGTTTAAAGAAAAAAATGCCTTTCACTGCAGCAATGATGGGTATTGGAACATTAGCAATTTCTGGAATCCCACCACTTGCTGGCTTTTGGTCAAAAGATGAAATCTTAGCTTCTGTTTTCTCTAAGGGAGGAATATATTATGGATTTTGGCTTCTTTCGTTACTAGCTGCATTTTTAACTGCATTTTATATGGGAAGACATTGGCTACTAATTTTCCATAAAGACCCTACAACAGATATTGAAAATGTTCATGAAGCACCAAAAATGATGACAAGACCATTACTACTCCTAGGTATGTTCTCTATCTTTATAGGTTTCATTAACACACCATTTTTTCATGGATTAGAAAAAGTTCTTCATTACACATTAATCGATGTAGAGGTTACTCATTTACCTGAAGGAATAACTGTTGTAATTCTTGCATTGTTATCAATAGGGGCTGGCTTCACAGGACTGGGTGTTGCCTATTTAATATATATTGTTGATATATTCTCTTACTTTAAATTTGAGATTCCTTTTACAAAGGAAGTAAAAGATCTTTCATACAATGTTTTATATCTGAATAAAATAGGAAATCAGATTTTTGTTCAAGTACCAAAATCGTTAGCAAGAAAAACAGCAGTGCTAATAGATGGATTGATAATTGATGGTTTTGTTAATGGGGTTTCAAGTCTTTTTTACAAATCATCAAAAACCATTTCTGTAACACAATCAGGGTTGGTTAGAAATTATGTTGTATACTTTGGCTTTTTTCTACTTCTTCTAATCTCAATCTTTATAGCAACACCGTTGATTGTATTATGAGTACTTTAATTTATACTCTATTGTTATTCCCACTATTTGGTTCTTTAATTATTTTTACTATGCCAAAGAATAGATCAGAATTATTTAGACCTATTGCACTTTTTGTAAGCATGATCCCATTTGGTCTTTGTTTATATTTATTTACAAATACAAAATCTAAAGGATCTTATATTGACATTGATACAATAAATTGGATTCAATCTTATGGAATTAATTTAACTTTTGGTATTTCTGGTATGTCTCTATTGCTTTTATTTTTAACAGCAATATTGACTCTTTTGTCCTTTTTCTCAGTAACTGAAAAATACTCTCAAAGCAAAGGGTTTATTGGCTCAATACTAGTTTTACATTTTGCTGTTAATGGTGTCTTTTTAAGTGGTGATTTGCTTTCTCTCTTTATATTCTTTGAAGCTCTTCTAATTCCTATGTATTTCCTAATGGGCATCTGGGGAGGAGAGAACAAAAGATATGCAACGATTAAATTTATTATCTATACAGTATTTGGTTCCGTTTTTATTTTTATTGGAACGGTCTATGCAGGTGTAATAAGTTATTCTTCAACTGGTCGGTTGGCTCTAGATTTCATTACTCTTTCTTCAATCTCATTCACTGCTGAACAATCAAAAACCCTGTTTCTTTTATTTACTTTTGGTTTTTTAATTAAAGTACCAATATTCCCTCTTCATACTTGGTTGCCAGATGCTCATGTTGAAGCACCAACTGCTGGAAGTATATTATTAGCTGGTGTTTTACTAAAAGTAGGAGCTTATGGAATACTAAGGGTTTCTATTCCTTTTTTCACCGAAGGTTTTATAGAATATAAATTTATTATTGCCGTGTTATCTGTAATAGGGATTATCTATGGTGCAATTGTTGCTATTGCTCAAATAGACATAAAGAGACTTATAGCTTATTCTTCTGTAAGCCACATGGGATTTGTAATGCTAGGTATTTCAGCTGGTAATTATTTAAGTTTAGAAGGTGCAATTATTCAAATGGTTAATCATGGTCTTACAACAGGCGCATTATTCATGCTTGTTGGTTTTATATATGAAAGACGACATACAAGAAGAATATCTGATTTTGGAGGATTAAAAATTTCGATGCCAAAGTATGCAGCAATATTTCTATTTTGCTCCTTTGCTTCAATTGGTCTTCCAGGATTAAATGGGTTTGTAGGTGAATTTATGATACTAATGGGAAGTTACTCTACATATAAATTTTTATCTGGTTTTGCAGCATTCGGTGTTGTTCTAGCTGCTATATATATGCTTTGGGCGTATCAAAGAATGTTTACTGGAGAGATTTATATAAGCGAGAATCAAGAGCTTAAAGATTTAGATACTAAAGAAATGATTTCCGTTGTTCCTTTAGCAGTCTTAATGTTATTTATTGGCATATATCCAAGCTTTGTTGAAAGCTATGTTGCACAAGACGCTTTAGTAATTTCAAACTTAATTGAGCTATTTAACGGAGGATTAAATTGAATACTATTGGCGATATAATCGGTTTTAATCTAATTGTTATTGGTCCAACTTTGGTCTTAGTAGCTACCGCATTGATACTTTTGTTTTGCACTATAACAATTGAGACTTCAGTTTTTATCAAGCAAAGCATTACTTTAATGGGAATCTTGGCAACAATATTTACAGTATTTTTAAAATTTGGTTTATTTTTTACAGATGGCGTATCTTCCTACTTTTCAGAAAAAATATTACTAGATGAATTTTCACTTTTTGGAAATGTACTTATTTCATTAATTCTCCTTTTTAACTTCACATCAATTTGGAATACCTCAGCTGAGGTGAAGGACAAAACCACAGAAGCAATAATTTTAACTTTGATGAGTGCTTCTGGATTTATGTTAATGATTGATGCTGAGAATTTTATGATGCTTTTCATTGGTTTAGAGATAGGCTCTATAAGTCTTTATGCTTTAGCTGGAATAAACAGAGGTGATTTATTAAGTAACGAGGCAGCCTTAAAATACTTTCTACTTGGTTCTTTAGCTTCATGTGTACTTGTTTATGGAGTGGCCTTAATTTATATATCACTCTCAATTTCAGGTTTTTATGACACAGCAATTGCTATTTCATATATAGGCCCTCCAAACGTACCTTTAACAACCTTTATTGGATTCTTGCTTCTAGTTGTTGGTTTATTATTCAAGGTTGCTGCTGCCCCATTTCAATCATGGGCACCAGACGTTTATCAAGGATCTCCAACAGGCTATGTTGGCTACATGGCATCAGTTGCAAAAGTAGCTTCATTTCTTGTCCTATGTAGGCTCTGTGTAGTTTCACTAAGATTTGTAATAGATAATTTCGATCTATTTTTTGTGGTAGTAGTAATAGCTTCAATTTTTATCGGCTCATTTTTTGCAACAGTTCAATCAGATTTAAAGAGGCTTATTGCATATAGTGGCGTTATACAGTCTGGCTTCATTCTTTCTGGAATTGTATCTGGTGTAAACGGTACAAGTGCTTCCATATTTTATATGACTGCATATGTAATTCAATTAATTGGTATATTTATTATTTTTACAGTTATAAGTGGAAGACTATCTTCAAATTTTTCTATAGAAAATATATCGGGCCTTTTTATTGAAAACAAATTTCTAACAATATGTTTTAGCATTTTTATGCTTGGTTTAGCTGGAATACCACTTACTAGTGGTTTCATTTCAAAATTTATATTGATAACTAATCTTTGGTCATATGAAAGTTATCTATTAGTCGTCATACTAATGTTGTCTACTGTTGCTGGGTTTTATTTCTATTTACGACCAATCTGGATAGCAGCGATAGAAAAATCTGAGTCACCTGTTGAAAAAATTACTCTTTCAAGGTCTCATGTTCTTTCATTAAGTGTTTTGGCCTTTGCAACTATTTATTTTGGTTTGTTACCTAATTCTTTAATTAATATATCTCGCTGGGTTATACAAAATTATTTATAATGATATCAAAAATCACCCCTCCTGCTGCTTTTTTACATCAAGGTGGTTGGGATGAAATCCTTTGGTTTCTTGTCCCAGCATTGTTACTTACGTGGTTAAGAAAAAAACAAAGAGAAGAGAATCTCGAAGAATAATTTAGCAGTACTTACTTTTTCTTATATAATTATTTTATGATTGAAATTAAAAATCTAACCATGAAATACAAAAATGGTAAAGGTGTAGATGATATCAATATCTCTGTTGACGATGGGGAAGTTAAAGCATTACTAGGACCAAATGGTTCAGGGAAATCAACAACAATGAGAAGTTTTATGGGTTTTTTGAATTCATCCGAGGGTTCTCTTAAGGTAGCCGGAATAGATACTATAGCCAACCCTGTTGAAGCTAAAGAAATAATCGGATATCTCCCAGGAGATCCACAACTTCCACAAAATTTAAATTCTAAGTCATTATTTAAACTTGGTGCAGATATGAGAGGTCAGTCCATAGATTATGCAATGGAGTTAGCAGAAAAGTTTGAGTTGGATGTGAAACAAACAGTTAAAGAACTTTCAAAAGGAAACAGACAAAAAACTGCTGTTATATTGGCATTGTTACATAAACCAAAAGCTTTAGTTCTTGACGAGCCAACTTCAGGCTTAGATCCTTTTCACCAGAGAACATTTTTTGAGACCATTGAAGAATTTTCTAATAACGGAGCATCTGTTTTACTATCTTCACATATAATTTCTGAGGTAGAGAAAGTAGCTGACACAATGGCTGTTCTTAAGGTAGGTTCAAAAATTTATGACGAATCATATAAGACATTCAAAAAGAAAGCAAAAGATGAAGGTAAGGAATTAGAAGATGCCTTTTTTGAATTTTACGATAGAGAGAAGTAGTAATGTTTAATTATTTAAAATATATGTTGAGTGTTCCGAAAAAATTTATAATTACATGGGCTATAGCTCCAGCCATATATTTTCTTATACTACCTTTAGCTTTTGCAAATGACAGTGTTGAGGATTTAGTGATTGATACCCAGAGGGAAGCATTTAGGGGTATGTCTGAAAATGAGACCATGATGAATTTATTGGGAATATCAGATTGGGACAATGTTTTTACGCTTGAGGGCATGGTTTCAGCTTACTTTTTAAGTCTTTTTGGGATTATCTTGGTTGCCGTAGCCACTATTGTTTTATTAAATAAGATGGGTTCAAAGGCTGAAGAAGATGGTACATTTGAATTCGTAGCCTCTCTTCCAATGACAAGATCAACTATTTACTTAACACAATCAGTTGTAGCTGTTTTATTCGGGTTGGTTATTACTTTTACATGGACAAATGTTATGTATATACCAGTAGCAACAATGGAGTTAAGCCAAACATTAGATTACGCACCGCTGATGAAAGCAACATTAATGGCAGGTCTAGCAGGAGTTAGTTATGGTGTATTAGGTTTTGCTTTAGGTGCTTATACTGGAAAATCATCTTCTGCGTGGGCTTTTGGTGCTGGACTTATGGCCCTTGAATGGATTTCAACTTCATTGAGTGGTACTAACGACTTCTTTCTCTGGATTGATGATAATATCTCATCCTTTGGAGCTTACGGGGCTCCCTATCAAGATGGATTAATTGGTGGAGATATAGGTCTTGTATTAGCAAAAATTTCTATCTTTTTAATCATTGGTTTTGTTGGATTTAGAAATAGATCTTTAAATCTAAGGTAAATTTTTTTCATAGAACGATTTTTCGCTTAAAATTGTAATATGCCAGTTTATTCAAGAACCATAACTGTAAATACAGACATTGAATCTGCTTTTAATTTTACTGCCGACTTCAGAAACTTAGATAAATGGAATGAAGGTGATGAGGCAGAACTTATTACAAAGGAACCCTTAAGAGAGGGCTCAGTATTTAAAGTAAAAACACATTTTAACAATAGAGAAATGGTTTTGGATTACGAAGTAATTGAGTGGGGAGCACCTCTTCGAGCTTCACTAAGAGCAAATACTAATAATTTTGAATTAGTAGATACTATATTTTTATCTGCGAATGCTAAAGGCACTGAACTCACCTACTCAATAGATATTAAATACAAGGGAATTTTTATCATTATAGGATTATTTTTTGGTCCTAAGTTTAAAAAATTAATGGATACAAATATAAAGAATCTTGAAGAAGTTCTCAACCCCCTCTAAATTTGTCTTTGTTTTATCAGCTTTTCTATTTGTATTTGCTTGTGGAAATAACGAAAATTCAAGTATGAGCTCAGAAATTAATGAATTTCCATCAATTCAGGGAAATAACTTAAACAAAGTTAAAAAAATTGTACCTGATGATTTTGTTGATAGAGATTTAATTGTTATTGTTGCATTTCAACAATGGCATCAACCTTTAGTTGATGAGTCAATTGAAAATCTTGAAAAAGATAAACTAGATTTAACACATAATATTATCGAAGTTCCAACAATTAGAAAGTCTACAAAACTGAATGAAATTTATCTAGACGGAGTCATGAGAAGAGCTATAAGAGAAGACAGAATCAGAAATAGAACAATAACAGCCTATATTGATAAAGAAGAATTTAAACAAAGTCTAGAAATACCTGATGAACAATCTATATATTGGTTTTTGATAGAAAAAGATTCAAGAAATATTCTCTTAAGAGGTTCAGGGGTAATAACCCCTAAAGAAGTAAATCTAATTAAATCAAATTAAATATAGCTTGTAGCTAGATATACAACGACAAGTGCGATTATTAACATTACACCATTTAACATTCCTCTAATAGCTGCACTTAATTTATTCCCAAGCAAGCTGTGTAAAGCAATTATTCCAGCAGCTACTGAAAGAAAAATTAATTCGTTCATCCAATTAGAAGATGAATCAGTAGTTAATTGAATTAAACTATTTGAACTAAATGCAACCCAGAAAGAACCCCAAGATATCTTAGTAAATGATCCACGAAGAGTATTTGTTGTATTTTTTGATGGGTCAATTTTGTATAACTTTGGTGCAAAAACTGCCCATGTAACCATTGAGCCAAGCCAAATACATAAACTTACCATGTGAACAAATGTTAAAATATTTTCCATATTTCTATGATACAAAAGAATAAAGATAAGAATAATTGAGTAATATAAAAATATGGCAAAACTTTATTTTTACTATGCAGCTATGAATGCTGGAAAAAGCACAAACTTACTTCAGTCAGCATACAACTATGAAGAAAGAGAGATGCGTTCATTGATTTTTACTCCAAAATTAGATGATAGATTTGGAGAAGGAAAAATTACTTCAAGGATAGGTTTAGAAAGAGAAGTTGAGAAATTTGAAGGCGAAGACGACCTTTATGTTTGGACCGCACACGAACATCAACGTGAACCGATTTCTTGTGTTTTAGTTGATGAAGCCCAATTTTTAACACCAAAGCAGGTTTTACAACTTACTTTGGTAGTGGACAAACTAAAAATACCTGTACTTTGTTATGGATTAAGAACCGATTTTAGAGGGGAGCCTTTTCCAGGAAGCGCATATCTTTTAGGTTGGGCAGATGAATTAGTTGAGCTTAAAACAATATGTAAATCTGGTAAAAAGGCTACATTTAATGCTCGGCTTGATGAAGAGGGAAATAGAGTAACTGAGGGAGACCAAATCTCTATAGGGTTAAATTATGAAGCTCAAGCAAGAGATGTTTTCGAATTAGACAAAGTCTCTCCTATTGACTATCAAATACCAGAAGCTAATTAGTTACTAGTTTCAATAGGTGGCTCAGGTCTTGTTGCAAGCCAAGTGCATAATGCAATTCCGAAACCACCAAAAATTAAATCACCAACTAATGAGAAAACTAAATAAATTGTCAAAATAAAAGTTGGAATAATCATTGCTATAGCAAGTTTCTTAGCTCTTCTAGACAAACCTCTATATGTCTTCCAGTTGAGAATTATTGGACCAAAGATTCTATGATTTTCTAACCATGCTGTAAATCTTTCAGAGCATTTTGAAAAAGCCCAAGCTGAGATGAGTATAAATACTGTTGTTGGTAATCCTGGTACTACAATTCCAACGTACCCCAAAGATAATGAAAGAACTCCAATTGTAAAGAAAAATGGTTTATGGATTGATAAAAATATTTTTGGATAAAATCTATACAGAATTAATAGTAAAAATATTCCTCCACCTATATATGAAAAAATTATTGTAGGGATTTGTTCTAAAAAGTTAGTCATACGACAAACACTCTTTTAGCAATAAATTTATCTATACCAAAGTAGTTATTGTTATCTGTGGTAATGGTTATTGAGAATTCCCCAGCATCAGCAATACTAACTTTACTTCCCGGAATCATATTATGTGTCTGTAAGAAATCTATCATTGAGCTATCTTTCTTTAGTTCTTCAGTTATTTTTTCAATAGAGTAACTTTTTTTTGATTCAACATCTAAAAGTGGGTACATTTCTTTTTCTTTATAATCTGAATACGGGATGGGATTACCAAAAGGTCCTGTTGTTGGGTTTCCTAAGATCTTTAGCATTGCTTTTTCTGTAGTTGGGCTTAAGATATTTTCCCACCTAGAGGATTCTTCGTAGACTTCATTCCAAGGTAAGTCCAAAACTTCTGATAAGAATCTCTCAGTTATCCTATGTCTTCTGGTGATTATTTTTGCTAAACATAAGCCCTTATCAGTTAATTTAAGATCTTCCCCAAAAGACACTAAACCACTATTTTGCATTCTACCTATAACTTGTGATACGTTTGCTCTGCTAGATTCTAACCAGTCAGCCACTCTTGTTTTTTTAAGCTCAATACCTGCTTCTTGTAAATGATAAATAGCCTCTGCATGAGAAAAAAAGGACGTTGGAAATTTCTCAATCAATTCTTGACCATCTTTTTCATGAGATAAAATATTTTTTGATTTATCCATAACTACTTATAATGTTAACAGGTATTAACAAAACATGAGAAATTGTGAATTAGATTTTAAATTAAAAAGCGGGGCAGCCAACCAAAGCTGTTAATGCAAAAAAAGCTACCCAAATAAATGGTTCAAATTTTCTAATAAGTTTGGGATCTTTTTCTTGTTCTTTTATATTTATATCCATTTCTTTTATACTAATCATCGTCTAAAATAAGAGTATGGCGTGTCCATTTGCATATATACTTGCCGCATTCATGTGGGTTGTCCGATCGGGGGGAAAGATTTTTCCGCGTGCTTTTATTAAGAGATTTCAATTAATAAAGTAATTAAATTACTAACTACAACTATTACTTCATAAAATAATCATAATAATAAATTCACTGAAAATATTTTGAAATAAAATTACACTTAACTTTACTTGTTAACTACTATTAACAAAATAATAAGCAAATTAAGGGTTAAAAATTATGAATAAGAAATCAATCTCTTTGATGTCTGTACTTCTGATGTTCTTTGCTGCTTGTGCTGGTGAAGTTGGTCCACAGGGAGAAAAGGGAGCACAAGGCCCTGCAGGTGAAGTTTCTGATGCTCAAGTAGCTGCAGCTGTTGAAGCTGCTTTAGAAGAACCAGAAGCTGAAGTTGGAGGATCTCTTGTTATTTATAGTGGTAGAAAAGAAAGCTTAGTTGCTGATGTAATTGCAGCATTTGCTGCTGAAACAGGAGTAACAGTTGAAGTTAGATACGCTAAAAGCGCTGCTTTGGCTGGAACCTTAGCTCTTGAAGGAGCAATTAGCCCAGCTGATGTTTTCCTATCACAAGATCCTGTAAGTCTTGGTATTGTTGCAAAAGAAGGATTATTTGATGTATTGCCCGAAGATATATTAGATAATGTTCCTGCTTGGGCAGTTGACCAGAGAGGTTACTGGGTTGGTACATCCGGTAGGTCAAGATCATTAGTTATTGACACAAGAGACGTAAATGAAGCAGAGCTTCCAGGAGACATTTACGGATTAAATGATGAAAAATTTCGAGGAAGATTAGGACTTGCTCCAAGCAACTCTTCATTTATTGCAATGATCGCTTGCATGATCGAACAAGATGGTGAAGAAAAAGTTGCTGAATGGCTCTCAGGAATTAACAGTCTTGATTATGGAGAATATCCAAAGAACTCTCCTCAAGTTGCAGCAGCAGATGCAGGTGAGTTAGACATCGGAATGATAAACCATTATTACACTTTAAGGGTATTGGCTGAAAATGGTGATAGTCCTGTAAAGAATGTATATTTGGACGGTGGTTGTGGTGCAATGGTTATGCCAGCAGGTGCAGGAATTTTGTCTTCAAGTCAAAATAAGCCAGCAGCTTTAGCATTTATTGAGTATTTACACTCAACAAGTGCACAAGAGCATTTCACTAATACAGTATTCGAGTTCCCTCTCGTTCCAGGTATTACACCAAACGCACTTTTACCAGATATAAATAGTTTAAACTCCCCAGCGGATTTGAATTGGTCAGCATTGGCTATATGGCAAGAAAAAGCTGTTGAGTTAATAGCTGGAGCAGGTTTTTAGAGTTTTCATTAATTAACTCGAAACCAAACCGGAAAAATCTGATCAGAGTAATCTGGTCAGATTTTTTCTTTAAATAACTACAATTAGGGGATATTCTTATAGTTGTGAAAACTCCTAAAGGATTGTTGCTTTCAAATATAGTTATACTTACAACTTTCTTAATGCCTGTCTTTTATATGGTTTGGAGATTTTTTACATTTACAAGGTCATTTGAAAGTTTTTTTGAGTCTTGGAATGTATATGGTTTATTGTTTAATACTATTTCTATGTTTTTTGTGGTTGTATTTTCAAGCGTAACAGTCGGGTTATTAATTTCAATATTATTAATCAGATTCGAAATTCGATATTCAAAAATATTATTCACATTATGTGCTTTACCATTAGTAATTCCCTCATATATCGGGGCCTTAACTTATGTATCAGCCTTTTCTCCAAAAGGATTATTTGTTCAATTATTTTCATTTACGGGTATTAGTGAAATAAACGGTATAGAAGGATTTATAGGTAGTTGGATAGCTTTAACTTTGTTTACATACCCTTATGTACAATTAATTTGTAGTAGTGCATTGAGAAATCTTGATTCAACAGTTGAAGAAGCTGCAAGATCTCTTGGAACAAAAAGATTCCGAATTTACACATCTGTAGTCATACCAAGATTAAAAAAACCAATTATATATTCATCTCTTTTAGTAGGTCTTTATGTGATCTCAGACTTTGGTGCAGTTTCGTTAATGAAGTATTCAACAATTACAAAAGCGATATACACTTATTACGAATTCAGCTTACTGGGCGATCCAATTATTTTTTATTCAGGGTTGTTAATTTTCTTAGCGTTAATAATTAGCTTCATTCAAAGAGGGTCGGATGTCTCAAGGGCAGCAAAAGTTTCAGGAACACCTAGAATCCCAGCAAAAGTTGAATTGAGTTCAAGGAATAAATTTTTTGTATATTTATTTTTTATTACAGTTATATTTTTTAGCTTGTTACTACCTGTTTCAGTTCTTTCTTACTGGTTAATAAGAGGCCTTTCAGTCGGGAATGACGTAAGGGCAGTTTTTGGAGGAGTAGTAGGTTCTTTTTCTGCCTCAATTGTTACTTCAATCCTTGCAGTAATAATTTCTATGCCGATAGTTATATTGATTTCTCAATATAGATCGAGATTTGGAGATGTTCTAGAGAAAGTAATTCTTTCATTGTATGGATTGCCTCATCTTGCTGTAGGAGTATCTATTTTGTTTATAACAATAAAAATCTTTCCATCTATATATCAAAGCTTTTTTGCTTTGGTAATTTCTTATTTAATTGTATTTTTACCTCAAGCTGTAGGAGGAGGTCAAGCCTCTATGGAACAAGTCAAAGCTTCTTATATTGATGCAAGTTCAAGTCTCGGTAAGTCAAAACTTGAGACTTTCCGTAAAGTTACCTTTCCTTTAATATATAGAGGCTTATTTGCTGGTGGGGCATTGGTTTTTCTTTCAACCATGAAAGAGCTACCACAGACATTATTACTAAGACCTACTGGTTTTAATACTATGGCTGTTGATGTTTGGTCCTTTGCATCAGAGGGTTTATTTACACAAGCAGCATTTTCTGCTTTTATATTGTTGGCAATAAGTGCAATTCCTACTTATATATTAAGTACGAGGAATTTAAATAGGTAAAAATGGTTTTTGACGATTTAATTATAAGAGCAAGGTCACTTAGCAAGTCTTATGGTGATGAGGTTGTTCTAACAGACTTCAATTTAGATGTTTGGAAAGGTTCAATATTTGGGATTCTAGGTGTTTCAGGTTCAGGAAAAACTACTGCCCTTAGATTGTTAGCAGGTTTTGAAAATCCAGATTCAGGAATTATTGAAATGCATGATAAAACTGTATTTAGTGAAGAAGTTAATTTACCTCCAGAAGAAAGAAATATAGGTATGGTTTTTCAAGACTATGCATTGTTCCCACACTTAAATGTTGAAAAAAATATTGCATTTGGCTTATCTAATGAAGAAATAAACAACGGACGTTTAAATGAAGTTTTAGAAATGTGTAATTTAAATCAATATAAAAATAAATTCCCACAAGATATTTCAGGAGGACAGCAACAGAGGGTGGCTCTTGCTAGAGCGTTAGCCCCCAAGCCAGATGTTATATTACTTGATGAACCTTTTACTAGTTTAGATGCTCAAATGGCAAGGCAACTTAGAGATGAAGTCGTCTCCCTTTTAAATGAAACAGAAACAACAGCAATTATCGTAACTCACGACCAGGAAGAAGCATTGTCTGTTTGTGATATTGTAAGTGTCCTAGAAGAAGGAAAAGTTATTCAAAGTGCAACACCTCAAGAAATCTATTTGAATCCTATAAGTCAGAATGTAGCGAATTCAGTTGGTGACCCAAATATAATTAAGGGCTTTTCTACAAATGGTAGAGTAGAGACCGCCTTAGGTACATTTGTATCAGCTTATGATGGAGCTTTAGATGTTTCCATTCGTCCAGAATGCATAGAAGTTACTCTTGATTCAAAAGGACCGTATGTTGTGAAAGAATGTATTTTTTATGGTCATGATCAGGTTATATCTTTTCAAAATAGCGTTGGTCAAGTATTCAGATCTAGATCATTACCTTCGACTATTTTTGAACCAGGTGATAAGATTTCGATTGATATTACAGAAGTAACAACTTTTCCTTCAAATATTTGATTTAATCTTCGAAACTTTTCCAGCAATAGCTTGTAATCGTATCTCTATTTCTGATAAGTTATTAGATGCTCTGTTGTTTGAGTTCTCAGCAATAAGCTCTCTTGCTGTAGCTAATGATTTAACTAATGTTTCAAGTTCATTAATTAGCATTTCTATTTCAGAATAAATATCTTGTTTATCCATAAATTAAATTTCACTTTCTGATTAAATATAATAATAAATATTTAAAGGAGAATAAAACAATGTCGGAAAAGATAACAAAACTAAAAAGATTTAATGTAATTATGGGATTTCTTCATTTAATTCAAGGAAGTGCTTTATTTTGGTTGGGAACAGTTGTAAATACAGATTTTGTAGTCCCTATAACTCTTACTCAATTAGCAGCTGAAGGAAATCCAGGAGATCCATCTAGTTTTGCTTTAGTTCCTAAATTGGAAATATGGAGAGAGATAACAAATTTTGGACCTGCTGTGGCAACATTCTTATTAGCATCTGCGGTTGCACATTTTTTAATTTCTGGTCCGTTTTATTCGAGATACCAAGAAGATCTGAAGAAGGGATTAAATAAAGTTAGATGGATCGAGTACTCAATTAGTGCTTCTGTGATGCTTGTTCTGATTGCTTTATTGGTTGGAATTTATGATATCTGGGCATTGGTAGGTGTATTCTTTATGTGTGCAGCTATGTGTTGGTTTGGATGGATGATGGAAGTTCATAATCAATATACAAATAAAGTAGATTGGACCAGTTATATTATGGGGACAATAGTAGGCATAGCTCCATGGATATTTATATTTATAAATTTAATTGGTGATGGAGTTGCTAGCGACACAAACCCACAGGGAGTCCCTCAGTTTGTAGTTTGGATTTTTGTCAGCATCTTTTTATTTTTTAACACTTTTTCAATAAACATGGTTTTGCAATACAAGGGTGTAGGTAAATGGAAAGATTATCTGTATGGTGAGAGAGCTTATATATGGTTAAGTCTTCTGTCGAAAACTTGTTTAGCATGGCAAGTATTTTTTGGAACTTATCAGCCAAACTAGATTATTTTATTTTTTTTCCAAAAAAAATAACAAGCAAAATTATAAGTAGTAAACCTAGATAAGACAGAGCCATTATTTTTTCTTATTCTTAATTTGTCTTATTAGGTAAATTAAGAAGCCCAAAGGTATTAATACAATCGATAAAGATATTACAATTCCGACTAGACCTTCAATCCAGTTAAGAGCTCTTTGAACATAGTAGTTCCAAGAAAATAAAGAAATTCCCGATCCTTCTCTTATTTCAAGATTTAATGTTGAGTAGGATACAGCTGTTTCATAATAATTTTTTTGATCTTCTAAAATTTCAATCTCTTGGTTCACATATCTCAATTGTGATTGCACTTCTAATTTTTCAGATGTATTTAAAGCTTGAGATTTAATTTCTTCCAAGTCTGCTTTTTCATTAAGTAATGAATTTAATCTTGAATTAATGTTCAGGACATAAGTTGTCACATCATTAGCATTTATATTTATATTTGTGAATTTTGAAATTTTTTCTACATCAATTAAAAATTTATCAAAACTCTCTGCAGGGATACTAGAAGTTAGACTATAACTTTTTAAACCTTGATAATTCGTCGATAAATAAGTATTTGTTATATAACCTTCATACTTATCAACAAGAGATTTGAATTCTTCAATTTTACTATTAAAACTTGCTGAGCTTACATCTGTAGATCCATAAGCAGATTTTATTATGTAGTCTCCTTGTGAAAGATTTTGAGATCTAGAGATGCTCAAATCTTCTGTTACTTCTCCAAACATAGGTTCCGAATAATAACCAGAGTCAGTTTCAGAGAAATTTTGAGAACAAGATATTAGAAAGATAAAGAGTAAGAATGATAATTTATTCTTCATGCTAAGCATTATATATGTTAAAAATTTGAAAGCTCAATTAACGGAATCTTCATTTCTTCATCTGTTAGTCCGCCATGATGACCAACAAGATTAGCTTTTAAATGTTCTGGAAAAATTATATTTCCTTTTTCCACTAAAAAACAAAATTCTGGATAAAGTCTGTCGATGTATCCATTATCATTTTCTCCAAGGAGTAGTTCCAAATCTTCTTTTCTAATTATTTTTCCAGGAATTTTTTCAAAAACCTTTAGAACTTCTTCTTCTGGGCCATTAATGTAAACCGTTCTTTGATCTCCGTAAACATTTACTGTATCTGGATAATTTAATATATATCTGTTTTTCTCATCTATATTTGTTAACCCATGATCTGCAGAAATTAAAGTATATGTTTTTTTAATTGAAGAGTTATTTATTTTATCAACAATATTTTCAAAAATTTTTATTTCGTTAATCCACTCATCACTTCCTACTCCAAACAAATGAGCTGAGATATCAATTTTTGGATAATATATAAAGTTAAATCTATTTTCTAGTAATGAACTATTTTCTATTAAATCAATCAGCTCTTCTTCGTCTTTATAATTTATTTGATGTGAATCTCTATATAAATAATTTGATAAAGCACTATTCTCTAAATCTTTTGGTTGGACGTTATTACTGAATATATTTTTTTCCTTAAATATGCTCCATATAGTTTTATTTTTTATGAAAAAATCTTCATTTAACATTTCTTCATTTTCTTTACTCCAGTTAAGAGCATTGATTAATCCATATTTCTTTTTATCAAATTGGAAATAACTTAAAATTCCTGTATTAATAGGTTCTGTTACTAAATTAATAGTGCTTAATGCAACATTTGTAGAGCTTGGAAATGTTGAATTGATTGAACCAGAATTTAGATTAGTTAATTTTGAATCAATTTTTTCTATATTTTTACTACCTAAACCATCAGCAATTATGAAATTAATTGATTCTGCTTCGTACAAAGAAGGAGACAGTTCAATAGATTTATTTTCTACAAAAAAATCTTCATTTAATACAGCGTTAAATATTTTTTTGGACAAGTCTAAAAGATTTGGTTCTTTAATCAAATCGTCAAATTTACTCATAGAAAAATCTTACAAATAATTCCACTGAAGTTTTAAAAAAAACTAAACTTTTTTAAACATACTAAAATTACATTATGATTTCTTATTTTCAGGACTATATAACAGTAGGGGTTGTTCTAAGCGTGGGTATAGCGCTAATGGTTTTAGTTACTAGTCTTGCTGCCGTTTTGAGGCCAAATAATCCGACACGTGAAAAATTAACAACATATGAATCTGGGGTTGACCCTGTTGGAACTGGCTGGAGTCAGACATATATTAGGTATTATGTTTTTGGTCTCTTATTTGTTATTTTTGATGTAGAAGCTGTTTTTATATTTCCTTGGGCAATAAATCTTGAGAAGCTTGGTTATTTTGGTTTAATTGAAATGCTCATATTTATTTTTATATTATTAATTGGTCTTATTTATGCAATTAGAAAGGATGTTTTGAAATGGGAGTAGTAGACAAGTTTGGCTTGCCAAAACCAATTTCTGCAGTTTTCAATTGGGCAAGATCTTATTCACTATGGTATTTTCAATTTGGCTTAGCTTGCTGCGCTATTGAAGTTATGGCTGTAAGTGGACCTCGACATGATTTTATGAGGTTAGGGATAATACCCCTACCTGCATCACCTAGACAAGCTGATTTGATGGTTGTTGCAGGAACTGTTACAGACAAAATGGCACCATCTGTAAAAAGACTTTACGACCAAATGCCTGAACCAAAGTATGTTATCTCAATGGGCTCTTGTTCTAATAGTGGAGGACCGTATTGGGATTCTTACTCAGTTACTAAGGGTGTTGACCAATTAATACCAGTAGATGTTTATGTTCCTGGTTGCCCTCCAAGACCAGAAGCGTTACAAGAGGGAATTCTTTTATTACAAGAAAAAATCAGAGGTGAGGACATAAAAACAAAATGGAATGAGGAACAAATTGAACCAGTCTGATTCCCAAAGCTTTTTAGATTCAATTTCTTCAAAATTCAGCAATATAGTAAATGAGTTTGATACATTGAAAATAAATGTTGAAGCTTCTGAATGGACTGAGACCATGTCTATTTTAAAAAATGAATTTGAACTTACTTATTTTTCTTGGCTTAGTGCTGTTGATTGGGAAAATGAAGTTTCAGTCGGAGACCCACCAAAAGAATCTGTAAATCCTCATTTTGAAATAATTTGTTGTTTGTCCGAGTCAGTTGAAGGTAATTTAGTTTTAGTATCAACAAAAGTAGAAAAAGACAATCCTTCAATTGATTCATTAGTAAATATATATGCTGGTTCAAATTGGCATGAAAGAGAAGCTCATGAAATGTTTGGCATTGATTTTATAAACCACCCAAACTTAACGAAACTTTATTTACCTGATGGTTATGAAGGCAATCCAATGCTTAAATCTTTTGAACTAATTAGTAGAGAAGTCAAACCTTGGCCTGGAGATGTAGATGTAGAAGGAATGCCGGAAGACGGGAAAGAGGAAGGAGATAACTAAATGGATACAACTTTAGATCCAAATAACAAGCCTTTTGTTTCTGATGCTTCAGTTTCTGTAGAAATAGAAACTGAAGACATGACTCTAAATATTGGTCCACAACATCCTTCAACTCATGGTGTTCTTAGATTGGTAGCAAAAGTTGATGGAGAGAAAATATCAAGTGTAGAACCAGTTCTTGGTTACATGCATAGAGGTTATGAGAAATTAGCAGAAGTTCGAACCTATCCTCAAATAACAACACTTGTAAATAGAATTGATTGGGTATCAGGATTTGCTAATGAAATTCCTTTTATTGCCGCAACTGAAAAATTAATGGAAATAGAAGTACCCGAAAGAGCACAACATATACGTTTAATTTTGACTGAAATGGCAAGAATAGCATCACACTTTGTATTTAATGGTGCTTATGCCTTAGAGATTGGAGCTTTAACTCCAATATTTTTAGCTATGGAGGATAGGGAAAGAGTACTTGATTTAATTGAATCTGTTACAGGCGGAAGGTGTTGAAAGGTTTGAAAATTTAGTAGGAGGTAATGAAGTTTTTAAGGTAAGAACTAAAAATATTGGAATAATTACTAAAGAAATGGCAGAAGATTATGGTGTTTCCGGGCCAATACTGAGGGCCTCAGGAGTTAAATTTGATCTAAGAACAAAGACAGATTTTTTACCTTACGAAAAATTCGATTTTGAAATACCTATTGGTGAAAATGGAGATTGCTACGATAGATGGTATGTGAGACTAATGGAAATGAAAGAATCAGCAAATATAATTCTACAAGCAATAGATTCAATGCCTTCGGGTCCTCTACAAACAAAGGTTCCCAAAGTTATAAAAGTTCCAAAAGGTGAGTCTTATGTAAGAACAGAAAACCCAAAAGGTGAAATGGGTTTTCATGTAATATCTGAAGGAGGGTTAGGTCCTTATAGGTTAAAGATTAGAACACCTTCCTTTAGTAACATTTCAATACTTCCTGAATTACTCGAAGGGCAATTACTACCAGATTTAATTGCAATCATGGGAAGTTTGGATTTCGTTTTAGGAGATGTTGATAGATGAGTTTTGGTACTGAGATATTAGTAAAAGTAGGAGTGGTTCTTGCTTTTGCTTTAAATGGTGCAGTGATTTGTACATTAATGGATGTTAAAGCAAGTGCTTGGATGCAACGAAGGCCTGGACCTCTTCATGTTGGACTTAGAGGTTTTATTTTTCCATTGGCTGAAGTAATTAAATTTATTCAAAAAGAAGATATTGTTCCTACAAAAGTTGACAAAACAATTTTCAAACTTGCTCCAGCTTTCATCCTATTTTCAGTATTTGGACTTTTTGTAGTTGTACCTATAAGTCCTACCTTGGTAGTTGTCGATTTAAATTTAGGAGTATTTTACCTACTTGCAATCAGCACATTATCAACTCTTGGGGTATTAATTGCGGGATGGTCATCTGCTAATAAATATTCATTAATGGGAGGACTTAGAGCTGCAGGACAATTAATTGCTTATGAGCTCCCTTTAATACTTGCAGTAGTTGGAGTAGTTATCCAAGCTGAGACAATGTCTATGGTTGGGATAGTGGAAAAGCAGATTGAATGGGGCTTACCTTTTGCTATAGCAGGACAAGGGATAGCTTTTGTAATTTTTATGATTGCTGCGACTGCTGAAATGATGAGAATTCCTTTCGATATGCCAATTGGTGAATCTGAATTAGTAATGGGATTTATGACAGAATATTCAGGAATAAGGTTTCTAATTTTTTATATTGCAGAATATATAAATATGTTTGTAATGTGTGCAATTGCAGCAACTATTTTTCTTGGTGGGTACCATGTTCCTTTACTACCAGTAGAATGGGTCAATTTTTATGGTCCAGTTGTATTATTAACAAAAACACTTGGTCTTGCTTTTATTCTTGTATTAGTTAGGTGGTCTTTTCCTAGATTTAGAGAGGATCAGTTACAAAATATTGCTTGGAAGATATTAATACCTCTTTCTTTGTTAAATATATTTGTAACATCAATTATGAAAGTTGTTTTTTAATGAAAAACTTTAGACCTAAACTTCCAGGATTTTTAACAGGAATGAAAATTCTATTATTTAATATGTTTAAGACATTATCTCCTTTGACAAAAAATCCAAACGTTAACTATCCGTTTGAAAAAGAAGAAGTTGCTCCTAGAGCAAGAGGTGTAATAGCTCTTGATAGTGAAGCATGTACAAGTTGTATGCTATGTGCAAGACAATGTCCTGATTGGTGTATATATATAGAAGGTCATAAAGAATTACAACCACCATCAAAGCCGGGAGGAAGGCAAAGAAGCAGGGCAGTTCTTGATAGGTTTGATATAGACTATGCGCTTTGTATGTACTGTGGAATTTGTGTAGAAGTCTGTCCTTTTGATGCTCTTTTTTGGTCGCCAGAGTACGAATATTCTGAATACAACATGGGAGCCATGCTACATGATAAAGATAGATTGGATGAATGGTTAAAAACTGTTCCAGAAACAGGAGGACTAGAAAGTTAATATGGGAGCAATAGATATAGTAAGTTATTTTTTAATTTTGGGCTTACTTTTAGCAGCAGTTAGAGTCGTCACAACTTCAAACGTTATTCATGCTGCAATGTCTTTAGTGTTTACTTTAGCTATAACAGCTGTAATCTTTTTACTTTTATCTGCTGAATTTGTAGGGATGGTAGTTGTATTGGTTTACATAGGTGCAGTAATCGTATTGTTTTTGTTTGGAATAATGATTACAAGAGCACCGCTTGGTGAAAACGCAGAGTTAGATAATGAAAAAAACAAAAAATTAGGTTTGGTAATCTCTTTATCAATTTTTGCATTATTTTCATACGTAATAATTAATTCTTTTGATGGAAAAATGAATATAACTGAAGGAACATCTACTCAAGTATTAGGTGAAATATTATTAACCAGATTTGTTTATCCATTTGAGATAGTTTCATTTGTTTTATTAGCGGCATTAATTGGTGGCATTACATTAGCAAGGAAAGATAATGCATTGATTGACGAGGATCAAGTATGAGTGTTCAGCCATTTTTGATTGCAGGAGCAGGTTTATTTTCTATGGGGATTTATGGAATACTTGTAAGAAGAAATGCAGTAATGGTTTTATTATCTATTGAATTAATACTGAACGCTGTAAATATAAATTTTGTTGTATTTAATGCAATGCTTTCAGACACTCTGCTGAGTGGACAAATTTTTTCTATTTTTGTTATAACAATTGCTGCAGCAGAAGTTGGAATTGGTCTCGCAATAGTACTTATGTTATTTAGAAACAGACAAACAGCTAATATAAATGAATTTGATTTAATGAAATGGTAACTATGCAAACAATAAATCTACTTGCTGAAGGTAAAGCTACCTATACAGATGGAGGAGTTTTTGCTGAATTTGCATGGATAATTGTTGTCCTTCCCTTTATTGCTGCTTTAGGGATTACTTTTTTTGGTAAAAGTTTGCCATTGAAGGGTGCTGAGATAGCTTTAGGTTCTGTTTTTTTTATTTTTTTATATAGTTGTATATTGTTTTATCTAAATATTTCAAAAGGTGTAGCTTCTGAATTCTTTGTAAATGTTGGAAGCATAGGATCATTTCAAATTGAATTTGGCTGGGTTGTAGACGGCCTTTCAATAATGATGTATTTTGTAGTCGGAACGGTGTCACTACTAGTTTTTATCTACGCAATAAATTATATGGAAGGTGAAATAAGATACACATTCTTTTTTACATCTTTAACACTATTTGCTGGAAGTATGTTAGTTCTTGTATCAGCTCCTACATTATTACAGCTATTAATTGGATGGGAATTAGTTGGTGTATGTTCCTACTTATTAATAGGCCATTACTGGGAAGAGAAAGAAAACTCTTCTGCAGCTATGAAAGCTTTCATTACTAATAAAATTGCTGACGTAGGGTTAATGATAGGAATTATTATTTTGGCTCTTTCGACTGGTACATTAAGGATTTCAGAAATACTTTATCAGGCTACACATGATTATGAAGCAATTACAGCGGTTGCCTACATTGCTGGAATTTTAATATTTATTGGAGCAATGGGTAAAAGTGCACAATTTCCACTGCATGTTTGGTTACCAGATGCAATGGCAGGGCCAACTCCAGTTTCAGCTCTGATGCATGCTGCAACAATGGTGACTGCAGGAGTCTATTTACTTGGAAGACTATTTCCTTTTTATCAAGGTATTGCTCACGAGGCCTTAGATGTAGTATTAATTTTTGGCGTCATAACTTTATTCAGCGCAGGACTAATTGCAATCGTTCAAGATGATTTAAAGAAAGTACTAGCTTACTCGACCGTAAGTCAATTAGGTTACATGGTAACTGCAATGGGTTCTGGAGCTTATACAGCTGGATTGTTTCATCTTTGGACTCATGCTTTTTTTAAAGCCCTTCTTTTCCTTGCAGCAGGATCAGTCATTCACGCAGTTCATACAAATAATATGTCAGAAATGGGAGGACTAAGAAAAGAGATGCCCAAGACTTTCATGACTTTCATCATTGGCACAGTGGCTCTTGCTGGATTACCACCATTAGCGGGTTTCTTTTCAAAAGATGAAATTCTAGCTTCTCTAAATCACGAGGGTCACAATCTATTTTTCATGATTGCAGTTGCTGGAGCATTTATAACTGCTTTTTATATGACAAGAGCAGTTCTTTTAACCTTCTATGGAGAATACAGAGGACATGGTCATCCACATGAATCCGATTCAATGATGACAAATCCTCTTATAGCTTTAGCTTTCCTTGCTGTTGTAGCTGGTTGGGTTAATATACCAGGGATTTATACAGGATTTACTAACTGGGTTACTACAAGAAAAAATGGAATCATAGAATACCATCCTGAATCATTTGATTACTTTGCATTATCAAGTGGTCTATTTGCAGGAATAATAGGCATTGGGCTTGCTTACTATATTTATCAAATAATTAGCAGACCTGAAGATGGAGATAGCAAAATTAAATTTCAACCTGTATGGAGAGTTCTTGAAAATAAATATTATTTGGATGATTTTTATTTCAAATACATTATTGATCCAGTTAAGTTAACTCTTTCAAAAGGTATTGATAGGTTTAACACAGAGATATTAGATAGAGTTATAAATAGTTTTGGGAGCGCAGCTTCATACTTAGGTGGAATTATTTATAACAAATTTGATCAAGGAGGAATTGATAAAGCATTAAATTTAACATCTTCTGGAACAGATGCTTTAGGTGGAAGAGTCAAGTTAATTCAAACAGGTAAGACACAACAGTATTTAATGTATTTTTTAGTCGGAGTAATAGTTATTAGTGTATTAGTTTTGTTAGTGTTATAGGAGGAAAATAGTAATTATGACAAGTATTGGGAATATGTTATCAGAAGGGCTGGGAATTAGCTTAGTAGTTTTCCTTCCTCTTCTGGGTGCTTTAATTATTTTATTTATTCCAAAAACACAGGACTTCCTTATAAAAATTGTTACTCTCGCATCTGCAACAGTAACTTTTTTACTGAGCCTTGTTGTTGCTTTTCAGTTTGATTATTCAAAAGCACATACTTTCCAGCTAGGTAATAAATTAACTTGGATAGAAAGCATTAATTCTAATTATGAGATTGGAATTGATGGTATATCTCTTCCGTTACTTTTACTATCAACGTTTATATCTGTTTTGGCAATTATCTATTCTTTTGAACATCTTCCAGAGCCAGTCAATGCTAAGGGCATGATGTCACTAATTTTGATTTTAGAAACAGGAATGAACGGAACTTTTGTAGCTCTAGATCTTATATTGTTTTTTGTTTTCTTTGAGCTCGTACTCTTACCTATGTATTTTATGATTGGAATCTGGGGAGATAGAACAAAGAGGAGTGTTGCTGGCTTCAAGAATGAAGTTGAAACTAGGCTTTATGCAAGTATTAAGTTCTTTGTGTTTACACTATTTGGCTCTGCTTTCATGCTTCTTGGCTTTTTAGGTTTATATTTTAGAGGTAGTAAAACTTTCAGCATTCCAGAATTAATTGAATTAGGTTCATCGGGAGCTTTTACTGGTACATTTGCAACTTTAGTTTTTGCAGTATTATTTTTAGGTTTTGCTGTAAAAGTTCCAATGTGGCCTTTACACACTTGGCTTCCTGATGCGCATACAGCCGCGCCTACAGTTGGTTCAGTATTATTAGCCGCAATACTTTTAAAATTAGGTTCTTATGGATTTGTAAGAATAGCTTTACCTATATTGCCTGAACAAGCTAAAGCATGGGCGCCAGCAATTGCTATATTGTCAGCAATAGGAATAATCTATGGTTCATTAGCTTGCTTAGCACAGACTGACTTAAAGAGATTGATTGCTTTTTCTTCAGTAGGACATATGGGGTTTGTAATGCTTGGTATCTCATCATTAACTTCAATTGGAATAAATGCAGCAATGATTGGTATGGTTGCCCACGGGATAATTACTGGATTACTCTTTTTCATATCTGGTTCTATGGCACACACTTATCACACAAGAGATATGGGACGACTCGGTGGAAACATGAAGCTCCTACCAAAGACTGGTGCTTTACTAGGCTTTACTGCAATGGCTTCTCTTGGTCTTCCAGGTCTTGCAGGATTTTGGGGTGAATTTATGGCATTGCTAGGTGCTTACAACCCACTTTCAGGTTTAAATATAACAGTATTTAGAACTTCAATGGTTGCGGGAGCAATAGGTACAGTTCTAACTGCGGGTTACTTATTGTGGATGTTACAGAGGGTGAACTTAGGAGAACCAGATGAAGAATGGGTAAATCAAGATTTACATGATGCTGATAATTATGAATTAGCAGCATGGATTCCTTTGGTAATTTTGACTGTTCTCATTGGTATATTTCCTAAAATAATTTTTGGTTCCACAAATGATGCTGTTATCAACTTGGTAACCAAAGCTTTTGGAGGCTGAAATCAGTATTAATTACTTAGCTATCTCAAGTGAACTAATAGTAATTTTTACTATTGTTGGAACCATATCTATGGATTTAATTTTGACCAAAAAGTCAAAATACCTTATTGCACTCTTTGCATTAATGGGTTCACTTATTTCGTTTATACCAATTATTTTCCAATGGGCTAATTACTCTAAAGCCATAGTTTTATTTGAAGGAAGTTATGTTATCGATAAGTTTTCTATTATCTTAAAAGGTTTATTTATCCTAATTACATACTTAACTTTCCTTTTATCAATTAACTTTGTAGAAAGTGATACATACTATGAAGGGGAGTATTATTTTCTTTTATTAAGTTCTCTCTTAGGTGCATTAGTAGTTGCTTCATCAAGAGATTTATTAACAATATTTATAGGAATTGAACTTGCTTCAGGTCCAATGTTTTTACTATCTGGTTGGAGAAAAGGTGATCCAAAGTCTAATGAAGGGGCAATTAAATTCTTTTTACTAGGTGTTTTGTCTGCCGCCTTAATACTTTATGGATTCTCTTTATTGTATGGAGTTACTGGAAAAATTATTTTTTCAGAAATTGTAGCTACATTATCAGCACTAGGTTTACATCAGTCTCCAGTTGTATTGCTAAGTGCTATTTTGGTTCTTGCTGGAATTGGTTTCAAGATATCAGTGGTTCCATTCCATTCATGGGCACCAGACACTTATGAAGGTGCTCCTTTACCAATAACCGCATATCTTTCAGTTAGTTCAAAAGCTACTGGTTTTCTAGCTTTGATTATTTTGTTTACAAAAGTTTTCTATGAATCAGGAGGTAGCTGGGGAATTATATTGGTTCTTATTTCAGGTATAACAATGTTTATAGGGAATCTTTCAGCTCTTCAACAAAAAAACCCTATAAGACTTCTAGCTTATTCTTCGATTGCTCAAGCTGGATTTATCTTAGCGCCTATTGCCGTAGCAGGGATAACAGGAAACTATAAAGACGGAGTTTATTCAAGCATCACTTATTTGATTATTTACGCATTTATGAACTTAGGAGCTTTCCTTGTTGTAAATATCTTGATAAATGCAACAGGATCTGAAAATATATATGAATGGGGTGGACTTGCTAAAAACTCTCCAATGGCTGGTATCTTTGCTGTAATTTTCTTTTTCTCATTAGCAGGCATTCCACCACTAGGAGGCTGGTTTGCTAAATTTGTAGTATTCAGAAGTTTATTGAGTACGGGAGAAATCTTTGGTGTGTTATTAGGAGTAGTTGGAGCAATAAATGCTGTAATAGCATTAGTTTATTATGCAAGAATTTCAAAGATTATATGGATGGATAGTTCTATACACGAAGAAAAAGTAGTAACAATTACAAATCCTTTAAAAGTTGTAGGCTTTATAAGCCTCGCTTTAACAATTTTGTCAGGTATATTCCCTGGAATTTTTGCAAACCTAGGTGAAGCTTCAGCAATATTTTTTAGTAGTTAAATATTCTCTTGTCTAAAGATATAAAAAAATACATTAGAGAAAAATATAAAAATAAGACCTTACATTTTGATGAATATATGGACGAGTCCCTTTATTCTGAGTTTGGGTTTTTTAACACTGAAATAGTTAGATCATCGAAAGAAGGAGATTTCCTTACATCACCTGAAGTATCAAAATATTTTGGTGCATTTATTGCAAACTTTATTAATAAAACTAACCCACAAGGAGATGTTCTTGAAATTGGTGCTGGAACAGGCTCATTAGCTAAACAAATAGATGAGCTTATAAGTCAAAAACTATATCTTTTAGAAACTTCATTAATGGCTTTAAATAAACTAAAGGAAGAGAATTTTGAAGTAGAAAAAAATCCAGAAAAGTTATCAAATAAAAACATAGATTTAATCTATATGAATGAATTACTTGATAATATTCCATGCTCTATAGCTATTAATGAAGATGAAAAATGGTATGAAAAAACTATCAATACAGAAGAGTTTAAATACGAACTTACAGATATAAGAGAAGAAAATCTTGAATGGATAAAGAAATATAACTTTCATCCTATTGATAATGTTGAATTAGAAATTCAATATAATTCAGAAAAGTTTTTGGATAGGGTAATTAATATATTTGAACCAAACTATATCTTAATTTTTGACTATGGATACGAATATGAGGACAGGCATAAAAAACCATATGCTTCTTTGCTTAGAACTTATAAGGCTCATCATTTATCTACCGACCCCTTAATGGAACCTGGTGCTACAGATATTACTTATGATGTAAATTTTTCTTTTCTAAAAAGCTATTTTGAAAATAAAAATTTTGAAGTGGAATTAACATACCAATATAAATTTCTTGATAACTATGGATATGATGAAATTTATAAAAAATTAAAAAACAATTTTCAAAAAACTTCAGGAGTAGATCAATTAAAAATCAAATCTGATTTGGTAGGCCTAGAGGCAATACATAATGAAAGAGGTCTAGGAGGCTTCTATACATTGATTGCTAAAAAAATATAATATATATTACTTATAATTAGATTATGAATGTAGTGAAGACAACAGCTTTATTAACTTTAATGACCTTAGTGCTTTTATTTACAGCACAGGCCCTCGGTATGGATTTAATATCTTCTTTATTCTTTGCATTTATTTTCAATTTTATTATGTATTTTTTTTCCGGAAAATTAGCTCTAGCGTCAACAAGAGCAAAGCCAATTGAAGAAGGTCAGTACCAGGATGTTGTTGGGATAATTACCTTTTTAACTCAAAAAGAAAAAATGCCAATGCCGGGATTATATATCATAGAAAGTGATCAACCTAATGCATTTGCAACTGGAAGAAATCCAAAGAACGCAGCTGTTGCTGTTACAACAGGCATCTTA
>LUML01000005.1_pt1 | contig 106312 bp, 99 predicted proteins | sample 729661 | NCBI WGS metagenome assembly LUML01 (sample SAMN03860264, study PRJNA289734) | marine metagenome | biome: seawater column; feature: ocean; material: water; isolation source: Red Sea water column Station 22 - depth 10m | place: Saudi Arabia: Red Sea | collected 2011-10-15 | depth 100 m | reverse complement strand
CTTGCAGGGCGTTTTCTAGGGCCCCAACAAAATCAACAGTTACCCTTATCGACCCATCTTGATTAAATTCTATATCATGCTCTGTCAGCGTTAGGTACAAGACCACTTTGCAATTTTTAATAGCATCTAGCATACCATCATTCATCAACTTTTTATCCTTAACTGATGTTGGCAAGCTCCATCCGACCACCGCTTTAAGCCTCCACAGGCCTTCGGTATCGTTGTCCCTTAATTTCTCGCGATCTTCATCATATATCTTTGCTTCATACGGATTTATAATATCTGAAAATCTATATTGTAATGCTTTTCCATCTAATTTTTCATTTGCCATTCTTGTGGCTGTGAAATCTTCAAGATTTTGAAAAAACATTGTTAGTTTACACTTAGTGCTGTATTTGACCTGGGCGGGATCTTTTCCGTCATATATCCATTCGAAGGATTGTATTCCGACTCCATGGCCGCGGCCAAACTTCGAACTAGTAATTTTAGAAATATCTTCTTGTGATATTGCCTCGCTTGGAAAATGTAATTCGACGTCCTTATATTCACTTGGCGATTCACCGGGTTTCGAGATAAGATATGATTTAAATATTCTTATTTTTGGCACTAACAAAGCCTTCTGGTCTGGGGTCATATCAAATAATATTTGAGTGCCAGGCTTCCCAGTCAACATGGATACTAAAACTTCTGGAGATCCTCCGTGGATTGGTGTGAAGTTATTGAAGTGTTCTTTGCCACCACTAGTGTCTCTACCAAATCTAGAAAATCCAGAATATGTCCTCCAATTATCTATTAAATAACACTGTTCAGCAAGGCGCCTAGATTGCCTCTGGCCGTCGCCTGATTTTTCAGTCGCCGCCATTTTTGAAAGAAATTTTTCTCTTAAAGATTTAGCCATGATTAAACCCTAAATATTGTTAGGGCGCGCTCCAGAGGAAAAGGCACCTGAATTACGTCTCCATTTTTTACGTGGGCTTCAGTTGGTTTTTTGTTAAACCATGCTATAACCCACCACAACCTAGAGTCTTTGTAATATCTATGTGCCAATTTATGATATCTATCTCCAGTGGCCCAGATATGAGAAACAATTTGCAAGGAGCCATAATCTTCAAGCGTAGGTTGATACAATACTGGTGTCATATAATGATCAACATAAATTAATTTTTTATTTTTTAAAAATTCTTCTATGTTTTCATGAAAATTTCTCGTTATCGATCTACTGTAATATCTATTAATTGGCATTTTGCTTATTCCTTATACTATGAAGTTCTTGACTGTGGACCACTTAAGATACTTTGCTGGGCGCTAGATTGTTGCACATCGTCCGGATTTTGTCGGGTCGAATCTTGGCCTTCGTTTGGGTTTGTTTTTGGCTTTGGCACTGGTCCCCCTAACACGCCATAAGGGAAATTAGCAATATTAGTTTTACCCTCCTGATTGAACCCTAATGGGTGACTGTGCAACACAGTTAGGCCCATGCTAACATTATAAAACTTCGGATATAAAAAACCATTTGCGTCTGGATCAAAAGCAAAACCAGTATCCAAGTTTGGCTTAAAAGAAAAGCCCTTACATGAACAAACTAATCCGGACTCCTTCGCTGTGCCTGTAGGATTGTTGGCGGACGAAATCAAGTTCATAAACTTAACTCTCATCAGTGGCGCCGCTGAAATAGTGTTTGCGCCGACGCTTACTTTCCCTTGAGCCAACGATTCGTGTTGCATATCATAATTTGGATATAAAAATCCAATTAATTTAGAAAATTTTTCTAAATTGGACTTTGCTTCGGCCAACGAGCCGGCTACAATATCAAAAGAAATGGTTATCTCGCGAGACGTATTCTTAAAAGTTTGAATTGGGTCCATTCGACCATAAACTTCTTCCGATTCCCAGTTACTAGAGTAGTCGTCACTAAAATCTGTAATATACGCTTTGAAATCAACGGCTTGATCGGTTGGTATATGATAAAACTCTATTTTTTGACCGGTTTTATACTGTGTATCTCCTGTATCGACAAAACTCATTTTATATCCTCTTAATATAAATATTAATCCGTTCTTTTTTCTTTATAATATTACTTCGGAATAACATTTGTTTTCTGCTCCATCTTTTCGTATACTGCTCGACCAAATTCTCTATCATTAAGTTTCATGATAATTGTTTTACCTCCGGCATCATCAGCAGGAGTACCAGACGCTAAGCCAGTTTCTTGAATTGCTGCCACGAACGCCGCTTTGATTTGGTCAATGGTGACTCCTCCACTTGGCCCGGAAGCAACATCTGAAGCGGCCCCCATGACTTTTTGCACGTTCTCATTTGTTATCACATTTGAGCCCTGGCCCATTGTTATCATTTCTGGGCCTCTTTCACCAACAATGGCGGTACCTCCCTGGAAGTTTGTTACGCCCTTTTCAAAGCCCGGCAAATCATCAATCGTTGGTACCGGAATTGTAGGGATGTTGACACGAGGAATTTTGTTCATTCCCTTAATTACCAGATTCATCAGGTTAATAGGTAAAGTGACTATGAATATTGCAGCCTTAACCAGTGCTCGGAGCATCCCTATAATAAATGATTTAAACCCGCTTAATACTGACGTAAACATACCAGATATATTATTAGCAAGAAAGCCAATTAATTTGTAGAAGCCGTAAAATGCCGCTATTGCGGCAGCGATGGCAACAACTATTGCCAAAAGGGGCAAGAGCGCAGCATTTTGGGCTATCGAATATATTCCCCAAGCTGCACCGACAACGAGAAGTGCTTTTCCTAGTGTTGGAGAAAGCGATGAAAGCAGAACAAACGCCAACATAAATGCTTGTAAAGGACTTGTTGCGGCGAGGGTCGCGATTTTAAATATCACAAATGCTGCGGCAATTCCTAAAATAGCAGTAGTTAATACATCATTCCAAGATAAAATTCCTGTAAAAATACTGAAAATATGAGAAATGACGTCGAGAACATTTCCGAGGGCCTTGAAAACTGGTGTTAAAGAAATGGCCAGGCTTTGGAACATTATTTTTAATTTGTCGCCAAGAGTTTGCAGTTCTTTGACCGCTTCATTAAAGTCTTTTTGTTTTTCATCAGCTTCGGCAGCCTTTTCCATCTGCTCATCATAAGAAGAAAGAGATTGTCCAAATATTTTATTTGCTTCAGCCATATCATCAATTCCAGCCGCGTTGGCTATGGCCATTTTCTCATACTTACCCATATCTTTCCAAGATTTATTAGAAGCTTCCATTGCTTCAAGCATTGCCCTGGTTCTCTGTTCTTCGTTCATTCTAACCATCTGAATAGAATTTAAGTAGGGTCCGCCGAGGACTGCATTTAAATTCCCTACTGCATTGGCGGCGCCTTCGAACGTATCAAACTGCTCCATAATATTAAGAAGAGTTGTTGTCTCCATATTTAATGCTTTCGCGGATGCTGAGACCTTTTTAAACACCGATATCATTCCGGAGCCATATGCGGCTAGCCTTTTTGAAGCTACATTGAATTCTTCTGCCATCTGTTGTGGGGGGATCCCCATTTCCATTGCTAAGCTTAAGACATCCCCTATTGCGGCTTCAGCTTCTTCAGAAGACATTCTAAAGGCGCCGACCAGAGTATCATAACTTTCTGAAACGGCCGCATTTTGGATTCCTAATTTCTGCATTGTTGCTGTAAATTCGACCATATTTTTCTGGGCGCCGGCGTTTTGCTTACTAAAGGCGGCGACCGTAGAATTGAGAGACACAAGAGATTCTGCATATTCTTGTGTGCTGACGCCTAATTGGCGCATGCTGTTTCCGGCCAAACTAAAACTATAAGTCATGTCAGTGATCATTTTATCGTAGCGCCTACCTTGCCCGGTGGCTCTACCAACTGCCGCTGTTTGTTCGTCTAGTGCCATTGCTGTGGCTATAGAACTTTCTATCATTTTTTCGATAGTCGATCCAAGCATATTCGCGGTCGTGAACGTTTCATTGAAAGCGTTTTCCATTCCCATTAATGCTTCACTAAAACTATCTGCATCGTCCATAGTGGTTGCTAGGGCGCCCCATGTGGTATCTCTCCAGGCTTCGCTGACCCCGGTCATTGCTTCCAGAGTTTTTTTGGTGCCCTGTTCTGCTGCAAGCACAGCTTTGGCGCGTTTTTTCTGTATCTTGAGATCTTCTTTCTTGACCTCAATTTGCTTATATAGGTTTTTTAACTTTTCTTGCGATGTTTTGAGATCTTCTTTTGCAAGTGCTATTTTTTCTTCATCACCGATAATCAAAGCCTGCTGGTAAGCCGTTTGTTTATCCACTTCAGCGTTAATTGCCTCTTGAATTCCTCTAGACTTTTGCATATTTGCAATTTTGGCTTCGAAAAATCTAATTTCGTTTTCTCTTATGCCGGCAGCCAGTTCCACTTTATTAGAAAGTTCTGTGGCGTGCTTAAGTTCCTCTTTCATGAGGGCGTTGGATTTTTCCAGACTGGCAAGGCGCCTTTCAGCGGCTTCAGCGATTGCTTGTTGCTTTGCTAATTGTTCTTCTGGTGTGAGTTTATCGTCTGCCATTTCCTAGTCCTCTATGACTTAAACGGCCATATCAATCCCGTTGTTTTTTCAAAGTCTTTAATAGCTCTATCCAACTTTATTTTAGATTTATAGGTTCTAGGATCATCCAATCCAAATTTTTTGGCGGAAACCATAAATTGTTTTTCGTTTCCTAAAGCTTTAGCATAAGAGGCTATTTCCGATTTTGTGCCTCGAACTTGAAAATTCGGCAGAGGACCTGGACCAATATTATATGTCCCAAACATCTTTCCAAGAATCATCTTAGTCAACCCTCCGAACATCCTCAACCAACTTTCGGTTAAGAGACCGTTTCGAGCCGCGCCTAAATCGACGATTTGTTCAGAAAGCTCATCTTCATGAAGATTTTCCACTATAATTTCCTCCAGACACAATTATCTCTTATAAATAGTCTCATAATTTAAAAAAAAAGACTGCTTTCGCAGTCTTATCTCTTTCTTCCAGTCTTTGAAGTTTTTGAGGCCTTCTTCATTTCTTCAGACTCTTTCTTAAGTTGATCTGCCAACTTGGTGACAAACCATCTTCTTAAACCTACAGGCAGACTATATGCCTCTATAAAGCTCCATCCTCCATAATATTTTAGAAAGAAGAACTCTTCATAAACGCTCTCCATGTACTTATCACTTAGGCCAAAAAAACTCCGCTGTCAGCGGAACCTCCATTGTTGTCTCTGTAAGACATTCCTCGCAAAAGAACTTCTGGGTTAAATCAACATTTGGAACTGATTTACCATAAACTGTTCGAAGATGTCTTGAATCTGTAGCAGGCATATTATCAACAAATTTAGAAATTGTATTTCTATCTGTATGCCCATTAACAGATTCAATAAACATTTTGAACTGTGAAGTTAGATTATTCTCTCCCATCCCGTGTTTAGATTTTGATTGCTGCATTTTTACCAAGGCGGCTTCGTCTCTACCCGTCAACATTTTAGCCTCGACCACAACATTAGACTTCGGCAGGGTGATTAATAAAGTGCCGTTATCTGTTAATTCTGCGCCATGGGCGGCACATTTATCTGGACCATTAATTTCTGCTAATGCCAAATTAAACTCATGTCTAGATGTGTTTGCGCAAACTGGACACGTAACGCTCGTTTCGTACTCTGATCCATATCCCGTCTGTCTAGCAGCAATAATAATTGCGTTTTTATCTCCAACCAAAAGCTGGTCTGGTTTGATTGCCTTGTCCGTCATAACATTTTGCAACAAACGATCAATTGCCAGACCCTTCTTCAAAAGAGATTTAGATGTTAAGATATCTTCATCTTTAGCTGTCATATGGCGAATTTCGACAGTTTCTTTGTTGTGCAGTGGGTGCCCTTCTGGATAAAATCTTCCTTGGGAAGGCAATTCTACGAACTCAACTGGCGTTGCAAAATCTAACGTACCAGGAGTTGTTGTTTCTGTTGCGTCGATTGGGGGAGCATCAGCGGCTGGCTGGTTCGTTCCAATTCGATCTTCGTTATTTCGTGTAGACACTTATCACCTCATAATTTATGTGTACTATAAGTATATAGGTATTTTTTATAAATGTTAAGGAAAAAGTTTATGGCTAGAACGTGCTACCCTATTTTGGCCCAGGGCCGAACGTGGTACCCGCTTTGGTCATAGCGGCATAATCATATCGAATAGTAATTGAAATTTCTACCAGATCCTCGGAACCATAATCAAGAGATCCAAACTCTACGTTTTTGATCCAAGCATTTTCGAGAGTCCACTCTTCAATGACATCTGACGCGCTGCCTCCAATTTGCTTTAGATACACAGTACCAAGAGCATCGACTGAATCTTTCTTAGTTATAACATCTGACGTGGCCGCGGCGACGTCAATCGGAAGATTGTATCCGGAGTGTTGCAGGATGGCCATCAACGTCGCTGATGCGTCTGGAGAGGCTGGATCAACCATTGTGACTGTGATCTCGTTCCAAGTTACTCTGCCTGGGTAATAGTAAGTGTGATTAAGAAACTGATGCTCTGTTTCCGATACCTCAAAACCTGGTTTATCGGCTGTTTTGATAATATAATCAATTCCCCAGTTAGAGAAGTTCATTAAGTATTTAAAACTTCTTTTTGGTTCTAATTGTGTGGTGCTCCAAAATGCCATTTTTTTAATTTGTCTCCTTGTTACTATTCTAAATAGTGTCTATAAAAAATTACCTTTGAATTAATCTTCAAATGCTGCCCCGTCATTCGTAATTACGAAGTCTAGTGCGATGAACTCAACTGCTTTCGCTGGCTTGAGCAAGATCTTTGCGTACATGATATTTCTATCAACAAGATCCGGGGTTGTTGTCGACTCATCAAGAACAACTCGGAAATCTGTTAATCCAAGTCGAGTTCTGATTGATTTTAAGAACGGTTCTGCTTGTCCTCTAAATCTCTCCCATGTAGTGCGTACATTTTGATCGAACAAGAGTGTTGCTGCCATTCTAGAAATCTCTTTCTTTACATGAATCATCAGTCGACGAACATTGATTCTATCAAGAGCAGAATCTGTTGCCTGAAGCGTCTTTTGTCCGAAGATAACGATACCCTCTGCAGGGAATGTTGCAATCGGATTAATATCGGCTTCATAAAGCTTATCTCTGTCTTCAGAAGTAAGTCTCTGGCGAACACCTACGACTGGGATACCTGCGGCGCCGTCTGTGAGGCCTCCGCGTGTAAATCCTGCAGGAGCAAACCAAAGTTCAGTCTTTCTTTCCGAACTAGCCATTGTGCCAATGGCAGCAATGGAGGGCGGCATCCAAATGGTTCTATTTGAAATAGTGTCTCTTGCTTGGACCCATGGATAGAACGCACAACCATAACTTGAATTAAGGCCTCGCGAGAGCATCGAAGATACTGCGCTATCGACTGTACCAACATTTGATTGGTCTCCGGCCGTATTTTCTACATTTGTGCTGAAGTCATTCTCGATATCAATGATAGCGAGGGCGTCTCCGCGACCTTCACAAGTATTAATCAAGTGCTCTGTGATTTGAGGTTTAGAAATGCCCGGGACAACTGCAAGATTAAAGTCGACGACCTCGGGGTCCGAACAAGCATCAATGCCGCGCTTAACTGTGTAATAGGCATACTCATTAAGCTCATTATCGCCCATTCTTGTGTTGTTGAGCGGGTCTCTTTCTGAAACGTCCCAACCGTCATGACCGCCGTCAAGAACGGTTGTGAATCGATTGAAGCCCTCATCGAGAACCTGCTTCCAGCTTGAAGAAAGTGCAGTCAACGAAGTACCAGACCCTCTCGAACCGGATATCCATCTTGCGCCACCTGTGCCGGTGTAAGATGCAAGGTCATCAAGTGTAAATGTCCAGGAATATTCTGTGTTTGTTCCTGGTGTAAATTGTTGCGCGCTCATATGAGAGGGCAATGGACGAAGAACGTCCAAATTACTCTTATCAAACTTTACGCTACCCGATTTTGTTGTGTCTGCTCCAAAATATGCATGCTTTGGGTTTGAAACCGGTGGAGTTTGTGTATTTTGGCGTAGCGGTACTGATGGGAAAATAACCGAGCATGTTGTCTGCATCAACGGCTGGAATGCCTGGGCGATGCTAGCGGCGTTACCCAAGCTGCCGCCGGCGAGCTTGAGATCTTCAGTCCAATCACTGAGCTTGCCCTGATCAGCCCCGGTATGATAGGAACTCAATGGCAAAATATAAGAATTTGCAACAGTTATTGCAGTGCCAGTTGTATCCGGATCAAATCCCTCATTGAAGCCAGTTGCGGCAGAGCCAGATCTAAACGAAAGTGTTTTTGGTCTGACTGGGCCATATACTCCGAATGGGAGATATTCAGCGTTTGTTGCGCCTGCATCGACGTCTGCGTTCATTTCTACACGAAGAAATTTAGACAGATTTGGATAATTTCCATATTCCTTATGTCTCTTCTCGCTATCATCCCAAGTTACATATCTGTCACCTATCTTTTTAGCGACATAATCTGGTGAATTAGGATTGAGGTTACAGGAACTGAATCTTTCTACGACCTGAACCTTGTTATCGTTGTCGGACATTCTTCTAACAACCACGGTGAACTTGCCATATGGATCATCCAAACTAGTTGCCGCTTTAATGTCCTGAATCGATACCTTGAGATTTTGAGATGTCCATGCTCCGCCGTCCAAAGAGATTAAGCGGAACAATTGTTGTGTATGATCGGAATAGTGGAAGCCGCCATCAGGGGCACCACCACCAGTATTTCGAAGGTCTTGTGAGAAGAACCAGCCAGTTTGCGCAGCATTCATTCCCTGTTGGTGAATGCCGGCATGAGTAGCAGCGGATAAACCAAGACCAACAATACAACCCCAGGATCCACCTGAGTTTGTAGCTGATGTGTTGTTTGCATCAACATTATCAACGACTGCTCTATCAAAAGTTTCACCAAGCCAGTATACTTCCTGCTGCGTGCAGCCAGAGTTAGTCAATGTCGGATTTGTATTAAACACTTTTCTGATATATTTCTGGGATGTGTTGTTTAAATTGAAGTTAATAGTTGTCGTAGTATCATCCGCCTTATTAATAATAGCTTTAAATTCGTGATTGGCGCCTTGGGACTCAATCAAAAGGCCGGCTCCCTGAGCGGTGAGCGAAGACGATGCAGCTGCTGTTCCAGAAAGATGGATAGAGCCTTCATTCAGATACCAAATTGCAGCAAGAGTTCCTGTTGTTGGTGTTGTAACAGAAGATGCGGATCCCCATAAAAGAAGTCCGTAAGCACCACCTGCACTAGCCGATGCGTTGGACGGTGTATTTGTTGTTTTCCAGCCTGCTTCACCGCCAGTGAGGGCGTCAGTATGTTGATTTCCCAAAAGACGAACTACGTTAATTGGGCCGGAGTTTTTAAGCCAGGCTTGGGCGGCATATGGGGCATATGTTGCGGAAGTTTTGTTTCCGTCTCTCCAGACGTCGCCGCCGTCGCCACCTGGGATTGGATTTCCAAAAATCTCTACGAATTCAGAAAAAGACTGAACCTTTACTGGCCTCATTGCTGGGCCTCTCTCTGTGCGTCCAATTACCAGTGGGCCGATTGCCTCTGCTGTACTTGGAACCTGTGAATTATCGATTTCATCAATGAAAACACCTGGGGACACAAACTTGAACTTATCAACTGACATGTTAAAATTACTCCTATAACTGCGAAATTTGTATGATTTCTTAAATAAATAGTATATTGCTCACCGAAAAGCAATCATTAATCACGATAAAATCCTTTTTTATCAATGTGGGTTGGAATGTCTCCGAAGATTGTGCGCTCGCGTGGGATTTTAACCTCCACAGCATTTTCTTTTTTTACGATCTTTGGGTTCTTCTGATTATCTTCTTCGCCCATCAAATATCCTAAAACTTTCAACTCTATATCTGTGACATATGTTCTTTCTTCTTCGTTCATGGCCGCTAGATTATTATTTAAAGAAAAGTCAGATCCAATGAACATTTCGTAATAATGTTCATTCCTACGAAGAGGAATCACATTAAGTCCATATGGTCTGGTTACAAACGGAGTTATCAATTTATTCATCTGTTCTTGATATTCCGTTCTAATGCTAAATTTATATATTAAGTCAATATAAACCGGAAGAGGCGCTGTGGTTGTTTCATAAACTATTTTCTTGTTGTCTTTCTTTGAGGGGAAATTAATTTGGCCATGGCCAGACCCGTGTAAAGTTGTCTTTTTACTATCGGCATTTAAAAAATTCGCTGTCTTGTCTTGTTTTATAACTCTGGATACCACAAGCCCGTCTTGGCCGACGTTTCCATAATATGTGCCTTTCCTATCTAAATTTTTTGTGATAGATGTCCTTTCCAGCGTCGAAATAGGCAATATGAGAACCCCTTGATCATCTCTGAGATCCTTATTTCTTTTTACTTGATTGGCGCGCTCGGTACCAACCCAAACGACAGGAACCTTTTTAAAGCCCTCATTTGTACTAGAGAATAGATCAAAACTTTTGTTTATATATTCAAAAACTGCGAGATCTATGTTTTCAATAGTTGATGGTTGTATTTCAAATATATCTTCTGCCATTTTTAATTACCGTCAAACAATCCTTTTCTTGCTCTAATACATTTAGCTGAAATCTCAACACTATGGTCGACCTGACCAAAAAGTTTTTTTGGTTCAGCAAGTGTAACTATCTCATAATAAATATCGCCATATAAAACAAAGTCACCGACCCTAACAAAAAGATCTTGATCTTCTGTCAGTCTTCTTTTGTGAAAGTGAATCATAATCGACGCATTTCTATCAACACCTATATTTTCGGAGTATGCTGTTGTATATTCTTCCCATTCAACTAGTGCATATACTCGTATTGGTGGTAAAAACGTTTTCTCTATGGCTTCGCCGTATAGTTCATGATACCTTGTTAAACTATCATCAATAGGATAATATGCGACTTGCTGGCCAACGACTCTTTCAATAAGTTCATCATTTACCTGCTTAACTAAATCGCGTTCGGGCTTACCTGTAAATAACGGGGGCGGCGGATTTTCTGGTTGTGTCCATTTTCCCATCTTTTATTATCCTTGGAATATCGGTAGTGGAAGCTTTTCTTGCATCTTGAGAACATTATCGAGAGTACTGGCATCATTCTCGACCAACTGCTTGTAGAGCGTTTCATCAAGAACTGTCTTAAGTTCCTCTCTAAGCTTATCTTGTTCCTCTTTTGCTTCAGAGATCAGGGCTGTTCCATTTAGTGTAACTGCATCGCCAGGAATTGGAACTGTTGCGAATTTGCTTCGAATTTGCCCCAGCATTTCTTTTGCAACAGAAAGTGCGAACCTTCTAATCCATTGTTTTCCTATTGAATTAATCGTATCATATCCAATATTTGCAAATGGAAGATTATTCATGTTGTTGACGCCGCCAACATCATGAGTCCTGTTGGAATCCTCTTCCCATGGGTCCTTTTCGTTTGGAATTATGAATTCCACCCACATCTTCTTTGGCCCAGAGGAGGTTGAGTTAGGGAATATTCTCAATTTATTATTTTTAAGCTCATAAGAATAATGAGAATTTCTTGTGTAGATAGCATCCTCAAACATTAAAGCCTGTTGTTTGTTTTGCCAAACAGGAACTATCTGGAATTGGGAATCATCGGCCCATTGACCATAATTTTGCATATTCCCAACTGTGTTTAAGCCGCCATAGTATCCAAAAAACCTCCACATTGCTTGGGGAGTTTTATAATAAACCTTTCTAATTAAAACTCTATTATTGCCAACTTTGCCATAATAATCTAAATCAGAATCATCGCCTGCTTGGCTTGAGATAATAGACTGCAAATCATAATCTTGAACAGATGAAGTTGTGTTGAATGAAGCTGAATAAACATTTTCAAACCCATTTAAATTAACTTCATTAGATATGGCATGCCCTACTTTCCTAGCATATGAAAATGTAAATTGCGGGTAACTTGATTCAATTGCTTTATTTTCTAAAGAGTGTCCCGATTGTATCTGGCCATCTTGGTCAAAAGACCCGGTTGTGCTTCCCAGTAAATCCGAAAGAACATTTTTTGACTGATGTACGTTTACAAGGTAAGAATATTCTAAAACTGCCTCTTCGTAGGCCGCATAAACATTCCCCTCTGTCAATTCTATATCTAGTACATCTCCGCCTAACTTTTTATATGTATAAGCAACCTGATCAGACGCTCCGGACAGAAAATTAGCGTTGCTAGCATATATTCCAAAAGCTAACTCTCCAGAAACACTAGAAACTGTTCCTGTCGCAGGTAATTTGCTTGCGCTGGTTTCGCTTGCTGGGGTTAAGGTGGGACGGGCCATTCATTCATTTCTCCTCTTGAATAAGTAGTTTAGCAGATAATAAAAAGCCCTCCAAGAAGAAAACTTCAAGGAGGGCTGTGCTCTTTGAGAAGCGGTTTATATGTTATTAACCGAGAAGGTCAGCAACAATAACAAGACCATACATATCTGGTCTAACCATCTTCTTGGCGTAGCGGGTCATGACCCCCTTACGAGGTACAAAGTCCTCGACACCGAAGATAGTCGGAGTGATTTGGAGAGGCACGTAAGGTGCGTACACATATCCACTCTCAAGGAAGGAACCTCCCTTGCGACCGACAAGTACAACTTGTCTTGGGAAATAAGGATCAACATATACATCCCATTTCTTGCTAAGAGATCCTGCTTTAACAGCACCAACAGTGCCGCGATCAGCATCACCAGTTACATCAGCACGGAAGCCAGATGTGAACTCAAGAATATTCGCAACCTCTGGAGAACAAACAATGAAGTTTGCTCCGCCTCGGAGCGTCTTGCGGTGAATTTGAGCGGAGACATCGTTGATGGTCTCACACAGAGTCTCATACCACTCGGAAACAGTACCAGTGAAGTCAGGAGGCCCAAGAGCGGAAGTTCCGCCAGAAGCCTCAAGTGCGCCACCGGTTGTACGGTCAACGAACTTGCCTGGGCGACGTGACCAGTAATACTTACCAGCAGTTGCACCATTGATTAGATCAGCAAGAATCTCACGGTCAATTTCGAGAGCGATCTGCTCCGAAAGAATACCAGTAAGCTCTACCTCTGCATCAAGGTTGTGATAAGCGTTAAGATCTTGACCAAGCTCTGGGGTCCATTTGGCCTTGAGCTTCTTGGTCATCGCGGTGACGGACACACTGTCGACTTTGATGTCGATCTCTGGGATTTCTGAAGTGCTCTCAAGTCCCCAGCTATCCGTCATAGCAACTGCGCCGATGGCATTATCGTTGCCAGCATCTGGATTATCCGTGAAGTCGTCAGCAAGTGGCAAAGAAAGGTCAACTGTGTCCCAGTTGGATTTCATTGTGTTTCCGGCGCCAGCACCTCCTTGCGTTCCGGCCTCCACAGTACCACTGAGTTCTACTACCACAAGGATGTGGTCGCGAGCAGAACCAGAGAACTGGGTCAAACGACGAACAAGATTGTGTCCCTCGAACTTTTCCCCAGCAGTTGCAGCAGGGTCTACTGCCAATCCAACAAGGTTGTCCAGGTTCATTGGTGTCGAAGTTGTATCCTCTACAAGATCAGTTACAGCAATTTTAAGGACAGCAACATTGGAACCAGAAAGGTCTGGATCCCATCTAACAATGCGATTCAACTCTTCAAGGTCAGCAGCGGCTGAACTAGTTGCCACGGAACCTAGTGTGCTACTAAATCCTGCGTTAGCACCAACAGTACCAGAAGCATACCATGTAGTTCCAGTGCTTGCTGCCGATCCGGTTGGGGATGCATAGCCGTTATTGAGAGCATAGAATCCCTCTTCGGCGCCTTGACCGGTGAGATCAACACCACCGGTGATTTCCTGACCGACTTTTCCACCACCGTATACGGAATCAGCAGCTTCAGTGCCACCTTTTCCAAAAGTGTGTTGGAAGTCGAGGAAGAAGATGAGTCCCGAAGGGAGGCTCATCGGTTGAACAGATACGAGGTCATTAGCAATGAGACCACCGAAAACACGGCGAACGATTGGGAATGCTACAGCAGCAAAACCTTCTACGTCACCACCTGCCATTGTAGAAGCTTCGCGAAGAAGCTCCTTGGCTTGGTTTTCAAGAAGAGATGCCATGCTAGAGCGCGAGCGATCAGAGTCAAGTCCTTCTAACAGACCTGTCTTTTCCCACTTGCTCAACAAGGCAGCACCCTCTTTCTGGAGATCTCTATTGACAATGCCTTCAGTTAATTTATCAAGTACAGACATTTTAATTTTCTCCTTTTTAATTATTGTCTTTAATCCCTGCTAAAGTCTTCCATCTGGAAGAAACAGGGTTTGAAATATTTGTCTTGTCATTACGACGCGACAGGGTTGCTGAAGAAGAACGTGTGACTGCCTCGCGTAGTGATTTTGGACCTGGCTTGCTGCCTGTTCCCACTGTGCTTTGAAGTGTGTCATAAATAATTTTTGCCTCTTCAACGGTCGACGTTTTGGATAGAGCTTCGACAATCTTTGTTTTTTGTCGCTCATTCAGGGAGGGGCTGCCCAAAACACGATTTGTATAGAGAAGTTTAGCATTTGAAAGATTTACTTCGTCAAGATGCTCTTTCAATTGTGTGACTATCTCTTCGAACTTAGAATTTTGACCTTCAAGTTCCTCAACTTTTGCGTTGAGGGCCTTAATAGTCTCTTCAAGTTCAGTTTTTTCTTCGTCTTCATCCAATTCTTCTTCTGCGGTGAGTTCTTCAGCTTTGGCAGCATCAGCGAGTTCTTGCTCCGCTGCATTATTTGTGCCTCCACCTGGAACTCCAGAAGGAACTGGGCGTAAATCGACTACCAGATCTTCTAATAGATCTGCGATTTCATCTAAATTCTCTTCTGTGATGTCAAGCTCTTCTTCAAGTTCTTCGTCTTCTTTGACGGTCTCTTGTTCCTCTTCCATCACATCATCAGCCGCATCTAAGTGATCCTCTTGATCCTCTGCAATTGCTGCATCGGCCTGGGCTTTCAACTCATCAAATGAGACTGTATACGTATCGTCTGGACATGGGCAGTCCTCATCGAGATCTTCGATGTCTGCTCTCGTCATATCTTCCATAAATTCTTTATCGCCTTCGGAAGTTTCGGCTTCTTCTGTGGCCAACTCTTCTTCTGGTTGTTCTTCCAAAAGATTATCGACCGCTTCTTTTACTTCTAGAGAGTATTTCTCTAGAATGATAGATTCTGCGTTCTTAAGTGCGGCATCCTTAAGTGCTTCCGCATCAATAATTGCTTGTTCTAACATTTTTGACATAATTTGACTCCTAATCAAGAATAAATAGTGTTGTTTTTAGTAAAATGACATTTTTTGAATATTCTACTTGTCTTCTAGCTCTTTTACTCTCTCAGTAAGTTCCTGTACTGCTTTAATAAGGGGCGTCACAAGGACGGCATATTTAATTCTTTGTCGGCCGTCGCTTTGGGCCTCGTCCCACGCGCTACAGGAAACACCATGCTCTTCCATTGCTGATTTTAATTCTTGAGCAATTAGACCATCGTGAAACGATGTTTCGTCAAAATCATCAGGCCTTTCTTCTGGATTTTCTCTTTTGAAACGAGGCTCAAGAATCTCGCTAGGATAATCAGCGGGATTGACTCGTTGAAATTTAACAGGACGCAGGCTATTAATAAATGCTAGGCCTAGATCTGTATCCACTACATTTTTCTTAATGCGAGCATCAGAATAAGTACCAAAAGACACTGCGCCTGCGATAGTGGTAATTGAGCCGTTCCCGAGAGCCACCTCATTATTCGCAGTTCCGGTTGTGTTGCCACCTATAACAATCTGATTCTGGGCGCCATCGGTTGAAGGGTCCGCAGCGTTACCTATGCATACGTTGCCCGACCCGGATGTGATAAGATCTCCCGCTGTGGAACCAACAAAAACATTGCCTTGCGCGGCTCCCTGCAAAAGCAATCCGGCGTCGTTACCAACAGCTGTATTGTTGTTTCCTGTAAGTTTTGGTGATGGAAGGCCCTGGCCTGCTTGATTTCCAACAAATGTACACCCTGTTGCAGTGGTAATAAATTGCCCTGCTTGATATCCAACTGCGGTGTTGCCGACTTCGCCCGCACTTGCATTCTGAGCAGCTAAAGCCTTATACCCAACGGCTGTGTTTTGATCACCATCGTCTTCAGAATCCAGAGCATTGTAGCCAACAATCGTATTACCGATTCCTGAAGTGATAGCTGCTCCTGCATCTTTACCGATTGCAATAGTACCATTGGCGTCGGTAGTCATAACGGCTGCGCCGGCGCCTGCGCCGATGATGACAAGCTCCCCTGCTGCAGTTGTTGCACCGCCTGCGCCGTCACCAATTAGAGTATTGTTGTCGCCACCTTGGAGGGCATCGCCTGCTGCGGCACCAACGATTGTGTTTCCAGTTCCTGTTGAAACCGCTTGTCCTGCATTATAACCAACGGCTGTATTGTTGCCGTGACCATCAGAATCTGCTTCAAAAGTTTCTAGGGCCTGATAGCCAACAGCAGTATTGAAGTCGCCGTCGACATTCGAATTTAAAGCCTCGAAGCCAACTGCAACATTTCCTGCACCAGTAGTAAGGCTCGCGCATGCGCCATGGCCTATTATAACTGTACCATCTGCAGCGGCGGTCATATTTGATACTCCGGCGCCATAACCAACCACAACGGTCTGATTAACACCAGTTGTGGCTCCACCAGAATTGACACCCATAAATACGTTTTTGATTCCTGTTGTCAACGCATCGCCGGCCGCGGCGCCTACTGCCGTATTTCCAACTGTGCCATTTACTCCAGTTTGAGACAAAAGAGCATTATGTCCGACTGCAGTAGACAAATCTCCGGTTGCCTCTGCAGTCAGAGCTTGGTGGCCAACTGCAACATTATATACTCCTGAAGTAATGGCTGCGCCGGCGGCCTTACCAATTAAAACAGTTCCGTCAGCGTCGAGGGTCATGATTGCTCGACCAGCTTGATGTCCAATTATAACAGAGTTATCTAAGTCAGTTGTTTTGTCTCCTGCTTGGTGTCCAATAATTACATTATTGTCTCCAGTAGAAAGGGCATTTCCTGCATTTTCTCCAACAACAATATTATATGCGTTTCCGGTCCCTAAAGACCCAGATCTACCAAATACGACATTTGATGTACCAGCATCAGTCGGAATTAACGTCTTATTATTAATGTTTAGATATCCAGCTTCGAGATAGGCTCCACTTACCTGCTGCGCATATACCACACTTCCTGTGATTCCCATTGATGCTGTAACTTGGCCTGCGACTGCCAATACACTAGTAACGGCATTAAATGTTAAATTAGTTTCCGCATCCAGTTCTGTTGTTGTTGCACCAACTGTTACTAACTCATTAGCTGTTGCGTTATTAAGCGCGGTTACCGGAATGGATATAGTCTGCCACGAACAGGAGCCGTCGCCGTCTTCTCTTAAGAACTTGGATCCTCCGCCTTCGCCCGTAGATTTAAGTTCAGTTCCTTCGAGGTCAACTGTAAATGTTAAATCATATGGATCTGCATCGGAGCCGTCCGAAGTATCGGTGAAGTCGATATCAATTCCGGTGCCTTCTACGAATTTTACTTCTTTTCCATCTCCAACAGTAACTTCTGTGCCATCTCCATCTTCCAGGATCCAATTGCTCATTCCACCACCGCCGCCGCCAACACTGGAGTGATCAGCAGACACATCCATAAACTGTTGTAAGTACCAATTGGTTCCATCAAAAGTCCATGTAGTTATGTCTCCTGCTGCTGTAGTAATATTTGTTGAACCACCTTTGAGGTTGGTGCTCGTTACATCGAATACGACTGCGGCGGTTGATATAACAGTGATTGTTTGGCCAGTAACACCGTCGTCGAACATGGTTAATGTTTGACTAGAAGCGTGAGTTTTGAAAAGATTTCCATCAGCTACAGAAGGAGTGGTATCACTTTCTCCAAAAGTAACAAAAGTTTTACTTGGCCCACTAAAGGCCGCGGCTCCAGCAACATGAAGACTTGTCGCGGGAGATTCTGTATTTACACCTACTCGATTATTTGTATTGTCGACATATAAAGTTCCACTGTCGACATTAAGCTCATCCTGTTCTCCTGACCCTGGCTTGAAACCCATTAGACATCCCCCCTATGCCTGATCTTGAATCCCTGGCCACTCGCTACCGGAAATATACATATTACTCAAAGAGCCCGTTGGGATTGTGGTAAGTTCTGCAAAGATCTGATATGAAGCGGCTTGAGATCCGTCAATATTAGAAATGTATATTCTCTCTGCCTTGACACTCATATCCAGTGAATCTTCAGCGGAATTTAAAGTAATATAATGAAAACTCCCTGTTGTTTGAGCGATTGTTTTACTAGCAAAATGAACGAGAATATCCGGCGCGGCCTGATTAATTACAACGATTCTCTTTGTAACGGTTGGAAACGAAATTTCATGCTCGGACCCAACAGCCAAGGCGTTCGAACCTGTAAGAAACGGATATCCAGAAACCAAATAGGCCGCTGAATTGCCTACTCCCTGATTGTATCTAAAATCTGCACCATCTGCCATAATTTAATTCTCCTGGTTTTCTATTAAATAGTATCTCTTTCGCGTTTTAACTTGTCTAAAACAGCTTTTCTTCGCTTATTTTGTTTACGTTTCGCCTCGGATGGCTTAACATAGTACATTCTATCACGAACTGTCTCCAAAATTTTCTCTTTTTTAACTTTTCTAGAGAATCTCTTCAATGCTCTCTCGATTGATTCGTTCTTCCTCGGTTCTACCGATACATTAATTGGTCTTTTACCTTTGCTCATTTTTTACCTTCTGCTAAAGTTTTCCACGTTCCGACATTTCCCATCAATCCAGAAATATCTATTCCGGAGTCATTTGGATCCACTCCAGAGAGAGGGCCCTGTGCTTGTGTCTCTGCACTTGGGTCGCCTCCGGTACCCATCGGTGTTGTCCCCTCAAATAGATCTACTCCGTTATATGAAGATTGACCGATTGCATCAAGCATCTTTCTTTTTGTCTCTAATGCTTTTTTTCTGCGGCGCTCTGCTTCTTCGGCTTGGGCCTTGCTGTCTACTTGCGGAGCTTGTTTTTGTTCAACTATTGGTTGAGGGGTTCCACTCAGGCCTTGGGCAACTTCAGACACAATATTAGATAGTAGTCCCTGTTTCTCAAGGATTATCTCTTTTACGCATTCTTCAACAATTGGCTTGATGAGCTTCTTGAGATCACTCTTTTTCATTTAAAGCCTCTAAAACAATTTTTTTAATATCTTCTTTTGTCAGGCCAGAGTTCTCGAACATTGAAATAAAATCTTTATCTTCTTCTACGGTCTCTGTTTCTTCGTTCTTGGTTGCTCTTTCAAGCTTGGCCTTTACAAACTCTTCTCTAATAAGTCTCTTTAATTCTTTTGCTGTAAGTTGCATTATTCTTCTCCTCTTAAAACTTCGTTTAATGCTCGATTAATACGATCTGCTTTTGTGTATACGTTATCCAAATTAATATTTTTGCCCTCTGTCATCATGAACGCACCAGTCGTTGAGGGTTCAGAAACAAAATCAAAACAAATCAATTGAAAATCATCTTCGACAATTGTTCTTCCTTGTGATTCATGAACAGATCCTAGGCCACGAGAAGAAATGCCAAGCTTAACCCCAGACTCAACAAGAGATCTAAGTACCTGACCAGACGGAGTATTAAGAACTTGAACTTTTCCCATAACGTCTTTGCCGTCCCACCACACTTCTGTAACCATGTGAGAAGCGTTCTTGAGATTAATTACAGAATCCTCTGGATGATCAAGCTCTCCGAGCGCACGGCGTTCTTTGACAAGTTTCGCGTAATTTCCAATCTCTCTTTCTAAAATTGCGTGGGGATACACACGGCCATTGCCGTTCTGTGCATCAGATCGTTGCATAACACCTGTTAAAAACATAGCGTTGTTTTCTCGAACCATGCGCTTTTCCTCTTCAGTGAGAAGATCTTGGCAAACACCGCCTTCACATAGTTCATAATATTCTCTTATAAGAAATTTGCTCATTTATAATCTCCAAAGCGGGCGCTACCCGCGTGTCTATTCGTCCTTTGCAGCAGCGTCGAACTGGCTGCAACTTCCATTTGTCTGTGTAAAAATCTGTATTCATTTATTCACCTCCAGCTTAAGGCCGCGATCATCAAATATAGCACACAATATATAAGATGTCCCAGAACTGAGCCATCCCAAAATAAAAGCATTTGCTAAATTATAATCAAAATTAAATAGTTCTGTGAAATCGTTTATACCAAACAAAAATACGCCGACCCAGAAGCCCACGCACATGGAACACCTGAATAGTTCGCCCAGTTTTCCTTTTGTTGGTCTTATTGAATTAAATATCGAGCCGTAAACAAGGATCTGTGTTAGTCCATATGAACAAAGAATAAAATATAGTAATTCCATTATTCCTCGTAACGATAATGAGTAGTCATGCCATACGGACCACGGATCCATCCAGGACGGAGGGATCCCTTTTCTGCCTGATGCGGCACTTCTCCAAGCTCTGTTGAGTTCTCATCATCTGGATTCATCATTTCTTGTTCTTCTCTTTCTTCATACGCCTTCATTGTCATGAAATAAGGCTTTTCTTCTTCTATAAATTTCCCAACAGAATAAACGGCCGTTTGTAGTGAACTGACTCCCTCTTCAACTGGTTCGGCTATTTTCGCTTCCATAGACCCATATACATTTCCTGATCTTATAGATCCATACTCGATCAGGCCTTTCTTTTCAAGAAAATAAAACAGCCTGTCTTGAGTTCCATATATAACATCTGACATAGCATCCTTTGGGAAAGCAATAATTTTATTTTGTTCTGGTAATAAAACAATGTCGATATCGTCGTGGTCCATAATCATAAGGTGGCCGGCCAGAGTCTTACGAATATTCAACTCCATTGTAGCCTGGACTGGGGTCTCATCCTTTGTTATGTTTATTTTAATTGCCATTAATTCTTAATCTCTTGAATTAAATTTTGAATCTTTAAAACTTTCTGTACCATAAGTTTGTCTACTTGAACAGTTTTAAACTCTTCCAACATTTGTAAAACTTTATTTGCTTTCTCTGTCATTTCAGGGTCTGAAGATATTTCCTGAATGCTGATTGAGTTTTTTAACTCATTTTTTAGATTGCCAATTTCTTCATTTAAATATACTTTTAACTCAAGGCCGTTGTCCATAAAAGAAGTAATATATTTATTAAGTAAATTCTTTTGTTCTGGCAAAAGCTTGTCGATATATTCTTTATTAAACTTTTCTACGAAAGAGCTATAAACAATGTTATCAATAGGCTTCATCTCATCTTTTGTATCAGAAGACTTGCCTGTTAGAGATTTAATAATGCCCTCTTCCATCAAGATTCTCTTCTTTATCGGAGTTTCCTCATTAAAGACCTGATATATTGTCGCTAGGTTTTTATAATTGGGAACAAAATTAGAATATACTCCCTTCGAAAGGATCATGTTCATCTTTTTAATTAAAACACTCTGTGATTCAAACAATTTTTCTTTATCTAAACTAAAATGAATCTTCTTAACCTCTTCTAAAAGCTTTTCAGCGGTCTTAGATTCTAAGTTCTCTGTCTCATAAAGAGCCCTATATAAACTTAATTCTTTAAATAAAATAGATCCTTTAGAAAAACATTCTTTAATCAAAGAATTCAATTTTTCCTTCTTATCTATATCCTTTTCAACTACGGATTTAGTAAGTTCCTTTATAAGAGTCTCATAAAGAAAAGCAGTATTTCGCTTTTTATTATGTTTAAGCCTTTTCATTATCCTTTTTCTCCAGTTCAGTAATTAAAGATCTAACGTTGTGGTTAACTTCAAAAAGTTTCTTTTCCTCTACGTTATAAATAGTATCATTTTCCTCAAGGGTTAAGTTAGTTAAATTCTTAATTCCGTCTGTCCAACCCTTAAACACATTTCTAGAAGTATTTCTGGCTGTTTCATCACTCCATTGACCCTTTGTGCTCCTGTGTCGGGCGCCGATGTTTCTTTTATCAACAGTGACAGGGGTATAAACTTTTCCCTTGGATTTATCTACAACAGGAACGTTTCTGTTCCCCGGGGGTGATGCCAATAAAGCCGATTCTTCACCTTCAAGATCTGCCTCGGGTTCTGGTGCAGGTTCTTCGGTTCCAAGATCAACTTCGCCGGCATCAATGTCGGCTCCCAAATCAGCCCCTGCTTCAGCTTCTAGATCTGCACCAAGGTCACCGCCAAGGCCCCCTCCCTCGGCGGCTGCAGCGGCTTCCGCGCCGACTACCTCAAGTTCTGCCTCAAATTGCCTATCAAAAAACATCTCTCTTTGGTTTCTGACAATTTCCTCATCAGACATGCTAAATACATTCTTGGCGATCCATCTGCGACTGAAATATCCTTCTGTTGCCGAACCAGCAACGTCAAATTTGGTTTTCCAATGCTCAAGTTCTTGAATTTCCGCTATCTTAGACGGGTTGTTTAAGCCCAGTTTAAATGAAATAAGATCGTCTGCCCTATAGCCCAAAGTGAACAAGTGAATAATTCCAATTTTTTCTAGCTCCGATATAACTGATCTCTGAAGTCTTTGAATTGTTCTTGCAAATCTAATATCCTTTTGTGCAAGAGTTGTCTTGTCTTCTTCTGCTCCTTCACCCCTAAACAAGTACGCCTGTGGTACCTTGAGCGCTGCAAACAGCTTGTCTTTTAGATATTTAACGTCATCAATGTCCCCAGGGTAAGTTCCGCCGGGAAGTGATTCAACTTTTGAAGAAACAGTTCCTCGAACTGGAATAAAGTAATCTTCTTCAATACTCATTGGATTATAGCGAAGATCAACACGACCCGTATCCGCGTCGACGACCTGATTTCGTTTCATTTGTGTCATGACCTTTTGCATATGTTGTTCAACGTCTTCAGGCGAAATAGACCCTACATCGATATAAAACACTCTACGTTCCGGGCTTCTAACAATTCTATAGGCCATCATTGCATCTTCAAGAAGGACTAATTGGCGCCAGATTCGTCTTGCGGGCTCCAATACACTGGTTCCATATGGAGCATATTTGTCATTTCCAAGAATTCTAAAATGAGCAATTTGCCAATTCTCAAAAGTTAAGCCGCCGGAATTCCATTGATATTGAAGATAGTTTGGGTTTGTTTTGTCCTCTCCCTCTAATCTTTCGATTTCTCCATTTGGAAGACCAATGGCATTTGTAACTCCAGTGTCCGAATCAATATCTAAATATAAAAAGAAATCTCCGTATTTGCACATAGAGCGGCACCAACCAAAGAGGTTGAATTCAATGTTTAACACATTATTATATAAGGTGTCTAATATAGTTTTTATTTCTTCATTTGGGCAATTAATAGTTATAAGTCTCTGAAGTTCAGAAGAGGTTGTCATCTCATCTGCATAGACATCTAGGGCCGAAGCAATAATTGGCTCATATTCCATTTGTTCAAAGTCTGCATATCTTTCAGTTCTGTTTTGGTTCGCCATAATATTGGCGGTCAAATTCTCGAATGGATCATATGACGTCTTTTTAAACGTCTGACCAGAGGCTGATCTAAATTTATATTTATCTAAATCTCTTCGTTTGTCTCTTCTGGGTATTTGCCTTCTATAGTTAACGATAGGTCCAGAAAACAACCTTGTTAATCTTTTAAACAATGGAGAATCTGGATTTCTCGTTGGGTTTTTGCCGTTATTATTTGCCATTTATTTATCCTTTAAGAATCCAAGAAAACTCTTTATTCTTTTCAACTTCTTTTTTAGCCTTGTCAGTGTTATATCCTACCATACCTGGGATAGTCGTGTTAAGTGTACTTTGTGATTTTGTCATGGAATTTAATATTGCCTTTTTATAAGCGGCGTCCTTTTGGCTTTCAACATAAACAGAATCCCTAATCCAACACCCTATAGCAAAGGCCATAATTAAGTCATCATTATATCCTCGCATAGCCTGTGGTCGACCCGAGTGCCATATAAAAGTACTCATTTCATTCAAAAGCCTGGTAGAATATACCTTAATTAGATTATTTCTTATAAATTCCTCCATTTTAGCAATAATAATTGGCCTTGTCTTTTGAGACGTCGTAAAACCAGCAACTGCATTTGAACTGTTTTCGGCAACCAATGGGCTCACATATTCATGAGCCCCTTTTGTTGAATAATATATGTTAGGATAATCAGTCTCTCTTAATTTCTCAAGCACAGCAAACCCAACAGAGTTGTTTTCAATGACAATCATGCACTCGCCATATTCTCTGCCGGCATCGGCAACAACAGTTGCAAACACATCCGGGGTCACCTTTCCTTGGTACTCTCCCACTATTTCCATTGTATCTAGCTTAAATATATGAAATACAGAATAGTCCCGGCCATCTCCTCTGGCCACATCCGCAGATATAAAATAAGAACATTCTGCCTGGTATTCTTCCCATATCCAAAAATTTCTATCGAAGCCGGTTCTATATTTTGGCTCGCATGCTAGTTCCTTTAGTTTAGATATATCGTCTGGATGTACAACTGTTTCTCCAGAAGTGTTGAAGTTGCATTCTAGCTCTTGAGCTATCTGTCTGCGAGACATATTCTTTGTTTCATTCTCGAACCATTTTTGATCTCGGTCGGGATGAACGTCCCACATTAACCTAACTGGGTAAAAATCGTTTGACGAGGCCTCGGAATCAATATATGTTTGATGAAACCAGTTTCCCACACCATTAGGAGTAGAAAGAGCGATGCATCGCCCACCGGTGGATAGTGTGGGGTAAAGACCTGTCCACAACTCATCCAAACCATCAACATGCGCAGCCTCGTCGATAACGAGCAAAGACAGTGCTTCTGAACGACCTGCATCGCCAGAGGTGGAAGACGCCTTGATCTGAGAGCCATTCGACAACTCAAAACTCGTTCTATTGTCAACCGAAACATCTGTGATCTTCATCCAACTTGGAAGGTGTTTAATTATTGCCTTTACTTTTTTAACAAGGTTTCCTGCTGTGCTAAACTTCGTAGCCATAACAAGAATGTTTTTGTCGCGATGGAACATCATCATCCAGGCAATGTAGGCGGCGGTAACAGTTGAAATTCCCAACTGGCGAGCTTTTAAGATGACAGTAAATCTGTGATCGTTAAAATTATTAATCAGATCATCTTGATAATCATACATCTTAAAGGGGATGAGCCCGTGCATCGGATGAGAAATTCTCGCATAACTGTTTATGAAATAAACTGGGTCTTTTCCAGATTTTACTATCTCAGCAAGAGTTTCTTTTTTTGTTAACTTGTAGGACATGCACTATATTATTAGCCCTTTCCAAGTTTAAGCCAGTCTTTAATCGCATTATCGAGCCTGTCTTCCGAAGGCAATTCTTTAGAGCCCAAAACTTCGTCCAAGCCGCCAACTTTATAAAATTGTTTAGCCTGAACCCAAGTTCGGATTCGATTCATGTGCGACACAAGAATTGTTGGATCGTCTTCTTTAGTGAGTGACAAAGACTCCCCTGTCACCTTTTTATATTCTTTCTTAAGGTACGAGGAAATATCTGCCAACATCTGTTCAATATCGCTTTCGAATTTATTCCTATCGTGAGTTTCCTTAAGACTGCATTCACCGTGATATTCAATACATATCTTGTTTCCATAAAACTTAACATTAAAACCGTCCATTACACGAGCCTCAAGATTAAGATCTCCCTGCTCTCTTTTGAGACCAGTTTTTCTAGCCTCTCCATCTGCAGACATTCCCTCATCATGCGCACCGTCGTATGCGTTTGCTGCGGCCTGTTGAATGCCTTGAATTATGTCGATTACTGTAGCCATAAATTTTCTCCTTATTGGCGATTACCTGAATAAATAGTTTTGTACTTGAGGAAACACTAAGTTTATTTACTTTTGTTTTGCTTCTTTACACTCTGTACACATCTCTCGTATTTCTTTTTGTCTTCTCGACCAACTGAATCTGTACAAATGGCCCAAGGATTATTTTCTTTTTCGGACGAACGTTCAGCTAATAAGGCCGCAAGCTCTTCTTTAATAATCTCTTTAAGTCTTGCCTTCGTTATTTTCATTATTTGGTCTCCAACCTGATTTCCACCGCTCTTCGCGGCCATCTGAAATATACTTTATATAACAATTATAACAACATTCGAATTTTACCATATATAAATCATCTTTTATATCAAAAGAATATATTTTACACACAGGGCACTTTCGTCGATTGTCTTTATTAAGTAGTTTTTTGCTTATCAAAAACCCGTCTTTTTCGATCTTTTCTTTGCTATCTGAATACTTTCTATTTTTCTTTTCCGAGTTCTTGATTTGCTCTAAATATTCTTTTTCTTTTTCCTCGTCCCAACCAGACTTGGGGTTAATAACTGCTTCATCTCCCCATCGTTGCGATATAGCCTTTTCGATCTTGGCAATTGTATTTAAATCTTTCTTTGTCATTGGATTAATATTATACCATATAATATATATATATTTAAACAAAAAGCAAGATGCCCCGCCCAAGCCGAAACCTGAACGGGGCATCCTTTATCGGTTAGCCGAAACTAAGCGACTATTTTAAACAATCTTACTTGTCCAATTTGGATTTGAGATCGTTGATTTGTGCTTGTTGCTCTTTAACAGCCTCGACAAGAATCGAAGTAAGTTTAGAGTAGTCAAGTCCAAGATCACCATCATCAGTTCCGTAAACAATTTGTGGAACAACTTTGTTTACATCCTGAGCGATAAATCCAAGGTCATGAGAACCATCAGACTTCCAATCGTAAGAAACACCTTGCAACTTGTTAACAGTCTCAAGAGCGGACTCAAGAGGCTGAATGTTAGTTTTGAGTGTCTCGTCCGAGTAGGTCACCATGGAGTGAGCCTTAACAACACCGTAGGTGCTGTCGTTTGGAAGAGTGAATCCTGCGCCACCGCCAAGCTCAATTGTCTTGACTGCGCCGCCGCCGCGGAACTTGAATTGGAGTGCACCATCTTCAGATCCGTTAGAAACATCAGTGGATACACCAACAATCTTAGCGAACATGGTTTCTGAACCACCATCGTCATCACCGTTGAATACAACCTCACCAAGCTCATCATCATCAGCAGGAGAAGCACTCTCCTTTGTGAACTCAAGTGTTGCAGGATTTGCATCTGCATTCGAGTTCTTGATTGTGACTACTGGCTTGTCGCTTGTGGAACTATCGATTACAACGCTTGGCGAAGTAATAGCAACAGCTGTGGAAGCATTGACGTCCAAAGTTGGAGCAGTGAGATCAATCTCAGTTACCGATGCAACAGCAGTTACACCAGAACCAAGGGATCCGATGTATTGGTCATAGTTCGAAGCATCTTCGAAATATAACTTTCTTGTGCTGTTTAAGACAAGTCCGTTGTCGGCATAGTGAGTAAGACTTACGTCTTGATCATCACCGAAATACGCAACACCAGCATCAGCAACGTAAAGGTCAGACCAGTTGTTGTTTGGACCACCCAATGTGCATCCATCGTCGGACGAAGGATAGAGTGAGCCAGCACCAATAGCTACTCGGTCTGTACCACCTGCTTCAAATGTAATAACATCGTCAGCGCTAGCGCGGATCGAAGTATCATCATCAGCGTCGAGGTCGATACGGCCTGTTCCACCCATGCTGATAGAGCCTTGACCATTAAGGTCAATTGCGTCAACAAAAAGGTTTGCCCAAGCAGTACCAGAAGCGCCGAGCGAGTCAGCACTATCTGAACCTGGCAACACATTGTTGCCGCCTGGATCGAGAACGATATCAGCAGCAGCAACTACTTTGAGGTTAGTGTCAACGTCAAGGTAATCATTGGCGCTGTCAATCTCAAGACGCTCGACGGCAAGGTTACCACCGGCAACGCTCAACTTGTTAGCAGCGTGAGTCAAAGTGACGTCACCGTTGTTAAAGTTGATAACACCAGCAGATGCAAGGAACAAGTCCGACCACGCGGCAGCACCAGCACCAAGAGCCATTCCATCGTTAGCGGATGGACTGAACTGTGTTGCAGACATGTATGCCTCGTTAGAACCAGCGATGCTCAACTCGATTACTGAGTTGTCGTTGTCCCAAGTAAAAGCAGCAGCGGATGAACCCTTGGCGAAACCACCAATGAGAAGACCACCACCATCAGCGGCGCTAGCATTAGAACCAGAAGCACAGATAATGTTAATATCTTCAACTTCCAAAATAGAAGTTGTCTTTGTAACACTGTTAATGTTACCAGCGACGTCTAAGTCACCAACAACGTGAAGCGAGCCAGAAACGCTAGCGTCACTAGTAGCTGTCAAAGTTGTAAATTTACCAGTGCTAGCAGAGTTAGCACCGATTGCAGTACCGTCGATTGCACCGCCGTTGATATCAACAGTAGTGAGAGTCGAAGTACCAGTTGCGGTGAGTGCGTCGATATAACCGTGATCAATGTGAGCTTCAGCCCATTGAAGTGCTGAAGTACCAAGGTCGCGAGCAGAGTCGCTGCTTGGAACAAGGTCAGAATCAAAACGACCAGTTGCTGTAATAGTATCGCTTGTAGCGTTACCAAGATCAACGTCGCCATTAGCGGTAAGAGTACTACTCAAAGTAGCAGTCGTACCTACAATCGCGGCGAAAGAGCCGGCAGCAACAGAGTTGGCGCCAATTACAGTGCCGTCAATAGCACCACCATCAATATTGATGGAGTCAAGAGCAGCGCTCTCGATGAAGTTAGCACGAGTCATCTTGCGAAGCGTACCACCAGCACCGTCGTCGATAACAACGAGGTCACCATCAGCAACTGTAGTTTCTGCAGTCAAGTTTTGGATATCCAATTTAAGAACACCACTAGAAGCAGCAAGAGCAGTGCTTGTAACAGTGCCAGCCTGGAAGCTGGAAATGTCATCAATACTTTCCAATTGCTCTGTGCCACCATCAGAGTCAAGCATCAAGAATTTGTCGCCAGAAGCAACAGCAACATCAGAAAGCTCTGAAATGTCCAAAGAAAGCACACCACTAGAAGCGGCGAGGCCTGCTCCGGCTACCGCGGTCATTACGTCAGCGATAGACTCCTTTTTGGAGCCGTTGCTGTCGTTAGCGTCAATAATAGCAATGCTATCGTTGCCCACATCAACAGCTGCAGCACTAAGCTCGTTGAGATCCATCGAGAAAGTGAGTGTTTGGCCAGACATTGAAGTGTCCAAGCCAGTACCACCAGCAATTGTAAGGCTTTGACCTGTACCCATGCTGACAGTTCCAGTACCGCTGTCACCAGCGACCTGAAGAATAGAACCAGAAATCATATCATATGTATTTCCATTTGGTCCCTTTAAGTAAAGTGTAGAGGTATCACCAGCAGAACCTGCTGACCCCGATGCGTAAAACGCTGGATGCCCAGACGTCGCAGACACCGAAGCCAGATGTTCAAATTCTGCATGTGTACCATATTTTGTAGCCATGTATAAATCCCTCCTATATTAGGTTTACAAAAATGTAAAGTCTGCAAAGATGCACGAATGCAACATTGCGAGACATTGTTTATAAATAGTACCCTCTTGTAGTATTAACACAGCGCAGTACAGCGTTTTATCGCTTTTTAAAAATTATTTTTAAGTTCTTCAATAATTTTTTGAAGTTGCAAAATATATTTTTTTTGCTGATCCAATTGGACTTGCTGTTCTTTCATTCCCTCAACCAATATTGCGGTTATTCTAGTATAGTCCATACTCATCGCGTCTTGGCCATTTTGATCAAAATTAACCACTTCTGGAATAATCTTGCCCACTTCCTCTGCGATAAAGCCAATATCTTTCTTATTTGTATCTTTCCAAGAAAAACTTACGCCTTGAATATTTTTAATTTTTTCTAATGGGTCTTTAATGATCTCGACCTTTTTCTTATATCTATGGGAACTGTAAGTTGCATAAGAGTGAGCAATAATACTACCACTGTTGTTGGTCGTAGAATTTGGCAACGTTATGCCGTGAGTAATAGTTCCGCCATTTAAAGCGACACCTAGAGTTTGATCAATCTGTACATGAGAGCCAGATATCGATACGCCATTGCTTGATCCTGAAATTTCCATATATTGACCTGTAGAATCTACAAATTTTATATAAGAGTCGTGATCTGTGCCAAAATATACCGGAACGTCATCTTTAACTGCTATATATGACCCACTGAAACTTAGAGCGGTAGATGCTGGGAATTTTAATTTGGAACCTGCTTGGAATTCCATTCCCTCTCCACCAATTTTCAGCGGGGAGCCGCCCACCAATGTTCCATCCACCTTGACAGTAGAACCAGACAGAACAAGTCCATTTGCAGAACCTGATATAATACAATAATCACTAACTGCCTCATCATAATATATATATGCGTCCTGATTGGAGCCAAAATACACTTTTTTGTCGTCAGCAAAGTATGCTTCTGCGAATTCATAAGCAGGGGATCCCAATTTTGTGCCGCCGGGTTCTGAAGGTCTAATCATGCCGCCCGAGACAAGTATACTTGAGGCAGTTAACGCGCTTTGGAACTGTGCTGTTCCCGATCCGGAAACATTACCTGTACTGTCAATTGTAAAAGTATTTGAGGCGCCGGTGCCCAACAAGAAGTTTGAAGAGCCGGTAATTTCCCCCGAGGCCACGACGCTAGAACCAGATAAGACAACATTAGAACCAGATATAGTTAAGAAATCATCTAAGTCCTCATTATATTCTATGTGCCCCTCGTTACTATCTCCGAAATAAATCTTTTTGTCATCAGCAAGAGAAATGTTGCCAGCAAAAGTAGTATTTGCTCCGTTTAGAGTTACTGCTGTCGTGCCGCCGCTGGATTTAATATCATTTCCACCGACAGTAAAGTCTCCTGTCGTTGTGAGTTCTCCGAATGCTACAACATTCGAACCTGAAAAGACAATATTGGATCCAGACATGGTTAAATAATCATCTAGATCTTCATTATATTCTATGTATCCTTCGTTGCTGTCTCCGAAATAAATCTTTTTGTCGTCGGGAATAGAAACATCGGCGGAGATAGTTACAGTGGCATTTGCAATATTTACTACTTCATTAGATGAGTGGCCGGCGTATAATTTCAACACTTCATCATTAAGAAGTATTTTTGTAGTTGTACCACTATCTGTTGCTCTCCTGATTTTATCTACATACAGATCTCCGTCTACTTTAACAGTAGAGCCAGACAGCACAAGGCCATTCGCGGAGCCCGAGATTGATAAATAATCGCCGCCGTTTTCGTCATACTCTATATATGCGTCATTGTTAGTGCCAAAGTTAATCTTCTGATCATCAGCAATAGAAACTGATCCCGCAAAACTAGCGTTTGCACTGCTCAATGACATAACTGTTGTTCCACCATTTGATTTAATATCATTGCCGCCAACAGTAATGTCTCCTGACGTGGTTAAATCAACAATGCCAGTCACATTATTACTATCGTCGATAATAACTGCACTATTCTGAATAGTCTTTCCACCAGTGCCATTAAATCTTACAACAGCATTATCCGTGCTTGATGCAGCGCCGGTAACGTCGCCATCTCCGGATCCACCTCCGCCGGCGGAGCCACTAATAATCTTTTGAAGTTTGGCGCGACTATATCTACCAATTGTTGCCATTCATGCGAACCTCTCTATAAGCCATGTACACTAACTAGTGCAGAGGAGTCTATTCTTCGACATCAAATTTAACATCTGTGCACCAAGAGGCACCATTCAATAATTTAGGACCATGGCGCCATGGCTCACAACAATCTATATATGTGCATTTTCCAATAACACTACCGCGCTTTGCGCATTCATAATCTAAGCCGCAATCGGCAGAACTTATACATGTCGGCCTCTGGTCCCACGGAATAGAACAATTTGGATGATTTCTATCCGGAAGTCTAAAGTTAACATGGCTGCAACCCGACATCATTACAATTGCAATCATCACAAAAAATGCCATTATTGCAAACATTGATAACGTTGCGATAAGCATTTCTAAACCTTGCTTCTTTGTAAGTTTTGGTAATTCTTCCATTATACTCTAAATATCATATATATAAATTTTTGCTCCATTGTTAATTCTATAGAAAAACCAGAGTGTTTATTTATCCTGAATTCGTATCCAACTAATTTAAAATTTTCTTCGTCGAATATTTCATACAAAGGTAATCCAGTATCATTATATAAAGGCCTAGCAGAAACCCTGCACACATCATCACAACCATAGCAGTCATTATAAGGATCCAATAGTTCCCCTATACTATGTTCTTTGTATATTTCTGGAGCATAATCCAGGGCATCAGCATATGTCAAGCTAGGTATCGTTAAGGCCATAAAGAGCCAGATCATTGATTAACCGCATAAGTGATGCCCACAGTGGCCACAATGCCCAAAACAATTCCTCCGGCTAGCCACCACATAGAACGGTCGTTTGGTCGATCTAGGGCCAATTCCTGTAGATTTTTTATTTGTGCATCTTTAATCAACACCATTTGATCATATTTGTCATTACACGCATCTAGATCAGACTGTAAATTCTGCAAAGACAAATTGCATTGAGCCTTAAGTTGTTCTTCCAATATGTTAAGATTTAATTGATGTTGCTGGATCAATGCTTCTCTTTGAGCAATTGCCTCTGCAACTGCTGCTGGATTATAAAGTATTCCGCTGTATGGGGCTTTCTGATTTTTTTCCAATGGGGTGATCTGCGGAAGCTCATTGGCCATGGCCTGTAGGGGAAATATTATTATTAAAAATATTGAAACTAGTTTAGTCATTATTTGAAGGCTCCCATATTTCAAAGCCGAACTCTTCTTTTACAAGTTCAGCCAACCTATCTAAATCATTTTCAGATTCTTTTATAATTTCTTCGACTCTTTTCTTTTTTTGAGAATCAATTTTTTTATTTTCCTCGGCTAATTTCTCTTCTATAAGTTTAATGGTTTCGTTATATTTTTTTAAGTTCTCGTCTCTTTGTCGAAGGTTTTCTGCATGAGCCTTGTTCAAAGAATCAACCTCTGCCTTATGTGCTGCTCTTGCATCATCGAGCATCTTCTTTGCATTTCTGGTATTTTTACTGAACAGTAGATATAATACAATTGTATATATAACCAGCGCCACGATCTTCCAGTTGTGCTTACACCAAACCCAAACTTTCTGAAAGAATAATTTTACTGCTAACCAAGTCATTTTGACCCATGTTTCCATCGAGTAGCGATATCAGCAAGTCCTTCGATTCCAATATAAGCCAACGCAACAGCAACCCATTCGTCTGGGCCAAGTTTATCGAATGCCAAAAATGCAGTAGCAGTGGCCCACACAATCAGTTTCCTGCTTGCCCAACGCTCCATAAACTTATCAACTCTTGCTTTCATTGCTTCACTCATAATAGTGTCTCCTTGTAAAGATAAATAGTATGAGCTAAACAAAATCAACAGTTTATGCGGGCCATTCCATCCTCTCTCTCAATGTCGATTGTAGTGTCAACACAGTCCTTCAACGAGTCCAGATGGGATATAAGAAGAACTGTTTTAAATGAACTCTTAATCATATCTGTGAGGATTCTAACGAAGCCTTCCATATTTTCTTCATCAAGGGCTGTTCCTGGCTCATCCAGAATGAACAGATCGGGCTTTGGCAAGTTTGACACCCCTAGGAGAGCCAAGCGAATTGCCATGGCTGAAATTGTCTTTTCGGCTCCGGAGCCCAATTCAATTGGCCGCGGCTCGAACCGTGGATGCTTAATAAAGATTTCCAGCTTGTTCCCATCGGTATCGAAGAAGACTTCGAAATTAACAATGTTTGTCAAGATTTTAGCGATTTCCTCATTGAGCACTGGTAAACTTCTTTTAACAATGTCGTATGGAATTCCATTTGAGTGCATGCACCGCATAAATAAATCGTAAGCCGCGTAATCTTCTCTCAATGTAACAAGCTCTTCTTTTTGATCTTGAAGATTTTCAAACTGTTGTTCAAGAGATCCGTGAATTTTGTATAACTCTAATAGATTCTCCTCGCAAGAACTAAGATCGCCTTCGCAGTCGTTAATCTCTTCTTGTATAGTTTCGCGACTAGAAACAAGAGATTCTAGATTTTCAATTGCTTCTTTGTTTTCTTCATATTCAACGAGTTTTTGATTTAAAGAACCAAGCTCCATCTGTAAGCTCATGATTTGATTATTGTTTTTCTCAATTGTCAAGGAGCACTTTGTTATTATTGTTTGCGCTTCTTGTTCTTTTTTAAAAATCATATTATATTTTTCAATATATTCATCTAACTTCTCTGGATTTAGCTCTTTTACTTCTTCTCTTACAGTCTCATTTTGTTTATTTAATTTGTCAATAACAGACTGAACAATGTCTACTTTGTCTTTGGCGACATACGCATCTTTGATGAATTTGCAATGTGAAAATTCTGATCCGCATGGAACTTCCTTAAGAAGAGAAACCTTGTTCTTTACATTATTAAGGTTATTTGTTCTCAAATTAATTTCATTAACTATAGACTCAAGTTCAGATATTTTAGATTGTGAAGTTTCTTTTTTACTTTTAAGATCATCAATGTCAAAAGAAGATTTAAATTTCTTGACTTTCTGTAAAAACTCCGTTTTATCCTCGATGGCCCTGGTGTTTAGATTGTTCTCTGATGTAAGAGAAACAATTTGGCCCTTCATTTGATTTATAGATCTGTTGACTTTCTCTACATTAATAATTTCTGCAGGAATAGATTCAATCTTAGCGTTAGTCTCATCAAGGTCTGTTTTCAAAGATCTTAATGACTTTTCAAGCTTCCTGCAGCTTCTCTTTTTAGATTTCGTATCTTTCTCATTCTGCTGCAATTGTTCTTCGATTTCCTTTAAATCGTCATCGAACTCTTTTTCTTCGAGTCGCTTAAGTGCTCCTCGTAAATCAGTCGCGTCTTCTTTCGCAAATTTAAATTTCTTATCAAATATTTCCAAATCCAAGAATTTTGCAAGAATCTCTTTTCTCCTGGTTGATCCCTCTTTGATAAATGAGAGAGAATCCAATTGCGATGCCATTGACGTCAACAAAAAGTCCTCTACAGTTCCAAATACTTTCCTAATGTTTTTGTCTGTCCCATTCCTGCTCAGGCCGTTTAGGCCCTCATCCTCTCCAGAAACATTACACTTTTTATAAAAATCAATATCTGTTTTTGCCTCAAGAGTTTCTTCTCCCTTCAATCTCTTAATGTATTTCTCCGATGTCCTCTCGATAACATAATCTTTTTCTCCAATCGATATGTTTATCCTACCGAGACATGAATCTTTATTTTGGTTAATAACATGTAGATTTTTTCTATTGTTTTTAGAAGTTGTGTTATAAAGTGTATAAAGGAGTCCGTCAACAATGCTGGACTTTCCTGAATAATTCTTACCAAAAACCCCAACAATTCCGTTGAGCTTCTCAAAGTCGATCTTATTTCCTTCTCCATAGTTGAATAGATTGTCCCATTCAAGCGAATTAATCTTCCAATTAACGTTTCTAATAACATCTTCTCCCTCCTCAATTATAGTATTGTATTTCTTATTATACTCCAAGACCTTTTCAAGAACTTCTTCGTCTGGATTATAATCTGCGAGATATTTTCTAATAAACTTTTCTTGAATTCCGATGTCTCGAAGATCTTCTTTCATAAAGTTTTTAGTTAGTTCTTCTACGCTTCCTCGTTCTCCAGATGCTCTGTTGAGGAATGTGATCGACTCAGGCTTAAACCTGACCTTTGCCACATCTAGTGCTTTTCTGATCGCATCTAGTGGGACATTATTATTTGTTACAATTCGGAGACGAGCAGTCTCTGGAATCTTGAGTTTGTTTGGCAGTCGACCTTTCGGTGTCAAAGTTACAGTAACAAAAGGTTTAGGATTTTCGACAGAGATATGTTTGCAAGTAAAGTTATCTTTATCTTGAATATCCCAAATCAAAAACCCCTTATCGTTTGTCTCTCCGTGATTTTGTTGAACTGTTGATCCGCAATATCGTATCTTCCCTTCTTCGTCCAGAATCTGATTTGTTTTGTGGATGTCGCCCAAGAAGGTGTAATCGTGACCATCAAAAATACTTATATCATTTTCACCATACTCCATTGTCCAATTTAGGTCTGTCTTGCAGCCGCTAATTGATCCATGATGTAGAGCGATATTAACAATGTCTGGATTTGACGGTTCAATCCAATTCTCATCGTCGAACACTGATAATACATTAAAACAGAAGTCTTCGTTTACTGCGCATTCTCCGGAATCTTTAAGAAAATACAGATTCGGATGATTTAACGCTTCGACAATTGGAGTGATCGCATCTTGTCGGCTGCTGTTTTTAAGATTCCCGTCGTGGTTTCCAGGAATGATGTAGGTTGGCGCAATATCTGCTAAATTCTTCAGAAACTTTTGAGCCATGTCAAAAAACTCTGGGCTCAATTGTGTCTTTGTGTGCGCTAGGTCTCCGCAATGAACAATCGCGTCCACCTTTTCTTCTCTCAATATTTCGTACATCTTTTCGAATACCTTTCGATACTCGTAATGATACTTTAGGTTGCGGATATGTGTATCCGCAATATGTGCAAACTTCAAACTCTACCTCTCAAAGGGCCCGTATTTTAGGGCGTATTAATACTATATCAGTATTTTTTATTTTTGTCAAGCATTTTTTTAGAAAGTTCTGGGGATAGGTCTTTTTTCATCAACGTTTCTAGGCTCGCGAGACGTTCTTCCAGCTTCTCAAAATTACTTCTTATCAGCATTAAAATTGTTTGTATGTTCTGTAGGTCATCCTGTGTTTTATCTTTTTGTGACATTGTTTTCCCCCTACATAAAATTCGTCTGATAAAATAAGTAGTTGTCATTATTTATAAAAACTGATTTTTGCTTTCTTTTATTGAAGTCTTCTTTTGTCATTTCTCCAACATCTTGAAACCCACTTGTATCAATCTTATGAATTTCTACGCCATATGATAGAAATTTTTTAATGATTCTCAACTCTTTTTGGCGCGCGTCATTATCAAACGCAAGGTAGATTGGCGTATCATTTTTAACGATCTTTTGGAACAGTCTCGAACTCTCTCTTAAAGTTGATCCCAAGACAGGAACTGAATTTGGGCCGGCGACGATTGCATCAAACGCACCCTCTGTCAAAACCATATCGCTTTGCCAATCTAAATACAACTCATTAAAAATTACATCTTTTGGAACAGGAGGGTTCATATATTTTTTCCAACTATTATCATAAGCCCTTGCGATAAAATAGCTCAAGTCCCCCTCTTCATCAAAAGAGGGAATAATTATTCTCCCAGCATAGGCGCCAGATGTGCAATATCCTATTTTCCACCTAACAATATCTTCTCTCGTTATCCCTCTTTTGTTGAGGTATTTCTTTGCTGGGAGAGAAGTTAATGACAGATTTCTATTCGCTAAAGATACAAACTCATCAGGAAGCTTTAAAAACTGTCTCTGAATTGGCTCCTCTTTTGCGAATAAATTATCAAACTCTGTAATATCTTCTCGGCCGTCATATTTGTCCCATTCTATAAGATGATTATAATTGCCAAATTTTCTAACAACCCTGCGTAAGTTTGGCGTGCTAGTGTCGCAGACCCAGCATTTAGCACCATTCTTTATATTGACAGAAAACTTCTTCTTATGATGCTTACAATACGGGCAATAAAATAAGTATTCATTTCCGCTCCTGAAGCTATCTCCGAGAATTTCTTTTAAAATGTTTAGTTTTTGCTCTTCCATCCGGCCGTTGCAATAATATATGAATCCGCCATATCATAAGATCCTGGCTTTGGATTCCCGTGTCTTGTATATTCTATATTAAAATGGTCTTCATTGTCAAGAACAAAATTTAAAACTACTTCTTTTGCCTTTTTTCCTCGTGGAACTTTGATCCCACAAGCTTTTCTGGCAGTTGAGGCAGATATATATTCTGGCTTGATATTAAAGAACCGTTGACATATATAAGAAACTATACCATTAAATTGAGCCAATGTCAAGATAGTTTTTGCAGAAGAAAAGCCCGGGCGGAATGCCATCAAAGACTGTTCTATATATATTGAGTTAAATCTGTATTTTTTTACATCATATAAAATGGCTAATTTTTGCTTAACTCTTTGGGCCTTTTCAAAGAGTGTCGGATAGTGATTTTTATTCCTTAGATCCCACGCCTCGCAGTAAACAATTTCGCCTTCATCATCTAACACAGTAGCTCCGACAATTGAAGTCGATATGTCTAACCCCAGGATCATAAATATATTATATCATATATCGAGCTTTAATTTAAATGTATATTGTTTATCTTGTGTTTTTCTTACCGGATTTGCTAATTTTGCAACTGCGATAAGATTTTTATCTTTATCGTATACGCCAACTTTACTAATATATGTTGTTTTCTCGTAGCTAGCGGTATGATTATCAAATGAACTACTAACAATATTTTTAGCCGACATTAATCTATCCTCAATATAATAGTTTGAGGACGTAGCAGGGGCGACTATAGATGCTGTATGAGTATTGGCAATATAAGTTGGATTGTTGGAATAATTTAATTGGCCTCGTGGAGCATGAGCCATCATTGTTAAAGTAGGTACATGGCTTGTACCCTTAAAACTCAGTCCAAAACTAGCAGACGGAATATCGCCTCCTCCGAGGGATGCGTTGGCGTCATTGGCGCCGGCGCCAAAGTAGAGCCATTTAGTATTTTTAAGATCAGACGGATCAGCAATATAACTATATGTTTCAGTTGTAAGATTCCACGATCCGGTCAAAACAAGAAATCCCTCATTATATAATACAACACCCGCTACACTTCCGGATCCGGTCGAGCCCGTTGGGAGAGTTTGAATCAGTTCCCCATTTCTATTAATGTCTTGAGCACGACCAACTAAAGTACCTGTTATATACATATCTAATTTTACAGATCCCTTTTTTATAGAAGAGCCGTAAAATATAGAAGGAACACTCACCAAGTTTAGTTCTTGATATGATTTGTTCCCAAAAGACCCTGAAAATTCATAATGTCTGCTCAACGGAGTGTAATAATTTAACGTATTCTCCAGAGAATTAATTTTTGCCTTCTGGTGGACACTAGATATTATTGCACTACCTTCAGAAAATAACTCTCTTGAAATGCTGGCCGACATTGGATAACTTCCCGATATCGTATCTCCATAATTAAAGTCTTGATTAAATGTAGATGTAGATACTGTCGAAAAGGATGTTAAACTCCCTTCCTTCGTAACGAATGGATATATATATTGACTCGATGGCCTATCAATATTTATTTCATATAAACTTATGTGGCCCGTTGAAACGTCTTTTATATTTGACGTATTGCTCCCGCTGATGGCGATGTCGTGATTATAGTAAATATTCCCATCATATATATGAAAATCGCATTGAGGATGGGCTTTAATACGATTTATGAATATATCATTTCGTTTAAACTTGTACAGTGTCATAACAAATATAACTAGTTATGGAGCAAATTATTAATAATCAAGTCTTACGCGAAGAGTTACTTCATTTTCGGGCGTTTTCTTAAGGGGTTCGCTTAATTTAGCAACTGCGAGAAGCTCATTGTCTGCAGAATAGAGGCCCACTGTTGTCATGTAGGTCACGGGGGCGTCTGTAGAAACATTCTTTACGCGAATTTTACTAGAGTTTACATATGTTGGATTGGAACTATAATTAAACTCATTGTGATTTGCTCGGCAGAAATAAATTGTAGAATTTAATTCTGTGGTGTTATTAAAGGAAATATTTCCAATTCGATGGCGAACAGCGTGACACATTGCATCAATATTTGATCCGGTAAGTACTTCCCGAACATTTCCACCCCCAGATGTATCATTTGGTGTCATGTCAAGCAGGGGATTGAAATATGTATTATCAAATACAGAAGCCGTCAAAACACAAACGCCAGCCTGATAATAAAGAAGACCTACCGCGTCGGCTGTGGCTGACGTAGAAGACGTTAACAAGAGTGCATATTCACCTGCTGGTGAGTTTACTCTAAAATCGTTTTGTGCATTATGGTCCTGGATGGTGATAGGAGGCCCCAGAAACGGAATATCATAAGAGCCAGTCCCTATTGTCATGGAAAAGGATCCTTTTTTAATTTCGTCTTTAACAAGCAGCCGAGAGAAAGGAATAAAAAAGCATTCGGTCAATTTTGTTCCGCTGCCAAGATCACCATCCTGGTCAAATTCTCTAATGGACCCGTCTACATCGTGGCCAACTAACATTTGGGCCATTTGATTGTAAATGTTTATCTTTTGTTCTTGCTTTGAGGTGGTTGTTGGTGAAGACTGTGATAATTTAGAAGTAGAAGAAAACCCACAAGAAATATCAAAAATATGATTTGCAGAAGAACTTAAGTGAGGGTAATCATAAACAGACTGAAACATTCCATGTGAATAAGTTTTTATGTTTGATTCTGACTGAAATGTCCCATACGTACCAGAAACAATTGTTCCTGTGACTGGAACTGATTCATGCAGTAAAGTCCTTGTTGTGGTTACATCGTTATTAAGAAATGTTTTATAAGTGGTTGCCATATTTATTTCCTTTTACTAGCTCTTCTTTAAAAACCTAAGAGGGATATCGATTCTCGACCCAGTAGTTACACCGGTTATTCTAACATTCGCGTCAATGTACAGAAAGTCAGAAGCCGTAGAGTCGGAATCTAACCCCAATGCTGCAATCGATGAAGCAGAAGCAACACTAGATCCCAACTGATTGAATAAAAACGTGCTACTGTTTAATTCTAATGAGGCCTTAATTTGAAAATTAACTCTAGTGCCCCTTGGGCCAGAAATTGCAGATGTGTTATTTGCCTCAGTATCGGTTGCGTTGGGGATATTATGCACAATATTGCCCGGGGACGCTGTGGTTACATAATAGCTTGCAATTTGATCGTCGTCGATAAAAGAAACTGGTACTGCTTGGGAATTAGTTCCAGCGGTCACAATCGACCCCAGCCTATTATCGATCTCAATAATATACTGTGTCTCTTTAAGATCCGCATCCAATGTGAACCCCGCGCTAATTTCAGTAGTGTTCAGGCCCTGGTCGATTATAACCTGTGACGAATTCGTCTCGGAGATAGAGGCGCCCTTCATATAACCGACTGTTTTGGTGCTAACGACACCTTCAGTGTCCGTATCAACTGCTACAAGAAAATATCCTTTTGCATTTTTTGCTGTGCCATTAATCTTTTCATTTAAAACCAATTCTGGTAAATACAATAGATTTGTTCTTGGAATCGATAAGAGCTTTGACTTCATAGTTGATGTATTGTTTGTGAAAGCCTCGAAAACTGGACTTTTCAAAACCTCTAAATCAAAATATGCAGAGCCGCTAGCGTGATCCTTATTATAGATCGAATAGTTGATCTCGTCGTCTCCGACAGCAAATTTAGCAATCTTAAAGCTGCCATCTCCCTTTGCAAGTCTCATACGACCGGTATCAGTTAATACCGCATCTAAAATTATATCGCCACTATTGTCAAGAAAGGCCATTATTATACTCCTCTTTGTTCGTAATTAGTCTGTTTTTTTAAATAATCCATTATTTCTATTTGTTTACAAAAAATATTAAGTCTGAATGTTCTTTTGAACGAATTTTACATTAACATCAATCTTTTTTCCTGTGTCCCTAGATGTGAATCTAAATTTAAATCTCTTGTTCCAGACGCTCTCATTTTCTTCCCCGAGAACTATGGCTTTGTTTATTGCAGTTTCTGTTCCCACTAAACCTGATTTTTCTTCATTTACAAAAGATTGAGCTGCGGTTGGCTTAATATATATGTACTTTCTCATACTTTTAACAGAAGTTTTGTTTTCTTCGGTTTTTAATTCGACGGTCCTTATGACAGGATAGGTGACTCCACTATTCTCGACCATTTCTAGTTCGTAAATAGGCGAAGGATTAGATACCATATCATGAATATCTGTTGTTCTTACAGTATAATAATATTTCTTGTTCTTTTTTAACCCTGTTTGTAGAAAACTTCCGGCCTGTTTTGATATGACAGTTTCAATATTGTTGTTTTTAAAATCCTGATAAGATTCAGGATGAGAGGATATTCTAAATATTTCATATGAAAATGGAATATCATCCGTTGCATACTGTATCGCTTCCGCTGCGGACAGTTCCTGGCCCTCTCTTAGTGATTGAATTTTGCCTGCGTCAGCATCCTCTATCTCTATGGGTTGCATTTTTGCTTTTCCTGTTGTATAGTTCATCATAATCAACATTCTGTCTGGATGTTCCCTAAATGGCACCATTGTGACCTCTGGGGGCATTGGAGGTCGTGATATCACCCTTGTCGAGGCTTCGTATACCAATGTCTCGGCCAAAGAAACTTTTGGCTTATAAACAACATCTAGAAAAATTTGCTGTGGGAATGCCGCAGAAGCACCATCGAGAAATTCTAACTGTTTGTCGATCCCCAAGGGGCCATCGTCAAAACTATCATAATAATATTGTAAACCAACACTCATATCATAAGAATAAATTTTATAATTATATCTCTTATCATACTTCACTTGAGTATCAACAAATTCTATAACATCGTCTTCATCATTATTAAAAAAGTAATAATTTTGAATTGGATTTCCAGTTGCGGCGCCTGCATCATTTGTATTGAACTTAGATACTTTATAGACCAAGGTTTCGGAGTACGTTTTTTTATTTTGTAAGATATCGTGAAATGACGGCGCGTGGTCCTGAACCATACTGTTATATTTGCTCATAAAGGCTAATTTTAGCAATTCTTTATATAATTTATTTGCTCCAGATAGTGATACAGGGTCTTTATCTCCGAGAATAAAAAGAGATTTATCTATTTCGCTTTCTTCCGTCTCGGACTGAAATATGCTGTTAATCATATTAGTGACATCAACAATAGGTATATTTTTGCTCTCACTTGTATCGGATATCGTATCATATGAACCCTGTTGATCGCCCTGCGATACTGTGGTGATTGTTTCTTTAATTTCCAATTGAATGGTCGAAGTTGCGAAACCTGCAATTAAATCTTTTACAAAAGTTTCTTCGATGTTTGTATCTTTAAATGCATTTGCAAATTTTGTAGATTCCGATCTAGAAAACTTAACACTTATGTCCATTGGAAACATGTTTTTTCTTTTATTAAAGTCATCAATCGCTTTTGGGTCATCATAAGAAAAAATAATATTAATTCCAGAGTTTGCCAATTTTAAATAAGCCTCTTGATTGCTAACCGCGATGTTTTGAATGGCCTGTTCATGCTCTTTCAAAAAATCAATCGGGCCGGTGCTCGTTTGTTCCATCGGATCGTAATAAATATCTTCGTTTGCCGACATGCCAACTTTGGCTTGTTGCAGTACAGATAATAAAGAATTGGCATCGATGCCTCCATTTACAGTAACATTATTTAACATTGAATCAGTAAGTTCATTCAATTTATTTTCTGCTGCTTTGTCTGCCGCATCTAAAACAACATACATATTTGGTGCTATTGTCTCCGGATGATTAAGTGTCGACATCTCATGCTCTGCATGAAAAAAATTGTAATGCTGATTTACAGAAGCATAAGGTGGTCTCACGGCGGCGAGATTGAAATCGTTTGCCTCTTTTTCTGAAAAATAAAGTGGCGTTTCAAAATTTACATAAGGAAGAACCAAACCTTCATTTAATGGGGTGTTTCCTTCGTATTGTTGAATACTCCCTCTGATAGAACCCTTAGATAAATCTTTTCCAAATACAAATTGGGCCCTTGTCTTGTTGTATTCTCCATCTTGATTTGTCCAAAAATCATGAGATTTGTCAATATGATAATAAACTCTAGCTGCTTTCCACCCAGCAGGCGGATCTTTTTCGATATTTATAAGATTATAATTTTTAAATCTCCCCATCTGAAGATATTTTACAAGTACGTCAGATTCTGTAAAAACATTTCTAGATTTAATTTTTGATAGCGTCATTATCAATATCCTCCTGGGGGCCCACCTGGGCCTGATGGTATGTTCGCTGGTGGTGTTGAAGGCTGAGTGAACATCTCTTCTGCTGGTTGTGTTTTGGCGATAGTCAATGCCTTATCTATCATAATGTTCCCATGAGTGTACTCGGCATTTTGGGAATACACTACATTAAGCTCTTCGGCTAGTTCAGGCGCGGGCTGAGAATATTCTTGTAGGCTGACTTCTTTGTGTTGAATGATAAAATATTGATTATAAACCGGTAATTTCATTGCAGTATTTTCATTTATATTATACTGCTTATTTTCATATCTTTTAAGTCTGCATAAAAACTGTCGCCCGGGCGCAGTGTCTGCGAAAAGATTTCCGTCTAATGGTAACCAAACAGGATTTAAAACCTGATTGTTTTCAAATGTTGATAAATATTCTACTTTCATTAAGTTTTCATAATTCATATAAAATTTTGGAAGTGTTTGCGGGCTATGATATTTTCCCATAAGCCCAATAGACGCAAATTGATCAGCGCGTTTGGAGGCGATGTTTCCAATAACAGACTTAAGATGATTTGGGAGATCCGTAGCATTAGCTAGCGCAGTCATTATTTCCACCTGATTAGGTCCCTGTAAATCTTCTGGGGTTGCAGATTCGAGGGCTGCAGGATTAATCGTCTCTTTTGCGATGGCATCAGCGCCGAGTGATTGGAGTTCTCCGAGCGTAAACGGACTTAACGTTGGAACGGCGCCGGCGAAGGCCGGAGCAGACATACTTTGCAGGACCTTTTCAAATCCAGGGCCCACTGATTCGTTGCCTTTGTGAATTTCGAAATTTTGTGTGTGCTCAGTTAATTGATCTGCTTTCACGGCGTCTATATTAAACCCAGTCTGTGTAAATTCTGTTTCCGCTGTTGTAGATATGTTTTCTGAAGTAAAGACTGTGCACCCTCTATCTGCGAATACACTAGCCAATGCTGCTGCAGCGGGAGTAACGTTTTTATTAGCGCTCCCTTGAACAAGATTTAATATTTCTCCTATATTTTTGTCAGTCGCATTCTTCATAAGAATCATAGATCCAATATTATTATAGGTCTGTTGAGTAGAGGCGGGGGAAGCACTATTAATAACATTAGAGTTCCTGTAAGAATAATATCTATTTTTGCCGCCGAGCCTTATCCAAGAGGGGCTTAAATATGAATATTTTGTTTTTTGTAAAGAATCAGATATATTTGGTAAAGAAGTATATTCTACAACGTCATCTGTTTTGGTAAAATATTTAAAAGTTTCTAAATCAACCCTATTTTTATATACATCAGATCCAATAATCATCAAACCATTTAGGTTCCCTTCATTGAAATTCTTTGTCATTGATAGAAAGTCATACCCAACTCCAGCGTCGTCGGTGGCATCAAGTATCTCATCTGTTAATTTAAACCATTTTATAATCTTTATTGTTCTCTTTTTATTTGAAGCCTTACTGATTGCAACACTCTTGTTCACTCCAAGAGAGGTAGTATCTCCTGCAGGTAAAGTAGCGTGAGATAATCCAAACAAAGTTCTTATCTTCTGAATCATTGTTTCGATAGTAGCAATAACTTTTGAAATTCCACCTGGAGAGCCAGACTGTGGGCTTGACATAAAGAACATTGGAGAAGTGGCCTGATTCGCAATTTGCTGCGGTACTGCTAAATCATATAAAAGGCCCCTAAAAGAAACAATTGCTGCCGACCATGGCTTGGTTTGCCAGGTTGGATATTTGTTTTGCATCTCGTCAACAAACCATTTATTAAATCTATTAGACGATACGTTAAATGCGGATTTTGGGTCTCCTGTTGGCAGTTGCCCTGTTTCAAGTGGAGTATCTATATGCGGATCAGAAATCTCTTGATAGAACTGCTGTATTCCTACGAATTTTGCCTCTTCATGATATAATTTAAAATTTTTCATTAAAACATCTAAATTGTTTAGTTTTTCTTTAAAATAATCAATGGTGTTGTCTTCATATTCTAACTCTATGCCATATTGATAATAACCGCGTTCTTCCGTTGCAACATCATTATCTGTGGCAGTAAAATATCTTACTCCTGTGCTGTTTGCCAGGGCTTGTGGCAGTTCAGTTATGGTATTTAAAACTTCCGGAGAATTCAAGCTTGCAACTTGAAAATTAACTCTCTTTTTGTCCTCTACATGAGGATCGTCAGACTCTGTATGGTCCATTAATGAAGCTTGAGAATTTCCGGGTTGATAATTTTCAATCCTGTTTCTTATAATCTTCATCGACTTAAGAACTATGGCTTCATCTTTTATATTACCATAACTCTCTCCATCATAAAATTTTCCATACTTCGATTTATCAATAAATAAGTTTTTCTCATCCAAGCCAAACATAAGCCTTGCTCGCCCAGATAAATCTTTAGAATGATACAGCTTAGTAAAATAAGAATTTTTGGCAGCATGTTTATATTCTTCACCGGAAACAAAAGTTTTGATTGAGTCCATTAAGTTATGGCCAATTTTTGAGAGCTTGTTTAAATCCAGCGGTCTCCGATCAAGCCTTTCCACAGATCTTAAATCTTGCACAACATAATTTGGAACAGATTTCATAATGAGTCGAGGTTGAGTCTGATCGGGGCTGTGCTCTAATCCGCCCATCCACCCAATATATCCAGTTGGGTCCGGGTTTTGCTCGCCATGATAATGAACCTGGCCCTTCCATAAGTCGCCATCTTGAGTCACAAAGACATGAGTAGTTGATTTAATTTTTGCATTTTCAATAACTATCTCTGAAGTTGGATTGTTGTTTCCTTCGAAGTTCAGTTCTTCATTTAAATCAAATTTGTCCCTTATTGCATCGACGTTTAACATAACATCAGCAAAATAAGCTAGGTGATTTGGATTTTTTGCCTCAACAGTGAATTGCGTTTGATAATTTATAGTATAAACCCTATTTCCGTCACTATCTGTAACATATGACATATCTTCTAAAGGAACTTGATTTTGGTCGACCAGTTCTATTTCTCTAAATTGTGTTGCTCCAGTTGAGTTATTCCAATAATTTAAAGCGCCGCTTTTGTCATATTCTTCATAAAACGCAAAACGACTTTTAGATAACTTTTGAGTGAGATTTGGGTCGACCGTGTGGATTATGCCTATTTTTAGAAATTGAGAAAAATCTTGATTTCCATACCAAGAAGACACGGGATTTTCTGGGTTTAAAATCTCTTTTATGACGAGATCCACCGTGACAATTAAACTATCCTTGGCCGGCTCTAATATAATTCTCTTGAAATTTACTCTAGGCAAAAAAGAGCCGATAATATTATTTGAATCATAACTAGCCATCAGTCGCAATCCTCATGATCTGTTTCTTTAAATGTGGAGCTATATAAGTCATCTATGTTATCTTCGAATTCTTCGTCGCAGCCGTATTCTATATCAAAATAAATCTCGCCTGTTTTTTCGCCAATTGGCTGGACAGAGCAGAATATATCTTCTGGAATTTCTCGGTCCACTAAAATGTCAAAGAACATTTCAGCATGAGTGGCGTCTAAATCAGATTTTTGAGCCTCGTCTTCCATTCGTATTATCTCTTCATTATCTAATAAAATGCCTCCTTTTATAAGCTCTGTTTTTTTCTTAAAATATAAAGGAACCAAAACCTCTTTTTCCGTCAATGGCAAACTTGAGCCTTGTTCAGTCTTAATTTCGAATACTTCAACATCAAAATTTTTCACACTAAACTCTGTGTTGTGTTCAGAGACATTGAGTAAAATAAAGTCTTCTGTCACTTCTATAAAGCTTCCGTCATCAAAAACCAAAGTTGGGTCTACAGAATCAACGTCTGTTTCATTATCTGGAATATCCCCCTCTTTGTGTATCTTAACCCTATATTTCAACTCTGATTCAAGTTGAGGTACTCTCGACGTCTGATAAGACCCTGTTACAATTGTATTGGAGCTTTGATATTCTCCTTTTAAGAATCCGAGCTTCCACGATGGAACATAATCTGAAATAAGTTCAGCTGTTCCCAGCGGAGCCGATAGAGCATAATTTTTATCGGCCGTTTGTTGAATTCTTGTTCCTTTTAAAAGTTCGCTTTTATGTAGGGCATCTTCTATCATTTTCTCGCCAAATCGAGTTAACCTGTTGGACTTGTGAACTTCCGTCTCTATTCCTCGGAACACATATTGAGCTTTTAATCTTGGCGTTTTAGTCAAGATTCTCTCCTTTGTCTTACTTTGCGCCTCTGTTTCAGATGCATAGCCAGAGTCGTACAATATATCATCGTCAAAAAACGCATAATATTCAGGCTTTAGGTGCCCTATTGACAAAAGAAATTTGCCATATTGGGTCAATTCAAGGTCTAATACATCTTCTTTTGGATTAAAAAACGTCATTCTTCTTTCTCGGCCTCAAAATCTACACTTGATTCGATCTTCGCCAGTTCAACCAACGAACAGAAGTCGTATGGCCAGTTATAACTATATTCTGGTACAACTTCTTGATTGTTAAACTGAAATTTAAATCTGTCATCATCATAAGAATCTGCAGTTGCTGCGAAATAATTCTTCTTAGCTCGTCTCTTTACCTTGAAAACCATCCATCTTAAGTCGCCAGTATTATCAAGTTGATCTCCAAATACTTCTCCGGGATGCGTAAAGTGTGAAATCTGTTTTTGTGCCTTCATGGCTGGTTTTGGCATAACTCCTTGCCAAATATCTGCTAAATCTTGTCTATCTAATCTTGTGCTAAATTCGAAAATGTACATTAAGATTGGCTTCTTGTCCTCTTTTGCAGAAAGGGCAGGCTCTGTTTTAATAAAATTAAGCTGCGGAGGTATGACATATTTTGCCATTAGATTAATCTGTTGTCTCATTGAATTGAAGACGTCTGGAAGAGCGTCGGCAGCCTCTGTCGATTTAAATGAGTCAATGACCAGATTGACATCTTCTGGTCTCATCACGGAACCGGGGGCCTTAAGGGGCTGAATAAAGTGTCTTTCCCCGTTGTGATCTCTAAACGGAACAGCAATGACTGCTTCTGTAATAGTGTGTGCGTCAGCAATTTCACCGATCTGCTTTGAATCTGCCTTAAATCCTAACATTTCAATCAAAGAACCGCTTGTAGTTGACTGTGCATTTACAACATCTGGATAACTTTCTTCTACTGATAAAAATATTCCTTCGTTTGAAGCCGGGAAAGATCCATATCCTCCCCACATCCCTCTACCAACACTATTGTCTGAGGAAGTAAAGTTAAGAACAGGACACTCAAATTTAGGACTGATTGTCCAAACGTCGAACGTGTCTTCTGATGTATCTGGATCCGAGACTGAGACTGGAATATATCTCCCATCTGGTCCAAAGTTTGTGGAATAAGCCACTTTCTTAATCTTTGTTTTACCAAACAGATTAATTGAAGAGGATATCTGCATTGCGCCGAGAATGGCTGGTTGTGTCTGATCATATGTTGTCGAGCTAAGTTCATCATTACTATATATAACTTTTGTTTTAGCATGCGATAATATTGTGTCCAAAGTAAAGTCACTTATCTCATCTGCATATGTGTCCACGTCAGATGGCCTAAAAGAGATTCGAGCGCGAGCGGCACCATAGAAATACGGAGGAGTATATGGAGCAAAAGCTGGGTCATCAGTAACGGAGGAAGTTGTTGGCATAGACCCTACAGCCCCAGGAGCAACATCTGCAATTGGAATTGCAGTAGTATAGCGCATTGGTGGGCCATATATTGATCCCCTGTGTGTTCCGAATGTGTAGGTTGAATCATTTAATTTACTGCCGGAAACACTATTTCCCTCGCTCATAATAAAGTCGCTTGTTTTTCTAAGAACAATGTCCATGTAGTAAGTTTTATTTGGTTCAAAACTTTTGTTCCAATCCGCTTTTGGCTTCGAAGTAAACGATTTAAATCCTCTATTTTTAAGGAAGAAATTTGGAACCTCTGCTAAAAAGTTATGCATTGCTAATTCAAAGTTTGGCTTTTTATCGCCACCCCAAATAATATAAGGTATCTGGCTTCCAGATGGATTACCTATTCTAGATATTGAAATACAGCGAGGAAGATAGTTTATTTCATCATGCCAGACTTTTTTATCGGTGTCAGAAGATGAACTTCCAATTGGATAATAATTATTAAGTTCAACAAGAGATTCAAATGGAAGAGTCCATGACGCAGAGCCACTGATTGCTTTTCCAACTCTCATAAAATCAGGCAAAGGGACGTCGGTAGATCCGGTGGTATGGGTATATCCATGAGCACTTCCCGCGCCGAAGACATCCGAACCTACCATCATTGGATATGAACACGCGAGGCCTGCTTTTATCGTATTGAATAGCACTCCAGGGGCCATAAGTGGTCGAGAAAAAACAGCCATCTTTTGATCTCCAGTACTTTTTTCAAATGGTGCTATTCTTTCAATAACATTCATCGCGCCAAAGCCGGCGGCGCTACTGGTCAGGAACCCAGAAACAGACTGGGACAATAATGTTCCCAGTTGAAGAGTCCTTGTCATTGGGTAGAAACCATTATATGGAAGAAGTTTCTTGATTCCTTCACATTTAAGTGTAATGTTTTTGACATTCGCGACATTATTATGATCTGACTTAATATCGCTAAAGTGTTCCATGAAATCAGAGTGAGCGTAAACTTTGTAGAAATCATCTGAAATGCCAGACGTTTCCGTTGCCGAACTTGAAGGGTGTGTCCCTCCTTCTAGGGTCAGGAATTTACTGTTTTCTGCTTCAAAACCGTTCTCAATGTAATAGTTCATGTGTTCAGAAACTCTGAATTCTGGAACTACTGTATGGTCCTTGGCCATATATCTAATATCTGCCGCAAAGTCATCATATGAATCATACCACGGATTTTTCCCTGCCAGAGTTGGAGTTTCATATGGAATCGCTGATGTAATTGCGGAACTAGTTCCATATTGTGGTGTCTCAGTTCTTTGATATAAAACAGAGCCTGTCACGTATGGACTTAAAGAGCCGCTATATTGTGTAACATAGCCGCCAAAAAGAGTTCCAACATTACTGTAATTCAACTCTCCCATAACATCACCAGTGGTATCTTCAAACGTAAATGTAGGTGTGCTGCGTCCGTCATGATCCAATGGCCAAACACTCTTGGAGCCCGTAGAAACGGCGAAACCGAACGAATTCTTTGCACTAGTAGTCCTATCCCTGTCAGAGGCGTTATCGCGCCAGAACGTGCGATTCTGGCCGTGTATGGCTAACAATTCGGCTGCCGTTTCTGTGTACGATGTGCGACCTCTGGTTTTTGCGAGATAAGCATTTGCCTCTTTTGGATAAACAGTCTCACTGTAGGTAAAGGAATTTAAGCCTTCGACTGGATTCTGTGGGATGTTTTGTGTATACATTGTGAGAACATCGTCATAGACTTGTCCGTCAGTTTGTCTGAGACCTAATTTATTGTTTAGCTCCTCGCTACCAAAAAATCTGAAGTTATTTCCATATGTATGACGAAGATTTAGAGCTTCTTTATTTCCTTTTTCATTTTCGCCCATATCCAATCGATGAACAACTGGCTTCGACCTAGAGGTCACTGGAGGATCTGTATAGTGCTTAAATGTTTGGGCTCTCATTGGCGTAACAACGATGCCAGTTGAAGCCTGCGCTTGAGTTGGCACATCTTGAACTGACAAAATGTTGTTGTTTCTGTGGTATTTTGCCACTTTGTGTTCGCCTGTTCTAATCTGTTTCCAAGATGGATATTGATATGGTCCGTCGCGGTTTAGAAAAATAGCATTAATAATACTGGCCGTGCCCTGCATCTCGACACCGGTATTCACCGGACGAATAAGCGGGCTAGCATATCCGGATCCGGCGACATTGTGAGCGGCGACGGTTGTGCCGGCCGCGTGACCTAACGTATTTTCTGAACTTGTAATTGGATCAACTATCTGAGAATTTAGGCCTATAAAATCTGTCGGCAACCACGAGTTCGCGCCGTAGGTTCCTCCAGCATTATCTAAGTACAGGGAATGGGTCCTCCCAAAATATCTTACGCCACCCTGGACCATAGAACCATAATCACTTGAACTTACAAATGTAATATCTGTCGATGCCAAACTGGCGTGATTTCGATCTTGTTTTTGATAAGTAAACGGAGGATTTGAAGTTTCTTTAAGTTGCCAAGTATAGGCTCCTGCATGACCAGCAGTTACATTATCTGTGCTAGCACTCAAAACAATTGCTTCGGCGGAAGATGTAATCCACTGATACTGAAGATCAGATCTTGGAATTTGATAAGTTACGTATGCATTGTCGGCAACATCAATTATTGTTGTTTCGTTGCCTGCCATTCTGTAAAACTTGTTTCGATTCGTTTTATGATAAGCAGCAGAAGGGCCTGTGGAACTAGATCCAAATTGTTCAGCGGCATTAGATAACAAGTCTCGGAGCGGCAATCTAACTGTCAAGTTTCTGTTGTTCATTGAGTTGTATACGGAATATTCTTCCGCAACAGTATCAAGATAGCCTCGTGACATAACTTCGGGTCCGCCCGGGGCGGAAAAGCGATTGACAAATACTGAATCGTTTGTTCCACGCGCAGGGAGAGCAAAGTCTGGTGTTTCAATTACAAGAGTATTAATATTTCCGGAAATGGCGCCATCCGAATCGACAAAATATCTATTATTTACAGAGCGGCCGGATGTTTGTACAATTTCATAATTCTTATTGTAGTTCCACATTGTGCCGCTAGGATTTGATTTTTTCCAGGTTGATAAGATACTGCTTGAATGTGGGTCGGTGACATGGTGTTGTAAATATCCGCTTGAACCCATAAGAGCCGAGGAAGATAATTGTACATTTTTTATGCTATTCAGAATTGGCCTTATATTCCGGCCGCGGCCGTTAATGTGGTCTACAGTAGATGCAGATAGAGATGATGTAGCATAGATATCATAAACCCTTGTTAATGCCTTCGTTACATAATCAGATCCAGAAACTCTAGTGGTAATAATCTTTCTAAGATTTTCCCTATTCGAATTTACCGTAGGGGTGTATGGGAATAAGGTTGTGCTGTCGCGCTCTGCTCTTTCTTTAAACCAAACCGTGTTCAATGAACCTTCGTCATCAGGGCCATCTGTACCAAAAACTGGAGTAGCTCCGGAAAGATTTGTAGGCTGGCCTAATTTCCAGTTATACTTAAGTTCATTAATAGATTTTACATGACCTTCTGGTTCTGCTTTCTTAAACTCTAGCGTTGGGAATTTATGCTGATACTTATTTCTTTCCAACAAGTGACTTTCGACCACATTTGAAATATTTTCTGATACGTCCGCGGATGCTGGGATCAACTGCTGCAAAATTATATTTAAGGAACTGTCGATCCACTTGTAGTATTCAATAAACCTGTCAAGATCTGGTGTGTTATCGACGCGATCATAAAACAATTCTTTTAACTTAACTAAATCTTTGTATTCATGTCTATATTTATGGACAGGTTCGCCAACAAGATTATTAAAGTCTACGATTGTAGCGAACATATTCAACATCTCTTCAGAAATTGTTTGATACATGTTCTTTTCAATCGACATATAATAATTGATTGGTCTGGTATCGCGGGTAAAAATCTCATCATCTCGCTGAAGAATATTCACCATGTCCGAGCTTTGAACAATTTCAGGCAATGTTTGTTTGTATGATGGCACAAAGTCTAGATTCACTACATTTGTCTGTGCCGGGAGGAAGCCGTATCCTCTACCGGTATGATGCTTCGTGTTAATATGTTCGAGCCAGTAATATTCGTTGGTCAAAGACCCAGACGTCAAATCAGAAACGTCGAAACCAGCATCAGGAACTTTTGAATCTCCCGAAATGCCGGCATCTGAACTTGTAAGTTGATTAAAACTCCAGTGTAAGGCTAGTGTTTTTATCTGCGGAATATTGAAGGTGCGTTTTTCGGAAGCGCGACCGGTGGATCCGCTCTGAAACAAAAACGCATTTCTATATGGGTGTAGGGTACCAAAATTTTCTGGATCAAGAGCATGTGCCTTGATTACAGAATTATCCAAATAATCATTCCAATATCGCAGTGAAGATATTCTTGCGTCACTATAATATGCGACTGATCCAGTAAAGTTTACTCTTTCGGCGCCGATGTACAATCTTTTAGACTGTTTAAGCATGTTTTTGGCAACTGAATTTGAAACTGTTCCGGAAACGGTAAATTGGTTCTGGACCACGCCAGCATTAATATTCACACCGTGGAATTCTAAATCATAATTTTGGTTTAAGGTTCCGGTAACTTGCGAAGACCATGGCCACGTTTTTGGTTTAATTCTTACCGCAAAGTTCCACTTCTCATTGTCATATACATCCCAATATAAACTACTAGATACAGCACCTAGATAGGATCCTGAAAGCATAAAGTATGCATGTTTGGATTCTTCCTTATCTCTTATGGCAAAAACTTGAAAATTGTATAAATCTGGATCATTCCACGTTGCGTCTCCTGTATCGCTTCCGGATTTTGCCGTATGGGCCCCAAATAAAGATACTCTAGTAAATGGAGTGTCGAAATAGGCATTATCTCCAACTTCTGTTTTTCTTGGAAAAATTACCTCTGCTTCAACAGTAGTTGCGATTCCATCGCCTTCGTAGTTGTTAACCGCGGAGCCGGTTATATAAGATACTGAATTTGTGACTCCACTAGAAGTCATCTGATACACTGTTCCAGCAAATCTATTAGTATGGTTAAAATCTACATACTTTTTTCGTATTGCGTCTGCTTTATAATTATCTTTAAATTCATATGTTGTATTGTTACCATATGTGTTTATTTTAACCAGCTCTTCTCCGACGCCGAAAGATCTTATAGCATTGCGAAAGGCCTTTTCGGTTCCCTTTGATTTATAAATGTAAGAAAGATTGTTATATATATTTTTATAGATAAGATTTTTTATATTATGTAATTTTTCGCTAAACTCTCTGTCGTTATCTCTACTAGCTATCTCATTTAACACATCGGCATTTACAAAAAGTTCATTCACAGTCAGGCCGCTTGATTGTAGTAGTTGCTTATTAAACGGGCGCGGCTTGGGGATGGTAGATCCAGTGACGCTGGAGCTTACATACCCAACTTCTTTTATTGTTGGCAAGTGTTTTATTTGCTGATGTAGGTCATCGAAATATGTTGCCATTATTTGGGTTAAGTTTCGTATATGATCATTTCCCCTCACCCTATCTTCATCCACTATCCAAGAAGGCAGCGAATAGAAAATACTGGCATTATTTCTTTGATCATATTCCTTTCCTTTCGACTCCATGTTGGTTTTATAGGTAGAAACATCAGAGTGGCCTGAATATATGATCGGATCTTTAAATTCAGATGCCGCTTTTCCAGACAGAACCATAGCGGAGCCTGTATTCCTGGAGGTTGAAGAATACCCGGTGAAAGTTCCGTTTGAGAGCCTTCCGGAATAATCTAATATCGTAGAATCTGTTGACGAAGTTCCTGTAACGCCTTCGTTAAATTTAAAGTATACCCCAAGATTTGAATTTGCAGAATCTTTATTTGTCCCTCCGTATACTTGAGAAAACCAATTCTTTCCAATTTCTTCAGCAGTTCTTCTTGTTTTCCAAAATCTGAATTCGTCTATAGAGCCAGATAATTTATTATACCCCTTTTGGTCATCTCCTCCGTCGACCGTTATTAGTGACCCAATGGTGGCCTGAAGAGCGCCGGTGACTTCATTTATTGCAAAGCCAGAATAAGAAACCCTATTTTTAAACTTTCCATCAAAATATGCCTCTGATACAAGATTGGTACCTTGATTATAAGCAGTAAAGGCATAGTGATGCCAATTTCCATCAAACGCGTTTTGCGTTTGAATGTTTGTAAAGGGTGTCATGAATTTTTCGGTTGATCCGGACACAATTCTAATTTTGAATGGGTCGTCTGTGGGGGCAGTTTCACTAGTGTGCGTGAATACGGTAAACTGTCCGCGAGAATTAGAAGAGCCGGTTGTTGTGTTCCAAAGATCAAATATTGTTTCAAACGAACCACTGTTAGCAACAGAAACATGCGCTTCTTTCTTTAGCCAAAATTCAACTGTTATACCTTCATCTAGATCAAATTTAAGAATACACATTTGCGGTACCGGTGCTGGCGCCTGGTAAGAACTGGTTCTTATCTCCGGGAAATATTTTTTTCTTCGAAGTGTGATTTGCATCCTTGTGTGGCCCACCTTTAACTAATATATATTCAACTGTAGATGGAAGGGCATAGTCTGCATGTGAGATTCCGGATCCGGACGAGCGCATCGAAGCAACGGATCCGTGTCCTGCTGGAGAGAAATTAACGAAGCCATTCGTTCTTGGATATTCATTTTCGAATATGTGAAGATCTAAATATGAAGAGCTGTTAAACCAAGCGGTCCTTTCATATAAGGATCCGTCATACGGGTATGTTTTATATATTCTCTCAATTGAATTTTTATAATAAGTTTCTGCGGATCCATAATGAGCAAAATTTTCCGGATTTGAAAAATCTATGTTCGGTACGAACCTGTATTTGTCTTTCTCAAAAGCCCTTAGATAATCGGCCGATTCAATTTCTTCTCCTAAAGATTTTTGGGACTTGGAAACTAAAATCTTTTTAGGATTACCTTTGTTGTTAAAAAAGTCCTTAATGCTCATGTTTCCACCTACTCTACTCTAAAATTAAAAGTCTGGGGCTGCTCATGATATACACCATTAACATAATATAGAAATGATATTTTATATTGATAATCTCTTTCTAATAATGACATATCGATATCAAAATAATTACCTTGTGAATCATAAGATAATTTAGTGTGATCTGCGCTTCCTGTCCCATATGCCAGAACCTCTAGATCATCAGACGCTCTGGAAATTTTATAGTATGCCTTTTCAATAATTGTAGTTTCAGTTGCTGCAGTCGCAGTTGTGTGAAGGTTTGGACTCCAATTCTTTTCTCGAACATGAATTCTAAATCTAGCGTTTTCATTAGTTGTATAAATGCTCTTGAGATTGGTTATCTTGGTAACATAGGCTGATCCAATATCCAAATTATAATTTATCATATACTGCACTAGCGGTGGTGTCCAGGGCGAAAGAGGCTGAATATATACCTGTTTGGTGTAGGCCGCCGGTGACGACGGCCAGACTCGTTCCAGTAGAACTGGTTGCATTTAAAAGAGTCCCTCCAGAAGCAGAGGTATATAATTGTAGATATATTGCTCCAGTAGATCCGCTTGCTATATTTTTCAACTGGCCGTTGATAAAATTATACATGTATAAAGTCATCAAATTATCGCCACCAGTCACCAAAGAACTACTAGCAAAAAAATTATTTCTTCTATCTTGAATTGAATCATTCCAGCGCGCTTCGATAATCGGCCTACTATAATAGTATTGCGTTCCTCTAGATGAGAATTTCTTTGTATAATAAGACCTGTAGGCGCCCTCTCTGTTATCAAGGATGCCCTCGGATCCCGACTGATTTCCGATCCCGAGCGAGCTTGAAAAATAAGCTTCCTGGCTCGCCGTTAGATATATTCCTAGTCCGTGTTTTACTTTTGTTCCGGCAATCCACTGTTCAACAACATCGCTTATATCTATTTGCAAATCCTCATTTCCATTTTTAAAGGAAACATCATATTTGGGATTACCGTAAAAATCTCCTCCGGGTGTTGTCCAGTGGTGTGTGCTAGATCCTGTGACCCAGTTTGCAACGTCTAAATCTGAATATTCTTCCATATCTAGACCAGGGCCCTCGTCCCAGGCTCCGGTAACTGCTGCTACAGTGAGCACCATGTCTTTTGGCAAAGTTTGAGAGTGTTTAACGTTAAACATTCTAAGCCACCACTCTACGCTGCCGCTAGCTGGTACAGACCCCGCAGTCCTATCGGCTATCATGGTGGTTACTGGAAAATTAATTAAAATTCTTGAAAGTTCGGATGAACCGGAGGACTCTTGGCCATAAATAGAAAACACTTCCAAAGAGTCGGCTAGCCCCATATTTGAGCCTGTGCCTCTAGTTCTTAAATTCCCCTTATAGGCATTAGTAATCGTGGTGTCTGCACTAGCTGTATATCTTAATATTGCCATTATCTAACGGTTCCTTCAATGTCAACATCTGTTATAGCCACTTCAAAAACAACATTCTCCGGAGCATATATTATTCTTCCATCGGCGGAAGTTGCCGACTCCAGATCAAACATGACATCCGAATAAGCCGATCCTGTTTTTTGAGATACCTTCACTTTTATTACATCTTCGACGCCCATGGTGGAGTTAATAACGTTAAATATTGAAGATATTGAAAATGACTCGCCTATGTCCTGTTTATTTACATCAAAATGGTTTGACAATCTAAGGTTAATCAGGGACATCAAATCGCTAGAGTTGGTGATAGAATCCGATTGTACTAAATATTGGATTCCTAAATTCACGATCTTTGCATCCAAAATATCAACTGTATCATTGATCATCCTATTCCTATTGATCCAAGTTTTTAAGTTGTTTTTCAAAGTATCGTTCGCAGCAGTAAAAAGTCCATTTGGCCCTTCAGATAAAACATACATATTAATGTTTCTCTTAAATGAGTCAGGATCCTGAACCACATTGACTCTTTTGATTTTTCCAAATTTTGCCGGCATTGCATAGCACATGCTTTTATAATCTTCTCTGGTTACTGCTCGATTCTGTGAAGAGTGTGTAGAAAAAATTCTCTGCTTAAGTTCATCGGGGCCCGGGTATGAGACATCGCCCACTATTGGTTCATTATTTGTGCACTCCAGAGAAGTTACAACAGTGCTTCTGGTATTCGTATTAATGTTTAGTTCGTCTGGAAATATAAATCTTGTTGAAAGCACATTAGTCAATTGATTAGCAAAAACATTTAAATTATCTGACGTATTATATCTATAATAAATTGTTAGTGTTGGGTTTGCTGGTGCGATTCCAAATTTGTCCGTTTCAATTAATTTAGAAGGGTCGAAACCGGTATCTGATGTATGATCTTTTCCGTGTCTTTTTAAAACGACAGAGGATGGATCGGCCACAACATGCTCTGTAACACTAGATTCAGATCCGTACCCAAACTGAAGGAATGTGCTCCCTAGGTCTTGCCTAACTACAAATCTTCTAGGTACCACGAAAGGTTTTAAAATGGACTTTACTAATTCCTTATCTGTTCCCTGGTTTAAAATTTCTTTATATATTATGTTTTGAGATAAGTTATCGACTTCGTAATATCTGTGACCTTCAGAATCATAGACTGCGATTATTTCAGTTATATTTTGCGCATTTGATAAGTCAACTCTTAAGAATTTTTGAAATTCAGAAACTGATGACTCTTCGACCCCAAGAAGGCCAGACATTACCACGCCCTGTGTCTTGACCGCATATTGAGTCGGTAAGCCGGTAGTCGAATCAACTTCAGCAACGACGACCTCGTTGGTGCTGTCTGCAAAATCAACAGGCTCTACTAGAGAAAAAAGGGCGCCGTCTTGAGATTCGAATGTAGAATCCTTTCGAAGAATAGGAAGATAGTCCGTATTTGGCCCGAGGCCAGAAGCGTTTGCTGGTACCAATAAGAATAAATCTACTATTCCGAAAGAAGCTGGAGTTTGTTCAAATCGGAATCCCACTTGATTTCCATGTTTGATGATGTTGTCATACTCTACAGCTGTGGCCAAAAAAGATTCATTTGCTTGATAATCTAGGTAGAAGGACATTACATCACCAACATAGGCCACGGTGTCTAACATCATAGCCCCAAAGGAAGCTTCATTAAAATCTTGAAAAGTATCAGGATAATATCTCGTTGCTATACCAACTAGAGCCTCTTTTATGGAATTAAAGTCCCTGTTTACATATTTTACCGGTATGTTTTTCTTTTTAGCCATTAAATTTTGCCCTTTTCTTTCTCTAATTAGGCTATTTTATCAATTATTTCTATAATATCTGAAATTCCTAATGGCAGAATTTCATAATGGAGTTTTACTGACAACATATTAGAGTCTGCGGGGTCTAATATATCATTGTCCGGATGACCAAAACTTATATTTGTTATCTTAAGGAAGGGCATATATATTGAAACTTGCTCGCGTATTTTCGATTCAATGTTTCCATACAACTGCCCATCATTATTTTCAAACAAATTCTTTAAAATACCAACACCGAATTCAGGTTCCATTATTCTTTCACCAGGATTTGTTAATACAAGGCATTTCAAATTCTGCTGCACTAGTTCTCTATAATCCTTCAATAGTCCATATCCATCTTGGCCAGATGGATGAAGTGGTAATTTTGGCGCAAACCCAGACATTATTCAGTTTCCTCTTGTTCATTCTCGGGAATATTGCACTCTTCTTCAGGTACTATTTCCCCTTGTTGTTCTAAGTAATTATTCTCTTGTTTGTTTCTTTCTCTATACTTTTCATAAGGTGTCTTAAAATTAAGGCTTAAGGCAAGAAAACCAAGAGGAGTCAAAGGGGGCCCGATGCCTATTCCGAAAGGAGGCGGACCAAAAATATTCATTGGTAAAACTTTTGGCACAGAAGACCACACCGTTGGATGGCCCAATTGTTTCATTAGTCTAATAGATGGATCAGATCTTTCAGCATATCCCTTTATCATCATTGGTATTGTATTTGCTGCCATGCGTGTGGCCGCGGAGAATCCGACTGGTCCATCGGTCGACATAACATTGTTAACAGAACTCTTCATTTGTGCATTTGTTCCGTGTTCCGCGGAAACTGGATTTTTAAAAGAGTAGTACGGTTTAACGTCTGAGGAATTTATTAACATATAAAATAAATTTTTGAGTGATTCTTTTGTTGGATCAAAAGCTGCTTTTATCGCTGGATTTGATGATTTTGTCACTGTTGTGCAATATATTGTAAACAAGGACGATAACCTTGACATATTATAACAGTAGCCAAATATAATTTCGAATTCTTCTGATTTTTTTAACTCTTCTTTTAGCGCAAGAAATTCAGAAATAATTTCTATGCTTTCTGGACTATACCAATCGGTAGTTGGATTATTTTCTATCGTTATTCTTGTCCAGTCGACTTCATTGTTCTTAAGATCTCCGAAATTTTCAATTCCTGCTTTTGCCAAGGCTTCGTGTGCCGACTTTTCTACCACTATAATCGGAATTGGATTTACAATTCGTTCTATATCGGATACCATTATTTGATCGCCCGCGGGGTCGAACTCTGATTCTATACCAGCGCTTCTGAATTCAGTAATTGCATATGCTTTGTTGTATAGCGCGGTGGAATTGTTTAAAGTTTTTTCCGGAAACAGGCCGGTGAATTCGGGGTGTTCATCGAGTTGTTTGATAGTCTGGGCAACTTTCCAGCCGGCCTGGGGATCTGTAGGGTCTGGTTCGAGGGAATTCTCGCCCTCTTCATGGGTTTCTCCTTCGTGCCATGCAATGATATCCACGGCGGTGGCCACCCATTCACCAGGAAGCGGCGGCAAATACATGAGCCGGGTTCCCATTTTTATGTCGAGTTTGGGGCCTATATCCGTGTTTTCAAATCCCTCTTTTATGTTCAAGCTAGCCCACTCTTGCCATTGTTTTATATTAACGACACCTTTTAAATGTTCTGGAATGTCGGAGCCAAAAGCAGAAAGGGTGCCTTCTTTTTTATCAATTTTAAAATATTTCTCCAAGAAGAATTGTCCATTCTTAAACTTGGCTTTATCTTTTTCATTGCTTATAACATATCCTAAATTGTTTGGTTCTTGGTTATCGACTGTAGAGAACCTTGGGTTGGTTATATATCGACCCGTGCCCCTTTCGTCAAGCCTAACCTCTGGAATTTCTTGTTCTGGACCGATCCATTCATTCAATATTTTATCTTTTATGAGTGAACTGGCGCTTTCTTCTGGCCCAAAAATATTATCTATGTCGTCAGATACTGCCAATAATTGCTCTTTAATTATAAACTTTATTGCATCTATTCCGGCAGATAATGAAGTCTCCTTTTCTGTCACTGGATCCTTAAGTTCGCCTTGCTTCTCTTTGCGTTTGTTTAGAGTCTTTAGGGCAAAGCTAGCTAACTCATCATAAAAAACAGGATCAAACACTCTTAAACTATCATTAATCTTTTTTAATGCAAAGCTTAAGAACATGTCGTCTCTGGCGATATCCTCGGCATTAAAAACGGAAAACACAGGGGCAGAATTCAATAACACTTCGACAGCGAACAATCTTATTATTGTATATACCGCGCCTTCGGCGCCGGCTGATTCTAGAGGGGACATTGACTTAGATTGATCATCACTGGTGGGACTTTTAGAGCAGTCCAACTCTTCTGTATATGTCTGTTTTACTTTAGATTTTATGCCATTTAAGTCTAGAAGACTATTATTTGGCCGGCCAGAGCAAGGGGCAATTTCGCGCTCTGCTGGAGATGGGGGCACCAATGAGATCTTTTCCAGGTGGCCCATTTCAAAGAATTTGGCTTCCGAAATCAATTCTGCAAAATAATCTTGATATTCAGCATAATTGCGTGGCCAAATTCTTTCTAATTTTGGCCTCACGAGAATATTATTGTCTATTATTTCAGAAGGGATGTTTTTCAATAACATTTTTGAAAATACCTGGGCTTGAGGAGAAGATTCAAAAGAATCTGGCTTTATGTCTAATTCTTCTATTTTTTGCTGCGTAGTGACCGTAGATTTTGAAGTATAAATAGACTCGTTTATGATAGGGCTTCCATATATGGCCATATCCTCTACATTTTCAGCATCTTGGTCATATCCAGTTATAGGAGCCGAAATAACCTCGCTTACATGTAATACAGAAGTATCCAATTCTTTCTTTTGCTGGTTCGCTTCATTTGTTGAATATGTAATAATCGGGCCCGACAGGCCTTTCACTGAAGCTCCTATATTATAATGGGCGGCGCCCAGGACGAATGGAGAATTCCCATACACAACCAAGTCATTACTAAAATTTTGTAAACTAGATTTTAAATGAGGTAAAATTTTCTGGGACCTTACCATCTCCTTGTTATCTGAGTGAACAACCAGGAGGCCGTCTCTCACATAGTTCTTTTTTGGATCATAGTCTTCGGACGGGAATTGGCCATCTTTTTGTGTTTGCGGATCGTTAATGGGCTCTTTTGGATCATTCTCAAAGTCTGTGCGCTCTTCGTTTAATTTATATAATGATATTTTCTCTTTTGATTCTTCCGCTGTCTGTACAAGAGATTCAACATAAGCCCTGCAATCAGAATCAAATGCCTGCTCCGTTTGAGAATATATTTGATCTATAACTTTGTTTGTCATATAATCTATCGACTCTGGCTGTTTCGGGGCCAAAGATGATGCTGGGGACGTAAATCCGGACTCGTTTAAGTCTTCACTTAGCTCCCTTAAGGCCTCTTCTTCCGAACAAGGATCCATTGGTGGAACAAGATGATCTAGATTATCAGAATTGATAAGGTCAGCTAGTTTTTTCAAACCATTAATTCTATCTTGTTTCTCTTTTAAAAGTTGTTTGTTTATCTGATCATCAGTTGTTCCGCCTTTGGCTAAAAGCTTTTTTCTCTGATTTATGAGATTATCAAAAAATTGATCTGGGCATGCAATAGAATCAAAAGAAGGAACGCACCCGAGCGGCTCAATATTATTTGGCATTCCAAAGAAAAAGTCTGGTGATATCGGCAGGTCGTGGTCGCTTAATAGGCCAGAAAGATGATCTAAAGAGTCATTACTTGGATTACCATCAAACAGATCTTTTAGTTCCTGATCTGTCATGCTTCGCATCATATCGTCAACAAATGGATCTGGGCAATGTCCCGGCTGGAGTCCAAGCTTAGCTTGTAGCTCCCGGCAGATTGTATCTCTTAATCTGTCAAACTGATTAAGAAGATTGTTAAATTGATTCAATAAATTATCTATATTTTCACAAACTGAAAGTGGAAATTCGGCTATCTTTACTAAAGTTTTTAACGTCCTCTGCATTGAATATTCTAGCTGTTTAGCTTCCCACACCAAAGTATCGCTGACAATTGGACTACTATCTGGAAATGTGAAAGTTATTTTATCTAAATTCGGTAATTGAGATTTGGGTCTCTTTCGTTTGGTCGATGGAGCAGATTGTTTCATAGATGGACATGCCGTTCCTACCATTTTGGATCTCGCGCCTGGTTGTTTATAATTAAAATTAGGGTTGGTGATTAAAATATTGTTTTCAAAAGCTGCCTTGACTTCGGAATCGGGCATTATTTTCAACAAACAAATCATTGCAGCCCGGGCTGTTCGCCTGTGATCAACCTTATTATATTTCTTATCATACGATTCCTCAACATTTTTCGGAGGCTTCACAGGTGCCGGGCCAACAGGATCCTTTTCTTTATCTCTTTTATCGGCTATTTTTTTTCTAACTTCTTGGTCATTGACAACACTGTCTTCCGCTTTTTTCTCCTCTGTGGTCACATATGGAGTATCCTCGGCGGATTCGTCTGTTGCTTTTTGAAGCTCTATTTCCTCTTTGGCGCCCGGTGGACGCAGTGCTTCTGTGGCGCCGGCGGGATATATAAGAACATTAGGATTGATGTACTTCTGGGTAAATTCGAGCCACCTATCTGAACTCGGGTTATTCTTTAAATATTCTATAGCATCTGAAAGATAAAATAATAGTCCGTTTCCTGTCCTAAAGGTTCTGCTTTCGCTTCTTTTTCTATGCAAAAAATATTCAAAAGCATTAAATCCGAATCTTAATGGCAGCATCTCGATAGTTTCATCATCCGAATTTCCATAAAGGATATAAGTTATTTTTCTGAAGCCCTGTGAAAATCCAATTTCTATGATATCTTCTTTATCTTTTCTAATTTCTAGATTATTATGTTTAAATATTTGTTGTAAACCTTCCCATAGTTTATACAAATCAGGAGTAAGATCGGACTTATAACTAATAAAATATTTATCTTGTAAGTTTGGATCAGAATGTGGGCCAGGAGCAATGCGGGCGCCGGAGTTTTTTATTATATCATCATAACTTTGAAGCTCTTCGACTACAGTTTCTATATCTTTTTCAAGATCTGAACTCAAAAGCGTGACTCTTCTTTTTGTAACCTCGTCGCTGTCCCAAGTATAATCCTCTTCTTTTGTCACTATGGCGTCAAAATATCTTGCAGGTACTTTGACTAAAACTTTTATTTTCGATTTCGGTCGATCTTTAATATAATACTCGTGATTGGATACTTTTGCTAGCTTTGTTAACAATTCATCATCATACTGTTTGAAAAAGAAGTCTAAAAGCCATTTACAGCCCTCCTTTTTCAGTTCCTGGACCTGGAGTTGATATTTTTCAGAAGTTTCTTCTCCGCCGGTTCCTACATGTTCTGTTTTCCATGACAAAAGATATTCTTGTTTTACGGAATCAAAAAATGGTCGATGCTTATCTATCCTGGATTTTGTCCAGTCTTGAATAATATCCCCGGTTCGAACGTTTGGCCGGCCAGCAAAGTGTATTACATTTTTTACTTCTGGTTCTGGTTCTTCTTTAATTGGAGAATCAACTGATTCCGGGGATGTTTGCGGCGAAGCTTTTTCCTGGCCCCTTATTACCCGGGGGGCTCTTACTTCTTGCGGTGGCGTGTCAGCATTTTCGGCCTTTGTTTCCTCTGTTGGCTTCACGCTTGGTAAAGGTTCTTTAAACATAGGATGATCAATCCAGTGTACCTTTCTCCATGCTACCCCGATCTCTAAAAATTGTATCTTATCGTCCGACAGACCAGAGGCTTTCCAAATACTTTGTTCAAGAGCCCAGGCTTTTACTGCGTCTGTTGCAACTTGAGAAGCCTCTCTTTTAAAAACACGAGCCCAAGATTGAGAACTCTTATATCTCGGCTGGCTCCATAATTCCGAATCTTCTCTTTTTCGCACGAGATTTGGCTTTCCAGGCACAGATTCAATATGTTTCTCCACAAACTGCTTTCTTGCTTCTTTATATATTTTCGTTGCTTCTTCTAAGTTCCATTTGTGGTTTATTGTTTCGTCACTGGCATTTATTTCTTCTGATTTAGGGACTGTTGGACCAGGCGTTATCTCTTCTGATACTGGTTCCCATCTTTCACGTATATACTGACGTAGATCATTTCCTACTGGCTCTCCTGCTTGTTGCCAAGCATAATATTCATTTTGTTCCCAGAAGGCTGCATCTGCTGCATTTGTAAATTGTAACTTACTTAAGCGCTGCTGCACTTTTTCGTATATTTCTTTCGCAGGAGACTTTGGATCGGTAAGATCATACGTCTTATTTTTAATAGTTAGTGTATTTTTTCTTTGTGTCATTATGTTTTAATTAACGTTATTATATCTACTACAGATATATTTTTTACCACTTTTCTTAAGGAAATTAAACTTAAATCCATTAAGGTTTTTCTTATGGTTATATAGGTCGGATTTAGTTTTCGTAAGATGATTTATCCCACACTGCATGCCTTGCATTTCGGCAGTCGGAGAAGCGGATGTTGGTGCACCGAAAAATGGAGAAAAATGCCAATGACTTTGAAGTGTTTCATTAAAGTCATGCTGAATCATCAACATGCCATCAACAATCCCGTTTAAGTCATTAATGTGTCTTATTATTTCATTAATTGCAGAAATAAGAGAGTCTCCTTTTACCAAAGGTTCAAGTTTACTGCTGTCGTTTCCCGCTATAAGATCAATTCCTCCTATATCTTCTCTTGCCGGAACTCCCATTGAGTTTTTCAAGTCTGTCCTTGTTACTAACTTAATCCCGTCGCGGCCGATAATTCTTACTGCATCTGCTTTTATACCAATACCAGATCTTGTCTTCTGATTTCCGAGGCTTCCATCAGCTAAAGCAAAATTTTCATCGATATCAGTTTTTTGACTTATATATATCCTAGCAGAGTCATGGAAAAAATCGTTATTCACATAGACGGGCCGGCCAGTGGCCGGGTCCACAGATTGAGGCTTTTGAGTGTCGCCGCGGCCGACAACAAGATCAATCATGCCAGCCTGCGTATCACCTTTTCCTCCATATCCACTTAATCTATCGGATGGGCGATCTCGTCCTAAAACAATATGAGAATTGTTATCTCCAGATCGAACTGACTCGCAGGGAGCAACAATAAAATTTGGGATTCCTTCCTCTAGTCTGCCTCCGGCCACGCCATTCAAAACATTCTTTTTTGTATCCTTTCTTAGTGCCTGTTGTGCTTCTCTTTTAAGGTCTTGTCCAGAAAAGTCTCTTGCTTTTTTGGATCCAGGATTTTGAATATTTTCATCTTCAATATTTTCTATATTTTTTGGCGTTGGCATTTTATATTTCCTTTATATTAAGATGTTGCTGGTGGTGAAGAGCCAACAACATTAAATCTGTTTCCTTTAGTAGGTGGTAAATTTGTTACTTTCTTATCATTTACCCACCTTTCCTTCAGAGCGATCTCAAGAAGACTGTAGGCTTCTTGTTGGGTATATCCTCTTGCTCGTAGCACACAATAATACGCTGTTGAAAGCCCATCTGTCTTTTTTCCGACATATCCCGAATGTGATGTTATTCCCTTTGGTTTTCCATTAACCTTTTTCCAATAAAACTTATCACCCCGGACGTTCCAAAATTGCATATGAAGATCTGGAAATGTCTTTACCAAAAACACTATCAAACGATAGCAGGCTTCTTGCTGTTCAATTGGGGGATTGAGATACTTGCCAAAAACTCTATCTTTTTCATCATCATTAGCCCTAGAGGACTTCCACTTGTTCAATATTTCTATTCCCACGGATCTGGCATTCATTCCTCCGCTGGCCACTCCCTGACCGCCTCCATGAAACCCATACCCTGTCCTAGGATCGATGTGTTGAGTTACGGATCCGTCTTTTCCGACCATATATTCAATTGATAACCCTCGATTCTCTAAAACTCGATACGTTCCGCCGCGGCCACCATCTTTTCTTGCTTGTTTTCCCCTTTCTCCAACAACGCTTTCATGAATCACTATCGCATTAACCTTCTTTCTTCTATTTTTACCATGCTTTGTAAATGGCTTTCCTTTATTAATTGTTACTTGCAGGTTTGGATCTGTATCCACCACCATTGGCTCACCGATATCGCCGGCGTTTGCTGGTTCACCTCCGGCACCGGAGCCATCAGCACAAGGCGCCGCGGCTGATGTGGAGACATTGGCGGCTGGGCGAGGAGTTTGATTTGCACTATCGGCAATTTTTTCGCCGGCCTTCACCTTTTCCAGTTTTTTCTTTGCTTCTTCCAGCGCCAGTTCTGTCCTTCCAAGAGTTGTTTCATGTTCCCATGGTGGGGGGTCCTTTTTATTATCTTCTACCGCCTTATTGTATTCAGACTGAGCCTTTGCAACCATTGCTTCGGCATCTTTTACAGTCAAAAATCTTGGCGAAGATGGCGCTGCAGTCGTGGATCCAGAAGGTATGGTTGCAGGTACCTTGTTGGGCGCCGTTGATCTATTAACACTTTCAGATTCTGCAACCTCGGTCGCGGTCTTTAAAGCTGTATTTCCCAGCGATTTAACTATGTCCCATCTAGTCTGACTAGTCCCCCACATCGATGTATGAGTGTCTGTTAAGCCCCATTCCCACCACATTCCGCCTCCATTGCTATTCTGGCGGGGCTTTTCATGCTTGATCCCCCGGGATCAAACTGCCATCCTTTACCATATGTACCCAAGGCTGGTATTATATTGATATATCCGGCTTTTTGATACCTACGTAAATTCTTCTTTAATCCCTCACTGGAATTAAAAGTATGAGCTGCGCTTCCTTGACTACAATAAACCTGTGGAAGAGTAAAATCATGATACGGCTTCCCGTCAGAGTTTTTGGCCGCAAATGAAGAAAATGGAAACTTTTTCATATGAAATTGAGGGGTTCCGTATGTAGTAACCCCAATAGATAAGCCCCCATTTTTATCTGCGTATTGGCGCAAAACTTGCATATGTTTGACCGCTTGGTCCTTTAGCACCTCTAAGCTGCTATATCCGGATCTCTTTGAGCCCATGTAATATCCAGCCTCTGGGTCTGTTATTATGCCTAGTGCGCCGCATTCTACGGCCTCTTCACACATATACTTGGCGAACTCTTGTTCTCTTTTTAATGTATGGCGTTCGCCTTCTTTCGTTGCCCATGGAAAGCCCCAAAGATATACTTGAATTCCATTTTGTGAAAGAAACTTGCCATATTCTCTATTTCTCTTTTTCTGAATTTTCTTCATATGACCTTTTTCTTGCCATGCCGTCATTAAACATACAAAAGATAGGCCGGCCCATTTACATCTTTTCAAAATCGCTTCTTTGCCTTGTCTGGCAGACCGTCGATACCCAAGCAAAAACATTCCCTTCCCAGATGGCACCTGGCCTCTTCGTTTTTCTGGGTTAATAGGAGAGTATCTCGCTGGGTTCTGGGGGCCTATATTTGCTAATGCTGCATTGGGGACGTGCTTTAATGGGGAGCCAGGAGCGGATCCGCCGCGGCCCTTATAATTCCCCGTACAGGACCGGTCAAATCGATTTTTTGGTTTACTTCCGGTGCCTCCTTGCTGGTCCCGATCTTGAGCTTTTCTATTTCCTTGAGAGTCGGTATTTGTCATAAGAGATCTTACAAAAATTGGATCAGACAAATTTGTTAAATTGCCAAAATCGACCTCAACAATGTCTCCAGCGACCAACTCTCCTGGTTGTGATGCCTCATCCACCAGGCCCACGAATAGCGGGTACAAATCAATAAGATGCTGTACATTGGGGTCTCCATAGTCTTCAGGCTCGGGCAAGTGGTAATGTATTTCTGGAATTCTGCATCTCACCATCTTGACGCGTGGATTCGCCGCGGCTGTTTCATCTGTACTATTCATTGAAAGCAGTGCGTTGATTCTATTTTGGGATTCAATTGGTATGGACGTTGAGCTTGATTCATCTCTCAATACTATAGCCCTAAAGGGCCTGGCCACATCCGCGAGGATATCAAATTCGAAAACGGAGCGCGCTGCTTCCTCCAGTGCGCCTAGTCCAGAAGTCAAGTCTGGATTATAAGTTCTTCTTATTATCGGCCTTTCTGCAGGATTCAGTTCAGCAAAGCCTAATTTGTTAGACTTGCCATCAGTTTCATTATGGTTGTTGGTTGTCATCGTCCTGGCCCTTTATGATATCAAATATTTCGTCTTTATCACTCGCAGACAAGCCTTCAATGCCTTTTTCATTTTTTTGAATTAGGGCTGATATCTTGACAAGTTGTTCATTAGAGCGCTGCAATGTTTCAACATATTTTGCTGCTACCGCTCCAACTCTTTCATGCTGCGTCTTGTCATCTGCGATGAGGGCCATAATCTCTTTTAAAAGATTAAATGTCACTGCGCGATCATCTCTAATATTAGTTATTGCCTCTTCTAGATATGACTCTAAATCTTTTATATTTCCCCTTTGTCCCACTTGGTTTTAAAATTCCTATATTTTTTTCTTAGCTTATTGAGATTGTTAACAACCTGTTTTGTATTAAGTCCGGTCATTTCCCTCATGTATAGATAAATAGCTTTTTTATTAAAAATTTCAATGGAATCTCGTTTTTGAAGCAACTCTTGAACCGCATATAAAACCTTTCTTTCGTTTGGTCTCATGTTTTCAACTTCCCACGATTCTATTTCTGTCCATAAATTTTCCCAAAACTCTTGTTCTTCTCTTTCTGCGACATAAGCATGTTGCTCTGTCATATATTCTTCTTCATGTCTTTTTGACATATTATCGAGATCTATCTCTCTTCGCAAACCTTGAGAGTTTTTCTTTACCTTGTGTATGAACCAATTTTTTGTTATGACGCTAAAGTATGAGAATGCTTTTGACCCCCTATTGGGATTATATTTATCCAGAATTGTCGTTAAATACACTTTGCATTCTTCTCGTAATAAGTCTATGTTTGGTAAATTGTTAAACTTGTAAGTAAAAACGATCTTGTCGACCATTTCATTAAAGGCAGGCTCTAACCACTCTACATATAGTTTTGTCCTTAATTGATTATCAGATGTTGTTGCATAATCAATTACAGCCTGCTCATGTTCTTCGGTAAAATAATATTTACCTTTCTTTTTAGATTTCCTCGGCATCATCCTCTTCCATGTCGTTTTCTTCTTCCGTGAAGCTATAAACATTTTTATAACCCTCAACATATTCAACAATATTTTGAGAATGCCTGATCAGTGCCTGCAAGGTTTCATCACCATAATATGTTTCAAGAGAATATATCTTCTCAAGATGCTCTGCAAAACCTTCAAGGTTACCCAATAAATCATCTATATTATCTGATATAAAAAATATCTTCTGGAAAAGGCGCTTTATATACCAAACTAGTATAATATTTGCAGATATTGACAGTAATAAAACTGAAACTAATAAAAATGTTGTCATAACTAAAACTCTTGATTTCGCATATCTTTCTTTTCTTTGCGAACATCATTTTTCGTATCTTCAATAAATTTTTTAACAATATCGCCAGCCTTTTTCTTGGAAGATACCTTGGCTTTCGATACTATAGGAGGCATGCGAACAAGCGTGTTTTTTGATGAACATTCTTTACAATCCTCCAGCTTCTCTTTCATGGAATGCATTGTTTCAAAAACTACTTCACATTTTTCGCATTTGTAACAATAAATTGGCATATTAAGGATCCATTTCACCCTTAATTGGCGCCTCCTCTTCATCTTCCGGCATACGAACCATCGGAGGATTCATAACGAAAAGCTCTCCGTTCTCGTTTTGTTTAAAATTGAAGTCCTTTAAAACTGGAACAATATCGCTTTGTTCCAATAAGGATTTTTGCAGAGCCATCATTACGGCCCCAAGTGCTTGATCTGAAAATTGCATTTTTAATTCTCCTTTTTTGCAAAATTTACTGCTCTTCCTAGCAGTTTTTCCCAGTCTTTCTCTGGTCTTAATTCTAGATTCTTTTTCCATACAGAGGATAAAACCATAGAATCGATGCCTAGTCTCTCGGCTAAATTTATAAAAGCGTTCAGGTCTTTCGGAAAGCACGAGCCTCCGAATCCAAGCTTTCCGTCCGGACCAGGGACTGAAAAATGTGTGTTGCCTAATCTCTTATCATACAAAGCATACTCAACAACTTTCTTTTCAAAGCCTGTTTTTGCGGCTGTGCCGACAAAGCTCAGACCAATAACCCCTATTGAATCCACTTTATACATCACACCCCTGGTAACGGAAACGATTTACTAACCTCATTTATATCATGCTCAAGCATCAAATCCGCTAGCTGGGCCAAGTTTGTTTTTGGTTTCCATTTTAAAATCTTTTTAGCCTTTGATGAATCTCCAAGCAAATATGGAACTTCTTGTGGTCTATAGAACCTGGGATCAATCTCTACATACTTCATAGGGTCACCAAGGCCAGCAAGATCAAAAACTATTTCCAAAAATTCTCTAACAGTGTGAGATTCGCCCGTAGATATAATATAATCGTCGGGAATGTCCTGTTGCAGCATTAGCCACATCGCCTCCACATAATCTCCTGCAAATCCCCAGTCTCTTGATGCGTCCAGATTCCCCAAGTATAGTTTATCCTGCAATCCATACATTATATTTGCAGCTGCTCTGGTTATTTTTCTCGTAACAAATGTTTCTCCTCTTCTCGGAGACTCGTGATTGAACAGGATGCCACTACTGCAATGCATCCCATAAGATTCCCTGTAATTTCTAACGATATTGTGAGCAAATACCTTTGCACATGCATAAGGAGATGCCGGCATCAATCTGGATTGTTCATTAAAAGGATAATTTGGATTGTCACCAAACATCTCAGAGGACGAGGCCTGATATACCCGAACGTCTGATTTTCCAACCATTTTAACTGCATTCAAGAGGCGCAAAGTCCCCATGGCCACAGTGTCAACAGTGTGCTCTGGTAGTTCAAACGAAACTCTAACATGAGATTGCGCTGCCAAGTTATAAATTTCGTCTGGTTCGTATTGAATCAATAATTCATATATTCTTCCCGCATCATTTGAATCAAAATATTCCAAGACCATGTTTTTGCGGTTATATATATGGTCGATTCTTTCTGTGCAGATGGTGGACGTCCTTCGCTTCAGTCCGACAACTCTATAGCCTTTGTCTAACAACAACTCTGCCAGATAAGATCCATCTTGACCTGTTATTCCTGTTATAAGAGCAGTTTTCAATTTACACCTCTAATGTTTGGATAGTTCATTATAAACCATTTACAAGTATTTGTTAATGCTTCTTTAAAATCTGTATACATTTTTGTTTCCCAGCCTAGTTCTATCAATTTCTGATTTGAGGACGGCTTTCTAAATTGCCCTGATAGTCGAGTTTCGTCCCACTGTATTGGTCCACCATAATCAAGTATCTCGCTAACTAAATTCACTACCTCAAAAATAGAATATTCCTTTGTGTTCCCTATGTTTATTGGATGTTCTCCGTCATAGTTATCTAACAAAAACAATAAGATATTGGCCAAATCTTCAGAATACGTAAACTCTCTTCTTGGCATGCCATCTCCCCAAAAAACAGGTACAGTGCCTTGGGTCTTAGCTTCATAAATTTTTCTTATAATTGCAGGGATAACATGACTATCTTCTAAATGGAAGTAGTCATGTGCTCCGAATAGGTTATTAGGTATGGCTGTAATATAATTGCACCCATATTGCCCTCTCAATGCCCTGGATTGTACGTCTAACATCCGTTTGGCATATGCGTATGCGAAGTTAGTGTAGTGGGGCTCACCGTTGCTTATCTGATCTTCTGTAAGTGGGTATTCCACATTGTCTGGGTACACACAGGTGCTCAACAATGAGATGACTTTCTTGACATTGTACTTCATGGCAAAGTCTAACACATTAGTGTTTATTCGAACATTGTCGATAAAAAATGATCCTAGATTGTCATAGTTGGCTTTAACTCCGCCAACCCTAGCGGCAAGATGAATGACATAATCTGGATTGTGATCGGAAAACATTTTCTCTGCTTGATTAAAATCCAATAAGTTATAATCCTTGGAGGAAACATATACAGCTTCTGGTAAAACATCTTTTACAGCATTACCTATCATGCCGGTTCCGCCGGTGACCAATATATTATTCATTACCAAAAAAATCCTTTGTATTCATTGCTTTGTCACATATAAAGTCCAGTCTATTCCAGTCGTTGAACCTCTTGCTGTCCAATACACTATTGTATGTCCCTGATCATACAATTTGTTAATTTTATCTATGTTTTTCTCTATGGGCGTGGCACGAGTATATATCCTACTGCAACTGTATTCGCATATAGTTTCATCTATATCAACATAATATATCATCTAATCTCCTTTCAAAATCCTGTGGCTATCGCTATCAAAATGTTGCGTCGAAAACTCGAACAATTCAGTGTCTTCTAGAGCGATCATTTGATGTCGGAGGCCTCTATAAACATGGAAATTGTCTCCCTTGTTTAGAATTATTTCATCCGCCAAGTCTATATCATCATGATCAGAGTATTTTACTACCATTTTCCCAGATTGTATATAAAAAACTTCATCTTTTAATTTATGGTAATGCCAAGAGCAGCGTTTTCCCTTCACAAAATAAAGTAATTTACCACAATATTCTTCACAATTTACAATCCATTTTTCGAAGCCCCAACCTTTTGGAACAAATTTAATATCATATTTTTCACCCATGTTACAGTTTCTCCTTTATGACTGCAATATTTATTGTTATAAATTAATTCAATATAAGGTGCTGCATCTTCAAAAGATATCAGTGTATTGCTGCCCTCTGTTATCGTGGCCGGCCTTTCTGTGTTCTCCCTAATTGTCAAGCATGGAATGTTTAGAAACGTTGTTTCTTCTTGAATCCCTCCGGAATCTGTTATGACGGCAGTACTTGTTGCCATCATTTTTAAAAAATTACAATAGTCTAGAGGATCTATTAATTCTAAATTTTCTAAATTTTCAAAACTCTGTAGTAAATTGTATTCTTTCATTTTATGTAATGTTCGAGGATGAACTGGCCAGACCACCCTTCTTTTCAAAGATTTGCACATATCTAATACTTTTGTAAGTGCGCGGTGGCTGTCAACATTTGAAGGTCGATGACATGTTAATAAAATATTTCCAAAATTTTCATATTCAGAACTTTCATATAAATCACTATTCATAACCGAAACTAAAGAATCTATCATAGAATTTCCAACAAAATGGACAGATTCTTCGAATCCTTCATGTCGCAAATTTTTGAGGCCAGAATATTCTGTCACAAGGTGTATGGATGAAAGAGCATCAACTACTTTTCTATTTATCTCTTCTGGCATTGTATTATCATAACTCCTTAGACCCGATTCAACATGTACAATAGGAATTTCCATTCTTGCTGCTACTAGGGCCGCGGCCAATGTTGAATCTACATCACCATATAATATAACAATATCTGGTTTTATTTCAAGAAAATGATCCGATAATTTTTCTATCAAATATGATAATCTTTCATATGTGTTCTGCGCATCTGGCAAAGAAAGGTTAATATCTGGTTTTTTCATCTTTAAAGATAGTGCGATATCGCTAGATAAAATCTTGTCGTAATGCTGCCCTGTGTTCAAAATTACTTGATTTGCAAAATTTATTGCATTAATCACGGGAGAAGCCTTTACATAATTCGGCCTTGCACCTAAAACATGTAACACTGTTTTCATAGTTTATAGTATTCTCTCATCCATTCAATGGTCTTGCCAACACCTTCTACTAATGTATGACTGCTGGAAAAACCTAAATCTTTTTTACATTTTTCGGAATTTACAACTTTATCCTTAGTCGTTAAAATTTCACTTTGGTCTGCATAAGTTACCAGGGACGGATCGGCGCCGGATTTTTCCAATATAATTTGAGCCAACTCTTCAATCGTATGATGCTCATATGAGGCGATATTATATATTTCCCCTGGTTTAAAATTATCTATAATATTTGCAATTGCTCTGACAGCATCATAAATATATGTGCTTGTTCTGGTGTGCCCCGGGTATACAGTTATTGGCTTCCCATGTAAAAGATTATAGCAAAATAAACAATTCACGCTTCTGAATGGGTGATACCATTCTCCTGGTCCATATGTATTAAAAATTCTAACTATAACCGTCTCTGTTCCGTGTTGAATATTGGAATTTTCAATTTGCATTTCGTTAACCTTCTTTGACATTGCATAATCATTCATTTGAACAATTGGAATTTCTTTTAATACATCTTCATACATAACGCCATTGTAGTCGCCATATACTTCCGAGGAAGAACAATGCACCAACTTAAATTTTTTCTTTTCCTGTAGTCTTATAATATTTTTCATTCCTACTGCGTTGCTTTTCCAAACTTGTTCATAAAAATGCTCTCCATTCCACCGGCCGAATTCAGCCGCACAATTAAAAACTATATCAGGATTTACATGATCGATTACGTCTTTAATTTGCCTGTATTCTCCGATATCACATCGGAAATAATTCTCATCTTGCGATTTGCCTAGACCATGACCATAAACTTCGTTGGTGTGGAATAAATCAACTCCAAAAACAGAATGGCCTTTTTCTATTAAAACTTCTTGTAATTTGGACCCAACAACACCTTGGACACCAGTAATCAAAACTTTCATCTTAGCTTTTCTCCACGGACTTCTAGATTTTTATCCCATGCTGAACTCATAACCTTTGTGTCTACCCCGAGTCTTTGTGCAAATCGAATCATAGCATTCAAGTCCTTCGGAAAACAATGTCCACCAAAACCAAGTTGGCCATCTGGGCCTGGTACTGTGATGTGAGAATCTCCTACTCTAGCATCAGAAACAAGACCTGTAACAACATCAGGCCAATTGGCTCCGAATTTTTCTCCAACTTGATACATCTCATTCATAAAACTTAATTTTACAGAAAAGAAACAGTTTAGCATGTATTTTACAAACTCCGCACTTACTGTATCTGTGACAAGATATTTCATTGAAGAAAACCTCTTTTGATAAAGACTTTGCAATTTGGCGGCGGCGGATTCGTCGTCACTACCAATAACAATTTGAGCAGCATTTATAAAATCCCATTTTGCGCGACGTTCTGTTAAAAATTCTGGGTTTGATACAATATTTAGGCCGTGCTTTTTTGATAGCCGGCGACAGGTGCCTGGTATAACCGTAGATTTTATAATTATAGTCTGTTCAAACGGATCTATGAATTCTCCTAGTTTAGCCACGGTTTTTTCTATATAAGACAAATCAATTGAGCCGTCCTCTTTTGGTGGCGTTGGCAAACACAAAAAGATAAAGTCTGATTGCATTGCTGTTTCTTCAAAAGAGTGCGAACTTTTATTCGAGTCAATATCATAAACTTTAATATCAAAATTGTGCGAATTGCTGCTTCCAAACCCAAAAGCAACGGCTGAACCAACAAACCCGCCGCCAATTATTCCTACTCTATAATCATTATTCATGTTTATTTTTCTCCTTCATAAACTTAAAATTTTATTAGCAAATCTCTGTGCTACTTCATTATATCCTTCGTGAGTATAGTGCACATTATCGATATAATGCTCTTCTGTTCCTGACATATTACATAATTCAAAATTCATTTCCTTAGATAAAGTATACAACACTGTGTTATATTTTTTAATATAATTCTTATTTTTTGTATAAAGTGGTGTAAATCCAAGTTCAGGTAGTGTTGCAACAATTGGTATTTTACCATGAACTTTTACTATTGATAATATTTGTCTCATATTATCTCGGTAAATATCTTCCGGGATGCCTGCCTGGGTATCGTTAGTCCCTATCATTATCAACGCTAATTTTGCTTCTTTGTGAGAACTAGACGCATTCCAGGCCTTTCTTAACAAATCAGAACTAGTATCTCCACATTTGCTGTAATTATGGCAATAATAAAATTCGCCCGTTTTCTCAAACATAATTTTGCCAAGCTCGGCGGGATATGATCTTCCGTAGCGATCTCTAGCTCCGAAGGTTATTGAGTCACCTAAACACAATATTTCATTCCAAATCATTTATTTTCCATTCTTAAAAAAGCGTTAAACCTATCAACATCATTTGAATTATAGACACACTCTGAAACTTCAAAATTCTGATCTACTAACTCTTCTTTTGGATAAACAAAGTGTTCCTTCCTTGTCCGGGCGACCTTTAAATCTCCGAGAAATATTCCATTTTTTGAAACTCTTTTCATTTCAGATATTGAATCATCGGCATGCTGGCGGCCTGGTAGATACTGAACTAGGCCGAAACAAAAAGTAAAATCAAAACACTCATCGGAGAACGGCAAAGCATTTGAATTAGCGACCAAAACTTGATGATGAGGAAACAAATTTTTATGCTTTCTTATAATCGGGATAGAATAATCAACACCAACGTAATTAAAATCTTGTAATTCTCTTGCCAAAAATCCGGCTCCACAACCTACTTCTAGAATTTTATCTCCAGGTTTGATATTAGTTAATGATACTATCTTATCACATATGTTCGCACTATTAAAGTCGATATTTAAGTGTTCATAGCCATCCAAATATAATAAATCCGAACTTTCACTAAGGCCCTTGTGATCCCAAATTTGTTTCCAAAAATCATTCGTCATCTAAATACTCCCACTCATAACTGTTTCTATACGTTGACCAGGGGATATTAGTGCCTGAAAATCGATCTCTCAATTCTTCAATTGATATTGATATTCCCCTAGGGTAATCTCCCGTGTCAAAGCCCCACTTTTCAAGAAAACCGGCGTGAGCCTCTCGTTCCCACTTATTATTTGTTGGGCGCATAGAGCGCCTCAACGGGTGAGAGTGGAAAACATTAGGTACCCAAACATTCCACAAATTATTTTTAAGTGCTTCCAAGGACCAATCTTCATCTATAAGCATGGTATAATTCGTCCAATCCTCGCATCGCCCTATTTTTTTAAGAGACTTCACGCTTACAAGCATTATTGCTGACATTATTCCATGTACCTTAACTGGCCTTTCTGGAAAATTTAGTAGTCGTAGGCTCTGTTTAACTGGTTCTCCTGGTAATTCCTTGAGGTGTGCCATTCTGTGAAGCTGAAACATTGCTCCCCAGTTTTGGAAATCTTTATAGTTGCCGGCCCGGAACGTATCTGTGATCACTTTTCCCTCTTGTTCATAATAATAATTACTGGTCGACGTTATCCATCCAATCTTATCTTCGTGCCCCTCTATGCTTTTAATAATATTATGAAAATAATCATCCGTTATATATTCGACATCATCATGTGAAATTAGAATCCACTCGGTTTTATCTTGGTATTCATCGAAAAATTCATTAAAATCCTTAGCCCAAGATTCTTGAGATATTTTCAGATCTATAAGAAATTTTTCAGAGACTTCGTTTTTAAAAATATTATTTACAGTATCTTCCATATGCGGATCGGCCGTTATATAAAACCCATAATTACATCCTACATTTTTTTTAGCAAAAGATATAATCGTATCTGTCAAATTGTCCTCTCTAACGTTTGGGCCAGAACATTTTATAAAAACAATCAATTCAAAAGACATTATGGTTTTCTCCCATATGCCAAGAGCATTTTTTCCTTAGAAAATCTTATTAATTTTCTGTCCCTTGTGTTTCGCTGCTCCCTGTCTTTCCACTTTAGGAAGTCTGGTAATAAAGATACTATTGTCGGGACTGGCCAGAGCCATGGATATTTCCACATAAAAGGAAGTTGATAAAAATATTCACAATTGCCCTCTTCGAACCCATGAATTGTTAACGAATCGCGAAGACCTTTCCGTGTGAAGGGTTTAACATGTGTGTAATCGTCCCAAAAGATGTTTTGTTGGCTCTTCCAGTCGGGGGTTAAAGCGACAAAAACGCCACCGGGCTTAAGGACACGGAGGCTTTCGCTTAAAAAATTATTTGTATTGAAAACATGTTCCAAAACAGATTTACTGTAAATAAAATCAAAATAATTATCTGGAAAGGGTATTCTTTCCTTTTCTAAATTACATTCTTTAAAATTGATTCCTTCTATGCTTTCATCTCTAAGGTCGATGCCATATAGATCCAGTTTTTGATTTTCTGCAAAACATTTTAGTGCTTTGCCAGTGCAACATCCGATATCCAGTATCTTTGGTATTTCATTCGGTGAATTTGAAAAAAATCTATCACATATGTATTTGGAAAGCCTCTGGGGATACTGATTTTTTGTATCCTCTGGGTATATTGTTTCTGTATATTTTGTCATTTTATAATCCTTTTATTAGCCAGCCTCCATCAACATATACATCTTGTCCAGTGATATATGATGACGCGGCTGAAGATAAAAATATCGTTATGCCTACAAGGTCGTTCGGTTCTCCCCATCGTCCTAATATTGTTTTTTGGGCTCTCTGATCATGTTGATCCGGATTTTGCCAACTAGATTTAGTCATATCTGTCACAAAGTATCCGGGCCCAACATTATTAACTCTAATGCCATATTTTCCAAGGTCTAGGGCTGCGGATTTTGTTAGTTGTTTTAGGGCGCCCTTGAACGCCACATAGGCCGGATTGTCTGGAAATGCTAACTCGGAATTAAGACTTGTTATATTAATGATTGAACCCCCCGTTCCACGCTTTTTCATAATTTTACCTACTCGCCTCATCAATTCAAAAGGGGCCTTTAAATTAACTTTGTATGTTTTTTCCCATAAATCGTCAGGATAATCCAAAAAGTCATTTGGTTGACTTATACCAGCATTGTTGACAAGTATATCAATTTTGTCATATTTATTAAGAACATAATTCAATGATTTTTGTACGCTTTCTAGGTCTGTTATATCACACAAGCAGTGTTCCATTCCATCGCGAGATTGTTGTTCGAGGATATCCAAACTAATAACTGCCGCCCCTGCGGCGGCTAGGCCAGACGCTATTGCTCTTCCATTGCCCCTGCTTGCGCCGGTAACTAAGGCCACTTTATTCTCTAGAGAAAACAAATTTTCTATTACACTCATCTAACTAACACCCTATTTAATCTTACTTCTTCTGATATCATTCCACTATCGAATTTCATAACATAGCTAATATAGTCTGCTATTTCCTCTGGGTTTAGGAATGTTGAAAAATCTTGGCGAGTATCTGTGGCTCCCATTTCTGTTTGAATCGACCCGGGAGATACGGTAAAAACTCTTATATTGTAGGGCTTTAACTCTTGATACAAAGACCTGCTCAGGCCCAATAGAGCGTGCTTGGACGCACAATAAAGGCCGGTATCAGCTGAACCATTATACGCCGAAGAAGAAGCGATATTGACAATCCTGCCCCAGCCTTTTTCCTTCATGTGTTCAGCAAACTTCTTGCTTAAGACAAATGGCGCCTTTACGTTTATATCAAAACATGCCTCGTAATCTTCTAAAGTACTCTCCTCGCATAAGTTTTTTATAGGAAAAGTGCCGGCGCAGTTAACGAGTATGTCAACCGAAACGTCTTTTTTAAGAAAGTCTTGAACCTGCTGCACAGAACAGAAATCTACTGCAGTAAAATCAACATCGACATGAAAATTTTTGATTTTCTGTGCCAGTTTTTTTAACTTTTCATTATTCCGGCCAGTGAGGTGTAAATTGCAGCCCTGCTGGGCCAACTTTAAAGCGATTTGTTCACCTAGGCCTCCGGTCGCGCCTGTTATTAAAGCACTTTTGTTGAAATATACCTGATTCATAACTCCTCTACTAATTCAATTAAAGTTCCGTCAGGATCTCTACAAAATGTTAGCCTTACATTTCCATCTGGAGAATATTGGGGTTCACACATAACAGTTATATTGTCCTCCAGCATCTTAGAATATAGACTCGGCAGATCCTTAACTGTTAACGCGAAATGTGAACACCCAACTTTTGTTATATCCTTGGTTAAGTTTTCTTCGTTTGTTTCGGGGTGAGACCGATAATACAGTAACTCAATCATACCTCCATCATTAGCCGACATTTTTACAGTCCGAACATCAATATCTTGTAGTCCCGAGAACTTATCAATATGTTCTCCAAACTCATCCATTTCTTTTATTATATTAAACCCAAGAAGATCGCGATAAAAAGAAAGCGATCTAGATAGGTCACTTACAGTGACCCCAACATGCCTTACTTTCATAGTGTGTCAATTCTCCTCAATTTTGCTGCTATCTGTTTTTCCGCTTTTGTGACAATCTTTTCGGTAGTACCCAAGGAATATTCAACTGCTCGAATATTTTTCACAAGACGTCGTAAGCCCGTTAATTCAAGTGAAGCCGACTGGTCGGAGCCATACATTGAGCGATCCAATGTTATGTGCCTTTCAATTGATGTCGCCCCAAGGGCGACAGCAGCTAAACTAACCGCGAGGCCGGTTTCGTGGCCACTATATCCAACGTTACAAGAGAATTTCTCTTCCAATGTTTTTATAACATTTAGATTGGCGTCTTTTGGCTTCATTGGATATGTACTATTACAGTGCATAAGTTCGAAGGGGCAATTATGATCTCTAAAAATTTTAACAGCCTTTGCGATCTGGTCTAACGTGCTCATTCCCGTAGAAATAAATGTATGTTTCCCCTCTTCCGCGATGGCCTCTAGGAGCCTCCTGTGTGTTAGCATAGCAGATGCCACTTTATTATATGACGAATTATATTGCCTCAAGAAAATTTGACTTTCTACATCCCATGCAGATGCAAACCAGCTAATATTTTTTTCTTTGCAATATCTATCAATTTCAGCATATTCAGCTTTGCCAAATTCTAAACCGTTTTTTTGTTCTCGATTGGTGGTGCCCCATGGGCTTTCTCGTGGACGGTCTAAATCTTCTGCAGTATAAACCACATCCACAGCTCTTTTTTGAAACTTGACAGCATCGCAGCCAGAGCTAGCTGCGCCATCAATAAGTTTTTTAGCAATATCTATATCACCATTGTGATTAATACCAATTTCGGCAATTATGAATGTCTTACTCATTTTTCTGTTCCTTTAAAAAATCTAATAGTTTGTTGCCAGACTGTATTTCAATTCTAGCAAGTTTTAAATCAAAAGGAGAATCAATGTCTATTTCCTTTTGACATGTATAAGAATATATTATACTACCAAATGTTGTATTTTGTAAAGCAGTTTCTTTTTTTACAATATCAATGTGGCCATTCCCCATATATGCTTTAGGAAATGTCTGTCTCGGCAAGTTAGTATAGTTTTCTTCTCCATTAAAATTAGGAAAAAACCCCCTACAAATATTATCTTCTATTTTATAGACTTTGTACGGATTTTCATTTATCTCACTAACCGTTCGAAATCCAGTTATCTTATCTCTTATTTTAAAATATTGTTCTATCGCTTCATCTACAATTTTTGGATCCCTGAACGGAGTTGTTGGTCTAATAAGCGCCACTTCTTCAACATCAATATTGTCAAAGAAGTGTCTTAAAAATCCGACGTCTGTGCTATTATCTTGAGACAACTCAGGCGGGCGCACAAAAGGTATCTCGGCGCCGAAGCTTTTTGCAATCATTGCAATTTCTTTGTCTTCCGTTGACACCACTATGCGATCAATATTCTTGGAGAGCTTGCAAGCAGCAATACTGTATGCGATTAAAGGAAAGCCTCCAAGATCCACAATATTTTTTCTAGGTATGCTCTTACTTCCTCCGCGGGCGGGTATTATCGCTGTTATCAATTTATCCTCCTAGGCAAGTATTATTGTAACATATTTCTATTCTAAATTAAAAACATTTTGATGATTTAACGAAAGAAGATTATCTAAATAAGAGTCAACTCTTATCTGTTTTTTAAATGTTTCAAATATTTTATTTTTAAAACATTCCAGCTGTGGGCCTTGGGGGTGACCTTGGTTTCCTATCATTTCATTTTCCAAGCCCTTATTTGTGTGGCCCGGGCGGTGAGATTGTGAAGGGTGATCACCTTGCGTGTAAAAAGAAAAACCCGTTATAAGAAGTTCCTCAATCTCGTAATTTAAAAGCATAAAGATTGCAGCTTGACCAGCGTTTGGTTCGGAGCCAAAAAGATCATATACCAACTTATAATTTTCTAACCCTATCCAATGAAATGGAGTATAAAATATGTTTATTTTCTTAAAATTATCAACAACTGGACTATTATAGTCATCTGGCCACGTTTGCCACTGATCTGGTCCTTCGGCTTTTACCACAGGGCATATGACATATTTCAAGTATTTAGAGATCCTCGACTTTTCTACCAGCCTTTGGCCAAATATATTAATAAATCTAGTTCCACAATTATGAAAAACAATATCCGTCCTGTTGCCGTAATCTAATTCATATCCAGTTGGGTGTATTTCGTTAACCCTACAAATCAAATCATATTGATCTATTAAGGCTCCGGCTCCGGAGCCGATTAAATGAGGAGAAGGTCCGACGATGGCGACTCTTTTACCCTTCAAGAGATCTAAAAGTTTATTATTTTGTTGATATTTCATCTACTATTTTTTTGATTCCCTCTTCTAGAGAGGTACTAGGATTCCAATACTTTAAAATATTTTTATCTGGCTCATATTGTAAATTTAACTGAACTATGTCTTTTTTCTGGCCCTTGGTATATGAACAATTATAAATATTTGACACTATCTGAGCCACATTTTCGATGGATGTCCATACAAAACTTGAAATATGTAGTTGTTCTTGCCTAGATATATCATTATATTTTTTACTTAAAGCCAACAATGCTTCACAGCAATCTTCAACATATAAAAATTGCCGGCGCTCGGCGCCCGAAGTTCTCATATTAATACGCCCCTTTTCTTGTGCTGCTCGAACAAAATCAGCAATAACATGGCGCCTTTCTTCTTCAATATTAATCTCCGGACCATAAACATTCCACAGTTTAACATATAAACCGTCCAGTGATTTTGTATATTTTTCTCCAATTAATTTAGCATTTCCGTAACTAGAATGTGTCATATCGGACATCTGTGTGGAAGCAAAAATAAATGGTTTTTTATATTCTTGTAATAATTCAAAAGTATTTTTTAACAATGAAACATTATTGTGTATAAAATCAAACTCGTTGTCATATGCTGATAAAAATTTGCTTCCACCCACATCAAAAGCAAGAAAAAAGATAAAATCACAATCTTCTAATTTTTCTATGAAAAGTTGTTTTTGTTCATTTAAGTTTAAATATCTCAAATCTTCCATAGGGTTTCTTCTGAAATCATATTCAATGACCTCGTGGCCGTTGGAACGTAAGAAATCTACTAAGGGTCGGCCGATTTGACCTTCGGATCCTAATACTAAATATCTCATTAGTAGCGCTCCACGGGAGGCCACAAGTGCGATGGGGAATTAATATATAAATCCTCTTCAATCCCGCCGGGCCTAATTCTGGTAAATCTAATTGGCACTTGTTTGACCTTTATGTTATGGTGATTTAAATGATAATATAAAGTTGATTCTGCGTGAATAACGTGTTTTAAAAGTGAATACTTTTTTATAAAATCATATTCCGATAGATATATATTCATGTTATTCCTACTGCCAACCGCAAAGCGATCATTATATCCATGACCCTGTACAGCACTCCAACAGTGAAAATCAGGAATATATATGTAATCTTCAATATTATATTCATCGAAATCTGTGGGTATTTTATTAAAATATTTTACATCTAGCCGTGAGCGAATAATTCTATCATATTGAAAATTATTTTTCTTTTCATAATTTTTCCTCATCTCATTACATTTTTTCATGCCGTAAAGCATTTGCATGTAACCATTAATTCCACCTCGTTCCTCTGCTTGCATATGATTGATATTGGTTAAATCTAGGGAAGGATCAGGTTCTATAATTATTTCTGTTGGGTCCATATACATACGTGCTTTATCTGACGAAGAATTCTCTGATATATACATAAATACATCGGCATCTCCTAGCGGTTCTAGAAGGTTTTTTTTAATATTTTCATGGGTGATTTCTAGGGTCCTACACTGACCTGTAAAACAAACAGCTGTTTTCATTATATAACCTCTTTAATAGTATCACAAATCTCTCCAATCTCTTCTTCAGTTATAGTGTGATTATTTGGAAGATACATGCCGTGTTTATCGACCACTGTTGCTGAATTTAATATCATGTGTTTATTTCGAAAGTTATTTTTCCAGACTGGCTGGTTTCCCAAGGAGCCGCATATGAGCGGCCGGTTTTCAATTCCTTTCTTATCCAACGCTTCCACAATAAGTTCGCGTTTCGGGTGTATCAGTGGATATGCAAAATTAGATACAAATCTGTTATCAAAATCCTTTGGTTTCCAAAAATCATTTTTAATAAGTTTGTTATACAAATTATAATTTTTGTTTCTTTTAGAAACAATCATTTCCAATTTATCAAGCTGATTTATACCAAGAAAAGCTTGCAAATCTGTTGACCTTGTGTTAAATCCAAAATAGTAAAATTTATATAATGCATCAAATCCGTCGATATTGTTATCTTTCCTTAATTTATCGCGGACGTCTGGGTCCAAATCTCTGTCCCACCCGTGAGATCGTATTGCCTTCAAAATATTATATAATTTTTTATCATCAGTACAAACCATACCACCTTCAATAGTAGAAATATGGTGACCAAAATAAGTAGAGAACGACGACATCAAACCAAACGTTCCAATTTTTTTTCCATCATATTCCGAGCCCAGACTCTCACAAGAATCCTCTAGCAAAACGACGTTATACCTTTCACATAACTCAACAACAGATTTCATGTTCGGAACCAGACCCAGGACCGTAACCATCATAAGAACTCTCGGCCCATGGGCCTTAAAAATTCTTTCAAGCTCGTTTAAGTCTACAGATAGATCTTCTAGATTGCAATCGCACAATACAGGCTCAAGCCCTAGTTGTACCACTGGTGCGAGGTCTGTTGACCAAGAGACCGCAGGAACTACAACCTTTTGGCCTCGTTTAATTGTTCCATTCTCTATCAAAGAATACAGCATAAGAAGATTTGCCGATGAGCCGGAATTTACAAAAACAGAATATTTGCAACCAAGCATTTCGGCCCACTTTTCTTCATATTCAGGGGTTAATTTCCCCTTTGTTAAACGAGGATATTGCTGCAGCCACTCAATTAAGGCGTCTATGTCCTTCTTGTCAATTGTTTCATTCGCCAATGAAATCATCTTTCACACTCTTCCTTGAAAAATTTACATATAGAGTTTATTATATACTGTTGTTCCTCTAATGTTAAGTTATAAGATGATGGAAGAGATATTCCTCTAGAATAAATTTTATCACTTACTGAAAAATCCCTTTGAGAAGCCTCATATCCACAATATTCATTTTTGTAACACGGTTGTTGGTCCAGGGGGTAAAAGAAATCTCTCGTTGCAATGCCCCTTTCTTTAAGAAAGCTCTGAAGTTCTTTCTTATGGTTCGTAACATATGATGTGAACCAAAAGACGGGATCCGTTGTTGAGTCGTCAACATAAGCCGCTTCAAACTTAGTTCCTAGGTGAGCTAGTTTTTCATAATATAAATCTCTGATTTTTCTTTTTTTGGAAATTATGTCTGGTAATTTATCCATTTGCGCCAAACCAATTGCTGCTTGCATTTCCGTAAAGCTAAAGTTGTATCCAATATGTTCATGCTTAAATATTCCCTTTGTATCTCTTCCGTGGTTTTTTAAGCGATAACATATTTGAGCTAGCTCATCGTTATCAGTTAGAATCACGCCGCCTTCGCCACAAGTTATTGTTTTATTTCCATAATAAGACAAGATCCCCATATCCCCAAAAGTTCCAACATGCTTGTTTTTATATCTAACTCCTACTCCCTGCGCGGCGTCTTCAATAATCGGAATATTTCTTTCTTTGGCAAGGGCCATGATACTATCCATGTCCGCGGATTGGCCATACAAATGAACAGGAACCAGAGCCCTTGTATATGGATCGATTAATCTTCTAAGTGCCCCGGGGTCCATACAAAATGTATCTTCCTGAACTTCACAGAAAACAGGGGTGGCTCCGGCCATAATAACAGCATTTGCCGTGGCCACGAAGGTCATGTTTGGTACGATGACCTTATCGCCAGGCTTTATACCGATTGCTTTAAAACATGCATACAAGGCCATAGTGCCGTTTGTATATGCAACTGCATGCTTCGAGCCGGTGGACTCTTTAATTCTGTTTTCAAATTCCTTCGTTAGTTTACTTTCAGTAACATAAGTGGAATCAACAACCTTTTTTAAATAATAAAGCTCACGATCATTTATCCAGGGTTCAATCTGCGGAATAAAGTCCCTCATATGATTTTTGCTCCTTAATCACGGATTCGCAGTGATTATTTATTTCATTCTTTACCAGAAACCTTTCATCATTGATTATAGCATCTAACCTAGCATGTTTAACGAACTCTTCATCAAAGTTCCCTTCTTTTTCACGACTTCTAATGATATGCTCTGTATCCCAGAGTCTCTGATTTACATCTTTTAATTTATTAAATAATTCGTCAGGAACCTCCACTCCTCCGTCAACCAAAGCTTTCTGAAGAACTTTCAGTTCTTCTTTAACATATTTGAGCTTTTTCTCATCTTTTATATTTTCTTCTTTTAATTGAAGGATTGTTATCTTATCTACTACCTCTCCAATTGAAACCTCTATTTTCATACTAAACTCCTTATCAAAGATATGTGATTTTCAAGTTCTAAAAACTTATCATTATTATCAGTATTATACTCCATTTCCAAAATTTGTTTAAACTTTTTTTCATCTAAATCACTCCAAGACTTCAGAAATACCGCCTCTGCTGAATGGAAATCAAAAACTCTTTTAACCACGTTTTCAATATTAATGGGTATAGAGCCGACCAGCATTGTTTCATAATTTCTATGGATATCTGGGCCGCTACCTTCTAACCCTATTACAAACTTGTATTGATCTAATGTTTTAAAATATTCTTCAACATCTTGCTTCTCTTCTACAGCATAAACAAAATCAAGAGACTTTAAGAGATTTATCAATACTTCTCTTTTTGGATTTGTTCCTGGGGCGTGATATGGTAGCAATATCATATCCTTTTTGTCTCTGAAACTAATTCTTTCTTTTTGTATCCTTTCCAAGAATTCTTGGTTCCCGCCCGGGCGGTCTGGCTCCTCGAAACCAATTGGTATTGGTATTATCTTATCGCTATCGATATCTGGTGGATTAGTGCATATCCATTTATTTAAATTGGGGTGATCTAATAAAATTTTGTAGTTATTAACACTATCAATTCCCGGGTATCCATAGTCTTTACCAATCTGGTAAGAGGAGACACCTGTGATTAAATTAAACCGCCTAAATATTTTACTTAGAACGTCTTGCTGAAATATATTCTGAATTATAAAATCTGTTTTGACAAAAACAATTTCTCCATCTCTCACTTCTAAAGGATTCATCATTTTAGAATCGTGCATTCGGCTGGTTCCAGCTGCAGTATAAAAGTTTTCCGGCAAGTCAATCACATGTTCAGCTATTGCCGGCATCCAATTGTAACAAATGTATTTTACCATTTTATCTCCTTCCATGGTTGTATTGTGCTATTTCCTAAAAACCCCGAGGCGCCTTCTCTAAAATTGTGAAAATATAAATCCCCTTGGACATCCAGTGTTTCGACTAGCGATCTAAAACTACTCTCCATACAGTGTATTTGATGTGCTTCTTCAAATAACTTGCAAAAGTGGAATATATTTTCGGACATGTCGTTTCTAATAATTTTACAATCTCCTGCTAATTCTTTAATTTTTTCTTCAGGTATTTTAAAGCCCCTGGATGCATCATCATGGACAAAAACATATTTTCCCCCTTCAGGATTCAATTTTTTACACAACCTCTCTTCTTCTTCCGGTTCCCGTTCAAAATAAAAATCATCAAATCTTCTATTGAATTTTAACCCCATAAGTTTATAGAATATTTCTGCACATCCCATATTCAGCGCCTTTTCCTGGCCCCATGGATAGTTATTATGACCAACAACAACAAGTCTTTTAATATTGGTCTTGTTAACGAAGTCCATCACCTCTTGCGGTTCATCTTCACCTGGAATTTCTATAACTTCAATTTTGGGCTCGTCACGAAACATAAAGCGTATCATGTCTGAATATTTAGATTTTGCAAAAACCCCTACCTTGTCATAACGATATTCGTTCAAATAAATTCTTGCCATGGCATTGCAATCTATGTGATCACCCAGGCCCAAATGATGGTAGATGTATACAGAGTTGTCATCATTTTTGATACGTTCTAGTAGGGCATGTTCGTGTTCTATGACTGTTTTATCGTCCTGGTCAAACACTTTTCCGACAAATTCGGCGCCGACTCTTTTTGTTGGAAAGTTTCTGCCGGCTCCGCCAAAAAAGGGATCATGTATCATCATGTCCTCTGGTTGAAGTTGCGGCATTATCTTTTTGGCAAAAAATTCATAATCTGTGCCATATTTGTCTTGGCCTCCCCACTCACTGATTAGCTGGGCCATATTCGGTACAGCGGCGCTTTTGGCGCCCCACATGCCCCCAAGTACTGGGTAGCCATGAAAAGGGTGATCTCGCATAATGTGAAATGTTCTGTCACTCTCAAGCCATTCTTGAACAGCGGCTGCTTCGCGGTGATTTAGCCTAGAATCGCAATCTCTTGAAATTATAACTTCAACGCCAGGTTCGCCCGCGGGCTCAAAACGCCAGAACATACCCCTCCAGTCTCCCCAGTCTGGCTTATTTACCACCTCGACATGATCGTGTGTTCGAAGCGCGTTTTCAATGTGCTTTGGAACACTAGCGCCAAGATAAAATCTGCATTTCCAGCCAGGATATATTTCCTTTGCTAATTCTGCATTTCTCAAGGCACCATGCGTATACTTGGGGTCTTGTCCCCATAATGAAAACGTTATTAATTTCATAGATCGATGTCTTTATACTTCTCATAAACTTCGGTTTCCTCTTCTCTTTTCCAATCAAAATTATCTGGATTTGTAGAAATACCGGTAGGATTAAAATAATAAAGACCTAGAACATCATTTATTTTCAAGAACTCGGCGCCTTGGGAACCTGCGCGCAGCCACATTTCCCAATCACCTGCAGAGCGATATTTATCATCGAAAGTGCCATATTTATCATGAATATCTTTTCTCCACATAGGCGATGCATGAGGCATATTTACCATTTTTAAATTTGTGAAACTATATTCTGGAAAATTATATTTTCGGCCTTGAGAAGAGTTGGTTTCCCAGACGTCGTTTGGTTTATCTGTCACCAGCATATCTGCATACACCAAATCAATGTGTTCGTTTTTATACAATTCTTCAGCATGCTTTTGTATAGAATTAGGCGCTTTGCGATCATCTAAATTAGCATTCGTCAGATACTCTCCCGTAGACATTTCTACGCCGATATTCCAAACGGCATATATGCCTGGGTCTTTATCCAATCTTTTATATACGATGTTGTCCGGATATTGCTCAACATACTTGTTGATAATTTCTTCTTCATTCCCGGGAGAATTTGCGTTCAACAAGATTAGTTCACATTTTTGCTCAAAGATTGTTTGTCTAGTGATATCTTCCAAAAAAGATTCAATAAATTCGTCGCCGTCATATACAGAAGTAATGATAGATACTTTTGGCAAATCCTCAACAGTAACATGCACTTTTTCCTCTACTTCTTCTCCTAAAAACGCCTCTACAAACTTTTTATATTGAGATTCTGCAGTGTATGTCTCGTCTATATAAGATTTTAGCTTTTTGGCCTGCGACTTATAGAAACTATAGTTTTTAAAAACTTCTCTGAGGCGCTTTTTATAACTAAAACGTTTAGGATAACACCATTTTGCTTCCTGAATTATAACCGGTGGCCATATGGCTTCTGGCTGCACTGGTTCCAGGTCGTAGTCAACTTTCGCGAAATGAGGTCTCATGCGCGTTTTCTTTGTTTTTTTATCTCGTTTTGGCGCCATCATAAAGTCTAAATGACCAGACCAATTAGGGGCTATAACAGGCATACCATTATATGCAGCCTCGAAGATTGGCAAACCAAACCCCTCTCCATGCGCTAAACTAACTAAACAGTTTATTTCTGGATGATTATATAGCCAAGTTAAATTTTCTTCAGAAACATCTCCATGCACCAAATACAACTTACACTTATGATTTTCTAGATCTGGTACTTGCTTTAACAGGAAATCTAGGCGTTTATTTGTCATCTCATAATCCATGTAGCTTCCGTTTGCAGTTGAGGTTTTGAGTATTAACCCAACTTCATCATTTTTAAATTCCTCTAGGAACCACAGTATAGTTTTTTCTAAATTCTTTCTGGCTCCCCATTGTGCAACGACTAGAAAATTAAAGTCTGTTTTCAAATCTAAACCGGCTAGTTCTTCCTGCTCAAAATGTCTAACGGGATAAGAAACCGACGTTATTGGCTTCTCGATTCGATAATCTGGATGCACGGCGCCGGTATTTTTATCCTTGGCTTCATATGATGTTTCTGCAAGTGTTTTTTTAGTAAATTTTGATATAACAATGAGTCTATCCATACCATTGCAGGCCTGGATCCATTGCGGAGATACCAAGTCTGTTTCCACGCCGGCTGTGTATCCAACATTTACTTTTGCCATATCCTCAAATTCATTCGGTATTGTGACCTGAAGTGACATGTCGTACTCTGTGGTTTTCGCTTGCTGTTCCCTGACTGTTTTTTGGATCAAGGAGTCTATCCACCCCCTCTCTTCATTATCTTCCCAAATCCATCCTGTTTGACCCCAGTTTAAATTAAGTAAGGATATATCAAACTGGTCTTGGTATTCTCTAAGGGACCGAAGAGCAAATCGAGTTTGTTCACCATACCCTGATCGCGAAAGAGCTGGGCCCTTTACTATAATTTTCTTTTTCATAATACCTCTTTTATTCTATAAGATTTGTAATTTTTTCTTGCTTTCCATGAGCCATGATTAGTATGAACAGATTGCATAATGGTACTCCATTTATTACAGAAAGTATCAAAACCATAATTTTTTTCAACATGGCCGCGGCCGGCCTTTCCTAAAGCCTCCCTCTCCTCTTTGGTCATATTATAGATTTTTTCTAATGCATTAATAAAGTCTTCCTTGCAGACCCTATCCTCGTAGATATAGGGCACCTCTTGAGAGCCAATTATAGATTTCGATACTGGTTCCAGACCAATTCCAAACCAGCTTTCTCCATCAGTTACCTGTTCTTGTAGTCCGCCGGTCATTGTTACAATAATTGGAGTTTCACAAGAGAGGGACTCTAAAGTAGCCAAGCCAAAGCCTTCGGCATCAGAAATATTAACTGTGACATCTGCTATGTTGTATAACATTGACAGAAGTTCTGGGGGATATTTATCTCTTGATATCATTACTTGCCCGTCTAGTAAGTCAAGTTCCGACATGATAGTCTCTATATCTTGACCATATGGATCTTTTGGATCTGTATGCATGAGAAGCATTGCTTTATCATGTCCCACCTTATCCAAAAATTCCTTAAACCAGAAAATAAGAGATCCAGTTTGTTTTCTTCTGGCGTTTCTATTGTTCCAAAAAACAATAAATTTATCTTTATCTCTTTCAGAAATACTGTTTTTCTTGAAATCTGCAATTATCTTTTCATCATGTTTCTTGAAAAAATGAGGATTTACTGCATGTGGTATATAAATCCTATCTACATCTGGAGATACATTTTTAACTAGGTCATCTGTCACCTTAGATATCGACACAATAAGATCATTCGAATCGTAATACCTTTTATTAAACATCGGATATGGGTAATTGTCCCACACATGATAATAAACCATGGGAATGTTTGCTCGGATCTCATTTTCCATCTCCCACAACCAACCCCAGAATCTAGGGTCTGTCATAAACCATAAAATATCTGGCTTTTTTTGGCGAATTAATGACCTCACCATTTCTTGATTCCCGTATCCATCAACCGGGTAGATTATCCAATCCTCGCCATATTCTTCCGTTTTTGTAGGAGTATAATCCTCGTGCTTAATCGCGCCGCCGAAGCTAGTAACCTCAAAATTCCCAGTCTTCAAGATAGACTCAATAACATATTTAGTTTGAGTTCCGACGCCAGAAGGAGATAATGGATGATCACTTAAAGTAAAAACCTTGATTTTCTTTTTCAATTTATCCTCGTCTATGTGCAGTGTTCAGTATTGAGAAACTCACAAGGGCCAAACGGGCCGTGACATGCAAGTTTATTCTTTGTGAACTTCTGATTAGATATATTATATACTGCTTTATTCAAAAAGTTAATAGCATTTTTTGTTCTTTTTTCTCCACTAGAAACTCTGAATAATTCTATCTTTTCTTTTTTGGCAGTTCGCTTCAATAATCCAAAATGAACTTCAATATCTTCTGGAGCTACGTCATGCTTTTGGGAGAAATATTTCTTATAATATATAAGTTGATATAAAATCATTTTATCAGATTTTTTTCTAACATTCCAGCCCCAAGAACACGACTTCCAATCAATAACATGGTATTTATTATCTGGAGTTTTTATAACTAAATCGACGAAGCCCTTAAAATTATAATCTTCGAAGCCATGAATTGGTTCATATAATTGTTCTTCAACAGAGACAACTTCATAATCTTCGCCAAAATATTCTTTGACGGCAGGCATTACGAGCGGGAAAAGCTCGTGGGCCTGAAAAACCATATCCTTGATAAGCTTGGGATCAAGATCCACAGAATTTGGTAGATTGCCAAGCTCATCCTTAAAAACCCGCTTAAATACTTCATTTGGATTTTCGCAACTTTCCATTAACAACTGCTCACAAACGGTATGAACAGCGGTACCAAATGCAGTGAATGCATTGCCTTCAAAAATCTTAATTTTATCAATATAAGTTAATTTATGATAAAAAGGGCACCTGTCCCAGTTTTTCAACTCTGAAAATGATATATGCGACATTTAAGATCCTTTATTTGTATCTTTTGTTGTTCGTGCGCCCTTTTTTGCGGGGGCAGCCTTTCTGTTTGTTGATTTTGGCGCGTCTTCAAAAAACCATGTAGCTGTAAGCCTAGTTGTGTCCAGGTTTCCAGCGAGGGCGCCCGGGTTAAGACATCTACCTGGCTTGTGGCCACTTTCTTCAAGATACTGCCTGGCCTCGTTTACAGAAACCCCAACTAGCGGCTCTCTTGCTAATTCCCTGGGGCCTAACACAACGGTTATTTCAATGCCAGTTTTTGTCTTTTTAATGTTCCAATTCATGTTTTTCTCCTATGATATGTCTCTTAATTTCATGAAAAGATATGGACACCCATTTCTAAGCCACTCTTGTTGGCTTCCATAAAAATATTGTACAAAACCTGTTGCAAAATATTCTCGTAAAGAAGTTATTGAATAAGGCGTCAAAAATATATCCATTGTTAAAGCTTGTAATTTTGGATATCCTATAGTTTCATATAATAACATATCAAATTCTTGCGAATAATGCAAGCTTAAAAAATCTTCTAGTCTAATATTATACCCTTCTTCCTTCAAAATGTAAAATAATTTCTTTCTTTTTCCAATAAATTCACGCTCTATTGCATTGTCTGCATATACGTCGTCAGAATAAGTTTCTTCAACGTTATGCGCAACTTCATGGATAATATCATCGATCATATCCTCTTCATCTCTTTGGTTATTTGTAACATAGATTGTGCCGTCTTCAAAAAATGCGTTAACCTTTTTCTTGGCGAACTCTTCAAATTGGCCAACATAAATTGCATCTATACCATAAAAGAATTTTTCTGGGAGATGTTTCTCGACGGTACCTATAACAAAAGAAAGGTTAAAATTAGCGGGAAGAGGGTCTTTTATAAAAAGCTGAACATCTGCCTTGACGTGATGCTGGGCTTTTTCCTCAAAAAACTTTGATTGCGATTCCTTTATATAGTCTCTTATGTTATTCTTCTGTTTCATCTGTTTGTTGAACACTGTTCACATCATGCAAAGCCTGCTCATAACCTCTCATAAAGTTTTCTTCTGCAACAACAAGCAAGAATTCCGGAAATTCATTAGCAATTGTTCCAACGATCATCTCTACAGTTACGTTTCCGTCTTCTGGTTTAAACTGTTCTCCTGTATAGTTAACCAACCACTCCTTGAGAGGAGAGTCTGTTTCTACAGTTTCCTTTTCCGCCGGATTGTTTTCTGTGTCTGTGTCTTTAAATTCAATGTCAGCCATTTTCATTCTCCTTTTGTGCCGATTTGTGTATAACTATCTTACCATATTTATTATATAATATTAAGTCTCCATTAGAAATCTCTGGTTCTTTCTTTTTTGGCGCGTGGCCACACCACTTCCAGTGATCTCTTGGAATTGTACTTAATTGAGTTGGGTATATAGGTTCAACTTTAGTTATCTTCATTTTGATCTCCTATGAAAAATATAATCGCAAGTAAACATAACTGAATATATCAATGCATACCCACCCACAACCATTAAAAACGTGTAAGTTCCATTGTCCATTTTCTTTATAAAATCTTTGCTGCCAAAGAAGCAACTTTAGATCTTTCTCCTTTTAATAACGTTATATGACCAGAGACATCATAAGGCTTGAATTTCTCAACTGCATATGTTAAACCATTCGATATTTCATCAACATAAACATTATCGATTTGTTCAACATCTCCAGTTAGAATAATTTTTGTCCCTTCTCCAACTCTCGTCAAAATAGTCTTAACCTCGTGCTGCGTTAACTGTTGGCATTCGTCAATAATAATATAAGCATTGGCTATTGAACGACCACGAATATAAGTTAGCGCCTCGATCTCTATTATACCATTTTCTAGGTACATGTCAAGTGTTTTTTTGTCGGCGCCCATTAAATATTCAAGATTATCCCGAATTGGAGAAATCCACGGATCCATCTTTTCTTCCAGAGTACCCGGCAAAAAGCCTATATCTCGCCCCATAGGCTCGATAGGGCGAGAAACTATGAGTTTCCTATATCTTACGTCTTCAGACGAATTTGGAGGCTCTAGGACCTGTTCTAGGCCCGCAGCTAGTGCACATAGTGTTTTTCCTGAACCTGCGCGGCCAACAAGGCTTAAAACCTTAACGTTCGGATCCATTAAGAGATTCATTGCGAAGTTTTGTTCTTTATTTCTTGGTCGAACTCCCCATATGCCTGAATATTCTATCATTTTTTTTAGGGGCATGTTATAACTATGGAATTTAGCTAAAGCTGTTTTCTTTTCATTCGAATTCGACACCAACATTACAAACTGATTTGGATAAAAGGGTATTTCTTGTTCATCCTCTTCAACGTATATTTTTTCGCCATCATAAAACTGATCGATAGTTTGGTCGTCAACAAGAAACGTTCTAAAACCGTCATATAGATGATCAGCGCGTTCAATAATCTGCTCTGTATTGTAATCTTCTGCATCTAGGCCTATGGCATCACACTTTACTCGCATATTAATATCGCGAGAAACCAATATTACTTCTCTGTCTGGCTTATTTTTCTTTTCTGCTAAAGCTGTGCTTATAATAATGTTATCAGGATCTGTTTTTTCAAAGTCCGATGGCAGATTTGAAAATTCATGTGGTCTGGCAAAAACTTGGCCTAGGCCCTCTCCAATGCTGACTCCTTCGTAAAGGCTGCCCTTTGTTCGAAGTTCATCTAAAATTCGAATTATTTGTCGTGCGTTCGATCCTACGCTATCTTGACGCTTTTTGTGATTATCGATTTCTTCCAGAACCTTCAATGGTACGATAATATCATTATCTCCAAAGCATTTAATTGCCTGAGCGTCTGTTAGATAAACGCTAGTATCTAGAACGTATGTTTTCTTAGCCATTTTACACCGCTATTTATTGTAAATAGTTTATAGCAGGATTTAATGTTGAACTAGATCGTCGTTATAGCGCGGCACTACAAGAATTTGTTTTTGAGTACCGTCAGCATTATGTATAGTAACATCAACTGGGTTTATAATTTTATATTCATTTTGCTCATTACAAGAATTGTTGCTATCCGGGCTAATTCCAATCCTATAAAAATTCAAATTATTGTGGTTTTTATAATACACAAGATCGCTAGTGCCAGCTACTCTTTTTGTTGGGACAGTGTGCGCAGTTTCGGCATAAGAACCAAACACGCAACCTGCCAATAATAAAGAAAAAATTGTAATATTTATAGTTGTTTTCATCATATACTCCATGTACATATATAGTCTTTTATTTCCGATTCGTCCTTTTATATTCTACTTAAATTATAGGAGAAAAATATGAAACGCACTTACCAGCCTATTGTGGCACTTTTTTTATCGATATTTTTAGTTATAACAACAGGATGTGGAGTGACAAGTTGCACATTAGACAGAGGTCATGTAGAAAGGTCTGATGGTAGTTTGAATTTGCCAAGAAGAGCGTTTGTAAAAATAGAAACAAAAATTAAATTTGAAATTTGCAATCCCCAAAACCCAAAAGAGTGTGTTAATCAAACTGCTGGATCCAGCGCTTCCGGTTTTGTAGTAAAAAATGCTAATGGCGGATCTTTTGTTGTTACCGCTGCACATGTTTGCGATGTATCAGATATTGTTTCTTCTCTGGAAACGGAATTTAGCAAAGTATTAAATGTTTCATCTGTGGCAATAAATATCGATGGAATCAAACACTCCCTTGATATACTGGCAATGGAAAGGAAAACTGATCTCTGTATGACATGGGCTCATAATTTAAGAGAGCGTGCGATACCGGTTGCTTGGCAAGCGCCCGAGCCGGGCGATGCAGCATACAATCTGGCTGCTCCAATTGGAATTTTTGATAAAAACATGATCCCAACTATGCACGGACACTATAATGGAATTTCGAGAGGATTCGCTATGTATTCTGTGGCCGCGGCTCCTGGATCATCGGGTTCGCCGGTCTTTAATGCAAGAGGTGAAATCATTGGAATGATTCATTCTGTTTTTGTTAGGTTCCCGTTCATAACCCTATCTCCAACTTACGATGAAATGAAGCAATTTATATTAACAAAAACAGAAAGACTTTGCGATAATTGTGATAGTAGAGTAAATGTTGAGACTCCAGACGCTGATGTTGGTACGCCCTCTGGGAATTGAACCCAGGACTACGACCTTATAAGAGCCGCGCTCTAACCACTGAGCTAAGGGCGCATTGCGGATTGGCTAATCCTTCTTTCTGCGTATGAATTTAACTTTTTTGCCCTTGTGCTCGTTTGTCTTTATCATAGCTTCTATAAATGAGTTCGGCGCGTCGAGTTCAACTACTTCTTCAGTTGTTTCTTCCTTAAATACAAAAGTTGTTCCTCGAACCTTAGACCAAAAACTCGAATCATTCGGGATTTGTTCTACCGTTGTCCATGGGCCACCATAATCAACCATATTTCCATTTCTGTCGTAAGCATTAATGTGCATTTTGCCTGATTTGGAGCCAGGTTCACCAAAAATATAAGCATCTTGGTCATATTCTGAAGATAATCTCTTTCCTAGATCAAATAATTCAGTTGATTTCTCTGGAACGTCTCCGCGTTCCTCATCATAGATAATAATCGACTTTTCAACAACTCTTACATCATTTCCTTCTTCATCTTGTTCAACCCAAGACCCCTGAAGGTCTGCGAATGGATATCCGGCGTTTTTTACAGCTTGTTTTAGCTCTTTACTTCGATTATCGTTCTGAATTCGGCTAAATTCGTGGCGATCAGCGGACATTACAACAAAAGGGATCTTTTGATCGTCAATTTTGCGCGCAATTCGAGAAAAAGTTGTTTCGTTAAGCAAATTTACGGATTTTCTCCATTCATTCATGATTTCTTTCATTTTCATACCAATAATTAGTGCGAGAGGCGGGAATCGAACCCGCAAGCCCGAGAAAAGCGGCAGATTTTAAGTTTACTGTGTATACCAATTCCACCACTCTCGCATAGACACAATATAACAGAATATTAGCTATTTGTCAACCATTTTTTCCCTTGTTCTGAAAATATAGTCAGCAAAAGGCAAAACAACGCACCAATTCTTATCCTGATCCTTCCCCATGTGATGATCCCAGTGCCATCTAAGATATTTTTTGCACCATTCTGGGTTGTGATGGGCATATCTGTGTATAATATAATAAGAAACGGCATATGTGCCCATTGTTGCCAATAAAACTGGATATTCCCACAAAAAATATGCATGCAAAACAAAAAATGCCTGCAAAGACATGATTTCTTTCGCATAAAGTTTAGAATCGTAGTTATTATCTTTCCTTGCTCGTTTATGATGCTCTTTCCAGTGAAAATTCCAAAAGCTTTTTTTTCTTTTTCCCAGGCCATGAAGAAGGTGTTTATGTAAAAACCAATCATACGCGTTGGCGGCGAAAAATCCCACTATTATTTGTGTTAAAGTACTCACTTTAGAAACATCGACCAATTATTATGATGACTACTGTTGGGAGTTAGACCGTAATACACACTATACAGAGGTCTAGCTGGTTTTTTCCTCAACTTCATATTGGTTTGAGATAAAAGGCTGTTATTTTTTTTATTATTGCATTTGTAACAGGCGGTAACGCAATTATCGAACGAAGATTCTCCACCTTTAGAAACTGGAATCACATGATCAATTGTTAACTTCTTTCTATCCTCTTTTTTTCCACAATACTGACAAGTGTAATCATCTCTTCTTTTTACGAGATTTTTTGAAAACCTAATTTTTGCTCTGTGGTATTTCACTTGTTTTTTTAACCTAATTGTTGCTGGTAATATTATAGATCCATCAATGGTTCTAATACTAATGTTTTCCCATCTGTCGATTATGTCGATCTTGTTCCTTAAAAGCAATTTCAGCGCTCTGTTCCAATCCACAAATCTCAATACTCTATAATCTGAATTCAAAAGAAGTATTTTGTTTTGGATTTCGCGCATCTTATTCTATAATTTCATCAACTAATCCGTAATCTAAACAGGTTTCAGCATCAAACCAAAGGTCCCGCTTAAGCATTTCATTCAATTTTCTCTTTGGGATTCTTGTATGTTCATGATAGTGCTCTTTAATCATCTTCATGAACAGGTCATTATTTTCCATTGCATCCCTCATTTCTTCATATTTACCCCACATGCCAGATGACAACTGGTGAATTAACATATATGAATTTTTTCTAATCTTTCGATGGTTCGCTGCAGTACTAATTAAAGTTGCTGCAGATGCTGCGCAGCCCTCGACAATTGTCTCGACATCTGCAGGGCTGGCTTTGACGTAATCAACCGCTGAAAAGCCGGCAAAGACAGATCCTCCGAAACTATTGATGTGAATATAAAGTTTTGCCGCTTCAGGGTTTCTTAAAATGTTTGCTTGATTGACCAAATTAATTCCAATTGTATTAATCGCCTTATTTAGTTGAAGGATTTTTGGTCTTGTGACCTCCGAGTAAAAATATATCGTATTATTACTACTTTCAACAACATTGTTATCATCTTTCCCGGCGCCGATTGGAGAAGAAATAGTTGCATTTTGCGTATTTTCTTCTTTTCTTGCAGCTTCAGTAGTTGACCAAAAAACGTCTTTCATTATTTTCTCCATTTAATCAAGAAACATGAGAACACAAAGAGCAGAATACATAAATCCAACGATTGTATATGCATATAGATTTATTTTATCAAGTTTTGTTGCAAAGTCTGTATATTTCACAACGCACCACTTTATATATGCTACCATCCATATTGCAGCGGCGGTTACAACATGATATTGAAGTGTTATGCTGAATAATATGACCGCAACAAGTATAATACTAAATATAGCGTTTTCTAATTTTGTGATCTCGCGCATCTTTTATAATTAGGTTAATAATACCATATTTCGGAGATTTTGTTTATTTAATAAAAAAGGGGGCCGAAGCCCCCTTCCTTGATAAATTAACTGATTTCTATTTTTTTAACAGTTTTCTCCTTTTCTACAGGAACAAACTTTGGAATTGTTAATACCAAAACTCCATTTTCACATTCTCCTGTAATTTTCTCTTGATCAAGGTTTTCGCCAAGATTAAAGGAGCGCTGAAAAGCAGAGCGCTTGATTTCTCGTTTAACATATTGAGAACTCTCAACTGATGCTTTTTGATTACTTTCTGCTTTGATTGTCAAAACATTGTCTTGAACCTCCACCTGGACATCTTTTTTGGTTAAGCCAGGTACTGCTGCTTCAATAACAATACTGTCGACATTATCGACAACATTTACTTTTGGGTAGGATCCTTTAGAAAAGAAATCATCTCCAAAATCTTTTGATAGGCCCGGAAACGAGCTTTTGAAAAAATCGTCGAAAAGACGATCAAATGGTGTTAAGAACTCATCTCTTGTGAAATGCTTAACTGGGAAGTGGTTATATACTTTTAACTTTGTCATAATATTTTCTCCTTATCTGTTAAAGTCTAAGTTTATGGCCAGTCGCATTGATCTAGCCATGGAGATAATATAGACATGCATTTTTAAAAGTCAAGTAAATATATTGCGAATTTTACCAGGCTTTGCAAGACCAATAGCCAGGCGATGTCTTGGGTTTCTTTTGATCGCACTTGTGTCTAGCCCTAAAAGACTTTCGAGCTTCTGGGTTGCTTTTTCTGATTTTCATGTCGGGGTCACCAAAATTAACTTTTTTAACATTTCCTGTTTTAGGGTCCTTTACATAAACTTTAGATTTCTTTACATCGCCTTTCATTGGCTTGTTTAAAGTAACCTTGCGACCTTGATATTCTGCCTCTTCCAACACATCATCCCAGAACTCTATATCTTCAACAACGGTACCATCATCATAGGTTGCATCTGTGATATGATAATATTGCTCGTCGATGTCTAAGGTTTCTGGATAATCTTTATCTCCCGGTTTAGCTTTCTTTTCCCCGGATCCAGCCTTCATTCTTTTTTTCTTGGCACGGATGTTGGCCCACAAGCCAGGCTTCTCTCCCTCACTCATTATGTCCAGTATTTCTTCTTTGATAATTTGTTTAAGTTGTGATTTTGTAATTTTCATTGCCATGCAATAAATAGAACTAATTATTCGTTTTTACCCTTATTTTCGTTTAATAACTGTTGCATTTTGAACAAACCGATCTCTTTATGTTTGCATTCTAACATTACGTCGACGTCGTGGCCGTATGTATCTACGGCTGTCCAATATGAATCAGAATGTGCATTTGGTCGAATTTTAGGGTCATTTTGCTCGTCTGGTCGCGACTGAGAATAATGAACAACCGGTGTAATATCACCCCATGTTTTGACCGCTAAAGATAAAGCTTCTGAGTTGGTCAACCCACCAGTGCAAAAAAGATGATGATGTAAATCATGAACGATAGGTATACCGATGCGTGAATATACATTATCATAAAGTTCTTTGGTGGAATACAAACTAGCTTTGTCGTCGTTTTCTACTGTAAGTCTGGATTGTACTGCTGGTGATAGCCGCTCAAAATTACGGCAAAAATTGTCAATAGCCATTTGTTTGTCGTTGTAATGTGCACCAACATGAATATTAAGTTTGTTGTACGGAGTACGAGATAAACCGAGCATGTCAAATACCTCACCATGAGTCTCAAGATCTTTGATAGTATTGAGCACTACCTGCTCTCTAGGTGAAGTCAGCTTATTAAACGGCCCAGGATGGCTTGTAATGCGATGTCCGTGATCTTCTATATAATCGCCGGCTTCTTGCAGTACATCGCAAATTTGGTCGTAATCTGGAAGATCTGAGAGACTGTATTCAGAGGCCCAAGGAAACAGATCCGAGGATATTCTGAAGAATTTAATGTTACGAGCCTCATTCCATTGTAAGATTTTGATAAGATCTTGGCAATTAGCCAAAGCTAGCTCAGAAGCGTAGCTAATCCCCCTAGCTCTAAAGGTGCGTCTAATCATTGAACGATTGGTTGTAATGCGCTTGGCTTTGGGCGCGTTGGATAATTCCATGTTTATGCAAGCATAGCCTAGATTGATTTTATTCATATGCTAATATTACCACATACTCTATTGACTGTCAAGACTTTTTAATAATCTCGTATACGTCCCATCGATTGTGAATGTTCACACATGGAATTCCATACTCTTTATTATAAAAAGGAGGAGGGTCCGGTAACCAGTGCAAAAATGCAGTTCCGTGGCCATATTCATTTCGTTTAATCTTATAAACCACTCCTGTCCATTTCTTGTGAGTATTATCATCTGACTGAATGACCATATCTCCAACTTCCGGATGTCTATAGAGATCTCGCTCGGCCATCTTATTCTCCTGGTTCATATGCTATAAAAAGACCTATTAGCATCCAAATAAAAAATATTATTACATACCATTCACTAACTGACATTTGATTCCTCTTTATTATTCATATTCATCAAAGCTTTGATGCATGGCACCGTGCCAATCAACATCTTCTTCGGGCAGATCTGAACTTCGGGTCATAGCATACACCAAAGCAATAGGGTACAAAAAAACTAATATAAATAATGCTATGTCGCTCATTACTTTCCCTCATAAAAAACAGAGAGATATACACACAAGACAAGCCACATAATCAAATAAATTGTCTCTGTTCCTAGCATTCATATGTCCTTTTCTATTAACTAGAGCCTCCTATAGGATTCGAACCTACGACCTGATGATTACAAATCAACTGCTCTACCAACTGAGCTAAGGAGGCTTGTTTCATATTGTTCTTCGATGCAGGTCTAAAAATGGAGAAGGAGATGGTGCAGAAAGAATCTGTTGCGCAACTTTTTGTACAATTTCGGATCTGGAGTCTTTATTATTTCTTTCCTGATCCCATGGAACTTCGATAATTTCAACACCTTGAGATCGTAAAACATTAATCATATGTACGTTCTCCTCATATAGACTATAGAGATATCCTACATCAATTGTTGTCTCGCATTTTCTGCCCGTCTGTTCCTCCATTCTAGATTTAATTCTATCGATAGCAACTAAAGGATTGACCATTAAGTGAACGCAAAAATTTGGAAGAAGAACTGTAGATGTCATTGAGTGATAAATGTTTCTGTAAGTTTCAAATTCATTCTCGCTCATCGAACCATTCTTGATCTGAAGTCTAGCGAAGGCTGTGTCTCCAAAGTAAGATCGATCTAGCACGGCATGCCCGTTTCCATTAATAGCATGCCACTGTGCGTTTAAGTGCATCTTATAACGAGCTTGCAGTAGATGAACCTGCATCGTAAATGCCCACCTATTTTGATCTTCATAAAAAGAAGATAAATACGGGTTAGCATTATTTTTTTCATCAGGCTCCAAAAGCAATAAAGTATCTTCGCCAAGTGCTTGACTTAATTCCTTAGAAAAAGTGCTTTTACCTGCTCCAATAATCCCCTCAACAATAGCAACCTTTCCACAACTCATTTTTTCTCCTTTAATTAAGTTTTGTAGCACCCTCTGTAGGATTCGAACCTACGACCTACAGATTAGAAGTCTGTTGCTCTATCCAACTGAGCTAAGAGGGCATGTGTGTATATTAACACAACACAGTCTTAAAGTCAAGCATTACTCACATTCGCAAGTTCCACATTCTTCATTGGTACAGAAGTTGCTTGAATATAAGGACTCTAAAATCTTCCATGTTTGCTCAAACCCCGTGACTCCATGAACTAAAAAACTAGTTTTCTTTTCCAGCGCTTGGGCCAAAGGATAGTCATTTCCTCCTGGAAGAGTCTTGTCTCCAAAGAATATATACTTGTCTGCATTTATATATTGCAATACCTGGGACTTGTCGTCCCCCTTTGGATATATATCTACACTTATTTCTCCTCCTATTACCGCCTCGATATCTGCATATGTTTCTTTTATGTGCCTTGCAATATATTTTCTTTCGCCATGTTCAGTATCCCAGGCATGGTATCGATCTCTTTCCTCTTTATTGGCATTTCTCCCAACAACAGAGAAGTTAATCATCCCGCTCCGAGGCTCAATGTGATTACCAAACCTTAATTTATATTCTGATTTATGGTTCAGATGTTCATTTAAAAAATCTAACAAACTTCTTGGGGGATCGAATGTTTTCGAATATATTAGTTCCCCTTCACTGGTGTGAAAGCAATTTCCTGACGCCGTGAATATTCCTTCGGTTTTTGACAGAATGTCTGCAGAGAGTTGTCCTTTGATTTTGCCTAGATCTGATCCGGATACTAAATAAACCCTTTTATCAGTCATCCAATCTGTAAAGTATTTTAAAAATTTCTTTACATCCTCATCTGCGGTATTTCTCCAGAACTGCCAGTAGTCATATGGAGAAAACATTTTTTTATCTAACCAAACCGCTCCTTTTTCAGTTTTAC
>LUML01000002.1_pt1 | contig 121954 bp, 123 predicted proteins | sample 729661 | NCBI WGS metagenome assembly LUML01 (sample SAMN03860264, study PRJNA289734) | marine metagenome | biome: seawater column; feature: ocean; material: water; isolation source: Red Sea water column Station 22 - depth 10m | place: Saudi Arabia: Red Sea | collected 2011-10-15 | depth 100 m | reverse complement strand
TCGTTCTCACTCTACAGTTTTGTCTTGTTTGAAGAAAACTGGTTCCTCTTCTTTGTTTTTAAATGAGGTCAACACTTTCGACAATAAACTAAAAACTATTAGTTTTACTTGAATTAAGGTTATATATGTTATCAACTATCAACACCCCAGAGTCTTTAAATAAAAGGCTTTTTCCAGTTATCAACACTTTCGACAGCTTTATTATTATTAAATATATAAGGAATTACTTTGAAGTTTAAAATACAAACAAAAGATCTTAAAGATATTGTTGGCTCTGTTTCTAGGGTTGTTGACCCAAGACCAACCACCCCAGCCTTACAAGGGCTTTATATAAAAGCACACAGAGACACAGTAGAGGTTATAGGTTCGGATCTAGACGTTGTTTTAAAAGCAAGAACAGAGACACCAGTGGAGGTGGATGGAGAAAGCCTTGTGAACGCAAGGGTTTTATCAGAGATTGTAAGAAAGCTGCCAAGCGGAGAAGTTGTTTTCTCAGACGTTGGTAGTGAAATAAAAGTAGAAATAAAAAAACTCGACTTTGTTCTCAGAAAACTAGATGAAAAAACATATCCAGAAACCCTTTTGAACGAAACAGAAAAAAAAGACTCAAAAGCAATAGAGACAGATGACCTTTTCGAATCACTAAAGAAAGTAGGTATAGCAACCTCACCAGAAGGAGGTAGACCAATACTAACAGGAGTGTTTTTTAACAACCAAAACAAAAAAACCGAACTAGCTGCAACAGACAGCTATAGACTTGCAACGAACACAATATCGGAAATACCCATAAACAACATAGGGATACTTTCATTTAGAGCATTAAACGAAACAATAAAACTTTTTGAAAACACTAACGAACCTATAAAAATTAACTCAAACGAAAAAGAACTACACTTGTATAACGAAAAGTTTTCAGCATCTTTAAGAAAACTCGAAGGAACCTTTCCTGAATACAAAAACCTCTTTCCAAAAGAAACTCTTTTTAGTATAGAAGTAAAAAAAACAGAAATACTTGAATCTCTAGACAGAGCAACAGTGGTTGCAGAAGGTTTTATTCCCGTGAACATGCTACTTACAAACAACGAAACACTTAAAATTACAACCATAAATAAAGACATTGGGGGTGGAAACGAAGAAGTTTCAATAAAGGTTCTTGGTTTAGAAACAGGAGACCTCACAGGGTTTGAGATGTCTTTTAATCCAAACTATTTAATTCAAGGAATTGAAGTTTTAGAAGGAGAAACAGTTTATATAAGATTTTCAGGTAACGAAAAACCAGTAGTTATACAGGGCGAAGAAGAAACATATAAATATCTTCTAATGCCAGTGAGAACAAGTTCTTGAAAAACAAAGAACCAGAAAAAATAAATATAGAAAAGAACACGATAGGAATAAACTTTTCAGAATCTAAAAAAATAAAAAGTTATTTTGATAAAAACAAAAACATTTGGTCGAAAGAAATAGTTTCTGGACCAGTTGTTAACAAAGTTGCAACAATTTATACCAAGTCAAAAAGGTTGAAAGACATAATTGAGCTTGAAGAACAAAAAATATTAATAGACATTGAAAAAAAAACAAAAATAAAGCTTAAATCACTACGTGTTGAAATAGAAAATAACCAACAATAACAACGGATTTCAGCTAAAATAAGAGTTCAGCAAGGGCTGTAAACAATAAAAAAAGAAACGTATCTTAGGAGATCCGTGCCAAAAAAAGATTCAAATAATTATGACTCCAAAGACATAAAAGTCTTAGAGGGGTTAGAGGCTGTACGAAAAAGACCAGCAATGTACATAGGGTCTACAGGACCAAACGGTCTTCACCATTTAATCTGGGAGGTGGTTGACAACTCTGTTGATGAAGCCATGGCCGGAAGGTGTACTTCAATAGAGGTTCGTCTTGAAAAAAACGGATCTGTAACCGTTACAGACAATGGAAGTGGTATTCCAGTAAAACCAAGGCCCAAAACAAAAGAGTCAGCACTCACAACAGTATTAACAACGCTACACGCTGGAGGAAAATTTGAGTCAGGAGCCTACACAGTAAGCGGCGGGTTACACGGGGTAGGAATATCTGTTGTGAACGCTTTGTCAGTTTTTGTAAAAGCAGAGGTTCAGAGAGACGGTTTTTTCTGGAAACAAGATTTTGACTACGGAAAACCAGCAGCAAAGATAAAAAAAGGAAAAGGAACAAAAAAAACAGGGACAAAGATCAACTTTTTACCTGACCCAGAAATATTTGACGAAACACAAACGTTTGAACACAATATTGTGTCTGAGAGACTTAGACAAACAGCATTTTTAAACAAAGGTCTGAAAATCGTTTTAAGAGACAACAGGGTGAAACCACCAACAAAAGACCAATTTCTTTATAAAGGAGGCCTTGTTGATTTTGTTGAATACCTGAATGATGGTTTTGAGACATTGCATGAAAAAACAATTTCCTTTTCTGATAAAAGTAAAGACTCCGAAATAGACGTAGCACTTCAGTGGAAAAACGAAGATGACGTAAACATAAAAAGCTTTGCAAACAACATACACACACTTGAGGGCGGAACACACGAAGAAGGACTAAGAACAGCGGTTACAAAAGCAATTAACGACTTTGCAAAAGCAAGAAACCTACATTCTGACATTTCACTAACAGGAGATGACATAAGAGAAGGCATTACGGGCGTAATATCAGTCAGGGTTAAAGAACCACAGTTTGAAGGTCAAACCAAAACAAAACTTGGAAACACAGAAATGAAATCAAAAGTACAGATTTTAGTTAACAAAGAACTGCCAAAATGGTTATCAAAAAACACAAAAGAAGGAAGGGCAATTGTTGAAAGATGTGCTCTTGCTGCAAAAGCAAGAATGAGCGCAAAGAAAGCAAGAGAGCTAACAAAGAGGAAAAGCATTCTTGAAACATCAGGCCTACCTGGAAAACTAGCAGACTGTTCTTCAACAGACCCAAGCGAAAGCGAGCTTTTAATTGTTGAGGGAGACTCAGCGGCAGGTCCAGCAAAACAAGCCAGAGAATCAAGAACTCAAGCAGTTTTACCAATACGCGGAAAGATTATTAATGTTCAAAAGGTTACAGAAAACAGGGCGCTTCAAAACGAAGAAATTAGCTCACTAATAAAAGCCATCGGTACGGGTATTAACAACGAATACAACGGAGAAGAATCAAGATATGACAAAATAATACTTTTAACTGATGCCGATGTTGATGGAGCTCACATACGAACCCTATTGTTAACATTCTTTTTCAAATTCATGCCAGGACTAATAAAAGAAGGTAAAGTTTGGATATCAGAACCACCCCTATATAGAGCAAAATCTTCAGGATCAATAAACTATTTAAAAGATGACGAAGCTCTGGAAAAATTTAAAAAAGAAAACAAAAATAAAAAATTTGACATAAGCAGATTTAAAGGTCTTGGAGAGATGAATGCTGGAGAGCTATGGGACACAGCAATGAATCCAGAAACAAGAACCCTTATACAGGTGAGCATTGCAGATGGAAAGGCAGCGGAAGCAAAGGCCGCCACCATGTTTGAAGTTCTAATGGGTAATGATGTTGCTAAAAGAAAAACCTTTATTGAACAAAATGCAAAAGATGTAAGATTTTTGGACGTATAATGCCAGCAAAAAAACCAGCAGCAAAAAAACCAGCAGCAAAAAAACCAGCAGCAAAAAAACCAGCAGCAAACGGAGTAATTCCTGTAGAAGAAGAAATATCTAAATCTTTTCTTGACTATGCAATGTCAGTTATTGTTTCAAGAGCTCTTCCAGACGTAAAAGACGGCTTGAAACCAGTACAGAGGAGAATTCTCTACTCAATGTACGAAACAGGAATTAGACCAACCGGTCCATTTAGAAAGTGTTCCAAGGTTGTAGGAGATGTTATGGGTAATTATCACCCACACGGGAACGACGCAATCTATGGAACCCTTGTTAGGCTAGGCCAAAACTTTAGCACAAGGTATCCACTTATAGAACCGCAAGGAAATTTTGGAACTCCAGACGATCCACCGGCTGCAATGAGATACACAGAGTCACGAATGTCACTATTAGCATCACAACTTCTTGATGGAATAGACGAAGAAACAGTTGACTTTGAGCCAAACTATTCGGGAGAAACAACCGAACCAAAAGTTCTTCCGGGTAGGTTTCCAAATTTGCTTATTAATGGTGCAGAAGGGATTGCTGTCGCAATGGCTACAAACATGCCACCCTACAATCTTAAAGAAATTACAGAAGCTGTTAAGTTTTCATTAAAAACAAAAGACCCAAAACCAAGAGATTATTTAAAGATAATTAAAGGGCCTGATTTTCCAACAGGAGGTCTAATTGTTGAAACACCATCAATAAAAGATGCAATATTAAAAGGACGAGGGTCCATAAAACTAAGGGCAGTGGCTGATATTGAGGAACTTGGAAAAGGTCGGTCAGCGATAGTAGTAAAAGAACTACCATACCAAGCATCAATAGACAGAATAATGGAAAAAATAGCATCACTTGTACAAGACAAAAAACTAGCCGGGGTTTCTGATCTTAGAAACGAAAGTAGTGACAGAAACGGTACAAGACTTGTTGTTGAGTTAAAAAGAGATGCAGTTCCACAAGTTGTTTTAAACCAGCTATTTAGACAAACACAACTACAAGACTCATTTTCGGTGAATTCGGTTGCCCTTGTTAATGGGGTGCCAAAGGTTTTATCTGTTCCAGATCTTATTGGTTACTACATCAAACACCAAATAGACGTTATTCAAAGACGAACCAAACACAGACTTCAAAAAGCAAAAGATAGGTTACATATTGTTGAAGGACTTCTGCTTGCTCTGAATAAAATTGATCAAATTATAAAGACAATAAAAGCTTCAAAAGATGTTGATATAGCAAGAAAATCTTTAATGAAAAAATTTAAATTATCAAATGTACAAGCCACACACATTTTAGATATGCCGCTTAGAAGACTAACAGCTCTTGAAAAAGAAAAGCTCGAAGAAGAAAAGAAAGACCTTAAAGAAACAATTAAAGAGCTTGAAGCAATACTGAAAAGCAGAGCAAAACAAAATAAAATATTAGTTGAAGAGCTTGAGGCAATAACAGAGAAGTTTGGAGACGACAGGAGGTCAAGGCTTGTTCCTGACGTCGGTGAGGTTAAGATAGAAGACCTCATTGAAGATGAAGAGATAATTGTTTCAGTTTCTTCTAATGGGTATGTTAAGTCTGTTCCCTCAACATCTTACAAAAAACAAGGAAGGGGAGGCAAGGGAGTAAAGGCCGCCTCTTCTAACGAAGATGTAATAGAACACCTTTTATCAACATCAGTTCATTCATACCTACTCTTTTTCACAGACCGGGGAAAAGTCTACAGAGCGAAAGCACACGAGCTACCAAAGACGACAAGAACAGCAAAGGGTTCCTTGATACACAATGTATTGTCTATGGGTCAAGACGAAAAAGTACAAGCAATAATTGATACAAGAGACTATGAAACTGAAAAGTTTTTATTAATAATGACAGAAAAAGGAACAGTTAAAAAATCAGCGTTTAAGGATTTTGACTCAAACTATAAATCATTGCAAGCGATAAAACTTAAAGAAGACGACAGAGTAGTATCTGTAAAAACAACCTCAGGAAAAGAAGACGTTATTCTTGTTTCTAAAAAAGGCCAAGCTATAAGGTTTGACGAAAAAAACCTAAAGCCACAAGGCAGAAACGCAATGGGAGTTAGAGGAATAAAGCTTAGAGAGGGAGACAAGGTTGTAGGCGCTTCAACCTCAAGAGAGGAAACACTTTTGTTTATTACTGCTAAAGGCTACGGAAAAAGAACGAAACTTGAAGAATTTCGAAAAGCAGGAAGAGGCGGAATGGGTGTAAAGGCCTTAAAAGTTACAGAAACAAAAGGAGATTTAGTTGGAGCAAGATCGGTTGATGAAGATACTGAAGTTATGCTTATGAGTACAGGAGGAACCGCTATAAGATGTGCAGTAAAGCAAATAAAACAAATGAGTAGAGTAGCACAAGGAGTTAGGGTTATGAAGCTCTCAAAGGAAGAGGAGATTTCAGCCTTTATCCCAATAAAAAGCGAGTAATCAATGGTACAAGTTAACAGAGTTAGAAGAATTATAAGAAAGATCGATCCATGGACCGTTCTGAAAGTAACATTTGTGTTAAATTTTATAGTTGCTCTAACCATTGTTTTAGGGTTTACAATTCTCTGGGTTCTGTTAGTAAATGCAGGCGTCCCCCAAGGCTTAGAGGAGATAGCAAGAAGGCTAGCGCTTTTAGATGAAGATTCCTCTCTAGTTGGAAACATAGAAGGACTCTTTTCTTCAGTTGTCTTTTTTGCAGCGGTTTACTTACTAACACAAACAGCACTTGCAACTATTGCATCATTTTTTTACAATCTTGTTTCTGACCTAGTGGGAGGTATAGAGGTCGTTGTTCTAGAAGAGACTTTTGGGGAAGGTGAAACAACCAAAAGAAAAAAACAACCAAAAGAAAAAAACAAGAACAAAGAAACAGTCCTTATGACTATTACTAAAACCATAAAAAGATTAAGAGAAGATAAAAAAACAGATGAAGACCTCACCTATCCAGAAATGCCAAGACCCGATGTTCCGAGAGACATAGAAGAGCAAACCATTTCAGAGACTGTAAAAAATATTCAAAAGGACGAAGAAGAGTATAAATAATTTGCTACACTTTTTTTAACGAATAAAGCAAAAAAGCGAAGTTAGTGAAAATCTAACACTGTCCCGCAACTGTAATTCGAAAGATAAGTCAGGTCGACTTTTTTTGTTTTTGAAACAACAAACCTCGAGAGAAGGGTTGGGTTCCTGTCTTTCTTCTTGTGGTGAGAAAGGAAATTATGAAACAGAAGCTATTACTTCTCGCTTTGGTTCTTTCAGCATGTTCGTTTAATTCAGAGAAAGCAGATAAGTTAAAGATAGTTAGCCTATCTACAACACACACAGAGATTGTCCAGGCCCTTGGAGGCGAGGACTTCTTAGTGGGGGTTGATTCTTTTTCAGAAACCCCAGAAACTGTTAAGAAAATAGATGCATTTACAGTAACTACAGATGAAATTTTAGAACTAAATCCAGACGTAGTATTACTAGCTTTTGATATTAATGAAATAGTCACAGACTTAGAGGGAATAGAAATGAAATATGCACTACTTCCTCCTGCAAGGAACTTTGAAGATGTATATTCACAAATTGAAATAATCGGAAACTTAATTCATAAAGAGAATGAGGCAAAGAACTTAATCTCTTCCATGAGAGATGATGTAAGCACTATTCTTCAAAACACAACATTTAAAGATATTAAAATTTTTCATGAAATTGGCTACACCTATGGAATATATACAGTAAATAAAAACTCATTTATTGGAGAAATATACAACCTATTAGGTGTTAAAAATATTGCTAATGAACTAGAAGACCCATTTAGGAGCGGATATCCAGAAATTTCTGAGGAAAAAATAATAGAATCAAACCCCGACTTAATAGTTGTTGGTCATTCTGACTATTTAAATAAAGACCTTTCTACAAGAACATCTTGGAAAAACCTAACTGCTGTAAAAAACAATAATATATATTTTTTAGACGAAAACCTAGCAAACAACTGGGGTGTAAACACAGTCGACTTGTTAAATGTTTTAAATGAAATTATTGACTCAAAACAGGACCCCGGAATTATTTATTCAGATAAATATTTTGAACAAGAACAAAAAACACAAAGCGATCAAATTATTCCGCTTTTAGCTCAAGTTATTGTGCTTTTAGTGTTGCTTATCTTTGTTGGATCAAGATTTTACACACAAAGAGAAAAGAAAAAGCTTAAGATTAAACTATGAAGGGTTATCCAAACGATTTATATATTTTAGCCTTTGACCACAGAGGAACGCTAACTAAAGGCCTACTTGGTGTAGAAGGAAGACCACCAGAAAAAGAAGAGGTCTTAAGAGTTTCAGAAATGAAAAATATAATTTTTGAAGGATTCCTCTCAGCCAAAGAAAAAGGGATTAGTGGTGGTGACCCAGCAATACTTGTAGATGAGCAATTTGGATTAGACGTTCAAAAAAAAGCAATTGAAAATGGAATAAAGTTTGCTGCACCAGTAGAAAAATCTGGCCAAAGCATATTTGATTTTGAATACGGAGAAGACTTTGGTGAAAAGATAAATGAAGTTGGTGCAGACTTTATCAAAATATTGGTTAGGTGGAATCCCGAGGACGAAGAAGAAGCTAGAGAAATACAAGGTAGCAGAATAAAAACTCTTTCTGACTGGATAATTGATAATGAAAAGAAGTTTCTATTAGAATTTTTAGTTCCCGCAACCGAGGAACAGTTAGAGACTGTTGGTGGAGATCAAGCAAGATATGATGCTGAAATCAGACCAAAACTAGCTGTTAAGGTTGTTGAAGAAATGAGGGAAAGAGGAGCCGACCCCGACATATGGAAAATAGAGGGTCTTGATACGAAAGAAGACTGTGAAAAGGTTGCAGAATCAATAAAAAATGGAGGAAGAGAAGACGTTATCGCTGTTGTCCTTGGACGAGGCGCAAACGATGAAAAAGTTAATGAGTGGCTTAGAGCAGGTTCTTCTGTAGATGGATATAAGGGTTTTGCAATAGGCAGGTCTATATTTTGGGAGTCACTAAAAGGTTGGCATGAAGGCAGCAAGTCGAGAGAAGAAGCCGTAGAAGAAATTGCAAACTCCTACCTAGGCTTTATATCTGTTTACCAAAGCGGGAGTTAGAAAGTGCCAGCAGGAAAAGCTGTAATAGGACAATCTGGAGGCCCCACTGCAGTTATAAACAAGTCGCTAGTCGGCTTTATAAAAGAAGCGCTCAAAGCAGACTTTAAAGAAATATTAGGAGCAAAACACGGACTTCAAGGCATGTTAAACGAGGACTTTGTTGACCTTTCTAAACTTAACGAATCACAGCTATATGGAATTGGAAGAACCCCAGCTGCAGCTCTTGGATCAGTTAGAAAAAAACCAAACGAAAAAGACATTGAAAAGCTGGTCTCTATATTTGAGAAAGAAAATATAAGAAATTTTTATTATATTGGAGGAAACGATTCTGCAGAAACAGCCTACTTGGTTGCAGAAGGAGCACGAAGTTCGGGTTACGAGATGAAGGCGTTTCACATTCCAAAAACTATAGATAACGACCTTTTAGAAACAGACCACTCTCCAGGGTATGGATCGGCAGCAAGGTTTGTTGCACACGCATTTCAAGGTGACGATGCAGACACCAGAAGCTTAAAAGGTATAAAGATAAACATCTTAATGGGAAGACATGCTGGCTGGCTTACAGCAGCAAGCACACTAGGCAAGGCAACGGAAGAAGACGGACCACACCTTGTATATGTTCCAGAGAAGATATTTGATATAGAATCCTTTAAAAAAGAAGTTAAAGAAGTTTACGACTCTTTGGGAAGATGTCTTGTAGCTGTCTCCGAAGGGGTTCATAATGAAAATGGAGAATACTTTCTTCAAACCTATGCAAACGAAACTGGCTCAGGCTTAGCGGGAAAGAAAGACAGTCACGGAAATATTCAACTTTCTGGTTCAGGAGCTTTGGGTGACACTCTTGTAAACATTATCTCAGAAAACATAGAGGGCTCAAGAGTAAGAGCCGATACCTTCGGGTACTTACAGAGATCCTTTTTGGCTGATGTTTCCGAAGTGGATGCAGAGGAGGCTGAAAGAGTTGGACAACATGCTGTTATAGCTTCAAAAGAAAAGGATTCTGGATCGGTGATTCTAAAAAGACAGCTCTCTGAAGAATATTATTGCGAGGTTGATACTGTCGAACTTAATAAAGTTGCAAAAAATACAAAAAACATGCCAAAAGAGTTTTTAGATGATAAGAAACCATATGTAACAAATGATTTTTTTGAATATGCCATGCCCTTAACTGGAGGTATAGAACCAAAGACCCAAATTTTCGTATAGTTATGTCAAAAATAGAACTAAAAAGATCCGATTTTAAAGTATTTTGGGAAACAAGAATCAGGTATTACGAGCTTGATCCACAGGGAATAATGCATAATGCAAATTATCTTGCTTTTTATGATCAGGCAGTTGTTGAATATTATAGAGAGTATGACTTTGATTATGAGAAAGAAATAGAGGAGACAAATAAGGACTGGCACACTGTTCAGGTAACGGTCCAGTACAACAAGCCTTTATACTTTGATGACCAAATAGAGGTTGGATTAAAAATAAAAGAGATTGGAAACTCAAGCATGACTTGGGTAATGGGCATGTTCTTAAAGGGAACAGGAGAACTTGCAAGTGCTTCTGAAATTATTCATGTCTATACAGACATAGAAACAAAAAAGCCAACAAAAATAACCGATGACCTAAAGGCAAAATTAGGCGTAAAATAAAAAATGAGAAAGAAAAAACTTTTACTTTTTTTTGTTTTTCTTTTAGTTTCTTCTTGTTCGTTTTTTAATAACGATAAAGAAGAAGGTGTTGGGGTAGCAACCCTCGAAAACATGGAATCAACAACTACCACGGTAAATACAAATGAGCTCTCCTGGGTTGACGCCGAGTTATTGCTTGCACAATGTATAAGAGATAATAATTATGAACTTGAAGACCCAAAAAAACCAGGAGACCTGAGAAGAATATTAACCCCAATTTTTATTCAAATGACACAGGCTGAACAACAAGAGCTTTATTCAATAATTGAAAAATGTGCAGAAGAAAACAACATACCGCTTGATGCAAGAGAAAACGCAACACCAGAACAACAAGCAGCAATATTAGATGCAGAGCTAGAGGTAGCACAATGTTTACGAGAAAAAGGATTAGACGTATCAGACCCAACAAGTGAAACTGGTCTCAGGGACACCCTCCCACCACTTGTTGTAACAGGAGTAATTTCTGCAAAAGACTTAAGAGCACTGGTTCGAGAATGTATAACGGAAAACGGATATGAAGTCCCAGAGGACCTTAGAGAAGAAAATGATCCATAAGAAAAAATTAAAGATTCTACAAACACCGTTTGATATTGAAGATTTAAAATCAACAATAGATCAGATGACTTCAAGAAACAAAGGGAAAGAAGAGAGGTCATCCATAATGAAAGATGTAGAAGAATGCATACAAGATAATGAACTATGGCCAGATAGGCAGTCAGAAAACCCAGAAGAAATGGCAAGACGTTTTGACTCAAATTTAAAACTAGCTCAATGCTTACGAGAAAAGGGACTCGACATCGCTGATCCAACACAAGACAACGCAAAGCTAAACCTAAGTGAAGTTGGAGGGAAAAGAGAAGATATAAAAGAATATATACAAGAATGCCAAGAAGAAAATGATACTTTTGAAAAAGCCCCTTAGCATTCCGAACAACAGAGGTTAAAATTAAAAAATATGTTATCAAGAAAAAATTTAATTCTTTTACTTATCCTTATATTTACAGGAGTATCTTTCTACTATTTTGGATCTCAAAACACAACATCTCAGGATTCTGAAAAAACCCTTGAGCTTACAACAGTCAAGATTTCAAAAGGAGATCTATCAAAAAAAGAAGAATACAGTGGAACACTTAGTCAGGTTGACAAATCGATATTAAATTCTTCAATTACTGGAGTTATAACTTACCTTCCAGAAGAAGGAACAATTATCAACTTCGGACAAGTATTGTATGCTGTTGACAACAAACCAGTTATCCTCTTACAAGGTTCGATTCCTTTCTACAGGACGCTTGATTTAAACTCAGACGATGGTCCCGATATTAAACAAATTGAAGAAGCATTGGTCGACCTTGGATATTCAGACGATGGGTTTACTCCAGATGAAAACTTTGATGAAACAACATCTCAAATGTTAAATAATTTATACATAGACTACGGTATTGAAACAAAATCTGAGATAACTCCTACAGAACAAGTAGCTATTAACGCAAAGAAGGAAGAGATAGAGGCTATTGAAGAGACAATTGCTTCAGGTGGAGTAACGTTGGCTCAGGTTAATGATAAAAAGAAAAAATTAGATGAAGCAAACGAAGCAGCAACAGAAGAAAACGCAGCCTGGAAAGCAGCAGATGCATCAATTGAAGCTTCCGAGCAGTCATTATCACTATTAAGAGACGAAACTAATCCCGAAACAAAAGAAAAAAAAGCGGCTGGAACTTTAGATGCCGAGATAGAAGACCTAGAACAATCAATTGAAAAACAGAAGAGAATTAAAGCACTAGAGGAAGGTAAGGAATCGGGAATTGACGCTACCGAAGCCTTAGCAATAGAAACCGCCCAAAAAGCATACGATGATGCACTTGAGGCATACAACGAAGGGGTAGATGAAAAGGCTGAATTGGAAAAAGCTAAAGAAGAGCTACAAGATTTAGAACTAGCAGCAAAGTCCGAAACCTTTAGTCCTACAAATGCTTACGCATCCGATACAGAATTGATTGTCGGAACATATATAAATAAAGTTGGAGGAGCTATAACTATAAATGGTCAGATTTACAACACCTCATCAACAGGAGTTGAAGTTTTATTTTGGCTTCCAGCAGCGGATCAAGACACCGTTACTTTAGGTGAAGAAGTTGAGGTTGAGTTGCCGACAGACGAGAGGGTTAATACTGTAATTAAATTTATTGATCAAGTAGTAACGGAGACACAAGCTGGAAACTTTATTCAAGTAAAGCTAGATGTTCTTAATTCAGCGGAAATAGAGGTATATGACCAAGCACCGGTTAAAGTCTTTGTTGTAACAGAGGTATCAGAAGATGTGCTTTATGTACCCGTGAATGCCTTACTTGCTCTTGCTGAGGGAGGTTACGCAGTAGAGATTTACAATGGAGACCCAGAAAGTCAAATATTTAAGGGTGAATCAGGGATAGAGACAACATACGTAGGAGTAGAGATAGGTGTGTTTACAGATGGGTTTGTTGAAATAATTGGAAACATAAAAGAAGGACAGCTAGTAGTTGTACCAAGATGAAAACAAAAGCGAAAACTGTAATATCTTTAAAAAACATTTCGAAAGTTTATGAAGGACCTCCACCGGTAAAAGCGGTTGACAACATTTCTCTAGACATAAAAGAAGGAGATTTAGTTTCAATAGTTGGACAGTCGGGAAGTGGCAAATCAACGCTTTTAAATATGATAGGCTTACTGGATTCTCTTACAGAAGGAGCTATAGAGATTGAAGGACAGGACGTTTCAGTCATGTCAGACAATGAACTTTCAAAATTTAGAGGAGAGAAGATTGGGTTTATATTTCAAAGCTTCTTTCTTTTGCCTGGTTTAACAGCTCAGGAAAATGTCGCAGAGGGTTTGTTGTACCAAGGAATCAAAAGAGAAGAGAGATTAAAGAGGGCAAAAAAGGTTTTGCAGGATGTTGGACTAGGAGAGAGACTAGAACATTTACCTAAAGAATTATCTGGAGGAGAACAGCAAAGGGTAGCTGTAGCAAGAGCTCTTGTTCAAAACCCAGCATTTGTTTTAGCAGATGAGCCAACAGGAAACCTGGATAAACAATCAGGAGATAATATTTTAAGCATCCTTAAGGAGCTTAATAAGCAAGGTAAAACAATCATTATGATTACACACAATCTAGACCACGCAAAAAAATTTAAAAAAGTAGTGAAATTAGTAGATGGAAGAGTTGTAGCCTAAATGAAACAGAAGCTAAAGAAAAAAGACTTATTTTTTGTTGCTCTGTATGGAGTAAAATCTCGAAGAGGAAGGGCGGCTTTAACTTCCATAGGAATTGGAATAGGTATAGCTGCAATAGTTGCCGTGACAGGAATTTCTGCATCTGGAAGAGCAGACCTTTTAGCAACTTTAGAATCACTTGGGACAAATCTTATTAAGGCATCCCCTCAGGCTGGATTTTTTGGAACACAAGAGAAGTTACCAGATGGAGTTTTGGGAATGGTTGAAAGAATAGGTCCAGTAGAAGAAGTTACGTCTACAACTCAAACAGACTTATTGGTGAGAAGGACAGATTTCATATCTGAATTCGAAGGAGGGGGGATATCTACCGTCGTAACAAGCTCAGAGTTACTAGATGTTGTTGGAGGAAATCTTACCGAAGGACGATTCATTGATAAAGGATTAAGCAACATACCAGTTACTGTTTTAGGAAACGTTACTGCTTCTAGACTTGGAATAACATCTCTTGCTAAACCAACAAAAATATTAATTGAAAACGAGTGGTTTGGGGTAATTGGAATTTTAGAGGAACTAAAGATTCACCCAGATCTAGATCGATCAGTATTTATTGGCTATGGTGTTGCAGAAACTTTATTCAATGTTGATAGAGAACCAACCACAATTTATGTAAGAGCCAACCCAACATATGTAGAAGACGTTGTTGAAGTTTTAGCACCATCAATGAACCCAGAAAATCCCGATCAAGTAAGCGTTTCTAGACCTTCTGACGCTCTTGAGGCTCAAGAAGCTGCAGAAGTAGCTTTTACAAATCTACTTTTAGGACTCGGCTCCGTTGCCTTATTGGTTGGAGGCGTAGCTATAGCGAACGTAATGGTTATGTCAGTACTAGAAAGAAGAATGGAGATTGGTGTTAGGAGATCTATTGGGGCAACAAGAAAAGAAATAAGGTACCAGTTTTTACTTGAAAGTATTCTTTTATCAGGTGCTGGGGGGCTTATAGGGGTGCTTATTGGAGTTGGAGTCACCCTTGGGTATACAAACTATACAAATATTGTTTTCTCAATACCAGCTTTAGAAGTTTTAAGCGCAATTTTATTAGCACTTCTAATAGGTGCTCTTTCAGGAGTGTATCCAGCAATAAAAGCATCAAAGATTCAACCAGCGGAGGCAGTAAGAAAATAAAAAGGATTACTTTACTACTGTTTATTAGTTTTTGCACAATAGGTGGCGAAGAAACACAGGGCGTCGCAACTATTGAGACAACAACCGAGATAACAGTTTCAGAAGAAGAACTAACTTTTGAAGAAGGAATACTTGAATTTGCACAATGTATGAGGGAAGAGGGTATTAATTTTCCTGACCCAACTTTCGATTCTGAAGGGAACCCCGAATTTAATAATCTTGATATTGAAGATGAAGAAGCTTTTGAAGAAGCCTTCACAAATTGTGAGGACATCCTAAGGAGAGCTTTGCCAGAACAGTTTGACTTAGACCCAGAAGTTGAAGCAGCTTTAATTGATGCATCATTAGAATTTTCACAATGCATGAGAGAACAGGGGGTTGACTTTCCAGACCCTACTCCAGGAGAGTTTGGTTTCTTTGCCTTCAGGGATGCTGATGTTGACTGGACATCAGATGAAGTTCAATCTGCATTTGAAGTATGTCAACCAGAAAACCCTTTAGATAACTTAGATGATTAACTTGAGAAAATGTCTTACATACCTGTTTTAATTTAAAGTATGGACAAAACAGAACTAGAAGACTTGAAAGACGAAGAGTTGTTTGATATTCAAAACTCTATATCTGAAATAATAAAAAAAAGAAACCTAGAAAAAGGAGATACTGACGAAGTTATAGATTTTGCATTTAATGTTGGCTTCCCAAAGCTTGATGGAGTTGGTCTAAACCCCTGGGTTGAAGGGTCTTTGGTTGTTTGTCCGGGAGCAAGAATAGATAAATCGCAGACTAAACATATTTGCAAGTTTGTAGTTGTAGACGAAGACTGGTCATGGGAATCTCAACATATGATAAGTGACGTTATTAGAAGAGATCAATCATCAAAGCACTTTAAGCAACATTCAATAACCCTCATATCACCGTTTGAAGGTATGCTTTTACAGGTTATTTCACAAAAGTCTCAACAAGGGAAACATTTAGTTCAAGGAATTGAATCATTTATATTCCAGAATGGGAAATTAGAAAAAACATTAACAAAATCATCCAGATCTAGAGAGCATTAAATTCTTTATTTTCAAGATATACTTTGAGTAAATGTCAAAAGTTGTAATTGTTGGAGGCGGTTTTGGAGGCTTAAGCCTTTTACAAGAAGCACGAAAAAGTGAACATCAATTTCTATTAATAGATAAAACTAATCACCATCTTTTTCAACCACTTCTTTACCAAGTAGCAACAGCAGTTCTTTCTCCAGCAGACATAACTGTTCCAATAAGAAAATTATTTAAAAAAGATAAGAACGTGCAGATAACTCTAGGTGAAGTCGTTGATATAAATAAAGAAAGAAAAGAGATTATTTTAAACAGTAATGAAAAAATTAAATACGACCAACTAGTTATTAGCACTGGATCTAGTTACTCCTATTTTGGTAATGATGAGTGGTCAAAATATTCAAAAGGACTAAAAGACATTAACGATGCTCTTGACATTAGAGAAAAAATACTTAAAGCATTCGAGAAAGCAGAAAATGAAGAGGATGAAAGACTAAGGAAGAAGTATCTAAACTTTGTTGTTATCGGAGGTGGGCCCACAGGTGTTGAGTTAGCGGGGTCTATTGCGGAGATTGCTTATAAAAACATACACAAAGAGTTTAGAAATTTTAGTAGTAGAGAATCAAACATTTACTTAATTGAAGCAGGATCAAATATACTCCCAACATATAGTAATAAACTTTCAAACAAGGCATCTAAATATCTCAAAAGCCTTGGCGTAACAATAAGAACAGAAGAAAGAGTTGAAGACATTAAAGAGATGGTTGTAACTACAGATAAAGACACAATACAAACAGACAACATAATATGGGCAGCTGGAAATAAAGCTAGCCCTTTAATAGAAAAATTAGGGACAGAAGTAGATTTAGAAGGAAGAGCAATAGTTAATAAAGATTGCTCTATTAAAGATGACCAAAACATTTTTGTTATTGGTGATGCTGCAAACTTCAAAAATGAGGAAGGAACTTCTTTGCCAGGAATAGCTCCCGTTGCAATACAACAAGGAAGGTATGTTGGAAAGAATATAAAAAATAAAACTGCTTACAACGAAAGGAAAACCTTTAAGTACAAAGACAGAGGAATGATGGCAACTATAGGGGGATTCAAAGCCATTGGAATTGTTGGAAGCTATGAAATGTCAGGAGTTATTGCTTGGTTGTTTTGGAGCCTAATTCATTTAATTTATTTAATTGGGTATCGATCCAAAATTGTTGTAGCTATTGAGTGGGTCTTTGCTTACTTCCTGAACAAGAGAGGCACCAGATTAATATATAGAGATATTGACTAATTACAATAAGTGTTTTTTATGCCAATTAATTATTGCTTCAAATCTCTGTCTTCTATGAACTGGTTGCCCGGATCTTGATAACTCGTGGCTTTCTGCTGGGAACCGCATCATTGCTGAATCTATATTTCTACGCTTAAGGTTAGAAAAAAGCTGTTCTCCTTGCTCAACAGGGCAGCGAAAGTCGTTTTCTGAATGAATTATTAATGTTGGAGTTATTATTTCATTTGCATAAGTTATTGGACTTTTCTTTCTATACAAATCTACATTCTTATCAAATTCTTTTAATAAGTACATTTCTGGAAAGTGTATTCCTATATCTGAAGTTCCAACCATTGTTTCCCAATTCAATAAAGCTCTTTCAACAATTGAAGATTTAAACATTTTTGGATAATGGCTAATAATCCATCCAGTCATAAAACCACCATAAGAGCCTCCCATAATTCCATAATTTTTATTTGTAATTTTGAGCTCTTTCACCATGCCCTTGAATGCAGATATCACATCGTGCGTGTCGTTTACCCCCCATTTATTTCCACAAACATCTCTTAAAAACTTACGGCCTCTTCCAGAAGAACCTCTAGGATTGCAAGCTATGACATTAAATCCAGCTTCTGCATATGTTTGAAACTCATCAAAATAGGTAAAACCATACTGAGCAGCAGGACCTCCATGAATGCTAAGCAATGTTGGATTATTTTTTCCAACAGAAATACCCCAAGTATCTATTTTTGATTTTCCTGTATCTATCCTTTTATAAACACAATCAAAAGATTTAGTTTTTTTGTGAAAGCTTTTGTTTGTTTTTGAAATTTGTTTTAATTTCTTATCTTCAATTTTATATACTTCATCTTGCTTCGAAAAAGTATCTGCAACCACAGAAACTGTAGATTCCCCTATTGCAAAGTCAGATATTGTTACTTCTTCGTTTACTAAGTATTCTAAATTAACGCCATCCCCTTTAGCTAAAAGTTGCTTCCCAGAATCTTCATATAAAACATACATTGAAGAATCTTTGCATTTAACGTTTGTTATTGTTCTGTCAAGATTTTGGTAAAGCATAGTAGTTTTCCCCGCATCACTTATCTTGAAAATGCTTATATTTGTAGGCCAGTCAAATCTCTTCTCTAAACCGATTCCATAAAGATCATTATTAAAAATAAATAGTTTTCCCCAACTTCCTTCTGATCGGATTGTTTTTAATGAGCTCCCTGTTTTTTTAACTATCTTTTCATCAAGCATCGTTCCCGATTCATTGTAAGAACTAGCAGTAAAGTAAAGAGAGGATCCCTTCTCAACAACGGAACCAATAGAAATAAAATTTTCTTTATCTCCGTTAACAATCTTTGAACTACTTGACGAACCAATACTTACTTTATATAAGTGATTTCTTCTATTATAAATTATTCCTCTTGTATCAAACCTAAAGGGAAGATTCTCTAAATACAGTGGCTCCATTTCCTTGTTCTCAACTTTCTTGAAATAGCTATCCCACTCTTTAGTCACAACATAGAGATACTTATCATTGGAACTCCAAATATAACTCTGGATAGAGTCTTTTGTTTCAAAAACGTTCTTTATAGAATTTCCACTTTGGATACAAAGAGTATTCAAAGAATCCTTCTTATTTATTTTTTCTGATTTAATATATGAAACCATCTTCTTATTGTGGGAGTATTTAGGCGAGGAAAAATTTTTTGTTTTAGACCATTTATATTTTTTCCAGACATTTTTTGAATATTTCCATATTTCATTTTTGTATTCATTCTTTTCAAAGGTCATCTTGCTGCTCTGAACAAGCAAATCGGTATCGTTTTCTACAATATTTGAAAGTTTTCTAAAGTCTTCTAAATTTTTAGGTTTCAAAGTTTATCCTAGTTCTATTAAAAATAATTCTATTTTGCAAAATAGTTGTATGCAAATGTAATAAATATAGAACTAAATAGACCAACAATGAAAGTATTTAAATCAGCTAATCCATATAGGTCAGTTGGTATAAAAATTCCGCCAGGGTTAGAAACAAGGTCGACAAACAGATACCTGTAAACAAAGACAGAAACTAAAGAAAACATAAAAGGTATAATCAAAAAACTGTCTTTTGATTTATGCCTTATTTTATAAAACGCTGGAAAAACTAAACATGTAGCTAATAAATCCGCTAATAGAAAAACAGAAAAAATGTTTAGAACTTTCGTTGAAGCATATATTGCTAAAACTACTATTCCAAGAGTTATGTATTTTGCTTCTCTTGCCCCTTTTTTAATAAGATCTAAAGAAATTGTTGATGAAATCGCGTTTTCTAAAGTGTCGACACTTGAAGCAACTAAAAGAGTGCAGAGACCTATTAGCAAGACGGAATAAAAAGAATTTAATTCGAATTGCTGTATAAAGCTTAGTGTCGGATTTTCTATTCCTTTTCCTGCTCCAACATCTCCCGCAATTCCTAGAAGTAGAATTGTTACAAACGCACCAAATCCAGCAATTAAAGATGCTTTTCTTATGGTTTTAGTATTTTTTGCAGAAAAAGTTCTTTGCCAATAACCCTGTGAAAATATTTCTGCTGCTGTTACCGCCAATATAACTGCGAGAGCAGACTTTAAACTAAAGGTTTCAAAAGTATTTATTCCACCCAACTTTGCATACCCTACAATCTCTGAATAAGAATTTTTGCTAAACCACAATCCAAACAATATAGCTAGCAAAACTATTATGGATATACCTTGAAATTTATCAGTAATATAAGATGCTTTAAAACCAGATTTACTTATATATCCAAAAGTAAAGACTCCAATCAAAATTGCTACAGTTAAACCAGATGTTTCTGAGACTACAGGGAACAAAAAATTTATAGAAGCAAATTCAGCAACCAAGAAAGCACTCATATAAATTATTGCTACTAGAGAGACGATTATTTGAGCGCTCTTCCCGTATCGAGTTTGAATAAATTGAGGAAGGGTCGCTCCATCAGGAGTTAAGTTTGCAATTTTGGGACCAAGAAAAAACAGCAATAAAAAAGGCGTTGCGGCGGAGATTGCATACCCAACCACATCATAACCTAAACCCCACCATGCAACTTCAGCTGGAGAAGTAAGAATCCACAAACCCATTCCGCTTGCATAGAAACTTAGAGAGACACCTAAAACGTTTTCAGACTTATTTAATACAAAGTATTCTTTGTGAGTAGATTCTATTTTGGTAGTTCTTATATAAATTAAAAAAAGAATTAATAAAATTACTAAATAAGCCACAAGTGAATTCATTTATCTTAATTCTCCCTTCTTATATTTTTGGGACAAGAACTGATTTCCCTTCGTTGGAATTACCCAACAGGTTCTTACGGTCGGTTTGAAACCCTCTCAGCTTTTGCTCCCGCTAACCATATATTAGTAAGTCTTATCTATTTTTATTACTTTATATGAATGTTATTCTATCCAAATGAGCAAGTCTTTTACCCCACCATTAGAAAAACCATCAATATTTAAAACAATTATATGCTTGTTTACCGCTGCATTTATGTGGGGTTCTAGCAACGTCATTGCAAGGAGCTTACTAATTGAAGGAGTAAATGAAATTTTTCTTGTAACAGCAAGGGTTTCTATAATAGGATCGTTATTATTTGCTTACTCATTGTTTTTTAATAGAGAAAAATTTGATAAAAAGTTACTTAAAGAAGCTTCATTAACGAGTTTTTCATCAATTTTTCTTGTTAGCTGGTCTTTCATTTTTGCTCTCCAATATATTTCTTCAGGTTTAGTAACTTTAATGATTAGCTCAGCCCCTGTTTTTACTGTTATGTGGTTAAAAATATTACTTAAGGAAGAAAAGATTTCAATCTCTAAGTACATTGCAATAGCAGTTGGTTTTTCTGGGATTGCCTATCTATTTATTTCTAGAGAAACGGGGTTACTAGAGGAGGGCAACATATTTGTTGGAGGCTCTTTAGCCTTCATAGGAGTTCAGGGCATTGCTTTTGCAACTGTGCTAAATAGAAAATATGCTCCAAAATATAAAGTGAGCAGCTGGTTAACATATCAATACCCTTTAGTCCTAACACTATCTTGGGCTGCATTTTTAATCTCAGGTGTTGGGATAGAGAGTCTTGACCCGAGCCAACAGCTTAGGCTCTCTGTTTTGGTTGTATTCAACTTAGGAGCTTTTATGTCCTTTACTTGGCTAATACAAAGAGTAAGCGCATTATTAGTGGCAACAGTAGATTACTTAGTTCCAGTAGTGGGAGTTACAGCTGGAGTAGTGTTTCTTAACGAAGTGTTCAATCAAAATATTATTATTTCTGGAATATTTATATTCATATCATTAGTAATAAGCACAAGAGAAGAATTTGCAAATTAGATAGAACTTAATTCCTTTTTTACTTTTTTCAAATCCTGCCAAGTTAACCATTTCGGTTTCCCTTTTTCTTTTGAAGGGTTTCTAAGAAGATAAGAAGGGTGAAATATCGGCATATACTTTATGTTATTTTTTTCAATCCATTGACCTCTTATTTTAGAGATAGGTTCTTTTATTCCCAGAAAAGACTGGACTGCTGTTGATCCAGCAAGAACAATAATTTTAGGACGCAATAAGTTAATTTGTTCACTCAACCAGGGCATACAGGCTTCAACTTCAAGAGGATTTGGTTTTCTGTTATCAGGAGGCCTGCATTTTACAATATTTGTTATATAACAATCTTTAAGAGGATCTATGTCAACAGAGGCAAGCGCAGTATCAAGCATTTTGCCAGCCCTTCCAACAAAAGGTAGTCCCATAATGTCTTCTTGTTCTCCAGGCCCTTCACCAATTATTACTATATGAGCCTCTTCATTACCTTTTCCAACCACTACATTCTTTCTAGTCTTTGAAAGGTCACAAGACGTGCATTTAATACATGCTTTATTTAATTTTTTTAGTGAAGAGTAGCTTTTCATATATAGCTAAGTTTAATACTGCATAAAATGAGAAAACCCTTGAATACTCCGCTTATTCAGTTTCCTGAATTAACTTGCTTCAAGGGTTATCTCTAACCCTTCTTGTAATGATCATCTAAAAAGATTTTCTTCACAAAAAGTTACTCTTAAGATATATTGAATTATTAGTTAAATCAAAATCAAATTAATTTTTTTTTCCCACTTGTCGAGCCTATTTTTTAAGTTTTAAAACAAAATTAGAAACAGCAATTACAGCTACAATTCCAAAAACAGCACTAATTACTGTTGATAAAAAATTATTGTTTATATTCGATATTCCATAATCGCTTAATAATAAAACAAAACCATCAGATTCTAAAAATCCAAAATTATCTGCAACTGACTCTAACCCATCAGGAGAAGAAGAAGCGTATGGAGTTAAGAGAGTGAATCCTAAAATTAATAATAAAAATATACCATAAAAAGAAGAACCTTTGTTATTTTTATGCTCGTTGGTTTTTATATAAACCAAATCGCTTCTAACCCTAAGCAGCAAAGAAACAATCAATGCAGTTATAACTCCCTCTCCTATACCTATTAATAGATGTGTAGAGATCATTGCTAACAAAACACTTCCAAGCGGAACAGAAACAGTTCCACCCAATGCGTATTCAAGTACAAAAGCTATTGAAGAAAAGATAACTGACAAAATACCAGCAACAACTGAACCAGATATAATTGAAAATTTCTCATCTCCAAATATTCTTTTCCAAGTAGAAATTGTAAACCAGCCAACTGTTGAAGTAACAATTGCCATGTTTAATACATTTATTCCTAGAGCACTGAGGCCTCCATCGGCAAACAATAGGGACTGAATAATTACTACTATTGATATGCAGATTATTCCAAGACTTGGCCCTAAAACAACTACAGCTAAAGCACCTCCAAGCAAATGTCCACTTGTACCAGCAGCAACAGGGAAATTAATCATTTGTAAAACAAATATTAAGGCAGACATCATACCTGTTAAAGCAATCAACCTATCAGCAACTAAGTCCTTAGCGTTTCTTATATATTGCCATAATGTTGCAAAACTGATTAAACCAGTAGCTGCAGAAACTTGAACATTAATAAAACCGTCTGGGACATGCATAAAAGAGATTATAAAATAACTATTACTTATTGCAAACAAATTGCAATAAGTAATTTTACTTAGACAAGTTTATTCTTTCTTAACCATTGATGTATTTCACTTAAGACAAATGGCCGAGTATCTTGATTTAATATTTCATGTTTTGAATTTTCAACTTCAATAAAAGTTACATTTTCTAACTTAGAAATATTTTTACAACCAGAAATTGGAACTATTGAATCCCCTTTTCCATGCAAAACAATTGTAGGTATAGTAAGTTTATCTATATTCTCATCTACAAAAGTTTGAGCCTGAGTTATTGCATATCCAAATCTAAAGGTAAGACTTCTAAATACCAGAGGATCTTTAAAGTAATCTTGAGCGACACTTTTATCTGTTGAGATGTTTCTTTTTGTTACGGGTGAAGGAGCTCGAAGTTTTGGTGCAATCTTAGCCATGGGTTTTGAAAGACTTCTAATTAATTTTGGATAATTATCCTCAAAGAGAGGTGCTGAAAGAATTAAATAATCTGGTTTTATCAATTGTTTTAAGACAACATATGTAGCTAAAAGACCTCCATATGAATGACCAAATAATATTTTTTGATCTGCCTCTTCAAGTTGTTTAAATGCTTCGATTACAGCATCATCATTTTGCTCCCACGATTCGAGATCTCCCTTGTTTTCAACATCTTTACCATGACCAGGTAGATCAATTAAGAATGGAGTAATGTTTAATTTTTCAAACCATTCTGCGTTTATAGCTTGTCTTCCTTTGTGTTCAAAGAGTCCGTGTAATAACAAAATGCTACTATTTACCAATGTTCCCCTTTTCTCTATTAAATTAATATTAATGAATATAGATTTTGTTAAAACTCCATTTACGAATAATCCAACAATGAATAGGTACGACGGCCCTGTTTTTAATAAAAAACCTGACAGTAGTTATTTAATTGAAAAGCAAAAAGAAATAGATACATACGGAGAAAGCTTATTAGGAGAAACAGAAATGTCTAAGGATAAAAATTTATTAATTAAGTTATTAAATTTTTGTGACCTAGATGAAAACATTTCTCTTCATCAAGCAAGTGTAAGTTTGGAAGAGGATTTTGCTGTAATGTATAAAGGCAAAATGGAGCTTGTGTCTGTATGCTTTCCTAGCGGATGGAGACCTAAGGAAAAATTAGGAAAGCATCTTAAGGATATTCATAAACCAATTGCTGATAGTGAAAAGTTGATAAATGCAAGCGACAAGCTTTCCGACTATATGGTTAAACAGAGTATACAAAGATGGGTCTGGACAATTACAACAAGTGGTAAATTAAGTGAGTTTCCTGAATATAGAAAGCCGGATATTACAAATTTTGATAAATTATATTTTAGAGTTGAGACTCAAACAACTGCTCCAATTGACGAACATACAAGTTTATTTTTCATCAAGCTTGATGTACTTCCCCTATCTGAAGTCTGGGATAAAAGAATCCTAGAAAGTATAAACTCAATGACTGAAAATGTTTTAAATTACAAAGGACTTACACAAATTAAAGAATTACTAAATAGAATGGAAGCATGAAAAAAGTTTATATCGCAGGTCCTTTGTTTGATGACCATGAAAGAAGCTATTTAGAAGAGATAGCAGAAATCTTAGAAAGCTACTCATATGAGACATTTCTACCACACAGAGACGCAGGACTTGTAACTGGTGAATTTACCTTTGAAAAAAAATCAAAAGTTTTTGATATTGATATGGAATATTTAGCTCCAGCAGATTTAGTTGTTGCTTTATTAACAGGAAGGGATGTTGACTCAGGGACTGCCGCAGAAATAGGGTATGCTTATGGAGCAGGTAAAGAGCTAGTTGGAATTGCAGCCAATACTATTAAGCCAATAAATAATTTTGTATGGGGACTATTTGAATACGGGAAAAACATTGTTGATGATTTAGATGGTTTAAAAGAATATTTAGATTCAAAGAATTAAGTATGAAGAAGCTTTTAGTAATTTTGCTTTGCTCTCTAATAAATTACTGTGGAGGAACAGAAGAAGGCCCTAGTTCGAGTGAAACAATAAATGAGTCTCAAGAACAAGAGTCTCAAGAACAAGAGTCTCAAGAACAAGAAAATGGCACATTTACAAATCCATTTACTGATAACGACCCTAATCTAGCTGATTGTTTAAAAAGAGTGTTTGGAGAAGAACGATATTTAGAACTACAGAATGAAAGGCCAACACCAGAAGAAGAACAAATGATGAGTGAGTGCTATGGCGCACCTGGTTCAGGAGGCCTAGGTAGTGAAACTCAAAATGATGATGAATTTTGCAAGTTAGATCCAGATGCTCCACAGTGTGGAGGTGAATACTTAGGCTATAGATTAGACATGAAGCTTAGAGGATATACATCAGGTGTTTGTAGCTATACAGCAATTGTTTTAGAACCACCACGATTAGGAGTTGAGGCTAACGCAGGAGGTGTAATTGCAGACCCAAGCGCAGTAGAGTTATCAGACGGAAGGATAAGGCTTTATATATTCGCAGAAGGACAAGGAGTAAGGAGTGCAATTTCTAACGATGGAATTAACTTTACCGACGAACCTGGAATACGAGTAAAAGAAGGAGACGCAGGACAACCAAGAGTTTTACTTACTGAGGATGGTAGGTACAGACTTTTTACAACTAGAGGAAAAGAGATTGTCTCATATCTTTCTGATGATGGGTTAGATTTTTCTTATGAAAAGAAAATTATTGAAGCCAGTCAGCTTGGCTTAACCTCACTTTCGTCTCCAGCAATAATTAAATTACCAAATAGTGGATACAGAATGTATGTTTCAGACCTTCCAACACCGGGTGGTGATGTGGGTGGATATAAAATTGTATCTGCGTATTCAGATGATATGTTGAACTGGACACCAGACCCAGGAATAAGAATAGGAAAAGGCTCTGAATATCTAGATTACTCTGCAGAACACCCTTCTCCTGTATTTAATCCAGATGGCTCAATTAGGCTATATTTTGGACATTTTCCAGACCAAGGAGAAAACTCATTGAAAGCTGAAATAGGCATGAACAAGACTTTAGATGGATTACATTATTCTGAATCAGAAGATGGGCTAACTTTTAAAGAGACAGTTTGGACAGGATTTATATTTGGGAATGATCCGGATGTATTGACTTTAAGCAATGGAAGTAAATTTGTATATTTTGGTGATAGAGACGAAACGATTGGTTCTTATATAAAACTAGGAACGTGCCCCTAAATTTTAGTATGATCCCAAGAAATAAATTTAGACGGCTTAACAATAACTACAGATCTTTTAGGAGCTTGTAGTTTCATACCCTCTATATACTGAGAACCCTCTTCATCTTTAATATACTTCTCTCCAACCATTTCCATATATCTAATTACTTCTTCTAGGCTGTTTTCCCCACTTATAATTTCTGCATTTCCATAAATAATTATTCCTTGAAGGTCGGAATATTGACTACCAGCTTCCGTTAAAAGAGTAATTCTAGAATCTCTTTTTAAGTTAATAATTTTTTGAGATTTCGTATAAGTATGAAAAATAAAGTTTTCACCATCATAGAAATACCACATAGTGGTGAGATGAGGACTTCCGTCCTTGTTTATAGTTCCTATTTGTAAAGATATTTGCTTTTGGAGAAATGAAGATAATTCATCTTCAGACATTTTTATTTTATCTCTTAAACTACTCATGCTTATATTAAACCATAAAAAACAATTGAAATATAAACCCGGTCATGAAAAGTTTTGTAGGATAAAAGAATGAAGAAATATTTAATAGTTTTTCTTATTCTTACTATGTGTGGTGGCTCAGAAGGAAGTATCCAGGAAGAACAGCAAGAACCTCAACCTTCTGTCAATCAAGAGACCAACTGGAGAGAATTGTACGAACTACCATATTCCCTTGAGTGTATGGACGAGAGGCTTGGAGTTTCAGTTGTAAGAGAATTTCAAACAGGCAGTAGAGAACCTACAGAAGATGAAAGAAACAAGATTCAAACATGTGACCTTATAGAAGGACCAAAAGATAAAAATGAAGAAGGACCAAAAGATAAAAATGAAGAAGGACCAAAAGATAAAGATGAAGATGTAGATGACATGACCGTTGAAGAGAGAATTGCAGACATTCGTGCCACACAAGGTGGATGGATTAGAACCGATGATCCATACATGGACCAGTTTGTTCTTGGTTATCTCCCCACTCCTGATGAATGGAGATGTGGTGCTGAAGCAGTAGGCAAAAAAACGATGAGGGAAATTAAAGCTGGAACACATACCATTACTGAAGAAGAATATAAATTATTAGAACCATGTTTTAGAGCTTCCCCGGAATCCCTAACCCATCCTTTAGCTGAAGTTTGGGAAGGACACTGTATTCCGCTTGATGTATTTCTAGAATTTGCTGATTATTATCGACCTTCTTGGGAACAACTTGAATGTCATTTAAAGGGTTTGGAAAGATATGAAATGCCTAATCAAGTAAGGTATTTATTCCATATGAACCCATTCGGCATTAGAAACAGTGAAAGTGTTCTATTTCCTCCACTCTGGGACCGAATTATGACAGATCCATATTTTGCTGAAGTAAAATTTAATTTTTCTCCATCGTTGGGAAATATGGCTATGCCACCTAAATACGATGAAGAAGGAAACAGCATGATATGTACCCACGCTTCATTAGATTCAAACGGTAAATATATATTTGATGAGTACTGGGCAGAAGAAGAAATAAGAGGAGCCGTGGTTGCTTATATTATTGAAAAGAAGAAAGGTCGGAGAATTTATGCTGATGTTGGTAACTGCTCTAATGTATTTGTTGTTCAAGGTAATCTTGAAGACTATGATGTTCCCTCTACTATCAAGACTGTAGAGAAGTTCAAGGAGTTCGTAACAGATATAACGATTCCGCATTACACTATGAAGGCAAAAGCCGCCGAAAAAGTAAAAGCTGAAATAATGAAGATTAGCGCTCCGTTTAATGGAGAAATTGAAGTACCTTTTACTGTGTTCCCCTACTTATACAATTTATCTACTACAGATCAAGTGGAGTTAGCCCAGTGGTATTTAGACACCATTATCCCCGTAGTAAGAGAACATTTCAAGGGTTATATTTGGGTAGCTTCATTCATACAGTACGATGATGGTGATTCTAACTACCCTGCAAGCAAACTAAACCCAGCTTACGGGCAACACTGGAAAAATCTTTCATTTAAAAATGCAGACCACGTAAGTTTCACTATAAATAGTTTTTGTGACTACAGACACCTTGATAGGTATCTTGACATACAACTCAATGCAATTATGGAAATTGTTGAAAGAGACGATGTGTCCTGGCACACCTTTCCAGGAGTTGCTAAGAGAGATATGGGTCCCGAGATTCTTCCTGAATGCTTAGATGAATTTGAAACTAGAGAATTTGAAATGAATCAGTTGATTATATCTAAATTAGAGGATGTTCCAATTAAGCCTTATTTTCTTACTATACCTCAACCTCCTAGAAGTTGGACAAAAAACGATGAAGGATATTGGCCAACCGCAGAAGATGCTGATAGAGGTCAGTGGTGGATTTTTAGCTTGAATGAATATGAAATGCCTGAAGAAATAGCGGAACTTTGGTTAGATTATGCTGAAAGAAATGTTATTGATTCTTGAAAAGTGACTCCAAATTTGGTGGGCCTAGTTAGATTTGAACTAACGACCTCATCCTTATCAGGGATGCGCTCTAACCAGGCTGAGCTATAGGCCCTTTCGTCATATATACATTAGTAAAGAAATTGAAATATTTCTAAAATTTTTTCATTTACACTAAGAAACAGGGCATAATATAAAAAGCGAGGGGATGTAGCTCAGTTGGAAGAGCACCTGCTTTGCAAGCAGGGGGTCGTGGGTTCAAGTCCCATCATCTCCACGATAAGGTATTCTATTTGTATGGATAAAAAAGATTTTCAAGATTTAAATGATGAGCAGCTTTCTGAATTAAAAGAATCAATTGAAGGCACCATACAAGACAGAGCCAGAAAACGTAAACAAGCTGCAAGTAAAAAAATGGGGACAAAAGGTGTTGCCACTGCATGGATAATTTTTGCAATACTTATATCTGTCTATAGATACCTTTCTTTATAAATGGAAATTTTAATTGCCCTCTTTATTGGGTTTATTGTTTTTCGATTTTTAAAAAACTCCATTGGTTCTTTAGCAAATACTCCTCCAGAGATAGACCCAACAGACGTATTAGAGACAGCACAATCTTTTTTATGTGAAGCTTGTGGAACTGAATTAACAGTAAATTTTCAATCAGTAGTTGCGAACGATCCCCCTAAGCACTGCAAGGAAGAGATGACGCCATTAGATGATTGAGTATCAATTGAGTTTCTCCAGAGAACATCAAATAAACAAGTTAGCTGATAACACTGATTTTGAATTATTAGTAATAGGGGGAGGTGTTGTTGGTGCGGCAGCTTTAGAAATGGCTTCGAATTCAGGTATAAAAACCTTACTTGTTGAAAAAAACGATTTTTCTTCGGGCGCTTCAAGCAGAAGTACAAAACTTTTACATGGGGGTATTAGGTATCTTCCACAAATGCAGTTCGGGCTTGTTAGAGAAAGCTTGCAAGAACAAAAAAAGCTAGAAGAGTTAATTGGGGGTTTGTATAAACCGCTTAATTTATTAGCACCTATTTTTAAAGACGACGGCTTTGCAGATTTACCAAAAATTTTTCAAAATAACTTTATTGCTCCAAAGGCATTTAAAGCTGGTTTAAGCTTTTACGATTTTCTCGGTTTAAGAAATAAAGAAAAAAGACATATATCAATTTCAAAAGAGGAAATTAACAAAAACTTTCCATTGTTAAAAAAAGAAAATCTAAGCAAAGGTTTTTTATTTAATGATGCTCAAACAGATGATGCAAAACTGGTTTTGACCATACTTAGGAATGCTGTAGAGATTAATAAGTCTTTAGCGGTTAACTATTTAGAAGTTATAGACATAAAAAATAATATTGATAATTTCACCGTTACTCTTATAGATAAAATTTATAATGAAAAATATTTAATAACAACAAAGAAAATTATTGCAGCGACAGGCGTACATACACTTCCTAAAGAGTACAAGTTTAAATCTTCAAAAATGAGATTTAGTGGGGGTGCCCACATAGTGTTGAAAGGTGACCCTCTTGGGCTTAACAATAAAGGTGTTTTATTACCAAAAACAGAAGACAAAAGAATAATGTTTGTACTTCCTTGGCTTAATAACACAATTGTTGGAACGACTGATACAGAGGACTTTTCGGGAACTCTAGACAACCCTTTTGCAAACAAAAAAGATATTGAGTATTTAGTTAGACACGTAAAGAAATACTTTAGCATAAATAATGTTGATTACATTTCTTCGTGGTCAGGTGTGAGAGCTTTAATTGGGAAAGACTCTACATCTTCTAAGAATGTTTCAAGAGGTCACTACGTAAATAACATAGATAAAAATTTCATTCAAGTAGCAGGAGGGAAACTTACAGGTTTTCGATCTATTGCAAAGGAAAGTCTAGAAAGCCTATTTAATAAAAGTTTTGAGATGAAAAAATTAGAATTTATCGATGATTTAATAAAAATTCAAGACGAGTATCAAAGTGACGAATTAGAAACCTGCATAAGGCATTACTCAGTTGCAAAACCATTAGATTATATGTTAAGAAGAACTCACCTAAGCTGGTTTAATGAAGAAGGAGGAAAAGCCAGCCTGAATGCTATATCAGAACATTTTTCTAATAAAAATTCTATCTTAGAAGAAACTTTAAATGAATTAAGAGCAGAGGGATTAACAGAAATTAATAATTAGCGATATTCTGTTGTCATAACAAAACCTATACCTATTAAGCCAAGACCACTCCATAAATACCAGTTTGAAACTGAACCAGGAAGTACTGTTAGGTAGTTTAGAACTATAATCAACACACCGATAATCATCAATACAGACATTGTGATTATATACCACCTAGGAGAAGGACCTTTATCCCCAAAAGTTTGAGAAGAAATTTTCTTTGATTTAGTGGGTTCAGCTTTTCGAACTCTCTTTTTTGAAACTGGCATAAAAGGATTTTATCTTAATTGCTATTAATTTCAATGTATTTATTTTTAGAAGTCTTAACAATTCCATCTTTTTTGAGTGCTTCTATTAATTGAATTATTTTATCCTCATCAATTTCTAAACTTTTTGCAAGATCTTTTGAGGTAACTTTTTTACTATTTATTAAAATTTTTACAATTTTGCCTCTTTTTTCCCTGTTTGAGTTTTTAAAAGGAGAATTTTTCTTGCTGACTTCTTTAATATATTTCATACAACTTTTCTCCATAGGGCATATTGAACATTTTGGGTTACGACTAGTACAGATTAAGGATCCCAAGTCCATAAGTGATTGATTAAAGTCTCTCGAGTTAAATCTACTTAATAAATCATTTTTATTATCTTTAATAAAACTATCAACATCATCGACTTTAAAATACCTTCCAATAATTCTTTTTACATTTGTATCTAAAGCTATAACTTTTTCATTATAAGCAAAAGCAAGTAACGCAGAATTTGTATATTCACCAACACCTGGGAGCTCTTTAAAATTAGGATATATACCGTCAAAGCCTTTTTTACTTAAAACCTTAGATGATTCGTGAAGTCTTATTGCTCTATTGTTATAACCTAACCCGGACCATAGTTTTAAAACTTTTCTCTTTGAAGCGCTTGCCATATTTACTGGCTTTGGGAACTCTGATATGAATTTGTTATAGTATTTGTTAGCTCTTTCTAATTGAGTTTGTTGAGAAAGGACCTCTATAAGAAATATTTTCCAAGGGTCGGAACTGTCTCTCCAGGAATATTTTCTATTATTATCTTTATGCCACTTTTTTAAGTTCTGCTTAAATAAAATTAAATCAGTCTTCAAAAGTTAACTCTACTGGTGTATTTGGATCTACAAACTCTCCTTTTCTAGGAATTTGTTTTACAATTCTTCCGCTAGAATCACCTACAACAGTTGCTAAAAGACCAGCTTCTTCTAATACGTCCAATGCTTCTTGGTAATTTAAACCGTCAACTTCAGGAACCTCTATCTTTATTCCTAAAGATACAACAACAGTAACTATTTGATCTGGTGTGACTACTTCTCCTGCTTCTGGTGTTGTGTGGGAAACAAGCCCTACCGATACATCGGGAGAGTATTCTTCAATAAATTCATATTCAAGGCCTAGAGTTTCAAGAATTTGTATTGCATCGACCAAAGATTTTCTAGAAAGGTCAGTAATTTCAATAAGACTAGGTCCAGTTGAGACAACAAGGTCAACTGTAGAACCAGGACTCATTTTAGTTCCTGCAACTGGGTTTTGGGAGATGATGAAACCTCTAGGTACGCTATCGTCGTTCACTTCAATTTTCTGACCAATTATAAAACCACTTTGCTCTACGATGTATATTCCTCTAGCTGTTTCAAGATCAACTATGTATGGTATAGGGAAAGCTTCTGGACCTACCGAGACAATGATAGTTACCAAAGAGTCAGGACTAGTAACAATATTTGCAGCGGGCTGTGTCTTGATAACCGAGCCAGAAGGGACATTAGGATCAGCAGAATTTTCAATCCCCACCTTAAAACCTAGACTTTGGAGTTGACTTAGTGCTTCTGCTTGATCACTTCCAGTCAAATCTGGTATTTCAATTAAGGTTGGAGCACCACCGTCTACAGGAAAACCTTCAAAAATTCTTGTTAATGTCCAAAATGTTCCCACCACTAAAGCAATAGACACAATTAAAGCTGGAAGAGTGAATTTGTACTTAATATTTGGATTAGTTAAATCTACTAAATTCTCTTGCGTTTGGAGCATTTGGAGTTGGTTTCTTTGTTGAAGTAGAGCAGCTCTTAAATCTTCGGCACTTTTAAACCTATCCTTAGGATTTTTATGAAGTAGCTTAAGTATTGCTGTTTCTATTCCCCTAGGAAGATCTTTTCTATATTTAGATGGTTTCTCAGGCTTTTCTGTCAAATGTTTTGTTGCTGTTGCTATTGGCGACTCAGCTTCAAAAGGAGGGTTTCCAGTAATAAGTTCGTATAAAACTGTTCCTAGGGAATATAGATCTGACTGAGTTGAAACAGATTTACCCTGGGCTTGCTCAGGAGAAATATAGCTAGCTGTACCTAATATTGATCCTGTTTTTGTAATATCACTTTCTTCATCTTGAATTGACACTATACCAAAATCAGTTACCTTAACTTTTCCATCTGGTGTGATCATTATATTTCCAGGCTTAATATCTCTATGAACAAGACCTTGTGAGTGTGCAGCCTGTAAACCGTTTGCAACTTGAGCTCCAATAAAAAGAGCATCACTTAGGCTAACAGACCTTTTACTTCCAATAATTGAAGTCAAAGTATTCCCTTCAATATACTCCATAACAAAGTAAGGCTCTTCTTCAATACCCCAGTCAAAAATTTGAACAATATTTGGATGATTTAGATTCGCAGCAGTTTGCGCTTCTCTTTTAAATCTCTCAACAAATGTAATTTGATCTACATAGTTGGGCTTCAATGTTTTAATTGCAACATCTCTTTCAAGTTGCATATCCCTTGCTTTATAAACAAAAGCCATGCCGCCTTCCCCAAGCAGCTCAACTACTTTATACCTATCTTTAATTATTTGACCAATATTCATTTCTTAAACACATTCATAATTATTGCTGAGACATTATCACTAGGGTTTTGTAGTAAAGCCTCGCCAACTAAAGTATCAGCTGTGACACCTTCTTGGAGTCTTTTTTTGATGTATTCCTCACCAAATTCATTGTAAAGACCATCAGTACACAAAAGAATAACATCTCCGTTGTTTAGTTGGAAATCTACTTTTTGTATGTCCAGCTTATCTTTTGTACCGAGTGCTTGCTTTAAAACATTTTTATAGCCTGGAACATTTTGGTCATCTGTAATCTTTACAATATTTCTGTCCGAGAGGACATAGCAACGGCTATCACCAACATGACCTACTTGCATTAAAGCATCTTCATCTATCGTAAGAGCGGTCATTGTAGTTCCCATCCCTCCAGATCCAGAGTTGTTATTTTGTTCCTCAACGATTTTTTTATTAGCCTTTTCAATAATTGTTGGTAGATCGTCTTCCTCAGTATCCATTGATTCTGCTGCAATTTTACTTGCAATTTCTCCATTAGCATGACCCCCAAGACCATCACATATAGCTGCTTTAAAAGGAAGGTATTTATTCCCTGAAGCAACGGGAAATACACTATCCTCGTTCTTTTTCCTCTCAGGACCGCATTCAGACCTTACAGACCAAGTAATTTTTATTTTATCCATTCATTAATAATCTTAGTTGTGAAATACATTTGTTTTCTTAGACTATATAAAGTAGAAAAAATAAAGTAAAAGTTATTTATAAAATTATGAGTATTTTATTTAGAATATTAAAAAAATTACTACCCATTGTGGTTAGTATTGCCCTTGCTTTATTGGGTTTCAGATACTACGAAAATTATTCCAACTCATCAAAACTTAACTCATTTCTGGAAGACGCATCAGTAGTTTCAAGTCTTCATAAAAAATCATCTCAAGACTTTTCTTTACTTTTAAATTTTGATGAGATTAACAGAGAACAATTTGAAAAAATTCTTAATGAAATAGTTAGCAATGCTCAAGAAGCTTATAATTTAATTTCAAACTCAGACGATAGTTTTACCAGCAAGGAGAAAGACTTACTTGAAATATCTACCACTTCTTGGCTTAAAGGATTAGAAACTTTTCAAGTCTCAATAATAACTTTAATTGATAATGAGTATTCACAAAATATAGAAGAATCTATAGCACAAAGCATAGTGGATTTGTCCATAGGCGATAAAGCTTATGAGGATTTTATAAATTTGATAAACACAAAAGCAGATTCTGAAAATATATTTCTACCAGATTTTTATTTAATACAATATACAGAACTTGAATCAAGCGCCTATAGATTTGCAGATATCATTGTTAGTCGAGCAAGGGAAAGCTCAGGAGGTCTTTTTCTAAGAAGAGACTTAGCAATAACTGGGATAGACTTTACTCCAAAACCAATAACAATTACCGAAGATGGATACAGCGTGTTGCTTGATGAACCAACAGCCTTGCAGGTTGTTATAGCCAATGAAGGAAACATTGAAGAATTTGAAGTTATTATCCTAATTCTTGTTTCTGATGAGTATGGAGAGTCAATTTACGAGAAAAGAGCTAAAATTAACTCAATTAAGCCATTGGAGAGTAAAAGCTACTTTACAGACGCTATACAGATTGAACCAGGTGTTTTACATGAATGGTTTATTAAGATTGAGGAAGTAGAGAACGAAGAAGAACTAGATGATAATTTATATATTACAACAGGCTTTATCCCTCCTGAAGGTTAAAGAATGCTAGATCCACAAATACTTAATAAAAATCTTGAAGAATTTAAAGAAAATCTTCAGAAAAGAGAAATAGAGCTAGACCTTGATGTTTTAATTGAATTAGATGATAAAAGAAGAAAAGCAAAGTTTGAGGCTGAACAAGTAAGAGCAGAACAAAATAAATTAAGCAAGGAAATAGCTAAATCTGATAAAAAAACTAAAGATGATTTATTGCCTAAAGCAACAGAATTGAGTGATAAATTTAAAGAACTCTCTGTTATTGCTGAAAAAGAAGAAAAACTATTTTTTGAGCATTGGGTAAAGATACCAAATATTGTTGATGTAACCAGTCCGGTTGGCTCCTCTGAAGAAGATAATAAGGAAATAAAGAAGATTGGAGAAGTTAAAGAATACAAAAATCCAAAAAACCACCTAGAGATTGGAGAATCGTTAGGCCTTATTAACGTCGAGAAGGCATCAGAAGTTTCTGGATCAAGATTTTCATATATATTTGGAGATTTAGTAAAAATTGAGTTTAACTTGGTTTCATATGTTCTTAATAAATTATCAGAAAAAGGTTTTACTCCGACAGTTCCTCCAGTTTTGGTAAGAGAAAACGCACTCTATGGAACAGGATTTTTTCCAGACGACGCAGAGCAAGTATATGAAATTCCAAATGACGATCTTTTTTTAGTTGGTACATCTGAAGTATCTTTAGCAGCATTACATGGTGATGAGATATTGGAACATAAGTCACTCCCACTAAGATACGCGGGATTTTCAACATGCTTTAGAAGAGAAGCAGGCACTTACGGGAAGGACACAACAGGAATATTTAGAGTTCATCAATTTGATAAAGTAGAAATGTTTTCTTTCTGTGACCCCGAAAAGTCAAAAGATGAACATGAATATTTATTGTCCATTGAAGAAGAGATTCTTCAAGATTTGGAGATTCCATACAGGGTTGTTGATGTATGTTCAGGAGATTTAGGTGCATCAGCTGCAAAGAAGTATGACATAGAAGCCTGGATACCTAGTGAACAGACTTATAGAGAAGTTACTTCCTGTTCAAACACTACAGACTATCAATCAAGAAGATTAAATATAAGAACTAAAAAGGAAAAAGACACCTCTTTAATCCACACATTAAACGGCACAGCTTTAGCTGTTGGCAGAATATTAATAGCACTAATTGAAAACAACCAACAAGAAGACGGGTCTGTATCTTTTTCAGATGAATTATCAAAAATAACGAAGGTTCAGAGATTAAGCTAACAGCAGACTAGCAATCATGCTCAAACCCAGAGCTACATAAACAGCTCTTTCAAGAGTTGAATTTTTTCTTAATGTTGTTTGCAAGCTCTCTCCAAGAACAAGCCATATTCCTACACAAAAAGGAAGAACCGAGAAGTAAATAGCTGCTCCCTGCAGACTAGATATGTTAAATGCTGTTAATCCTGAAATTGCCATAACTAGGCCTTTTGGGTTTATCCACTGGAATAAACATCCTTGAATAAAGGTAAGAGGTTTTTTAATTCCTGCTTCCTTATTTTCCGATGTTTTTGTAGTTGCTATTTTGTATGCTATATACGTAATAACCGCATAACCAAAATACTGTAAGTATCCAAGAATAAATTCTGGAACAAAGGATAATACAACTCCACCAACAAGAAACAAAAAAGAGAACCCAAGCCAAATACCTAAAAAGTGAGGTAACGATGCTTTTCTGCCAAATTTTATTCCGGATGCCATTAACATTGAATTATTAGGACCAGGGGTTATTGCGGTAACGAATGCGAAAACAAAGAATTCAAACATTCTGCAAGTTTAATATGCCTTATAAACCAAGAGTAATTTACTGAGGAAACAAATGAAGTATGTATCTGACACTGACAAGATGAAAGTAGCTTTAGAACAGGCAAAACTCGCATACGATAAAGATGAAATTCCTGTTGGAGCTGCATTATTTAATGAAAAAGATGAGCTTATTGCTGCTAACCACAACAGAAGGGAAATAGACCAAGACCCAACAGCACATGCAGAACTGCTTGTACTTAAAGCTGCATCAAAAGAATATAAAACATGGAGATTAGAAGGAACAACAATTGCAGTCACTCTAGAACCAGACCCAATGTGTGCTGGAGCCATAGTTAATGCAAGGGTAAAAAGGCTGATATACAGTACTCCTAACGAAAAATCTGGTTCTGCATTTACTTTATATAACATTCCGCAAGATAAAAGATTAAATCATTACACTGATATTACTGATGGAGTATTACGAGAGGAGTCAGAAGAATTATTAACTTCTTTCTTTGAAAACAAGAGGTAACTAAAATAACATACTGAAATTTTTTTTCGGAGGGATCGCATAGTCTGGCCTAGTGCGCACGCTTGGAAAGCGTGTAAGGGTTTATCCCCTTCGAGGGTTCGAATCCCTCTCCCTCCGCAAAAGAATAAAACCTTTTAGGAGGGATGGCCGAGCGGACGAAGGCGATAGTCTTGAAAACTATTGTATGTATTCCATACCGTGGGTTCGAATCCCACTCCCTCCGCAAACTTGGAGAGGTGGCTGAGTGGTCTAAAGCGCTCGCCTGCTAAGCGAGTGGGGGATGAAAATCCCCTCGAGGGTTCAAATCCCTCCCTCTCCGCCAAGCGCCTGTAGCTTAACTGGATAGAGCATCTGACTACGGATCAGAAGGTTGGGGGTTCGACTCCCTCCAGGCGCGCTTTCTAAAAAATTAAAAAACTCCCTTAATAGTTCCAGAGAGGTTCATCTAGATTCCAATTTGGCGAATTTCCCCATTTATCTAAATATGTAACTTCATCAACAGGATTCCTCTCAGCAACACCCCATTTTCCTAATGGATACCCTGCAGTTACAACTGCATTAAGAGTCCAACCTTTATCATCAGGAACACCAAGTATTTCAAAAGCTTCTTTTTGCTTAAAAGACATAACAGTTGTTAAACAGGTTCCTACACCATGCGCTCTTCCAGCCAACATTAGACTCCATGTAGCAGGAAATATTGATGAACCTGTTGGATCATTTCTAGATAAAATAACAAAATGTACAGGAACTTTATGAAAATTCTCTGCCAACCAACCTGCAGACTTACTTATTCGTATAACTTGATTTGCTTTTTCATCGTCTCCAACTTCTGATGCACCTAGATCCGGTTTTCCTCCGTAGAATTCTTTCATGTAATAATCCCATGTTTCCCTGTAGACGTCTCCTAATTGTTTTCTAATATTTGGGTCTGTTACAACGAGGAATTTCCAACCTTGACGATTAGACCCACTGGGCGCTCTTATTGCAGCATCAACCATAGTTTTAATTATTTCTTCAGGTATAGGGTCTTCTTTAACTCTTCGCATAGCTCTTGTTGTGTAAAGAGCTTCAAATACATCCATTTTGTTATTTTAGTAAGATAGAATTTAGGTAAGTATGGATAAAAAAATTTTTTCAGAAATAAAAGACAACATAGGAACAATATGGCTTAATCGTCCTGAGAAAAAAAACGCTTTAAATGATGAGTTATGGTTTGGTTTACCAGAACTAGTTAAAGAATTAGATCAAAACGACGATGTTATGGTAATTATTTTGGCAGCAAAAGGTGACACCTTTTCTGCAGGTATAGACATAAATTTACTTGTAGAAGCCTTTGATTTGAATGAAGACCTAAGAACCAATGCAGAAGAAAGACTAGAAATAATGGAAATAACAAAGAAATTTCAAGATGCATTCACTTCTGTTGCAAAAACTAAAAAACCAACAATTGCTGCTATTCAAGGGTTTAGCATAGGTGGTGCAACTAATCTGGTTGCATCTTGTGACATTAGACTCTCAACAAAAGATGCCAAATTTTCAATTGGAGAATCAAAGCTTGGCTTAGTTGCCGACGTAGGAGCCCTGCAAAGAATGCCAAAAATTATCTCTAAAGGAGTACTTAGAGAGCTTGCTTACACGGGTAAGACTTTTGATGCGGAGTATGCAAAAGAGATTGGTTTTGTAAATCATATTTTTGACACACATGAAGAGTTGATGAATGGGGCAATGGATCTCGCTAAAGAGATAGCTTCTAACTCACCATTAGTAGTAAAAGGAGTAAAAATGATGCTTGATAAAGGCGAAGAACTAACCGCAGATCAGTCATTAGACCTAGTAAGAATGTGGAGTACTTCTTTTTTAACATCTGAGGATTTAAAAGAAGGTATCTTTGCCTTAATGGAAAAAAGAGAACCTAAGTTTAAAGGTAAATAATTATAATTCTTTAAATACTTTTAAAGCATATCTATCAGTCATGCCAGCTACATAATCGACAGCATTTTCTAAATTTGTTTGACTATTTATATACTGCTCAGGAAGTATGTCTGGATTTTTTTCAAAATGTGATACAAGTTTTTGAACTACTTCTTTTGCTTTTACCCTTTCTTCATTAGTTTCTTCTCTCAGATAGACTTTATCAAACATAAAAGCTCTTAATTCATTCATGCATTCTAAAATTTCACTATCCATATCTATTTTTTCATTTGAGGAAGCTTTGAATACACCAGATATTAAATTGTTTATCCATTGTTTTCCAGGGGATCCTAATGTGTTAGTTATTTTTTTTGGAATATCATCAACCTTTAATACACTTGCTCTGATTGCATCTTCTACATCATGTGTTAAATATGCAATCCTATCAGAAAAACGACAAACCATTCCTTCTGGTGTTTCCGGAGGTTCTTCGTACTTCCATGGATGAAAATTTATACCATTAAGAGTTTCAAGGGTAAGATTTAGGGGTTCTATTTGCTTAAATATTTTTACTGAATTTTCCGAATGACTCCATCCACCTTCTAGCATTTCATTCAGAACATCCTCACCTGTATGCCCAAAAGGGGAATGACCAACATCATGACCAAGACATATTGCTTCAGTTAGGTCAGGATTTAACCCTAGTGTCTTTGCTATTGACCTACCAACTTGAGTAACTTGTAGCGTATGAGTCATTCTTGTGATGAAATGATCTCCATCAGGGTTAATAAATACTTGCGTTTTATGCTTTAGCCTTCGAAAGGCTTTTGAGTGAATAATCCTATCCCTATCTCTCTCAAAGGCTGTTCTAAATAAATCAGGCTCTTCGTCTACCTCTCTACCTTTAGAGTTGCTTGAAAATGTAGCGTTAGAAGACAAAGTAACTCTTTCATTAGCTTCTCTCCAGCTACGGTCTCTCAATATAAATGAATCATTCACATTTTTACCTTAAACACTAAAAGCTATTTAATAAAGGGATTAATTCTCTCCATTCTTTGATATCAATTACGCCATTTATTGGAGTATTGTAACTCCTAACAAATCTGATTACTTTTTTTTCAGGAACATGTTTAATAAAACTCTCTAATTGGTATGGTGCGTCATCTATATAGACATCACATTCGACAGTCCATTTTTCTTCTATAAAATGAATTTCTTTTGTTGGTATTTTATTTTCACCAAGCCAGATTAAAGTATCATGAATTGACCACCAAGGTTTAGAAGATAAAATAATTATGTCGTTCCCTGATTTAGATAGTTCGTTTAAAGTCTCAACAGCATTTTCATAAACCTCTAAATTTCGAAAAATAGAAGCACCGTTTATATTTTTAGCCCATTTCCAAAAATCTATCTCTTCTTTAAAATGTGTTAAAGGTTCTGAAAGCCCCCAGCTTGTTATGTCTTCTTCTAAGATTTTTTTACCAAACTCTTCTTCGTAATATTTTGTCCAGCCTTTAGTGAAGTTTGCCACAACTCCATCTAAATCTACTCCTATTCTCATTTGACTAAGTTTAATTCTTAGGTGCACTATAGAGAAGGAAACTATTACCATTTGATAATATGAAAAAAGCATTATATAGAAAATACAGACCTACAAAATTGTCAGAACTAGTGGGACAGGAAGAAGCAGTTTCTTTAATTAAGAATCAAATTGAAAAAGATAATCTTGGCCATGCCTACCTTTTTTCTGGACCTAGAGGTGTTGGTAAGACATCTTTAGCAAGAATCATAGCCACCCAGCTAGGCTGTGATCCAATTTTTGATGTTTCAGAAATAGACGCAGCATCCCACAATAAAGTTGAAGATATACGAGAAATGAACGAGAGCGTTAACTTCATTGCAAGTAGTCCAGGTAAAAAAAGATTATTCATACTAGACGAGGTTCATATGTTATCGAATGCAGCATCTAATGCTTTTTTAAAAACATTAGAAGAGCCACCAGAACACATTATATTTATACTCGCTACAACTGAACCAGAAAGAGTACTTGAAACAATCAAAAGCCGCACAACACAAATAGCTTTTAAAAAGATAAGTGAAGATGAAATAATTAAAACTTTAAAAAAGATAGGAAAAAAAGAGGGAATTAATCTAGACAGTGAAGTAGTAAAAATGATTGCTAATTTTTCGGATGGCTCACTTAGAGATTCAATAAACTTATACGAACAAACAGAAAATACTTTTGGATCAAAAGCTTCTGTAGATGATCTTTTTAGCTTATTAGGTAAATTGAGCTCTAAGGAATTTGAAATAATAATAAACTCTGTAGAGACTCAGGATACAGCTTCTGTTTTAAGTGTTATTAGAGACGCCTACTCAAAAGGACTACAACCAACAGACATTGTCGACTCAGTTTCAGAGTTCTTTAGGAATCTTTTCTATCTGAAATATTTACCAGATGACAATAAATTAAGTTCCCTTACTCCAGAGCTGAGAAAATTACTAGAACAGGCAGACAAGAAAATATCAGCAAAACAGCTGGTACGAATACTTGACTTGATTGATGAAATAAGTACTGTGATATTAACAACTTCATCTATGCATTTAAAACTTGAGCTTTTTATGATGAAAATTATAAAACCAGAGCTTGGTTCAGACGTTAAATCTATTGGATACAGGGTTGATTTGCTTGAGGGAAAATTTACAAACTCGCCTATAGATGACAATCAAGAAATAGAAACTGTAAAAGAAGAAAAAGTTGAGAACCCTAAACCAAAGAAAAATAAAAAGAACATTAAAAAGGCGTCAATAGAAAACTTTGATGTATATTGGCCAAAGATACTTGAAGAACTTAGAGATAAGCTCTCCCCAAGAAAATTTTCCTACCTAACAGCTGTAATACCAGAAGTTAGCGATGAGGAAGTAATCACTCTATTTGTTGATAAAGATAATGAATTTTTACTAAAGCAATTAGAAAAATCAGAAGAGATAATTGATTTAGTAATTTCTGAAGTTGCCAAGCAAATGGGATTAGAGGTAAAATTTAAAATTTTACTAAGTGAAGATTCAAAGATAAACGAATCAAAAGGAGTAGATGCAGCTCAAGAGGTTTTTGACGTAGAAGATATAAATTAATTTTCTTTTAAATTCAACTCACTTAAAGCCATAGTTATTCTTCTTGATCCTTGATTTTGTGCACTTTTGCATAGCTCTATAAAACTTCTTAATTCTCCTGTTCTAAATTTTTTTAACTCATCACCAGCAGGTATAGTTCCATTTCTTTCTCTTTCTAGCAATTTAATCTCTATTTCTTTTGCTCTTGCTAGATAGGTGCTGCTTACCTCGAATAAAGTATCAACACCATCAGAAATGGGTGGGTTTATATGACCCATTAGAACATCTATATATTCATCTATTTCTTTATGAAGGCTCTTAGCATCAGAAAGACCTCTCTTAAGTGGAAATTTCTGCACTATTTTCTCCTCTCAAAATTAACATATTTCATTCTAAATACCTTGATAGACACTATAAATGAGAATACAGAAATAATACTTAAAATAAATAAATTTAAAATATTGCTTCCAAAATCAAGACTTAAATAATTGAGAAATGAATATACAAGCAAAGAAATTACGACAGAGCAGAAAATGTCATAAATTAATTTATTATCAAGCAAGGAGTCATTCTTAATTTTTAATGAAAACAACATAAAAGCTGTGTAGGCCCACAAAAAGGAAATAATTATTATTGAATAACTTATTTCAGTTGGATTATTTTTGAGAACCAGACTAATAGCAGTAACAATAGTTGTTGTTGTACCAACCATTACGGGGAACCAAAAACGTTTTTGTACGTAATAAGCTCTTGTAATTATTTGATTAACTGACCAAGGAATCACACCTAAAGCCACAATATTCATGATTGAAGACACTCTTTTAACATCGCTACTTGTGAACCTTCCTCTCTCATAAACAAGGCTTATTATTTCTTCCGAGTTAACAATTAGAATCACAGCCATTAAGGCGTTAAACAAAAACAATGAAGACAAGTGTTTTCTAATGAGCAATTTTAATTCGATATACTTTTCATCTACAAATAATTTAGATAAAGTTGGATAGCTTGCCACCCCTACAGCTTGAGCAACTATACCTACTGGGAGTAGGACAACCCTCCTTGCGTATCTAAACGAAGCAACAGTACCAGCTCCCAAATAGGAACCAAAAACTCGAAACAACTGTTCATCCATTACTGCTATTGATTGTCCAATAATTAAGGGGAGTGAAATAGTCAAATATTCTTTAATATAATTAAATTTTGGTGAAAGAAATTTAATTTTTAAGCCGCTTTTCTGAACACCTATTACCTGAATGAAGAAGTGTCCAACAAGAGAGCCAACAAACCCTCCAACAGCAAATCCATAGACAGTTGATTCTGGTGTTGAAGAGTTTAACCATCCAAATAAAATAATTGAAAAATTATAAATAACCGGGGCCAAAGCTGGGTATTTAAAATCATTATTGAAGTACTGATAAGACATAAGAATCGCACCAATAAAAAAGAAAGCTTGGCTAAAAACAATTGGGCCAAAAAGTCTTAGAAAAAGATCTAAATCTTTAACTTCAAGTAAATTTCCCAAACTGCTTCTTAATAGAAAGAAAATTAACGATATAGAAATAAATATAAGCGATAATCCATAAAAGAGAGAAAGGAAATAATCATTCAAACTATCTTTATTTCTTTTGCTTCGATCAGAAAGAATTGGAATTAAAGTAATGGCTAAATACCCACCTGCTGACAAATAAAATAAAAAATCAGGCACTATAAATGCTAAATCTAAAGTGTCTGCTGCTGAAGAAACTCCGGTCCATTTAGCAAGTAAAATCTCTCGAAAAAAACCAAGCAATCTACTACTTAGGTATGCAATAGAAATTATTGAAATTGGCCCAATTAAGTTTTTAGAGCTGTTCATGTTTTTCCTTCATTTTGTGTAAAAATTCATAAGGAATTTTTAAAGGCTTATCTTCATACCCAAAGCCAATATTTATATTTGGTTTATGATCACCATGGTAATCTGTTCCCCCAGACTCTAATAGATTTAATTTTTTTGCAAGTTCACTTAAGTTTGAAGAAATAGTTGATCCATAACTAGAGTAATTTGTTTCTATCCCGTCAATTCCTAAAGTTCTCAGCTTTTCTAGATATTTAACAAATTCATTATTTATCCAGTTTTTATTATTTGAGTATTCTTTATTACTCATCAAAGTATGCGGATGTGCTAAAAACACTAAACACTTAGACTCTTTAGATAGATTAATCAATTTTCCTATCGATTCTTGATGACTTCTTGAGTCACCTATTTTTCCATTTCCTAAATATTTTATAAAAGCTTCGTTTATAGAATTAACATATCCTTTTTCATAAATAATTTTGGCTATATGGGGTCTCCCAGGTACTTTTGTTGGATATTCCTCGAGGTCTGAGTAATTAATCTCTATACCCTCTTTATTTAATTTACTTATAATTTCCTTGTTTCTCTCAACCTTTAAACTCCTAATATTTTCCAAATGTTTATTCAAAGAGCTCTCTTCTTCTAAGAAATAAATTAATAAATGGATCCCTGCATATTTATTATCTTTTTCAACATCTTCCCAACTTGCACTAACTTCAATTCCTTTAATTATTTCAATTAAATTATTTTTTTCAGGTATGGTTAGGTATTCATGATCTGTAATTGAAATAGCTTCTAGTTCCATTTCTATAGCTTTTTCAACTAATTTTTCAACCTTATCCGTACCATCCGAATTTATTGAATGTATATGTAAATCTATAGACATTACAAACTAGAGTACTAGGTCTGTTAAATCTTTAATAAGTTCATTAGAATGTTTCAGATGAGTTTAATAATCCAAAAATTTGGAGGAACAAGCGTATCTAATTCTGATTCGCTTAAAACTGTCGCGAAAAGAATCACAGAATGCAAGGATGCAGGAAATGAAGTAGTAGTTGTCGTTTCGGCTATGGGTTCTAGCACAGATGAGTTAATTGAATTAGCTAGTGAACTTTCAAATGAACCATCTCCTAGAGAAATGGATATGCTCTTATCAGCTGGAGAAAGGATCACTATGTCTCTCTTGGCAATACATTTGAACAACCTAGGCTATGAGTGTTTTTCCTTAACAGGATCACAAGCTGGAATAATTACATCTTCTAGACACGGCATGGCAGAAATTGAAGAGATAACAGGCGAGAGAGTAAAAGAAGGAATTGAAAAAGGTAAAATTGTAATAGTTGCTGGATTTCAAGGAGTTAATAAAGAAACTCGGGAAATAACAACTCTAGGAAGAGGAGGTTCCGACGCAACTGCCGTTGCTCTAGCTGCTTCACTAAAGGCTGATAGATGTGAAATTTACACTGATGTTGATGGCGTATATTCTGCAGATCCAAGAATAATTAAGGAAGCAAAGCTTATTGATGAAATAACATATGATGAAATGTTAGAGATGGCATCTTCAGGCGCTAGAGTCTTAATGTCTAGGTCGGTAGAATTTGGTAGAAGGTATAATGTACCAATAATTGTTAAATCAACATTTACTAATAATAAAGGAACAATAGTAAAGGAAAAAACAATGGAAGAAGCAATTGTAAGAGGAGTTACACACAATGATAAAGAAACTAAGTTCACTCTCTTCGGTGTTCCCGACCAACCAGGTATAGCTGGGAAAGTATTTAGTCCGCTTTCAGAAGGTGGAATAATTGTTGATATGATTGTTCAAAATGTTTCTAAAGACTCAAAAACAGATATTAGCTTCACTGCTCCATCAGATCAAAAAGAAGAAGTAATGGAAATCCTTACTGAACTCTCTAAGGAGCTTGATGCAGAAGGAGCAGATTCAGACATAGAAATTGGTAGGGTTTCAATCATTGGTGCTGGCATGAAAGCAGAGTCAGGAGTTGCTTCAAAGATGTTTTCAATATTAGGAAAAAACAAAATAAATATTGGAATGATATCAACTTCTCCAATAAGGATTTCATGTGTTATACCAAAGGACGACATGACTAAAGCTATAGAAGCTTTGCATCAAGAATTTATATCTAAGTAAATGAAAATAGCAATCGTAGGCGCTACAGGATTAGTTGGAAGAGAGATAATAAGAATCTGTGAAGAACTCTTACCCCACGAAGCAACCTATACATTATTTGCTTCAAGCAATTCAGCCGGAACAAAATTAAAAGTTAATGAAAAAGTCTGTGAAGTGAAGGAACTTAAAGAAGAAAACATAGAAACTTATGACATTTCTTTATTTTCAGCAGGCGGGGAAAGATCAAAAAAATTTGCTAAGAGCTTTCTTAATAAAGGGTCTTATGTTGTTGATAATTCTTCAGCTTTTAGGATGGAAGAAGAAGTCCCACTAGTTGTATACGGAATAAATGAAGATAAAATTTCTAAAGAAACAAAATTAATTTCTAATCCTAACTGTACAACAATGGGTTTAGTAATGGTCTTAAAACCATTACATGAAAAATATAAATTAGAGAAAATTGTTCCTACTGCATATCAAGCTGTTTCAGGTTCAGGCAGAGCAGCTGTTGAGTCTTTAAAAAATGAAGAAAAATTAGGTGAAGAGTTAAAACCAAACTATAGAGATGGATTCTACACCAGACCTATTTCAAGAAATGTAATCCCTTTAGCTGGGAACTTAACAGAAAATGGATACTCAGATGAAGAAATGAAATTTGTGAATGAATCTAGAAAAATATTGGATATTAAAAGTTTAATAGTTGAACCTTCAAACGCTCGCGTTGGAGTTGAAACTGGACACGGAGTTTTTTGCTCTGCAACTTTTCAAAAAGAAGTTGATGTTAAGGAAGCAATAGATGTTTTAAATAGTTTTAATGGAGTTCAATACTGGGAAGAAACATTGCCAACTCCATTGGACGCAGAAGGAAGCAATGATGTTTTAGTTGGAAGAATGAGAAAAGGGCTTTCTAGTAACAAGATATTAAATTTTTGGTCAGTCTCTGACAATCTTTTAAAAGGAGCAGCTTTAAATGCTGTTCAGATTGCTAGTTATATTGTAGAAAATGATTAAAGTACCAGAAAAAATTCCACAAAAGAAAAGAATAATTTTAGGACCCCTAAGTAGATTCCTATTAAAAATATTTAAATGGGATATTACAGGAGAAATACCTAATTTAAGCAAAATGGTTCTTATTGGAGCTCCCCATTCAGCAATGAGGGATGGATGGTACGGATTATTGGCAGTTCTCGCACTTGATCTTAAGGTAACCTTTTATGGAGCAAGCTGGATATTTACAAGACTACCTAGCCTTATAACTTTCTCTAAAAATTTAGACAAACTGGGAATTCCATGGCCCTTAGGTTGGCTACAAAAAATAATATTAATTAGACTTGGCGGAGTTCCTGTGTACAGGGTCAATTCAAGAGGAACCATAAAAGCAGCAATTGAGAAATTTTCTACAATGGACAATTATCTTTTATTGATAGCACCTGAAGCTGGAACTGAACTCGTTCCTAAATTTAGAAGTGGGTTTTATTATTTAGCCAAGGAACTAAACATACCGTACGTTCCTGTAGAAATTGATTTTAAGAACAGAGCCTTTAATATTAGATCTCCCGAAAACGTTACTTCAAGCTTTGAAGAAGAATCCAAAAAAATAATATCTATTTTCGAAGGAGTAGAAGGCGCAACTAGAGTTTTTACAATGTCAGAATAAAAGGAACAAAAAGACTCAAAATATAGTTTCCAACAGGTATTTTTTTAATTCCTAAAAGGTTTATTCCAACACCAATTAGTAAAATTCCTCCAATTCCAGCAATTGAGTCCGAGACAACTGCCTCAATGTTTGTGTTTATTAATAATGCACAAAGAGTAAAGAATCCTTGATAAATTAAAATCGAAACACCTGAATAAACGGCTCCCTTACCACCGCTTGAGGTAATAAATATAACAAGGAAGCAATCTAATGCGGTTTTAATTAATAACAACTCTAAATTTGATTCAACTACATCAAAAAACGGTCCAATAATTGCTAGTGGCCCAGTTATTACAATTAGAGTTGTAGTCAGATAGCTTTCGATAAATTTTGTTTGATCAGGGTCAGATTTTTCGAATCTCTCATATAGGTAATCTCCAAATGCTTTGATTTTTTCTTCAATTTTTAACAGGTTGCCAATTACTGCTCCGAGTATTACTGCGAAAAGAGTAAATATAAAACCGGAGACTTCAAAATTTAATAAACTAACGAAATCAGGACTTTTTAATGATTCTCTTAAACCTAAAGCTAAGACTAATAAACCCAGGGGAAGTAAATTTTGTTCAAAATTTTTTAATTCTTTTTTAAAAATTATCCTGGATAAGACACCAACAAAAATAACACCTAGCCCATTAACAATTGTTCCAATTCCTGGGATCATTACTTATTAAAATCTGAATGGCTTCTACTAGGAGTTGGCCCTTCTTGTCCTTGATATTTACTACCGTAGTTCTCAGAACCGTACTCGGACTCAGACGGGGAGTTTAAATAATAGAAAGAAATTTGCCCTATCTTCATTTCTGGATAAATCATTATTGGTAAATTTGCTACATTGGAAAGCTCTAAGGTTAAATAACCTGAAAAGCCAGGATCAACAAACCCAGCAGTTGAATGAATTAATAAACCAATTCTTCCTAAGGATGACTTTCCCTCTAATCTAGCGACTACCTTATTAGATAATGTAACTTTCTCAAATGTAGTACCAAGTACAAACTCACCTGGATGTAATACAAAAGGTTCCTCAACCGTTGCTGTAACTAAAGTAGTTAAATCTTCTTGCTCAGCTTTAGGATCAATGTGACTATATTTATGATTTTCGAACACCCTAAATTCATATCCCACTTTTAAATCTATGCTTGATGGCTGTATAAAGTCTTTATCCAGAGGAGAAACTTCAATCCACTTCTCTTCTAAGGCTTTTTTTATATCTATGTCTGAAAGCATAATTCCTTTTGTCCTTTGAATATAATAACCCACTTTATCATTTTTTTATTAATTTAGAATTGATGCAAGTGACCAAAAAGTTATCAAGAACCCCACCACTCCTAGAAATATAGTTCTAGATAGATATAGTTCTTTATCTTCTTTTCTTTTATTAATATATGCAAACAAATTTCCAGCAAACATTGCACCTCCAACTCCTAATAGGAGTAAATTTATTGTTAAATTTAGTGCAAATGGATCATTCATAGCATTATTGTTATGTTAATAAGATGGTAGATACAAAAGAAATAGTAGATATTTTTTTAAAGTCCGAGATAACAACTATCTCTAATTTTGATAGTTATAAAGTTTCAAGACTAGGTGGGATAACTAACGTTAACTTTAAAGTTGAAATTGGAAGCCAGAAGTTTGTTTTACGACTTCCTGGGAAAAACCCAGATACTTCTCTTAATCGAGAAGCAGAAAAGAATAATCAATTAGTTGCTGTCGAAGCAGGACTAACATTACCATTTCTTTATTTTGATGTAGATAGTGGAGTAAAAATATCTGAGTTTAAGGAAAATCTAAAAGCTTTAGAACCAGAAGAGCTTAAAAGTAAAGAGTACCTAGACAAAGCTCTTGATACGTTAGACAAATTACACAAAAGTGGAATAAAATTTTATAAATGTTTCGACCATAATGTTTTTTTTCAACAGACTAATTATGAAGAAAAATATAAAGAAATTGGTGAAACAGGAGAGTTTTTAATAGAAAAAATAAACAAAATTGAAGAGAAATTAGTCCCTTGTCATAAGGATATTTTTGGTCCAAACTTTATTTTGTTAGAAGAAGAAATGTATTTAATTGACTGGGAATATTCAGGAATGGCAAGTCGCTTCTTTGATTATGGTGATCTTTGTTGTCAACAAAACATTGAAGAAGAACAAAGAAAGGAGATTTTCTACAAATTAAAGCTTGAAAAAAATACTGAGCAGCAAGTTTTATGGAATTTATATAGATATTTAACATGTCTTACTTGGGGTTTGTGGGCAACAAAAAAAGGAGAATTGGACGAAGAGGCTGATAAAGAGTACTTAAATCAAGGAAAAAAGAAAATTAAGCTTGTTTTAGAGACTGTTAATTCAAAAAATTTTGAAAAACATCTTTCACTAAAGTTCTAGAATTCGACTACACTGCTTCAGTCCGAGAAAAAAGGGAATAGAAAACGATTTATGGGATCTTTGATAAAAAAACGACGTAAAAAAATGTCTAAACATAAATACAGAAAACGTCGTAAGTCAAATAGACACAAGAAGAAGAGCGTTTAAGTTTCCCTGCCTTCATTATTTAGGAAATCCTCAATTTGTTCAACTAGGTTATCTTCTGAGAAGTTATCTTCAATATTAACTTCGGCTTCTTCTAATTTAGAAACATAATCAGCAAGGTCTCTAGAGTTCTCCATTGCTTTGTTTATCTTCATATCGAACTGCTGACCTTCTGTTTGTATTCCAGTATCATCAACTTCTATATCCAATATTTCAGCTGTTTTATTTAACAAAGCACTAATTCCTTTTGGATACCCACCTGCACTGAGATAGTGAGGAACAGCAGCCCACAAACCAGCAGTTTCAATACCGTTACCTCTTAAATCATGACCTACAACACTTGTTATCCCTGTAGGACCGGAATAGTTTGTTGGCAAAACATTATATCTTGCATGAAAAGTTGGATCATCACTGACCCCAAAAATTGGTACAGGAAGAGTATGGGCAACCTGACCAAAAAATGCACCAAGTGTAACAGCTTTTTTAACTCCTAAATCTAAAAGAACATTAGAGATGTTATAAGAATAATTTTTCCATTTCATTGCAGGCTCTTCTCCGAAAACTAAAATTAAATCATTTTTTAACTTGTAGTCTTCAATAGAATAGAACGACGTTTGAGGCCAGTGAAAGTTTCTTTCTCCAATATCTTTTACTTCGACAACAGGTCTTCGCATTTGGTAGTTATAAAAACCTTCAGAATTTAACTCTGCAAATGGTTCGATATCAAATGTACCAGATAAGTTTTCTATACAACCACTCGCAGTATTTCCAGCATCACTCCATCCTTCGAATGCTAATACAGCAACAGGTTCAGACAATAAGGGTTTTCTGTGCCAAATTACGTCTTCCATATCCAAAGGTTAACCCTGTAAGGATTTAACTAGAAAATTTTTTTATAGTTTTCTTGCAGAGTTGAAAACAACTGAAACACTAGAAGCAGCCATAGCCAAGGCAGCCATATTTGGTGAAATATTACCTGATATGGCTATTGGAATCATTGCTGTGTTATAGACAAAAGCTAGAAATAGATTCTGCTTTATTCTATTTTGTGACTTTATAGCAACACTAATTATCTCAATTATTTTACCTATCCCACCTTTGTGAATAATTATGTCTCCCGCACTTTGAGCTATTTGGGTGCTGTGAGTACTTGCAATACCTACATCGGCTTGTTTTAAAGCTGGTGAGTCATTAATTCCATCCCCCAAGAATGCAACTGTCCTGTCTCTTTGAAGTTTTTTTATATATGAAACTTTGTCTTCAGGGGTTTGATCGCCAAGAGAATCTTTGACTCCTAACAACTCTCCAAATTTCTGAACTTTTTTATAACTATCACCTGACAAGATAGAAACTTCATAATCTTCTGTTAAGTTGTTTATAAAATCTGAATCAATTTGAGATTCCTCTTCCAGTTCAATGGTAAATTGTTTTTTCTCAATTTCTACATTTAAAGTTGTTACAGTATTTTCACCACCCAAAGCTTTACTAACAGAAACACTTTTTCCATCTACATTTCCTTCAACGCCCACACCAACTTTTTCTATAAAATCTGAAGTAGGGAGTAATGGTATATCTTTACTCTCTGCTTCAAGCAAGATACTTTTAGCAATAGGATGATTTGATTGTTGCTCCAAGCTTGCAACATATTGAAGTACTGAATCATTTTCTTGACCATTTTTAGAGGTAATGCTTTTTACTTTAAAAATGCCAGTAGTGATTGTTCCAGTTTTATCAAAAACAATCGAAGTAACTTTTGTTAATTTTTGTAAATAATCAAAATTTTTAAATAAAAAACCTTTTTCATTTGATATAGATGCGGTTCTAAATAAAACAATTGGGACAGCTAACCCTAAGGCACATGGACAAGCTATTACTAAAACTGATATAGCTACTTTAATTGCTTCAAAAATTTCTTGATTGTAAATAGCTATTCTTAAGAGAAAAGTTGTAAAACTGATAATGAGAACAAAAGGAACAAAAACCTGAGTAACTTTATCTATTGTTTTTTGAACGGAAGGTTTTGTTGTTTGTGCATTAAATATCATTTTTTCAATTAAATTAAATGTTGTCTCTCCACTTATTTTTGAAACTCTTACTTTAAGCTCACCAGTAAGATTTATTGTTCCCGCAACAACAAAGCTTTCTTCATTTTTTTCTACAGGTATAGATTCACCTGTAATTAAACTTTCATCAACACTAGAGCTTCCAGATCCAACAACACCATCTAAAGGTATTACTTCTCCTGGAAATATAACAATCTCTTCATTTTTACTTACTTCATTAATATTTTTCATTACATAATTACCACTTGAAACTCTTACATCTTTAGGAATTAAATCTATAAGAGCATCTGAAATTTCTATAGAAGATTTAATTGATATTTCTTCAATTGTCTTTCCAATCAATATAAATGAAACTATATAAGCTCCTGTCTCAAGAAACATCAAAGGCTGCTCTGTAGACAACATTGCGAAAATAAATGATGAAAAGCTTCCAATGGAAATCAAGGTATCCATATTAAAATTAAATCTTAATAAATTCTTTACTGCAGATACATGAAACCTATATCCGAAGACAAAAATTATTAGAAAAGCTATACCTATTGCCTGATAAGTAAAACCATTTTTAATTAACAGAGGTTTTAAAATTACTGTCAACAACAAGGAAACAAAAGGTTTAACAAATTTTACAAGTGTATTTTCATTGTTTTCAACCTCTTCATAAACTACAGCAGAGTATCCAATTGATTTAATTTTTTCAATTACATCATTAATATCAATGGATTTTTTAGACTCTATAATTGCTTTCTTTAATGGGAAATTAACCGCAACGCTTTCTAAAGAATCATCTTTCTTAAGTACCCTCTCTATTCTTGCCGCACAAGCAGCACAAGTCATTCCCTCAATAGAGAGTGTTAGAGGACTTCCGTCATTCGACAACTGTGTATCCATGATCATCAAGCAATGTTTTTAGTTCATCAATCGAGACTTGATTACTTGAAGAAACAAAAACTTCTTTTTTCTGTACATCCACTACAGCGCTATCTATATTTTCTTGGCTGTTTAATAGTTCCTCAATTGTATTTTTACAATGATCACAGCTTATTTCAGGTACGTTAAATTTTAAATCCATAAAACAATATTAATAATCTAAGGCTTATATAGATAGTCCCTGATTTGCTTACTGCTTTTTATTATGCAGTTTCTTGAAGGATACGCCCTCTAACCCTTGGGTACTTTACTGGAGCGTGATTAAAACAAAAATCTCTCTTGTTGTAAATACTTAATTTGGTTTCACAAGACTCATCATTGCAAACCCTACCCTGCTCAAAACTTTTTGATGGCCTAATGCCACCTTTTATTTGACTAGCTTTTAGTCCGTCAGTCATTCCATTCCTCTACTTTGTGAATATATTCACAAGAGTAACAACATTATCTTCAGCATGCAAGTATTTGGAAAACTTTCTAATTATTTCTGATGTGATACTATTTCATTATGGATATCAAACTAGAATTTTGTGTAGTTTGAAACTACACACCCCGTGCAGTTAGTACGGTTGAAGACATTTTAGAAAAGTACGGTCAAGAAGTGAAGTCTATAGACTTAATACCTACTTCAGGTGGAAAATTTGAATTTTACTTAAACGGTGATTTGATATTTTCAAAAATAGAAAAGGATAGACATACAGAAGATGGAGAGATACTAGGCTTAATAGAAAAAGCTCTTAGTTGAATTTACCATTTGACCTAACAATATTTGAAATACTCTTAATTGGAGCCCTCTTCTTTATTGCATCATCCATACAGGGGATTTTAGGATATGGCTTTGCGGTACTATCTTCACCAATCCTTGTTCAAATAGATCCAGCACTTGTACCAGTTTTACTTAGTCTCTTAGCTCTTCCTTTAACAATAAAAATATTCAGAAGGGAACAATCAGAGATTAGATGGTATCCAATGAAAAATTTATTGCTTGGAAGAATAGTTGGAGGGCCTCTAGGGCTGCTCTGTTTGAACTATTTAAATCAGAGAGTTTTATCGACCACTGTTGGATTAATAGTTTTATTTGCTGGCCTTGCTTCATATTTTGGTTGGACGCTAGAAAGAAATTCCAGAAACTCATTTAATGCTGGAATGTTTTCAGGCATCTTTGCAATGATTGCAGGAGTTGGGGGACCACCCGTAGCTATATTATATAGGGACACAAAAGGAAAAGAATTTAGACCGTCTTTAAATGCAGTCTTTACATTTGGGATACTTATTACACTAACCCTCTTGTTGATTGATGGCCGCATATTTCAAGATCATGTTTATTTATTTTTATATATGATTGTTCCCTGTTTTCTTGGCGTAACTCTCTCATCTAGATTACTAACAAAGGTTTCCGATAAAGCTATATCTAATGGAGTTGTATGGTTCTCTATCATTTCAGGATTAGTTGTTATATCTAGAAACATTTTTTAATTTATTTCATTAATGGTGATTACTAAGATATGAGCATATGTTAATTTGGCCCATACTTTCTGGAGTTCTATACTTTTTAAGCTTCCCTCCTTATGGATTTTGGTTTTTAATATTTCCAGCATTATTTTTCTTTTATAAATTTGCTATTGAGAATGAAAAATCATTTATTTCAGGATTTATATTTGGAAGTGTGGCTTATGGTGTTGTGCTGATTGGTATTCAATCTATAGGGTACGAAGCATGGATTCCATTAATGATCTTAATGGGCTCAATGTACGGACTTTTTGCAAGAGTGCTCTCTTATGTTGGAGCTAAGACAGATAATAATTTTTTTGTACTAGTTGCTGTAGTCAGTACATTTGATTTAATAAGAGCCTATTTTCCATTCGGGGGTTTTCCTTGGGGGTATCCTTCAACAGTACTAATAGGTGATCTTACTAAGAATTTTTTTAGAACCTACGGCCCTATAGGGTTTTCACTAGTTATTGAGTCTTTAGTCTTACTTCTGGTCTTATCTTTACTTAAGTCAAATAAAGATTCAGGGCTGTTTAATATTTATTATTTTAAATATTTGCTTATTTACTTTTTCATATTTGGATTTACATTTTTACAAGCAACACCAACTGTAGAGGATAGGAATATTGAAATTTCTATAATCCAAGGAAACAGTCCATGTCCAGGAGCAAAGAATAAATGTTCAAACGAAAGACAAAGAATTTATGACAGCCATTTAAGCCTAACCCAGTCATTAAGCACAGAACAAGTATCTTCAGGGAACTTAAATCCTAGATTAATTGTTTGGGCAGAGAGCTCAAGTGGCTTTAGCAACGACCCTCTTATTCACGATAGAGTTTTAAAACAAATTTCTAAAGAATCAATACGCTTGGGTTCTTATTTTTTAATAGGCGGAGACCGACCTATAGCTGATAATTATTTTGAAAATTATGGAATATTTATATCTAAAGCGACATTAAATAATAGTGGTGAAATTGTTGGTCAATACTTAAAGCAACACCCAGTACCATTTGGTGAATATATTCCTTTTAGAAGATATTTAGAATGGATACCACCTCTTTCCTTAGTTCCTAGAGATATGATTAGAGGCAATGAAGAAAAAATCTTCATTATTGAAGAAAATAATATCAAAATCTCACCAGTAATTTCTTTTGAAGGTTCTTTTGAAAGGTACATAAGAAGAAGCGTGCAAAGTGGTGCCGAGCTTATTGTCATTCTGACTAACCAAGCAAGCTATGGAGAGAGTGGGATGTCTGACCAATTTATACTTATGTCAAGAGCAAATGCTATCTCAAACTATCGAGATGTAGTCCATGCTGCAATTACAGGCAAGTCAGCATTTATAAGTGGCATTAATGGGGAGGTTTATTCTTCTACGGAGTTGTTTACTGCCGATACCTCAACAGAAGTTCTTAATGCTTATAGTTATAAAACAATTTATTCTATTTGGGGTAATTACTTAAACTATATAATGATTTCTCTAGGCCTTATTTATTTTCTTAGGTTCGGTGAAAATAAAAAATTTAATCATAAGAATATTGCTAATCATATTTTTAGTGATAGAAGAGCAATCTAATTCTAATATTTTAGAATCCTGATTTTTGTCCTGACCATGGGGGCGGTACTTTGTTTTTAAATTCTTCGACACTAGGACCACCAAGCTTTATTAATTTTCTTTGTCCATATATGTATGTTAAGACAAGAAGAGCTATCGTTGTTTGGTTTGATGTTGCTAACTTAATAATTGCTAGTATTTCTGGTGAGCTGAAGAAATATAATTGTAATAAGCCTTTAATACTTAGGAAAATTACCCATATTGTTGCAACTTCTCTATAAGCAGGCTTTACATTTTTATGTAAAAACCAATCTAATGGCCAACCTCTTATTGATTTTGAGGTGTATATTGTAAATGGCCTGCCTAATAAGATTGAAATAAAACCAATTAATGCAACGCTAAGGTCTCTAATTATTCCAGGGAGAAAAAAACCAGATGCAGTGCCTTGTATCTGAGCAATCAATAATGCAATTGAAGTACCTCCAACACCAATTAAAGAATTCCTAAGAGACTCTTTTCTTAAAATTCTGTATAAAAACGTAAACATTATCAAAATTCCAGTAAGAATGATTGAAGTTTGTAGATCTTGAAATCTTGAAATTGTTACGAAAAATACTGGGGCCAAGATTGCATCAAGAAAATTTTCATTTGCTATGGGTAGCTCTTTATATTCCTTTTTTATATCATCAAATTTATTTTTAAAAGAACCAAACAATTTAAAGATCTTTAAGCTTCTTTTCAATTACTTTTGTATCAATAGTTACTGATAAGTTGAAACAGTTCTGAATTTCATCTTTTGATATATTATCAAAAGATGAATTAGTAGACTTAATAACTTCATTCATAGAAATATTATTTTGAGTTAGATTTTGCACAAACTTATATGCTTCATCACGTGAATTTCCTTTACTTACAATCAAAGAAAGAAGTTTTTGTGAACCAAGTTTTGTTTCTGCGGAATCTAAATTTGATTTAATTTTTTCATGATCTATTACAAGATTGTTAATAATCTTTGTTAGATCTCTTGTCATAAAATCAATCAACTTAAAGGTATCTGGAAGAATAATTCTTTCAACTGAAGAGTTTGAGATATCTCTTTCATGCCAAAGAGCCATTGTCTCAAAGCTTGCTTGAGTGTTTCCCCTTACAATTCTTGCTAAGCCACAAATCCTTTCAGATCCAATTGGATTTTTTTTATGAGGCATTGCAGAAGATCCTTTCTGCCCCTCAGTAAAAGCTTCAAACATTTCACTAACTTCAGATCTTTGATAGTTTCTTATATTTGTTGCAATTCTTTCAAATGTTCCAGCAATTATTGCAAAGCTAGAAAACAAATCAGCATATCTATCCCTGCTTACCACCTGTGTAGCTAATGGCTCTGGCTTTAATGACAAATTTTCAAGTATCTTACTTTCAAGTTCTTCAGAGATAAGAGAATGGTTCCCAACAGCTCCACTGATTTTCCCAATCTTGATGTTTTCTGCACTTGAATTCAACCTATCCAAGCCTCTAGAAACCTCGAGACACCAATTTCCAAATATGTTTCCAAGGGTTGTTGGCTCAGCGAACACCCCATGTGTTCTTCCAATAATTAAAGTTTCTGATTCACTTAAAGCTTTGTTTTTTAAAGAATTTATTAGTTCAGATAATTTTTCAGACAGGATATTTATGGATTCGAGAATTAGAAGAGCATTTGCAGTATCTACAATGTCTGAACTTGTTAATCCATAATGTATCCAATTTGAATCTTTTTTAACTTTACTTTGCAAAACATCAACAAATGCTGCTAAATCATGGTTTGTTATAGCTTCTCTTTCAACTACTTCCTTATGAGATATAGAAACTTCATTTAATTGTTTTGAAAGCCCACTTGGGGTTATTTCTTCTTCTTCAAGTGTTTTTATTACTGCCTTTTCTACTTCAAGCCATTTTGTAACTTTATTATCCTCATTCCATATTGAGGACATCTCTTCTGAGGAATATCTATCTATCATTATTCTCTTATTATATTTTGATTTCTCTCTGGCCCAACAGAAATAAATTTAATTGGTACATTTATAAAATCTTCAATAAACTTTATATACTCCTTAGCCTCATTGGGCAGATCTTCAAAGGAAGTTACGTTACTGATATCTTCATCCCATCCGTTCATTGTTTTATAGACAGGCTTACCAGCATGAAGGACTTTTTGTTCCCTTGGGAAATCTTTTATTTCTGTACCATCTATTTCGTATGCTACATTTACTTTCAATTCTTTTAACCCAGAAAGTACATCAAGTTTAGTTATGAACAATTCAGTTAGAGAATTTACTCTTACAGCATATTTTAAAGATACTAAATCTAACCACCCGCACCTTCTTCTTCTTCCTGTAACTACTCCATATTCAGCACCTTTGTCGATTAAATAATCACCAATTTCATTTTCCTGTTCTGTTAAAAAAGGTCCTGTACCAACTCTTGAGATATATGCTTTGGTGACTCCTATTATTCTCTCAATATCTTTAGGTCCTATTCCTGAACCAATTGCAGCATTACCTGCAGTTGTATTAGAGCTTGTTACAAATGGGTATGTTCCATGATCTATATCTAGAAGCGTTCCCTGAGCTCCTTCGAAGAGGACATTCTTTCCAGCAGTTATTGCATTTGAAACAAGAAGTGATGTGTCAGTCGTAATATTTGAAACAGTTTCTCTATACTTATTAAATTCATTTAGTACTTCTTCAAGCTCAAACTCTTTAGCATTATATATTTTTGAGATTATTTCATTTTTATCTTTTAAAATTGCTGAAACTTTTTCAGAAAAAATATTTTCATCTAATAAGTCTTGAACCCTAATGCCTTGTCTTTGAATTTTATCTGCATAGCAAGGTCCTATGCCTCTTTTTGTTGTACCTATCATATTCTTACCCAACCTAGTCTCAATCAATTCATCCAGAAGTTTGTGGTAAGGCATAATCAAATGTGCATTAGAAGAAAGTTTTAAATTAGAAGTATCTACATTTTTTTCTTTAAGCATTTTTAATTCATCCATCAACACACCTAAGTCAACAACACACCCAGATGCTATTACAGGTATACAGTCTGGATACAAAACACCAGATGGAGTACAGGAAAGTTTTATAGTCTCATCGTTTACAACAATTGTATGGCCAGCATTATTACCACCCTGGAATCTGACTACAAGATCTGCATTTGAAGCGAAAAAATCTGTGACTTTACCCTTGCCTTCATCTCCCCACTGGGCACCTAAAACAACGGTTGTAGACACGTTTCTCCTTAGATTACAACATCCGATATTACAGCGTTTTATGACATATTTGCAACAAATTTAAAAAGTTTACCTTATTTAATGTTGAACTATAGTGAAATGTCATTAAATTGAACATATGACAGTTCAACCGACCTACAGGGCGGTTTGCTGAACAGGTCAACTTTTATATAAAAGGAGAAAACATTGAGTAAAAAAGCAATCGTTTCTTTGCTAGTTCTTGCAATGGTAGCTGTAGCTTGTGGAGGTTCCACAGACGACGCTGCTGAAGAAGTAGTTGAAGAAGTCGCTATGACTACACTCGAGGAAGTCCAAGCTAGAGGATTTCTTAAGTGTGGTGTTAGCACCGGTGCAACTGGATTTACTGAGGTAGGCGACGACGGATCTTATTCAGGATTTGACGTTGACTATTGTTATGCAGTTGCTGCTGCTGTTTTCGGTGATTACAGTAAAGTTGAATTTAAGCAACTTACTGCAGCTGAAAGATTTACAGCACTTAGCGCTGGTGAAGTCGACGTATTGATTAGAAACACAACTTGGACTCAAAGCCGTGATACTGAATTAGGTAACGACTTCGGTCCAACCACTTACTACGATGGTCAACAATTAATGGGAAGAGTATCTGACGGATTGTCAGCTAACTCTACTCTTGCTGACATTGATGGTTTGAAAGTTTGTACTAACGCTGGTACCACAACTGAAAAGAATATTACAGAAGGTGCTGGACTTGTGGGTGCAACAATCACTCTAGTAACTGTTGAAGCTTTCTCAGAAGCTATTGACAAGTTCATCGCAGGTGAGTGTGATATTGTAACAACTGACGGTTCAGGATTAGTTGGTAGAAGAGCAGTTAATGATGCTCTTAGTGATTGGGCAATTTTCCCAACATCACCAATTTCCAAAGAACCATTAGGACCAACTTATAGATCAAATGACAGTCAATGGGCAGATATTATTAACTGGACTGTTTACGCTACAATCATCGCTGATGAGTATGGTGTAACAAGTGGAAACATTGACTCTGTTGATTATGATGCCGCCCCAGAATTGGGTAGATTATTCGGTAAGAATGATGGCGAGCTTCAAACAAAGATGGGTCTAAGCGCAGATGCTTACTACAACGTTGTGAAGCAAGTAGGTAACTACGACCAAATCTTCTCAAGAAACCTAAATCCATTAGGTCTTTACAGAGAAGGTGGAGCTAACGATCGTTGGACAAACGGAGGATTAGTTTACGCACCTCCAGCAAGGTAATTAATTACCTTACATAATTTTGTAAAAGGGGCTTTTAAAGCCCCTTTTACTTTGAAATAGCAATATATACTCCTTCTTTACGTCATATTTTTTTGAATTCTGATAAAATTTATTTATGAAAAATACATTAAAATATTTAGTTTTCTTTAGAAATGTAGTTTTTCTTAAATGGGCTTTTCAAATAGTCTTTCTTCTAGGGCTTCTTTCTATAATTTGGAACTATATTCAAAATGCTGTTGTTAATTTAGAGAATACAAATATTGCAATGGGTTGGGGCTGGCTAGGAGAAACTCCAGGGGTCTCTATTGCTGAAGGTTTATACACCTTACCTAATTCAGGATTACAAATGATCCAAACTGGAATGATAAATATGTTTAGGATTACGATAACCGGTATATTTGCGGCAACAATATTAGGAACATTTTTAGGCATTGCAAGATTGTCAAAAAACTATATAGTTGAAAAAAGCTCCACAGGCCTTCTAGAGGTTGTTAGAAATGTCCCGCTTTTAGTCCAAATATACTTTTTCCAAGCGCTCGTTCTCTCTTTTCCTCGTCTAGAAGTTTTTGATGTTGGTGATTATTTTATTCATGTAAGTGCAAAAGGTTTAGCCTTTCCATGGTTTAATAGAGGACCCAATGCTTTCTTAATGATGGTTTACTTATTAGCCATCTTTTTAATTTCTAACCGTATTTATAAATGGCGAGTAGAAATTCTAGAGAGAGAAGGTAGGGAAACTAGACCATTTCTTTGGTCTATTACCTCACTAGTCACATTGTTTATTGTTGGTTGGTATGGAGGGTTTAGAGCAGTAGGAATAATTGGCTTTATAGCTGGATATATTTCAACAGGACTAGAACTAGTACCAGCAATTTTTTATCAAGCTTTAATATCTGGTGTAACAATATTGATTGGATACAGAGTTACGAAGAAATTTATAGATAGTAAGAAATCTGAAGAAGCACAGGGAGTCTTTATTGATGACGACTACTTTAAAATTATTTTAAATATTGTAGTCGTCCTCTTGGTTGTTGTTTTAATGTTTTCTTCTTTTGGTGCTGGCTTAGCAGGATTCTTAGTTGGGGATGAATTAACATTTAAAGCTGACTGGGGTCTTCCACAGTTTTTTAATGGTGTAGAAAATAAGCTACATTGGTATCCATCTATAGATGTTGAATTAGATGCTGCTATTGATGGAATGAAAAAAGGTGAAATAATAAATTGGTTAATTGAGCCAGGTAAAAAAGTTACAGAAGGAGATGTAATTGCTACAGCCTACGCAACTGGAAATAAAATTGATAAGCAAGAGGTAGAATTAAAAGCATTACATACCGGCAATGTAGAATCTTTGCTAATTGAAAAGGGCAAGTCTGTAAAAATCGGTACACCATTTTATGAACTAGAAGTTACTGATGGCGCTCCTTTTGAATACTCAACACCAAAAGTTCAACAAATTGGAACTACAAAATTTAAAGAATATGCAGATGGACATGGAAAGAGTATTTCAGTTGGTTATTTTGCTATATGGTTAGGTGTTGTTTTGTATACAGCAATATTCATATCTGAAGTAGTCAGAGCAGGGATTATGGCTGTATCAAAAGGTCAGTCAGAAGCAGGAATGTCCTTAGGTTTAAGACGAGGTGCATTACTAAGACTCATTGTGCTCCCACAAGCAATTAGAGTAATGTTACCTCCAATGGGAAACCAGTATTTAAACCTAGCAAAAAATACTTCATTAGGAATAGCCGTTGCTTACCCAGAGGTAGTTGCTGTTGGCCAAACACTCTATAATCAGGAAGGCCAAACACTCCCTGTTTTCTTAATTTGGATGATGTTTTACAGCAGCGTTAGTTTGACAATTTCATCAATCATTAATTATTACAATAGAAAAATGAAAATAGTGGAGAGATAATGGTAGACACAATTAAAAAGAATATAAAAGCTGTCCAGGAAAACTTATTTTCTTCTGTTGGATCTTCAATATTAACAATAGTTACATCGTATTTAGTTTTAAATTTCTTTAGAGGTATGTTCGGTTTTGTTATGACTTCTGATAAGGATTGGTTATCAGTATTGAACAATATGCAACTCTATATGGTCCAAGCTTACCCAGAAGACGACTTTATTAGAGTATGGCTATCAGTTGGATTAACCTTTGTTTTTGCGGGACTTTCAATTGGCTTATGGAGAAGCGAAGATCGATCAAACGTAAGCGTCATGTTTGATCGGTTATTTAAAGGTGGGTTAGGTCTTTTATTCTTTACAATTGTTGCACCAACTTATACGAGCTACATGGGTAATGACGGATTTGTTATTACAGAGGAAGTATTTTCATCCAGTTCAAGGCTAAGCATATTAATACCAACATTGGTTATAACTGTTGGTTTTTTCGTTTTGAAAAACTTAAAAATTAATTTTTCTTATAACAATTCGGATGCTGTATTCTTTTATCTTTTTATTCCAGTAGCTTTGATATGGGTGGTTAAATTACCAACAATACAATTAGATCAAAATAGAGAAAGAATTATTCCAGACCCTCTAATGCCAATTGCAAATTCAACAAAAATACCATGGACAATAATTTTTGTATCTTTTCTTGTTTCTTATTTTATTGGCATGTACTTAAAAGATAAAAAGAGAGTCAAGAATGTTATGTCAATTTCCTGGTTTTTGTTGCCCCTTCTTATTTTTTCTTGGATATTTAAAAAACCACAAATTGACATGGGAGAAGTCTTAACTGGTGACATTCCAATATTTGTTATATTTTTTGCTTTAGGTTTAGCCACAGTTTTATTAATAAATAATCCAATATTTAAAAAGTATTTCTCATTGTATTTAGGGATACTAGCTGTTCTAACAGTTGGAGGATTGTTTATAGGAATACCTATGCTAGCAAAGGTTTGTCTCCTATTATTATCTCTCTTTACAGTAGTTGTACCAGCTGTTTCTACATCTAAAGAAGGAAAGAGAAGCTTAATTATTATATGGTTTGTAGCGTTAGTAACACTCACATTCCTTTTAAGAGGAGGTGCATCTGAGACTGGTATTGTTGTTCCTGGATCCAGTATATTTGGAGGATTTTCACTTACCTGGTTGCTAGCTATTTTTGGTACCTACGTCTCGTTTCCTTTAGGTGTGTTGCTAGCTTTAGGAAGGAACTCAAAGCTTCCTATTGTCAGAATTGTTTGTACTGGAATTATTGAATTAGTTAGATCAGTTCCATATATAACTTGGTTATTTTTTGCAAGTGTGACATTAGCTGTATTTTTACCAGCAGGTGTTGAGTTTAATCTGATAATAAGAGTCTTAATGGTTACTGCTTTCTTTAGCGGGGCTTACTTCGCAGAAAACATTAGAGGAGGTTTGCAATCCATACCTAAAGGGCAATATGAAGCTGCAGACGCAATAGGTATGAGCCCATTTCAAAAAACAGGTTTAATTATTCTTCCACAAGCACTTAGAGCCGTTATTCCTACTCTTGTTAGCAGTGCTATTACAGCATTTAAGGACTCTAGCCTTGTTACCATTATTGGATTATTTGACTTTTTGACAATAGGTAAGACTGTTATTGATAATCAATCTATACCAGTTAACTTTGTTGGACATCAGCGAGAAAATTTAATTTTTGTTGCGATTGTTTATTGGATATTTACATTTACGCTATCTAGGCGAAGCATGAAAGTTGAAAAAAGATTAGGATTAGGAGAAAGGTAATTTAAATATGAGCATAATTCAAGCAAAAGATGTGAAGAAATGGTTTGGTGATTTCCAAGCTCTTAAAGGGATATCAATGGAGGTTGCTGAAGGAGAGGTATTAGTTATTTGTGGTCCTTCAGGTTCAGGGAAGTCAACTTTTATTAGATGTATAAACAGACTTGAACAACACCAAGAAGGACAGATAGTAGTCGACGGAACAGAACTAACTAATGATTTAAAAAACATAGAAACAATTAGGTCAGAAGTGGGTATGGTCTTTCAGAGCTTCAATTTGTTTCCACACATAACGGTTCTGCAAAATGTTACCCTTGCTCCTATTTGGGTTAGGAAAAAAAGTAGAAGCGAATCTGAAGAGAAAGCAATGGAGTTACTCGAGAGAATGGGTATTCCTGAGCAAGCAAACAAGTACCCAGGCCAGCTATCAGGTGGTCAGCAACAGAGAGTAGCTATAGCGAGAGCATTAGCAATGGAACCTAAGATAATGTTATTTGATGAACCTACATCAGCTTTAGACCCTGAGATGATTAAAGAGGTATTAGACGCTATGAAAGTACTGGCAGAAGACGGTATGACAATGATAGTTGTTACCCATGAAATGGGATTCGCTAAAGAAGTGGCTGACAGGGTTATGTTATTTGATGATGGTCAAATGGTAGAAGAGAATACACCAGAATTGTTCTTCGACAAACCAAAACATGAAAGAACTAAACTTTTCTTAAGCCAAATACTTTAAAGGTTATCCCAAAGATTTTTTTCAGCTAAGTCAATAATTGTTGTGCCCATTCCGTATGCACCATCAAAAATTGCTTTATGCCCTCCTGGTTTAATAGTAGCCGCGGCATACTCTGGCTGATGGTTAACAGCTTCACCAGCATCAATATCTAGCATAGGATGTATTGAAGGCATTGCTAAAGAAATGTTTCCCATGTCTGTTGATCCCAGACCCGGCCTTAAAGGATCTTCTAAAGGCATTTCTCTTCCAATGTTTTCACAATTTTCCATAAATAACTCGTACATAGTTTTGTTATTTAGTATTTCACGATACTTGTAATCGGGAGAAGTTACTTTTGCTTCACACTTTGTCGCTAAAGCAGCTGCATTTACACAATTTAAAAAATCTTCTTCAAGGACATCAAGACCATCTTCATTAAGAGACCTTAGGTACCACTCGGAGCTGGTGTAAGAAGGTATTATGTTTGGTTTAAAACCACCATCTTTTATAACGCCATGCATTCTATTTGACTGCACCATTTGCTGTCTATACGTTGAGACATTTACAAATAGTTGAATCTGTGCATCTAAAGCATTACGTCCTTTTTCTGGAGCTCCTGCAGCATGAGCATCCTTACCAAAGAATTCAACTTTATATTGCTGTATAGTTGTAAAAGTTGGATTGGCAACATTTAATGGTCCTGGATGAATCATCATTGAACAACTAGCATCCTCAAATGCTCCATTGTCTAATAAAATTATTTTTCCACCACCACCTTCTTCAGCAGGAGTGCCTAAGATTTTTACTCTTATTCCTAATTCATCTACATGATTTCTCAATGCTAAACCAGCACCTATTGACGCTGTAGCAATAATATTGTGACCACAAGCATGCCCAATTTCGGGAAGAGCATCGTACTCTACGCAAAGGACAACAAGAGGTCCTTTTTTGCCAAAAGTTATTTCAAACGCAGTTTCCAGGTCTTTTGTAGGAAAAGCAACATTTTTATCGAATGATTTAATAAAGTTGACTAAATATTCTGAAGTTTTATATTCTTCGAAACCAAGTTCTGGATTTTCATACATCCAGTCACTTACTTGGATTAGATTGTCATGTATAGACTCGAGGTCTTTTTTGAATTGCTCTTTAATACTCATGATTCGAGTTTAGTAAAATAATCCAATTCATACTTAGTTAAATTATTCCAAATTAACCAATCAAGTTTTTTATCTTCAGCTGCTTTTATATTTTCTCTTACATCTTGAACTGTATGCCAAAAGCCTTGTAGATAGGGTCTTAGTTGTTCTTCTGAGATCCCTCTTTCTAGTCCATCGTCTAAAGCATTTGTAACTACTGAATAAGGATGATTATTTGGATTTTCATAACCAAATGAACCATTAGAGTAATGTGACGGATAAACCATAGGTGAAATAAAATCTACGCTCTCCACTATAGTTTCAAGATTTTGTCCTATACCTCCATCGGATTTGTTAGTTAAAACATATCCAAAGATGTCAGCTGATACTAAACACCCTTCTTTATGCAGGGCTTCCTTTGCACCTCTTAAAAAAGTATTAATATTATTGATTCTGTTTTCATAGTTACTCTCTTCCTTGAAAACCATAAATTGATAATTTGAATCAGGATACCTAACATAATCAAATTGAATTTCATTAAATCCTAACCTACAAGCTTCAACAGAGAGCTCAGTTATATACTTTCTTACTAATTCACTACCAGGGTCTAAAAAGTACTGACCATCTTGTGAATAAATATTATTTGATTTTGAGTCATATACAGCTTCTTCGTTAAATTTTTTTGCAAATATTGGATCCTGGAAAACAACAATTCTAGCTATTAAATATATTTCTTTTATTTCTCTTAGACCATTTAATGATGTAGCGTCATACTTTATTCTTTCGTTATTTAATACAGCCACCTCTGGTACATTGCTCTTAAACATTATGTGACCATTATCTGTTTTTGCATCAATGACTAGAGTGTTTACATTTGTATTTTTTAAAATTTCTTTTACTTCAGTAATTTTTTCTTCATTATTCATATGGTATCCGTTGATGTAGATTCCTTTTATACCATTGTTTGAATTTCTAAATTTGTTGAAATTATAAAACATGAGGTTTAAATTTATTTCATCAACTGCCTGATTAATTGAAGAGTTAAAATTCTCAACAACGCTATCAGTATCTGAAGAAATTGCTTCATCTACATTTTCAAAATCTTCTTGATCCAATTTTTTTAATGTTTGATAATAGTGCTTTAGGTCTTCTTTATATATTGTTGGATTTGTTACTGAAATTTCAGAAGGCTCTTTATAGTAGTGAATTTCATCTGCAACATTTCCAGGATTAAGAAGGAGAAATTCAAACACATAGGTGCCTATTAGTAATACGGTAAGAAAAATAACCCTCTTCACAGTATTAAATTTATATTTATAATGTCTGTATGTCCAATTCAAGATATTTAAAAGTAGAGAAATTTTATGAAATACCGGTTCTTATTGCTGTAATCCTTTTGATACCAGTAATTATCATAGAATATCGAGACTCACCTCTGAAAGAATTTGCTAATTATCTAAATTGGGGAATATGGGTAATATTTTTACTTGAATATACCCATCTCTTTTTTCTTGCTGAAAACAAAAAAGAATATGTTAAAAATCATAAGTTGGAACTATTTATTGTTTTTGCCTCCATACCTTTTGTTCCTCAAGGCTTTGAATCCTCAAGATTTTTAAGATTTGTCAGGCTTCCTAGGTTATTAAGATTTTTCCAGCTATTTAGATTAGCTGCTGTCTTTGCAAAGTTTGGTACCGCAATAAAAACTATTTTTAACAGCAGAGGACTCAGATTTATTGTTTATGCGACTATCTTTTTAATTATATTCTTTGGATTTTTATTCTATGTTGCAGAACCTGAGGTAGAAACTTTTGGTGATGGAATTTGGTGGGCTTTAGTTACAATAACGACTGTAGGCTATGGGGACATAACCCCCTATACAACTCTTGGAAGAATTGTTGCTAGTACATTAATGATTCTTGGTATTGGATTTATAGCAACACTTACTGCTGCAGTTTCTGCTTATTTTCTATCTAATTTTGGAGATAAACAAACTACACTTGAAGATGTATTGAATAAGCTTGAAGAGATAGACAAAGAATTAGATGAGCTTAGGGAGGCCAAAAATGAGTGATGAAAATTTAGATCTTTTAGCTAAGGATTTTTTCAAAGCCAGTCTAGAATCTTCTCCAACATCCGCGATTATGCGTGGCCGTAAAGAATATTTTGATCAAATAGAGGAACTAACTGAAGAAAAATTCGAAAAAGAAATACAAAATGTTAACAATTTTAAACAGAGATTAAGCGAGATAGATTTTGAAAATTTAAGTAGTAGAGAAAAGGTTACTTATGGAATGCTTGAATTTGCACTTGATTCTAATCATGATTCACTTATTGATAGAAGTTGGGAATTTTCAGCAGGCGTTGCTGGTTTTGAAGGTTTCTTGATTGATTACAACCAGCAAATGTTTGTACCGGATAAAGAATCTAGCGACATGCTACTAAAAAGGTTAGAACTTTATCAAAGATTTTATAGTCAAATTTCAGATGTTCAAAAACAAGGACTTAGTAAGAATAGAGTTGCAACTCAGCGCAACTTAGAAAGAAGTATTGACCAGCTGGAAAGCTATTTAGACACATCTCTTGAAGAGGACCCCTTGCTTCTTGTTAATTTTTCCCCAGAAATCGACGAAAATGAAGCTTCACAGTGGAAAGACAAGGCAAAAGATATTATTGAAAAATATGTTCGACCTAGTGTAATGAGCTACTTGGAACAATTACAAGTTGACCATTTGCCAAAAGGCAGAACCGATGAAAACCCAGGAATTATGTGGATTGATGGTGGTGAAGAGGTTTATTTAAGAAGTCTTAGAAAATATACAGGACATAAAGAAACAACAGTTAAAGAAGTACATGAGATTGGGCTTTCCGAAATAGAGAGATTGAAAAAAGAATTCTTTGAAATTGGTAAGAATGTTTTTGATGGTGTTGAAAAACCAGAGGATGTGTTGTACAAAATGCAAACCGAACCTTCTATGAGATACGAGAGCAAAGAACAAATGTTGCAATTAGCAGAAGATACTATTGAGAGGGCCTACAAACCTCTTGGAGAGTGGTTTACAGTGTTTCCGAAAGCTCCTTGTAAAGTTCTGCCTGTACCAACACAATCTGAAAAACATGCTCCACCAGCATATTATTTTCCTCCACTGCCAGACGGGTCTAGAGATGGTACTTACTTTTTGAACACCTATAAAGCTGAGACAAAAAGCATATTTGAAGCTGAAAGCGTAGCTTTTCATGAAGCTATACCTGGACATCATCTTGACAGAACAATTGCAGTTGAGTTACAAGGTGTTCCTGACTTTCAAAGATATACAGCTTCAACAGCATTTGTTGAGGGTTGGGGTCTTTATTCTGAGCAATTAGCTAACGAGATGGGTCTATATTCGAATGATGTTCAACAATTAGGACGACTTGGGAATGACGCCTGGAGAGCTTGCCGTTTAGTACTTGATACAGGGATGCATGGCTTAGGGTGGTCAAGAGATAAAGCTATTGATTTTTTTAGATCAAATTCTCCTATTGAGGAGATTAATGCAAATATTGAGACTGATAGATATATTGCATGGCCAGGTCAAGCTTGTGCTTATAAAATGGGTCAATTAAAAATTGAAGAACTTAGAAGTCGAGCTGAAAACGAGCTTGGTGAAAAGTTCGATATTCGTTATTTTCACGATGAAGTGTTATGTGACGGAGGAATAACACTACCGATTCTAGAAAATAAGATTGAAGCTTTTATTGAAAAATATAAAAACTAAATAAAGAAGTAAGTTAGTTTTCTCCAGAACCATTCGAGCGGACCAAATTTCCATTTATCCAAAATTACTTTTGACCAAAAGTATTGAAATATCCAGACAATTAGTACGAATAAAATTAATTGAGACCTGGTGAGTTCTCCAAGATCAAAGATGTAAGTAAAAACAAGAGTTCCAAAAAGTGTTTGTACTATGTAGTTTGTAAATGCCATTCTTCCACATGCTCGAAGCCTCTCAGCAATTTCACTTTTTATTTGCTTATTTAAAATAGTAAGTAGTCCAACATATCCAGTAACCATTGGGATTATAGATAGAGTATTAACTATTCTGCTAGGTAAAAATAACCCCGGACTATATTCTCCAGTTATCAGTATGTAAATGCTATAAACAGATAGAGGTAAACCTATCCCAAAACCATAAAACATGAGTTTTGTATAAAAAGATTTTTCTTTTGTTCCATTCAAAATACCTAATCTATATAGAAGCATTCCAAACACCATCAAAGTAAAAGCTCTTATAAATCCTTCACTAACAAGCCAAAGTCCAATTACATTACTAAATGCATCTGTATCAGGGAACCAAAATTTTCCTAAAGACACATCGCTCCCTTTATTTGCTACTTCTATCCATAAATACTCAGAAGACAAGTTTCCATTTTCATCGTAAAGTGAGTCAAAGTAGTTAGTTATGTATGTGCTTGAAACCAAAAAGAAGCTAGTTATGAAAATTAAAGATTTAATATTTTTAATTTTTACCATTCGCGTTGCAATAATAAACATTGCACAAATTCCATACACAGTAAGAATGTCCCCATCCCAAATTGTTATATGTATAAGGCCAAAACAAAGCAATAGAAAATTTCTCCAGAAAGACAACAATAAAGGCCAGGTAGTTTTTTCTTTTGCTCTATCATAGAACAGCACCATTCCAGCACCAAAAAGCATAGAAAACAAACCCATCATTTTACTATCAAAAAAGATTGATGAAATTATAACTACAATCCAGTCAAGTGTATTTTCTACTCCATAAGAAGAGTGGTTGTAATATGCACTAATTGGTAAACCAAATGAGATCACGTTCATAACAAGTATTCCAAGAAGCGCGACACCCCGTATAAAATCAAGATTTGTTATACGTAAATTTTTGTTCATTTAAGAATATTAGATTTTACGGTTTTTTACGTAGGTCCTTATTTGACTTTTTAACAATTTCATTTTTGTAACTTTTGTGAATTTCATTTTCTTTTTTAACTCTATCAAGCTTCTCGTTACTTATTTCATCTTGTAAACCCTCTATTTTTTCTTGCATTTCCTCAATCTTGTCTCTCATTTCATAAATAATTTTTATCCCATCTAAATTAATTCCTCTTTGAGAGAGGTTTGCAATTTGTATTAATTTATCGACATCTTCTTGAGAGTATCTTCTTGTGCCACCTTTTGTCCTATAAGGTTTAATCAAACCTTTTTCTTCATAAGTTCTAATAGTTTGAGGATGAATTCCAGACAAAGTAGAAGCTACTGAAATAAAGTATAGAGAAACAATCTTTTCATCACTCATATAAATAACCTCTATATTCTTCCGGGGCTCCTTCGTATCCTTCATCCCTAAATTCTTCAAGCTTCTTTTTACCTGATTTAGATAATTTTGAAGGTGGTTTGATAGAAACTCTTACATATAAATCTCCAGATCTTCTTCCTTGAGGAGAAATACCTTCTCCTTTCACTTTAAAGGATTTACCGCTTGGTGTGCCTTGAGGTATTTTTAAACTAACTGTTTTATTCAGAGTTGGAATTTTAATAGTGGCTCCTAAAGCTGCTTCGGAGAAAAGCAAAGGAACTTCTAGAATTAAATCACTACCATTTCTTTTAAAATATTTATGAGGCTCTACACCTACTTGAACTAACAAGTCACCATCAGGCGCTCCTGCCTCTCCCGGACCACCATAGCCCCTTAGCCTAATAACGGTACCATTATCAACACCTGCTGGAACTTTAACTTTTATAGTTTCGTTTTTTATAACAGAACCTTGAGCTCTACAAGCTTTACATTGTTTGTCTATTACATTTCCTTGCCCTTTGCAAGCTGAACAAGGCTGTGCAAAAGAAAAGAACCCTTGATTAGAAGCTGTTTGTCCACTTCCGTTGCAAATATTACATGTATGGTAAGCAGTACCTTTTTCAGAACCATTACCTCTACAGTCTTCACAAACAACTTCTTTCCTAAGAGGAACGTTAGTTTCTATACCTGATGCAGCATCAATAAACGAAATGGTAAGATTTGTTTGATAGGTTTGACCTTTTCTTCTGCCTGAACCTCCAAAACCAAATATATCCCCAAAAATATCACCAATGTCAACATTAAAACCCTGACCACCTGAAAAGCCTGAAAAACCCGAAGCTCCCATAGCCCTAACTTGATCGTATTCTTGACGTTTTCCTTTGTCGGTTAATATAGCGCTAGCTTCTGAAATCTCTTTAAATTTCTTTTCAGCTTCTGTGTCACCTGGGTTTAGATCGGGATGGTTTTCTCTTGCAAGCTTTTTATATGCTTGCTTTATTTCTTCAGTGCTTGCATCCTTTGAAACGCCAAGAATGGCGTAAAAATCTTTTTCTAGCCAGTCTCTATTCACTGCTAACTTTAACCATTGCTGGTCTGATTAGTTTATCTTGAATTTTATACCCTTTTCTTAATACTTCTTTGACTATTTCTTTCTCTCCCTCACCAGTGTGTTCAATGGCTTCATGATGTGTGGGATCAAAATTTTCCCCAGTACCAGGAACCTCACTAATACTTAAACCTTCTAGAAAAGCAGTTACTAATTTATGAAGTGCCTCGATTTCTTTTGGGGTTTTTTCTTGGTTCATAGCTATTTCAAGATTATCTATAAGAGGAAATAGACCTGCTAAAACGAGAGAAATAGTCCCTAATAGTTGCTGTTCTTTTTCTTTTTCAATTCTCTTTTTAAAGTTATCAAAATCTGCAGCAAGCCTTAAGTAGTCATCTTTTATTTTCTCGTAATCTTCTAAAGGAACAGAGGCTACTGCTTCTTTATTAGAATTTTCTTGATCTTTTGTAGACTCTTTTTTATTTTTTGATGTATCTTTTTTACTCATCTTCTACAACTTCGCCTTCAACAACATCATCGGGTCCATCTTCATTTTCAGAAGCTTGATTCTCCTGTTGTGCTTCAGCGTAAAGTTTTTCTGCAAAAGATTGGCTAGCTTTAGTTAGATCCTCTACAGCTTTTTTAATCTCATCTATACTTGCATCTTGATTTTCAAGAACTTTTGATAGTTGCTCTTTATTTTCAGTAATTGATTTAACCTCATCATCTGTTGCCTTATCTTTATTTTCCTCAAGCATCTTTTCTGTTGACGTAACCATACTTTCAGCTAAATTTCTTGTCTCAACATGCTCTTTTTTCTTAGCATCTTCATTTGCATGCTCTTCTGCATCCTTAATCATTCTCTCTATCTCGTCCTCTTCAAGAGCAGTGCCACCTGTTATTGTTATAGCTTGCTCTTTACCTGTACCAAGATCTTTAGCACTAACATTAACAATTCCATTTGCATCTATATCAAAAGTAACTTCTATTTGAGGGGTTCCAGCTTTTGCTGATGGTATACCAGTCAAGTTAAAAGTACCCAAGGACTTGTTACCTGATGCCATTTCCCTTTCTCCTTGTAATACATGAATAGTTACTTCTGTTTGACCATCGTCAGCTGTTGAGAAAGTTTCAGATCTTTTTGTTGGTATTGTTGTGTTTCTTTCAATCATCTTTGTCATTATTCCACCCTTAGTTTCAACCCCAAGAGTTAAAGGTGTTACATCAAGAAGTAAAACATCTTTAACATCACCCTTTAGTACACCAGCTTGAATTGCAGCACCTGAAGCAACAACTTCATCAGGATTAACGCCTTTTGAAGGTTCCTTCCCAGTAATTGATTTAACCAAAGCTTGTACTGCAGGAATTCTTGTTGATCCACCAACAAGAATTATGTGTTGAATATCAGAAAAAGACAACCCGGCATCTTTAACCGCTTTAGTTACAGGCTCTTTTGTTCTCTCTACAAGGTCAGATGTAATTTTCTCAAATTCACTTCTAGATAGTTTTTCTAACAAATGCTGAGGACCAGCATCGTTTGCTGTAATAAAGGGGAGGTTTATTTCAGTTTCAGTGGTAGAAGAGAGCTCTATCTTTGCTTTTTCTGCACCTTCTTTAATTCTTTGCATAGCCATTTTGTCTTCTGAAAGATCTATTCCAGTTGAAGATTTAAATTTTTCTACTAACCAGTCCATTACTCTTTCATCCCAGTCGTCCCCACCTAATTTAGAGTCTCCTGATGTTGATTTAACTTCGAAAACTCCTTCTGAAATTTCTAATACAGAAACATCAAAGGTTCCTCCACCTAAGTCATAAACTAAAATTTTTTGATCTTCGTTATTTTCTAGACCGTAAGCTAAAGCTGCAGCTGTTGGTTCATTTATTATTCTTAACACATTAAGCCCTGCAATTTGACCAGCTTCTTTTGTAGCTTGTCTTTCAGCATCATTGAAATATGCTGGTACCGTAATTACTGCATCAGTTACATCTTCACCAATATAGCTTTCAGCATCTCTTTTAAGCTTTTGAAGGATTCTTGCTGAAATTTCTTGAGGCGTGTAATCCTTGCCTTCAAACTTCTCTTTCCATTTTGAACCTATCTCTCTTTTTATTGATCGAATTGTGTTGTCTGGGTTTGTAATAGCCTGTCTCTTAGCTAGTTCACCAACTAATACTTCTTCTCCTTTAAATGCAACAATAGAAGGAGTTGTTCTATTTCCTTCTGCGTTAGCTATAACTGTTGGTTCACCACCCTCAAGGACGGCAACTACACTATTTGTTGTACCTAAGTCAATACCTACTGCTTTTCCCATTGTTAAAATTTCCTTTCTGAATTATTAGTTGAAATTATTGCTCTCTAGGCAAGTGTCCTCTTACTCTTGGATAGGAAACAGGAGAGTGTAGAAAACAAAGCTTCTTTTTGTTGTAAATACTTATTACAGTCTCACATCCGGAAAAATCACAGACACGTCCTGCTGAATAACTTTTTGACCTTCTCACACCAGGCTTAACTGATGAAGCTGTTAATGTAGAACTCATAATAATTCCTTTCTTATCTAACCTAATTCAGTTATAAAATCTAAGTAAAATTACTTAGATTTAATTTAAATATAGTATATTTTAGAATTAATACAAACTTTTTTTTAGTTTTCTAAAAAAAGCTTATTTAATCATTACTTTTAATGCTGATATTATTGAATAATGAATAATTTAGATATTCACATTGTTGGCCTTGGTAATCTAGGATCCTCTTTACTCAAGGGTTTAAAAAATCTAGATAAAGACTTGAGATTTAATCTTTATGAAAAAGATAACAAAATCAGAGAAGCTATTACTGCTGAATATGGAGTGTCTGTAAATAATGAACTTGGATCTATAGAAAAAGGTGTTTTAGTTTTATGCATTAAACCTAAAGATTTAAATGAATTTTTAAAAAGTAATTCAGACAAAATATCGGGGGATGTTTTAATTTGTACTGTATTGGCAGGTGTAGATACCCAATATTTTTCAAAGTTTATTAAAAATAGAATAATAAGATTAATGCCAAATCTATCCATCAAAAACAATACAGGTTTTATTCCTTACACAAAAACATACAAAGAAGATTATTTATCATTCTTAGAAATCCTTAGTGGTTTGGGTCAAATTTCTGAATATGAAGAAGATTTATTCCATATTATTACTGCAATATACGGAAGCGGACCAGCTTGGTATTTAGAACTTTCTTCAAAAATATCTGAAGCTGCTGAGGAATTAGGGTTGTCGAAACAAGATTCAAATAATATCGTTAGTGAACTAGTGAAATCTTTACCGTCATTAATAACGGGAGAAGAATTTGCAGAAACTGTAGAAAAAATTAAATCTCCAAAGGGGACAACAGAGGCTGGTCTAAATTCGCTTACTAAAGATTCTTTTGATAAGATTATTTTCAACGCTATTAACTCAGCTACAGAAAGATCAGTAGAGATATCAAAAGAAATTAATGATGAGTAACCAAACAAAAAAAAGAGAAATAAACGAATACATTTTACTTCTCTCTGCAGGCGCTGCAGTGGGAACCTTATTTTTATGGGCTGCTAGCTATATTTTTCCAGAAGGAGAAATTGTAGACGGTAGAAGAGTTTTTGAGAACATACCAAAATATTTACAGTATTTATTCTATTTATTAAGTGCTTCATCAATATTTATTTGTGGATATTTATTTTCCCTAAGAGCTAAAAATTGGTCAAGAGGTACTGAAGAAAAAAGGAAAGTAAAACTAACTCAACGATTTATTAATTTATTTGATGGTCTTTTAATGAGAACATTACTTAGATTTAAAGCAGCTGGTCTAATGCACTCGATGATATATGTTGGTTTTTTGGGATTATTTGCAGGAACAATTACATTAGAGATCCATCATTTAATGCCACCTTCATTTAAGTTTCTACAAGGAACCACATATCTTGTATATTCTTTTTCTCTTGAGATTGCATCTTTAATTTATTTAGGTGGTATTGCCTGGGCTATTTATAGAAGAATATTTGGGAGAGAAGAAAGATTAAAAACAAAAACACAGATGGATGACTATTTAACACTAATTTTGCTTGGATTTATGGGAATTTCAGGATTAACTACCGAGGCCGGGAGAATTATTGTTGAAGGATTTCCGGAATATGAAAAATGGAGTTTCGTAGGGTACTTTATTGCTGATCTATTGCCTATAGAAAATGGTGTTATTTTTCATAGGATTTCATGGATACTACATGTAATCTCATTTTTTGTATTTTTAATAGTTCTTCCTCAATCAAAGCTTCGACATATTGTAACCTCACCAGTAAACATGTATCTAAGCCCTAAAGATAGGCCAAAGGGAGCTATGAAAGACATTGGGAACCTCCTAGAAGCAGAGGATATAGATACTGTAGGTGTTGAAAATATTGAAAATTTTACATGGAAGCAATTAGTAGATTTAGATGCTTGCACTGTTTGTGGAAGATGTACTTCTGTTTGTCCTGCAAACCTAACTGGGAAACCACTAGATCCTAGAGAGATAATATTAAAAGTTGGTCAAGTTATGTCTGAAACAGGGAACCCAGCTGTGCCTTCAACAGTAACAACACCAATTGACTTAAAAGTTAAAACATCAAGCGTATTTGAGAGGGTGACACCAGAAGAGCTTTGGGCTTGTACGTCATGTAAAGCGTGTGATGAAATTTGTCCGGTGAATATTGAAATATTAGACAAGATTTTAGACATGAGAAGGCATCTTGCATTGATGGCTTCTGAGTTTCCAACAGAATTAGGAAAAGCATATGTAGCGATGGAAAACTCTTCTAATCCATGGGGTGCTTCACAGAACGATAGAATGAAATGGTCTGAAGATTTAGATTTTGAAGTTCCAATATTAGAAGACAATAATAAACAAGAGATAGAATACCTCTATTGGATTGGATGTGCAGGAGCATTTGATGACAGGAACATACCAGTTACAAAAGCAGTAGCAACATTGTTAAAGAGAGCAAATGTTTCATATGCAGTTTTGGGTCCAAAAGAAATTTGCACTGGAGACTCAGCAAGAAGAACAGGAAATGAATTTGTTTATCAGCAGCTTGCTATTCAAAATATCGAAAATATGAATAATTTAGAGGTAAAAAAAATCATTACGCAATGCCCTCATTGTTTTAATACAATTGCAAATGAATATCCTCAATTAGGAGGAGATTTTGAAGTAATACACCATAGCCAGCTTTTAACAGAGCTTGTACAGTCTGGAAAGATAGAAGTTGGCACTGCTGAGAAGCCTTATTCAATTACATATCATGACTCATGTTACCTAGGAAGACATAATGATATATATACCGCACCAAGAGAAATCGTAGGTTCTATAGGCGGTATAGAGATTAGGGAAATGAAACGTCAAGGGACAAAAAGTTTCTGCTGTGGTGCTGGTGGTGGAAGAATGTGGATGGAAGAAAACACAGGGAAAAAAGTAAACATAGAGAGATCCCAAGAAGCAATCGATACTGGAGCAGATGAGGTTGCTGTTGCTTGTCCTTTCTGTTACATCATGATGGATGATGGAGTTAAAGAGCTAGGACAAGGTGAAAATGTACGAGTTAGAGATGTCTCTTTGATTCTCTTAGATAACTTAAAGAAAGACTAAATATTTTTCCCTAAAAAGAATTTTTTTATGTCTTTATTTGAATCATTTATGCAATAAATTATATAAATAGCAGTAGTTAAATTACCAAGAAGCATTACAAATATAACCCAAAATAAAGCAGCAATGTTTCTCTCTCTATAGATCATCCAAATTGCAACAAATATAAAACCTGAATACAAATCCACTAAAGAAACAACCCCCCAAGGTAAGCTTGGAATTGTTGAATCGAATAGACTTACTTCACTTTGAGCCCATAAAATCACACTTATCATTGCTAAAGATATAAAATAAGAAATTACTTTTGTTATAGTCATAAACTAGATTTTAAATACAAGGTTAAGTAATGAGAAAAGATAATATTTATTTTAAAATTTTAAAACTAGATAAGAGCATTTATAACGAATTAATTGTTGCACCCTCTTCTCTACAAAGAGCTATTGCAATATGGGTAGCTACTGCTTTTATAGCGTCTTTGTCTGTATTTAGAATATTCGAAAATATTATTAGCTATATTCAAACACAGCTATCTATTATTGCATCTGAAATACCTCAAGAATTATTAATAGAGATCGGGACTGCTGTATCTGAATTAGAAGCGATTTTCAATTCTGAAACGACCACTACTGCCTTATTAACTTCTATAGGGTCTTCATTGGCTGTTGCTTTAATTGGTGTAAGTTTTGTTTTTCTACTTCTAAAATATCTTTTTAGAAAAGAACCAAACTTTTTTCATATTGTAATTATTTCTGGTTTTGCATCAGTACCGGGGTTGTTAAATATATTAGTTCTATTTACGGACTCTCTTTTACTTCAGCTTGTATTAGGGGTCTCTACCGGCATACTTTCCCTATTCTGCTTAGGTTCAGGATTAAAGCAAGTGTATTTTTTAAGAAACATAGAGACTATATTATTGGTAGTTGGGTCAACTATTGTGGGCTCTTTATTACTTCCAACCTCATAAATGAAAGCTGGTGTAATTCTTGCGGCTGGTGATTCTTCAAGAATGGGCTTCCCAAAACAATTAGCAGAATACAAAGGAAAGACAATATTAGACACAGTAATAGATACTGTGACTAATAAATTCGAAGAAACAGTAGTAGTTTTAGGACATGAAAACGACACCATTACAGAAAAGATAGATTTTAAGAACAGCACAATTTTGATAAATGAAAATTGGGAAGAGGGAATAGTGTCTTCGATTAGGACGGCCTTGTTTTATTTGGGTGAAAATAAAGAAATTGATAGTGTGATGATTTTTATGGGTGATCAACCTGCAGTAAATAATAAAATTATTGAAAAATTATTAAAAACTAAGTACAAAGAAGACGAAGTAGTTATTTCAAAATATAGATATAAATTGAGTTATCCAATTGTTATTCCAAAATTTTTCTGGAGTAAGCTTGAACTGTTAACTCACGACAATCTATTAGGAGAGGACGATTCTTTATTTAAAAATTTTGATTTAGTAGACTTTTTTGAATCATCTGAGTACAAGTCAAAGATAGTAAATTTTAATTTTCTAGAACCAACTGATTATGACGAACAAAATGATTTCTAGAGTGGGAAAATCTCTTTAAGAAATTTTTTAAATTATAAATTTTTTTTTGTACAATTTAATAATGACTTCAATAGATTCCATAAACGGTATGACTCACATAGAGGCTACTAAATTAAGAAGAGCAAGGGTTCGAACTACCGTAACATTTTTACAAATTGCATCATCAAGGTCCGGAAGAGCATTATTAACAAAAGAAACAGGAATTAGTTCACCAAAGTTGCTTCATTGGGCAAAAAGGGCGGAACTAATGAAAATAAAAGACCTTGGGAGAGACTATTCTGACTTACTAGAAGCCGTAGGTGTAGAAAGTGTTTCAGAACTAAAAAGAAGAAATGCTGAGTCACTTCATGAATCAATGACAGCAATGAATAATAAACAACAAATAGTTGATAGAATGCCTTCAATTAAGAGAGTTTCTAAATGGATAGAGGAATCAAAAGATATCAAGATTAAGGTATCTTCTTAGTTAACTAACTATCTATCATTAAATTGTGGATACAAAAAAGTTAAGAATTACTTGTGCTCAACTCTCATTCTCTGTTGGTGCGATTCAGCAAAATAAAACAAAAATTCTCAACACTATGGAAGAATCTGAAAAAATTAATTCAGACATAGTAGTTTTTCCAGAGCTTTCCATTACCGGGTATCCCCCCGAAGATTTACTTCTAAGAGAAAGTTTTGTTGGGAAAAATTTCTCAGTTTTAGAAGAAATTTCAGAGTTTTCTGGAAGGACAAGTGGCATAATTGGCTTTGTTGACAGAAGCTTAGAAGAACAAACAACTGACAATGTAGATAGAAACATTACTAATGCAGCAGCTATCGTTCAAAATGGAGACGTAAAAGGAATATATCACAAATGCTATCTTCCCAACTACTCAGTTTTTGATGAAGCAAGATATTTTGCAAAAGGAACAAAACCAGGAGAACTTTTTTGGTATGAAGACATTGGTGTGGGAATAAATATATGTGAAGATATTTGGATAGATGAAGGACCTGCAGAAGAACAAGTAAAAAGAGGCGCTTCAATCATTATTAATATTAATGCTTCTCCATTTGACATTGATAAAACAAAATTAAGAAAAGAAAAGGTAATAAATAAAGCAAAGAAACTAAATGTCCCAATTATTTATTTAAATATGGTTGGAGGTCAGGATGAATTAGTTTTTGATGGCGGTTCATTTGTTGTTACTTCTAATGGAGAGATCTTACATCAAGCAGCCCAATTTGTTGAAGAGGTATTTAGCTTTGATATTGATTTAGAAATTAAAAGTAATAACTCAGATAATGTTTTAACAATAAACCAAAAAGATTCAGAGATACCTTCTTTAAGTAGCTCAGAACCTTTAGAAGAACTTGAATCAATGTATGAAGCTTTGAAACTTGGGCTATCTGATTATGTAGAAAAAAATAATTTTAAAAAAGTTTTAGTAGGCCTTTCTGGAGGTATAGACTCTGCTCTAACAGCTACTATTGCTGTTGACTCACTTACTTCAGATAATGTTGTAGGAGTTGCTATGCCATCAAAGTTTAATCACGAATCATCCTTAAAAGATGCTCAAGACTTAGCAAAAAGTTTGAATATTAAATTAAAAACTATAAATATTGAAGACAATGTAGAAAGTTTTCGAGAACTAATTGGAGAAAGTGTCGAGGGTGATTTACTGGGTGTTGTTGATGAAAACATACAAGCAAGAATAAGAGGTAACATATTAATGGCTTTATCAAATCAATTAGGGGCTATGGTCGTATCAACAGGTAATAAATCAGAAATGGCTGTTGGATATTCAACATTATATGGCGATTTAGTGGGTGGTTTCTCTTTATTAAAAGATGTATATAAGACCGAAGTTTATAAGCTTTCAAATTATCGAAACTCTATTACAAACGTTATTCCTAAAAATATTATTAATAAAAAACCTAGTGCTGAGTTAAGAGAAGAACAATATGATTCCGATACCCTTCCAGAGTATGATGTTTTAGATAAGATACTAAAGATGTATATAGAGCTTGACTATTCTTCAGAAAAAATAATAAATTCAGGTATTGATAAAGATGTTGTATATGACATCTTAGAAAAAATAGACAGGAACGAATATAAGCGCAAACAAGTAGCACCAGGTGTAAAGCTCACCAGCAGGGCTTTTGGTAAAGATAGAAGGATGCCAATTACAAACACCTACGTAAGAGATAGAGAATAAAAATGTATTTAGTAAACGGAGAAGAGGTCAGCAAAGAAAATTTTGTAGCTCCTGTTGAAGATTTAGTTATATGGAGGGGTGACGGAATTTTTGAAGCAATTAGAATTCACGACGGTTACTTGTTTGCTTTAGATAAACATATCGAAAGATTCAAAAGCTCTGCAAAAAAAATGTATTTTGATAATATTAATTTTTCTGAGATAGAAAAGGACCTTATTAAAGTAGCTTCAAATTATGAGACAGGCTATGTAAGAGTAATAATTGGAAGAGGAGCCTCTATAGAAGATTTTAATGTATATATATTTCACCAAGAACCAGTTGATTTTCCAGATACCTATTCCCTCCAGTCACAAAAAGCTCATTGGATGGCGGGAGGAGATTTTAGTTTGGAGGAGTTAGACAATATAGCTGCGAAAACAACTTCTTATGCAATGAATATGAACGAAACTAGGTTTGCTGAAAGAAACGGTTTCACAGATGCATTGCTAATTAATAGAGAAGGGATTGTTCTTGAAGGCCCTTCATTTTCAGTTGGTTGGATAAAAAATGATGAAATCTTTGTTCCTGATTTAGATCTTGGAATTCTTGACTCCGTAACAAGGAAGTGTTTATTAGAGATTGCAGACGAGGGTGCGTTAAAAGTATCTGAGGCAAGAATTACTATTAGTGATCTTTACGATGTAGATTCTGTCTTTATCTTATCTACTGCAAAACATGCAATATTTGTAGAAAAGGTTGATAGCTCTAAATACTCAGAAGACAAACTTATTACAGAAATTAAAAATTCTTTTAAAGCAAAAATTGAAAAAGAAAAGAGTTAAACACTTTAAGATTAAGGAGGTGCAATGAGGCTAACACAATATTCTCATGGCTCTGGTTGAGCATGTAAGCTCGCTCCTAGCGAACTTGCTCAAGTTTTGAAGCAATTTGAACAACACAAAGCACTTAAGTCTGAAAACCTAATAGTTGGATTAGAGAATCCTGATGACGGAGGAGTCATTAATGTTGGTGATACCAAAATTATTCAGACTGTAGATTTCTTTACTCCGATCTTAGATAATCCTTATGATTGGGGAAGAGTTGCTGCTGCTAATTCCCTGTCTGATATTTATGCAATGGGAGGAGAACCTGTTTCCGCTCTTCAGTTAGTTTGTTGGCCAAGGGACGAAATAAGTTTTGATGTATTAGCTGAAGTAATTAACGGAGGGCTAGACATAATGGCTGAAGCAGGATGTACAGTTATAGGTGGCCACAGCATAGACGACAAAGAACCAAAATATGGTTTTTCTGTAACAGGTGTAATTAAGGATAACCCAATATTAAATAATAATATTTTAGATAAAGACAAGCTTTTTATAACAAAACCATTGGGGATTGGAATTATTGCTACAGCCATAAAGAAAGGGGTTGCATCAGATGATGAAATTTTAGAAGCAACCAACATAATGGCTTCATTGAATAAAAAAGCAATGGAATTTGCAAAAGATTACAAGGCTAATGCTATTACAGACGTAACTGGTTTTGGCTTGCTCGGCCATTTAAGTGAAATGTTAAAAGGTTCGAAACTATCAGCAACAATATATTCCGAGAAAGTCCCAGTAATTAATGGTGTTGAAGAGCTTTTGGAAAAAGATATTTTCCCATCAGGAAGTAAACGAAACTTAGAATCAATAAGAGACAAGTTAATATTTGATATTGATAATAAAAAAATTCAAATCTTTTCAGACGCACAAACAAGCGGAGGACTATTAATTTCCCTACCTAACAATGTAAATATCGAATCTAAAGAAGTAAAAGAGAAGTACGGTATTGATGTATGGGAAATAGGTGAAATAACCACACAATATAATGAAAAGATAAATATTATTTAATTAATGATTAAAAGACTTACCAAGATATTTGCTTTTACTGCAATTCTTAAAAACTTAGTTGAGACAAAGAAAAGCAAAACCGAAGGGATAACACAACTCCATCCTATAAAAATTTCAGGAAGAACTCTCTATATCCGTGAGAAAGAGTATTTTGTAAGGGAGTCTTATATTGATGGAACTACACCTATAGTTTTTTTACATAGCTGGGGTTCAGACTCGTTGGGCAGCTGGTTTAAAGTACTTCCAAAATATCAAAAAAGAAATTCATTTATAGCAATTGACCTTAAAAACCATGGAAAATCAGATGCAAGCTGGAACCGTTGGGATATTGACGAGAATGCAGACATAGTTATAAGCATTTTGAAAGAATTAAATATTTCAAAATGTTACTTAGTTGGCTGGTCGATGGGTAGTGCTGTTTCACTTAGTATTACTAGAAAAAATCCAAATCTTATTAAAAAATTAGTTTTGATAACACCTTTTAGTTGGCAAGGTTTTAGTCCTGATTCTAATTTATTCAAACTTTTTGTTGGGGGAGTCAGAATAAGAGAGAGACTCTTTCCTAATAAAAATCCACAATCAAAATTTTCTTTCTTAAGAAAATCTAATGCAGTAAAAGATGAATATTCAGACTGGGCTTGGAATAATCTACACAAATCAAAAGATAATTTTATTTATGCTGACGGGGGGCGTTTTGTTGTTCCTTTTGATGCAAGATCATGGTTAGGTGAAATACAGACTGAAACACTTGTTATTACAGGAGGTAAAGATAGCTTAGTCCCAGAAGATGTATCAATAGAAGTAGCTGAGGGGTTGAATAATGTTGAGTCTAAAATATTCATAGATGCAACTCATGGTATTCCCTGGACTCACGATCAAGAACTTGTTGAAGAGCTAGATAGATTTTTAGAACTATGAAAAATGTTCTTTTTGTGGCTCCAACCACATATGAGGTTCCTTTAACAGAAAATATTGAAAAGAAATTTAAATATTTAAATGAAATATGTAATCTACACATTTTTGCTTTTGGTGTTGATAAAAAGGAATTTGTACATCAAGGTACAAAGCTTTTTTTATATAAAAAGGTCAAAAATCGAATATTAAATTACTTTAAAATATTTGGTCTATCAGCTACTATTCTCCCAAACATTATCAAAGAAAATAAGATAGAGATAATTTCTTACCAAGATCCAGTTTCAAGCTTCTTCTCAATTTTGGTATTAAAAATAAGGAGAATAAAAGTAAAGATAATTATTGAAACACACGGTGATTTTATTGAAACATTAAGCTTAGAGAAGAATTTATTATTCCCCTCTCTTTATAAGAAAATATTTCTCAACATGGCAAGATATACCTTAGATAGAGCAGATAAATTAAGAGCTGTCTCATCTTCTACTGAAGCACAAGTAAAAGAAATAAATCAAAATAAAGAAATAACCAGGTTCCCAGCCTGGGTTGATTTTGATAATTTTAAAGATATTCTTCCAGTTAGAGAAAACAATAAAGATTTTAAGATTTTATTTATAGGAAGTGTTACTGATAGAAAGAAACCTCACTTAATTGTTGAAGCTATAAACAACCTTAATAGTAAAGACGTAAATCTCTATGTTGTTGGGCCAACACCTAATGAAAGCTACTTATCTAAATTAAAAGAGCTCGTTAATAAGTACGAATTAGAAGAACAAGTAGTATTTGCTGGATCTGTAGATAGAGAATCAGTGATGGAATATTACTCACAGTCAAATTTGATGATTTTACCTTCAGTTTCTGAAGGATTAGCAAGAGTAATTTTTGAATCTCAGGCTACAGGATGTCCTGTCCTTGTAACGGACGCACCAGGAATGGGGGATATTGTTATTGATGGTCAGACAGGCTATGTTTTTGAGAGCAATAACCTTGAAAGCCTTACTAATAAAATACAAGAAATTAAAACTAACTATAAAGACGCAATACATGTTGGAAAAAATGCAAAAGATTTTATATTAAGTAATTATTCAGCAGATAATTTTAAATTTAGTTTCAAGAAGCTTTTTGATACTGTCTAATAATACAAATAAAAAAGAGTCCAGTTTCCTGAACTCTTTTTTGAGGTAACAGGCTTATTACCTAAAACTTATAATAATGCCTCTATACCTTTAGCGTTATTAATATTTGATAAGACTATCTATTTTGAGGAATTTAAATAGTCTATTTTAGATAAGGGGTTTCTCCAGGATGGGAACCCTCTTATCTTCCAAATTGTCCTTACTAGTTGCTATTCTTAAACTATGGAATTTGTGTTTTATGTATTAATTATTTTGCTTCTTGGAGCAAATCTTTATTTCTCATTAAAAAAAGATAATGAAAAAGAGAATGATGATGAATATTTAATCAAGGGTATTGTTAGTGAAATCATTGAGAATGAAGAGTCACAAATTTATAAACTTCTTGATAAATCAGACCAAACAGTAAAAGACTTTTTAGAGAAAACAGGAGAAATTAAAAGCTCTATAAGCGGTGTAGACCAACAAACAAGAAATTTAATTTCTGTTTTAAATAATAATCAAAGCAGAGGACAGTGGGCTGAGCTGCAGGTCGAAGACCTTCTAGGAATCATGGAGTATAAGGACGGGGTCCATTATGAAACACAAAAGATTATGGAGAAAGGGACAAAGCCAGACTTTACTTTTTATCTTCCAGATAATAAAACAATAAATATGGATTCAAAATTTCCTTTAACCACATATATGGAGATTTCAAAATTAAACAGAGATCTTGAAGATGAAACCCTTGATGAAGCATCAAGAAAGCAAATAACAGAGTCAATAAAATCAAAGAACAGAGATTTTATAGATAAAGCAATTAAAACAAAAATTGACGAAACAGCCGGTCGTGAAGGATATATATCGGCTGAGGAAGGAACTGTGGATTTTGTACTTATGTACGTTCCCCTTGAAAGCCTCTATCATTTCTTACTTACATCAGAGATAGGAGCTGACAGGATTCCTGTTATTCAATATGCGTTTACCAAAAAAGTAATATTAGTTAGCCCACAAACCTTAATGGCTTATCTAGAAACTATCCGACACTCGATGAAGCTCTTTAGTTTACAAACAGACACAAAGAATATTCTTGCTACCCATGAAAAAGTTAAGAATGAAATAAGGAAATTTATCGAATCTTTTGATGATGTTACTAAAAGACTAGATCAGACTGTTGAGTCTTTTGAAAAACTAAAAAGTACTCGTGTTAATAAATTAGAGAAGTCTTTTGAAGAATTGGATGAAGTAAATAAAAGTACGGACGACTAATAGTTTCTATTTTGCGACAACCATAATGCACTGATCATCAATATAGTTTTTACCATGCTCTTTTAAATAATTTGAAATTTCTTCGCTTTCGGCACCAGGCTGATACCAAAAGTTATCATAACCTTTTTCTACTAAGTCTTTTGTAATTTCAATACCTATATTTGGAGGCACAACAAAGTTTATTATTGAAGGGCAATCTTTCATATCCGTAACACTTTTATAAGAAGTTGAACCATCTATTTCATTTTCTTTAGTATTTATTGGTATTACATTAAAACCTTTAGATTTAAGGTTTAATAAGATTTTATTACCATACTTACTCGGATCATTACTTGCGCCGACCAATGCAATTGCTTTATTTTTGTCTTTAAGAGATTCTATCAATTAAAAATTTTCTGCTTTCATGGCAAATAAGTCATCTTTTCCTGCAGTAATTGCAGAAGCATATCCAGAAGCAAGAGGAAGAAGTTGTTCTATATAAAAACTACAAAGAGTTAACTTATCTGCATAAAACTCATCATTTGTTTCTTTATATTTTTTATTGGCAATTATTGCAGCTCTACCCATGTAGTAGCCACCTAATACTTGTCCAAACATTTTCAAATAAGGAGTGGCTGCAGCGCTTGCATCAACAAGTTCTCCTTCAAGCATTCTTGATCCGAGCCACATTGTTACTTCTGATAATTTTTCAACCTCAGTTTGAAGATTTCCTGCCATAGAAGCTACAACCTCATCTTCATTTTTCATTTCTTCGATTAATTTGTTTACGTCTCCTAGGAGCCTTTGCATAGCCTGTCCATTATCTAGAGGTAGTTTTCTGAACATTAAATCTAAAGCTTGAATTCCATTTGTTCCTTCATAGATAGGAGCTATCCTTGAATCTCGTAAATATTGAGCAACCCCTGTTTCCTCAACATATCCCATTCCCCCATAAACTTGAATAGCTACTGATGATAGTTCAACACCTAAATCTGAAACCCAGGCTTTTGTTATTGGTGTCAATATTCCACATCTCTCTTCACCAAAAGCTTTTGTTTCTTCATCTTCTGCAAAATACTCAAGGTCCATCATTAGTTGGTTATCAAACATGAGGTATCTCATAGCATCCACATAAGCTTTTATTGTCATCAGCATTCTTCTAACGTCTGCATGGTCGATAATTGTTGACTTCTTAGCTTCTTCTTTTGACATGCCGACAGGCCTTCCTTGGACTCTATCTCGTGCATACTGAGCTGCACCAATCAAAGCACCATTTGCGCAGGCCAATCCTTTTACATTAAAAGACCAGTTGATCCATCATATTCCATTACACAGGTTGGACTTGCGTGTATTCCTAATTTTTCTTCTATGGAGATGCAACTTACATTATTATTTTCTCCTAATGAACCATCATCGTTTATATGTATTTTTGGCACTATGAACATTGAAATCCCCTTAGTTCCTTCAGGTGATCCAGGTACTTTTGCTAACACTAAATGAATAATATTCTCTGTCATATCGTGTTCTCCAAAAGTAATCCAAACTTTTGTCCCTGTTATTTTGTACGTACCATCTTCTTGCGCCTCAGCCTTTGTAGTAATAGTTCCTAGATCTGAACCAGATTGAGGTTCACTTAGATTCATAGTTCCAGTCCACTCTCCAGATACTAATTTTGGTAAAAACTTTTCTTTCTGTTCATCATTCCCATGAAAATTTATTGCTGAAATAGCTCCTGCACTAAGTCCGGGAGCAAGACCAAATGCTAAGTTAGCAGTACTAAGTATTTCTAAAGTACCACCTGATAAAGTAATCGGCATACCACCACCACCAATTTCTGAAGGTAATGAAATTGAAGCCCAGCCTGATTCAGCGAAGCTTTTGTATGCTTCTACAAAACCTTCAGGCATTGTCACAACACCGTCTTTAATAGTGGCTCCATTTTGGTCGCCAATACTGTTAATAGGTGCAAGGACTTCTTCAGCGAACTTTGCACATTCTTCCATAGTTGGTATCACAATATCTTCAGAGAAATCACTAAAAGCGGAAATCTTACTAAGGATATTGTAAGAATCGATTACTTCGTAACCAAAAACTATATCTTTAACGGGTGCTTTAAATGCAACAGCCATAAATATTATTTTACTCTAAATTTGTATTTTACTAGAACTAGTTAACGTGGTTTTATATCAACTAACTTAGAAACTTCTTTAATTTTTTCTATAGACGGAAGGTTTCCAGTACCAGCTACTATGGCACCTGCTGCACATGCATTTTTAGTTGTTGAAATTACGTCTTCAACTCCATGTGCTCCAATATACGCAGCTGTAACATCGCCAGCCCCTGTAGCATTTAGTGTTTTAAAGTCAGGAGGTGTTATCTCAAGAACTCCATCTCTGCTTAATAATCTTGCTGGCAAACTAGAGGAAGTGAGGAGTATCCATGTAACCAGGCCTTCCTTCAAAAGACTATTAGCTTCTAAAACATCTATCTCATCTTTACTTACAACTAGGAAATCAAGTTTATAATCAATTTTTTCTTGATAGCCAGCTTGAGTAATAAAAATATTATCTAGGTTATTCTTTTTTAAGTTTTGATGGATGTACTTAATTGAATACCTATCAATAATTAGTGAGTCATAATTTTCAATATTATTTAAATCATTCCATTCACAAGTTTCATAACCCGAAGATATTATTGTCCTCTCTCCATTTTTATCAATATATATAGAGCATGTAGGGGTTAAGTATTCATTCAAAATAACATCTTCAAAGCCAATTTTGCTCTTTTTTAGATAGGATATTATATATTCTCCTAAAGGGTCTTTACCTATACTGTTACCCAGTATTGAAGTTTTTATATTCCAATTTTTTATATTTTCAGCACAATTAATAGCTGTTCCACCAGCTCTAATTTTATAATCTTTACTTCTTATATCTCCGCCGACGATTGGGACTTCATCAACAAAGTACATTAAATCTGGATTTATTGTTCCATAACAAAGGACATTTTTAAAGGCCATATAGATTTTTAACTAAATTAGTTTCTTTAATTAAACTAAGCCACTAATTACGGCACCAGCTACAAGTATTGCTATATAGCTAATCAAACCTCCACCTATTGCTGCAATCTTTGTACTCCTTGATATCGCACTAGGTCCTGCTAAGTGGTATATTAATACACCAAAGAAAGGCACAAGGTAAACTATCGCTAGCCACATGTACTTCCCTTTACCTTTAACTCGATCATTAGAGTCTATATCTTTGATTGCCAATGCAGCCCATGCTGCATACAAAACAAAAGGCATTAGATATCCGTAAAGTTGAAATAACAATTGCCAAACATTTGGGTTTGAAATCGGTACTCCACTCATAATTATCTCCTTTTTAGCTCCAGTAAGATCTTCAATACTATCACCATCTAAAAGATGGAACGGAAGATCAACTGAATTCATATCTGGTACATAAAATAAATTTATTGCTGGTGATGGTTTATTTATATCACTGAAAGTCATATTTTCCTGAGGGTCTGGCCAAGGATAGTCTTTATACCTTGCTTTAGGTGCCTCTTGACTTGCTGCATCTGCAAAAAGACCTGCAAGCATCATTAAACCTGAAACATCTCCCTGAAGAGGGAATCTTGATAAGAGAGAACCATTTCCAACTGATTCGCAGTTATGAAGCTGTTCCAACAATGGAGGGGTAGATGTTTGATAGATATTACCCTCATAACAGTTACCCGGACCCCATGGTCCAGCTAAAGCTAGGTCTGTATAACCAGAATCCATAATGATATTATTTTTAACTTGCACATGCTGCGAGAAATATAGGTTTACATCTAACATCGGGCTTGCAACAAGGCCATATTTATCATGATTAATAACTATATTTTTTTCAACAATATCTCCAACTCTTCCTGGCATAACAATGCCCATTCCCTGAGCGACCAATCCAAAACGATTTGCAGGCGCTTCATAGTTATTGTTATCTACAACTAAATTACCGACAATAGTTGTCTCTCTTCCTGGAGGATTTAATTCTGAATCAAGAGTATTAGGTATAATTCCTGACATATTGTCTCTCCATATATTGTTATAAATATATAAATGACCTCCAGCATTTGTACCTGAGTATCCAAGAGCATTTCCCTCAACTACACTGTCATAAATTAAAGCATTGCAAGGATAACACTGGCCAATATATATTCCACTATCTGGATGTCCAGAAGCATAGATTTTTTCAAAAATACCATCGGTAGAGTTAAATGCATAAACACCATAGTCACCATTGTTATAGGCCGTTACATGCGAAGCTTTATATCCCTTGCTGTTATTCCAATAAACTCCATTTAAGGAAAAGTTTCTTACAGAGAGATTTTCTACACTTACTCCATCAGCCTCATAAATTTGGATTCCATTTTCTCTCATGAATTCTCCATCTATGATCACACCATTTCTATCTTTTCCTCTAATTGTTAGATAGGGGGTAGTTATTGTTACACTTTCGTTGTAGACCCCTGAATTAATTAATACTAAATCTCCAGCTTTAGCTGCATCTACGGCACTTTGTATAGTTTCGTATTCAGAACCTTTTCCTACTTCTAAAACGTCAGTGCTTAAAGTAATGTTTACTTCCTCAGGAGCAGGAACATAATCCACATCTCCAACAATAATTATTCCAACCATACCTTTATTATTTGTTCCATGAAACGGGCAATAGTATTCATAAACACCAGCTTCAGTAAATGTGTGTTCAAACTGGTCGCCTTTAGTTATTATTCCATATTCAAAATAATCAGACGAAACAGCTTGCCACGATCCATCGCTTGCAATTACATTATGATCGTTTGCACCTCCAGATTCCCAAATTACTGTGCTTCCTACCGGGACTCTTAATATCTTAGGTGAGAATTCATCGTCAACAATTTTCACAATCTGCGCTTCTGGTCCAGAGGCTTCTCCAGAACCACAAGCAGAAATAATTAAAGATAGACAAGCAAAGAAAAGAATTTTCCCAATCTTTAGGTTATCGGATTTCCCCATATGTAAATACTACAATATTCTTATGGAGAATAAAACTTGGCATTGCTCAAAATGTCAAAATATGAAATTTGAAGAAGACGTAGTAACAATGACTGGTAAGTCCTGGTCAAGATTTATGAACATTCAAAACAGAAAATTTACAGCAATTACTTGTACTAAATGTAAACATACAGATTTTTACAAAGGCACAAGTAAAGGCTGGGAGAGTGTTGTTGATTTCTTAGGAAATTAAATTTATCTAGATTTTAATACAAAGTCTTTTAATACAATAGTATCTGTTTCTTTTTCAATAACGTTAGCAATTGTATATGAATCTTGACTCCAGGCGTTTATTACTAGAGTATTGCCAGGAGTTACAGGACCGCTAAATCTTGCTGAAATTTCAGAGACTCTAGTAGGATCATTATCAAATTCACTTTCAACTAATTTTTTACAGGCTATCCCATATGTGCATAACCCATGCAATATAGGTTTTTCGAACCCTGCTACTTTTGCAAAGTCTGGATCTACATGCAGGGGATTGTTGTCTCCTGAAGGGATTCTATAAAGTATCGCTTGGTTATCAAGAGTTTTGTACTCAAGCACCTTGTCAGGATCTGTTTTTGGTACAGTTAATTTTTCTTTCTTTTTAGGCTTTACTCCAAAACCCCCCTCACCAATAAACAACATTACAGACTCAGAAGTAGCTATCTTTTCACCATCCATATATGAATCAGATTCAATAGTTACTGATCCAAATTTCTTATAGTCCTCAACAGCTGTGATTTTTGCCTTTGTTGTAGCTTTGCCGCTTGATGGTATATCTTTATGTATTGTTATTTTTTGTTCTCCATGAAGCAGTGATGTTAGTGAAACTTCAAGTCCCTCACTTCCAATAATTGAAAAAACTGATTCCATTGGATAAATACATGCAGCAAAAGAAGGTATAACTTTCGGACTAGGACCAACCGTAAATTCTAAATCGCTTTTGTTCATAGGGTCTTGGCTGCTTCCAACGGCGATATTATATAAAATAACTCTTTCTTCGGACCAATGGCCTTCAACCTCTTCAAGCTCTTTATTCAGTAGTATGTCTGGATTAATTGGCATGAGCTTATTCTATTAACAGAGTTCCATTTTTCTCAACTTGTTGAATAAAATCTTTACTAATTTTTAATTCTTCGAATATTGATTTAATAGAACTTTTTGTTACAGTTTCGTTTTTTGCTTTTAACATATTATCGCTTCTTGGAAAATTGTTAAGAAAAGAACCCCTAGATATTGCATGGGGATGTTTTCTTGCTTCATCTAAATTAAGAACGGGTGTTACACATGAATCTGTGTTTTTAAAAACTTTAGTCCACTCATCCCTAGATTTTGTTAAAAATATCTCACTAAACAAACTTTCAAATTCGGGCCATCTATCAAGGTTCATTTGCTCATTTATCATTTCTTGTGGGAGCTTTAATTTTGTAACTAATTCTTTAAAAAATTTATTTTCCAAAGCACCCACTGCAACATACTTCTTATCTTTTGTTTCGTAACATTTATAGAAAGGAGCGCCACCATCTAGTAAATTAGTACCTCTTTTATCATTCCACATGCCTACATCATTTAATCCAAACATTAGAGATGCAAGATATGAAACTCCTTCAAACATTGCTACGTCATAGACAATATTCTCTTTGTTGTTATTCTTAACTTCATAAATTCCTAGTAAGCCAGATATTACTGCAAACATAGTTCCTGAACCATAGTCTGCTACAAGGTTTATAGGCGCATTAGGTGGTGATCCATCTTTCCCCAATAGACTTAAAACTCCAGATAAAGCCAAGTAATTTATGTCATGACCAGCATCATTAATTATTTCACCTTCTTGGCCCCAACCAGTTAGCCTTATGTAGACAGTTTTTGTGTTTATACTATGGATGTCTTCAGGACCCAAGCCAATTTTTTCCATAACACCAGGGCGATTACCTTCTAGTAAAATATCAATACCTTTAGTTAATTCTTTTACTAATTTAATTCCATCTTCGGACTTTAAATCTACGGTTATATTTATTCTATTCTCCAAGGAAGGGTCAACACTTGGAGGGAGCAGATTTACAGCATTTGGATTATTCACCCTAATTACTTCAGCCCCTAACTCTAGAAAAGTATTTGCGGCTAAAGGCCCAGGCCCAATTGAGGCAATTTCTAGTACTCGAACCCCCTCAAGTGGTTTCATTATTAAACCAATTCAACAATTGTAGCGTTTGCTGTACCGCCACCTTCACAAATTGCTTGAAGACCATATTTATAATTATTTCTCTTCATTTCATGAATAAGGTTTGTCATTAATCTTGCACCCGTTGCCCCAAGAGGATGACCAATTGCTATTGATCCTCCATTGGCATTTACATTTTCATAATCAATTTCTGGGAATTCTTTTCTCCAAGCCCCGACTACAGAGGAAAATGCTTCATTTATTTCAACAAGATTTATATCTTCAGGATTTAATTTTGCTTGTTCGAGAGCTTTTTTTGTTGCTGGTATCGGACCACTTAACATTAGGACTGGGTCTGTTCCAACAACAGACATACTTTTTATCTTAACTATTGGCTCAAGGTTGTATTTATCGACTATATCTTCAGAGACTACTAATAGTGCCGCAGCTCCATCAGAAATTTGAGATGAATTTCCTGCTGTAATTACTCCATCAGGTTTAAAGGCTGGTTTCAGTTGAGAAAGTATTTCTTTTGTAGTTTCTTCTCTTATACCTTCATCCCTATTTAATGTTTCAGGAACTTTAAGTATTTGTTTATCAAGATAGCCATTTTCCCAAGCATTCAAGGCTCTTTGGTGAGATGAATATGATATTTCATCCAATTCATCTCTATCTAATTCCCATTTCTCTGCCATCATTTCTGCTGACAACCCTTGAGGAACTAACCCTGGATATCGATCATACATTTTTGGACCAAAGGCTGTAGAAACACCTTCTGGCCCCTCGTAACTAAATGTAGACCCCATGGGTACTCTTGACATCATTTCAACACCACAAGCAATCGCAATTTCATAGGAACCTGAAATAATTCCCTGAGCTGCGAAATGTAAAGCTTGCTGTGAAGACCCACACTGTCTATCAACAGTTGTACCAGGCACTGTTTCTGGCAAACCAGCAGCTAGTGCTGCATTTCTTCCTACATTTCCTGTCTGTTCGCCAAGTTGAGAAACACATCCAGCAATTACATCGTCAACACTATTTGGATCTATTGAATTTCTACTAACAATGTTTTCAATTACTAAACCTAACAAATCTATTGCATGAGTTCCTTTTAGCGATCCACCTCTTTTACCTATAGGTGTTCTTAAGCCGTCTACAATAAAAGCATTTCTCATATTTTAACTTATTAAGCCTGCATCCATTCTTCAGGGTTATCATCTACAAAGAAATCTGACACCAAAGTTTCTCCTGGTTTCACTGCATATTGATCGAAATCGGTAACACCCTCTTCTTCTAACACGTCTTGATCAAGATAGAAATTCCCAGTGCAAGTTGTCGACTCTCTTTTTAAAATTGCATATGCTGCATCAGCATATATTGAGGGTTTTCTTGATCCTTTAACTAATTCCTCTCCAATTACATTTGTTACAGCAGCAGTATTTATAGCTGTCCTTGGCCACAAACAGTTTGATGCAATTCCAAAACTTCCTAACTCTTCTGCAAGACCGTGTGCAATAAGAGACATACCATATTTTGCTGTTGTGTATGCAAGGGTCATTCCAAACCATTTTCTCTCAATGTCTAATGGAGGTGAAAGAGTTAATATATGAGGGTTTTTTCCATTTTTAAGATGAGGTATGCAAGTTTGGCTTAACAGGAATGTTCCTCTCACATTTATATTGTGCATCAAATCATATCTTTTCATAGGAGTACTTAAAGTATCACTTAAATGTATTGCGCTTGCATTATTTATACATATATCTATACCTCCAAATTTTTCAACTACCTGATTTATTGAATCTTGAACTTGTTCTTCAAACCTAATATCACAGACAAGAGGAAGAGCATTTCCACCAGCATTTTCAATATCTTCTGCTGCTGTATATAGTGTCCCGGGGAGTTTTGGATGTGGTTCGGTTGTTTTTGCTAATATAGCAACATTTGCTCCATCTTTTCCTAGTGTTTTAGCTATCTCAAGACCAATACCTCTTGAGCCACCGCTCATAACCACTGTTTTGTCTTTAAAGAAACCCATAAAATTATTTTATTAAAATTGTGTATTTTCTGTCGAGTCTTTTTCAGAAAGTAGTTCAGAATCTTCGCCTAAAATAATTTCTCCAACTTTTTCGTAATAACTAGAACCAACTTCTTGTTGATGTTTTGTTGCGGTATACCCTTTCTTTTCTAACTCCATTTCTTTTTTTTGCAGGTCAACAAAAGCTTTCATATTCCCCCCTTTGTATTGAGTTGCAAGCTCATACATAGCACTAGCCATTGAATGAAAGCCCGCTAGGGAGACAAATTGCAGCTTATATCCATATTGTGAAAGCTCATCTTGAAATCCGGAAACTTCATTATCACTAAATTTTTCAGTCCAATTAAATGATGGGGAGCAATTATATGCTAGAAGTTTATTTGGAAATTTAGATTTTATTTCATCGGAAAATTCTTTTGCAAAACCTAAATCAGGCTCATTTGTTTCACACCAGATCACATCTGCGAACTCTGCATAAGCTAGAGATTTTGCAATACTAAGTTCTTTTTGGTTTTTTAATTCAAAGTAACCATCCTGAGTTCTTTTACCAGTTAGATATGGTTTATCAACTTCATCAAAATCAGAAGTTATAAGTTTTGCATTAAGAGCATCAGTCCTTCCAATTAATATTATTGGAGACTCAGCAACATCTGAGGCTAGCCTTGCGGCATTTAATTTATTAATAAACTCATGCGTAGGTATTACAACTTTTCCGCCCATATGGCCACATTTCTTTTCTGATGCAAGTTGATCTTCAAAATGCAAGGCTGAAACTCCTGAATTGATAAATTGAGAAGTTAAGTTGTAAACGCTATAAATACCCCCGAAACCAGATTCAGCATCAGCAATAATTGGTGGAAGGTATGGTTTTTCTTTTTCTGAAATGACCCTTAATAAAGTATTATTCATTTTTTTTACGAAATTAGGACCGCTATTTGATGGATAGAGTGATAAGTCTGGGTAAGTGTTTTCTCCAATATTGCTCTCTGATGCAATTTGCCAACCACTAATATAGATTATTTCAAGACCAGCTTTCATCATTTGGACACCTTGCTGGACTGTTGCAGCTCCTAACCCTGAAACCCAATGATTATCTTTATTTAGTAAATCCCATAAAGAATTAGAACCTCTTTCAGATATTGTATTTTGAACTTTGAAAGGTGTTCTTAATGAAGCTACATCATTTGATTTGTAATTTCTTTTTACTCCACTCCACCTACTACTATTCAGGTAATCTTCGATTAGTTTTTCTTCATTAAAGTTAACTTTCTTCACCCCTAACTAATGTTGACTTGCAGCAACGCTTGCAATTATAACAATTAAAGTCAATATCCCCGCAGAGGCTATGAGAACTTCATTTCTAGTAATCTTAATTTTTGGAGCAGAACTCATAACTGCAGCAAACAGTAAAACAGTGGCAGAAATAATTAAGGCAAACAATGTCGCATAATCATGAAAGTTGATAAACACTTGTGAAATAAATACAGAGATAACACCCCCAGAGAATATAGCACCCAGAGGCACGATGAGTGAACCAGTTATTCTTTTCCTTACAATGTCTGCTTGTTCTTGTTCGTAGATATCAAGTCCCTTTGGAACTCCTAGAATCATAGTCAGTAAAGTTATTAAACTTTGTGAGATTATTCCCAGTAGAACAACTCTCCAAAAGGAGCCAAATACAGGTATTAAATAAGTTGTAGGGTCTTCAGGAAGAATTCCTTCTATTGTTTGTCCGACACTTGAAGTTATAAAGAAAGCACTAGAAGACCCAAATATTAAACCTAAACCTATTCCTTGAAAAACAGATTCCCTATCAGAGGTATGAATTCCAAATCCATCAAAATTTGTATCCAGAATTTTCTTGATATTTATTGTATTTAGGACAGAGAAGAAGACAGTTGTTATTGCTAGGTTTAATATGTATTGACTTCTTTCATAGTTTGCAATTAATTTGAGAGACTCTGCCTCTAATGCAAGACCATCGTAAAGGTTTGAGCTCACAATAAGTGCTTGAACAAAACCTGCTACAACTCCGAAAAGTGCACCATATTGTAAGGATTTTATTATTTTTGTTACCAAGCTTACAGGAGGCCCTACTTCTTCTAAGGTTTGTACGGCGACCTCTGCAACAACCGGTTCTTCAGCAACTGCCTCTGCAACAACCGGTTCTTCCTTTACTTCTGGGTTAGAAGCTGTAACAACTTCTCCTGAAGACCAGCTTGAAAGAATACTATTAATATCTACTCCATTTGCTTCAGCACGTGCTTGAGCAGATCTAGAGACCAATTCCTGAGGAACTCCTGTTGAGTTACTTATTTCTTCTACTAATTTATCATCCATTATGATTCTCTATAAATTTTAGTCATCTGAAGAGCTTCTCACTACATCATCAAACGTTTTTTCTGCTTTATACCATTGCATCCAGATTATTAATATAGATGTCCATAGTATAAAACCGCCACCAAGTTTCAAGACCACTCCAGCTAGAGTCTGATCGTCTATGGTTGAAATATTAAAAACTTGATCAATACCCACATAAGCTGTGTAAAGAGGTTCTGTTCCAAATGCCAAAAAGCTTGCAGGTATTGTTGGGAATAATGATTGTAAAAAGAGATAAGCTATTTTTCCAGGAGAGCCGAGTTGTTTTATTTCTTTTGTAAATCCGATTACAGGTACCCACATATTTAATGAGACTAAAAGCATTATAGAATGTATAAAAAAGTGAAAAAGTTTATTTGTCACCATTAAATTTACTACTAGACTCCAGTGCATTCCAACCATAACAGTGTTAAAAAGAATAAAAGCTACTAAGGGATGGCTAGTTATCTTAAGTAGGTTTATAAAAGGCTTTATGGAAAGTACTTTCTTTTGTGCATTGTGCAATCCCATGAGCAACAAAGGTGGTGTTACTAAAGCTAGAACCAGATGTTCAAGAGAATGTACCCAAAATAAATATTGTTCGCCAATATCGTGTATAGGCCAATCGGTAAAAAGCCACAAAATAAAGAGGCCTGAATACCAATACTTTCTCTTGTCTTTCTTTAAATAGTTATTGTCGGTTGAATATTCAAAAAAGATAATCAATGAAATAATTAGTGCCCATACATCAAAATGAGGATGCCAAATAATAGAAATCATTAATTAAAAAAATTTCCCGTTGCTCTTTCAATCATTACAATAGCAAAAAGGAATAGTGCTAATATCATTCCTCCTGCAAAGAATCTATTAACCATTTTATTTTCAAAACGTAAATGCATAAACCAACCAACAACAATTACATATTTTCCAATAGCTAGAAAAATTAGTAGTGGATCAGTAAAAACACCAACAATATCTTCCGTATAATACAGGGCCACTTCTATTGCTGTTAAAACAGCAAGGACTATGGCAATTTGCACATATTGTTTTGGTGACGGATGCTCTTTGTGTTCAGCTGACATTAGATTAAATACACCACAGTAAATAAAACAATCCAAACAATATCGACAAAGTGCCAATATAGAGCTATAAACTCAAGATTGAATCCACTATCTAAAGACAAACCCTGTTGTCTTTGGCCGATTGCCCAAAGCCCAATCAAGAAGACAACACCTATAAAAACATGAAGCCCATGAAAACCAGTTAACACGTAAAATGTTGAACTAAAAATGTTTGTAGAAAGCTCGAAACCTTTATGATAAAACTCTGTAAATTCATAAATTTGACCTGCTAAAAAAACAGACCCTAGCATTGCTGTTGCTAACAACCAGACTCTTGTCTTTTCTTGATCGCTATTTTCTAAGGCATTATGAGCCAACACCATAGTTAGTGAACTCATTAAAAGAACAAATGAGCTTACTGAAGTAAAAGGTATGTCATAAACATCAGTTAATTTAATTCCAGGGAAATCGCGTCCTTTAAATATCATAAAAGTTGTAATTAATGTTCCAAAAAACAATATTTCTGTTGAAAGAAAAACCCACATCCCAAGCTTTCTGGTCTCAACACCAGTTGACTCATGTGGATAATTATGACCTGAACTCATTCTTCCTCTTCTGCTGTATTAAATTCCTCTTCCAGGGGCTCAGTTGCCCACCCGAAAGCACCAACCAATAAAAGCACAACGCCAATTAGAGCTAGTGGAATAGATTTATATATTACGGCATATCCTATAAATGGAAGACCTGATGATAAAACAAAAGGAAAGTAAGAAGGGTTTGGCAGTATTATTTCTTCTTCTGGATTTAGACCCTCTTCTTCAAGCTGTAGAAGCAAATCATCAGCAGACTCTCTTCTTACAGCTCTTCCTTCTTCATCTTCGCCATACTTTGCATGCCAGAAATCATCTAACGACTTAACTTCAGGTGCTTTTGAAAAATTCCAAACAGGAGTAGGTGACGGTATAGTCCACTCTATAGTCCTAGCATCCCAAGGATCAAATGGTGCTTTCTCTCCTTTTCTCTTTGAATACATCCAATTGGCCATGAAGATAAGTATCGATAAAGCAATTATAAATGCACCTATTGAAACAATAAGATTCCAGAATCCAAGATTTGTTTCTTCAGCATAAACCCAAGTTCTCCTTATTTGCCCTTGAAGCCCAAGCCAGTGCATTGGACCAAATGTTAAGTTAAAACCAATAAGCATTGTCCAAAAATGTATCTGTCCTAGTGTTTCGTTATACATTCTTCCCCATACTTTTGGAAACCAATAATATAGCCCACCAAAAATACCAAACATTGCACCACCAAAAAGAACATAATGGAAATGAGCAACAATATAATAAGTATCTGTTTGCTGAGTGTCAGCTGGGACAATAGAGTGGGTTACTCCACTTAATCCACCAATAACAAACATTCCTATAAAACCAAGCGCAAACAACATAGGAGTTTTAAGGTTTAACTTACCTCCCCATATAGTCCCTAACCAATTAAATATCTTTACCCCTGTGGGAACCGCGATAACCATAGTTGATATACCAAACCCAGCTTGTGCCACCGGACTTATTGCGGAAGCAAACATATGGTGTGCCCAGACTCCAAATCCAATAAAAGCAATACCAAAACCTGCAAAAACTATTGCAGGATAGCCAAACAAAGGCTTTCTTGAAAATGTAGGAAGAATTTCAGAAACAATTCCAAAAGCAGGAAGTATCAGTATGTATACTTCTGGATGTCCAAAAAGCCAGAATAAGTGTTGCCACAATACGGGGTCACCTCCACCCTCAGTTAAGAAAAAAGTAGTACCAAATTGTCTATCAAATGTTACGTAAAAAAGTGCAATTGCAATTATTGGTAATGAGAAGGCAAGAAGAAAAGCAACAGCAAAAGTCATCCAAGTAAACACAGGCATTCTCATGAACCGCATGCCTTTAGTTCTCATATTTAATATTGTTACTATAAAGTTAAACGCAGACACCAAAGAAGATATACCTAGTATCTGCAAACCTATAGCCCAATAGTCCATTGCGGTACCAGGTGAGTATTTGAATCCTGCATTTGGTTGATATCCAAACCAACCACCATTAGGGGCATTCCCAAGCCAACCAACTTCTTCTGCTAGGTATCCTCCCTCAGGTGCGCCTGCTGTACCAAATATAAATGTTGAATATAAGAAAATTCCACCAAAAGTCCAAATCCAGAAACTAAGTGCATTTAATCTAGGGAAAGCAACGTCTCTGGCGCCTATTTGCAAGGGGAGTAAGTAATTAAAAAAGGCTGCGCTAATAGGCATTATTGCGAGGAAAACCATTGTAGTTCCATGCATGGTGAACATAGCATTGTATTCAGCAGCACTTAAGAAGTTGTTATCAGGTTGAGCTAGTTGTATTCGTAGAAATAAAGCTTCCAAACCACCGATTAATAAAAAGAAAAATGCAGCATATCCATACATAATCCCAATTTTTTTATGATCAACTGTAGTTATCCAGCTCCAAATTCCATATTCAGAAGAAGGCCTTCTAAATATATTCGTTTGCTTATCTGGCTCTACTATTTTTGTCATTTTAAAGTTCCCAAATACGCTATTAAGGCCTCTATTTCCTTTTCACTTAATTCTAGGTTAGGCATAAAAGTACCAGGTTTTACTTCTGGAGGATTTGCTAGCCACTTAGTAAGATTTTCTTTATTGTTATCTAGAGATGCACCTGCAAGAACATTTCTGTTAGCAAAATGTGTTAGGTTGGGAGCAATTCGGTCTCCCTGAACATCCCATACACCGTTAATTACATGGCACTGTGTGCATCCTGCATTTAAATAAACTTGTTGTCCCTCTGCAGCCAAAGAACCTTCCGGAAGTTCTTTTTGAGCATCTAATTTTTCATTATTAACCCAGTTTTCAAAATCTTTTTTGGATAAAGATATGACCCTACCTCTCATTTTTGAATGGCTAAGCCCACAATATTCACCACATTGAGCCCAGAATTCTTCTGCTGAATCTGCATGCAAATTCAAATATGTTTTTTGTCCTGGTACTAAATACCTTTTTCCATTTAATTTTGGTACCCAGTAATTATGTAGAACATCATTTGACCACATCTCTAGTCTTACAGGTGTATCTTCAGGAATAACTAATACATTTGCTGTTGTAATTCCATAATCAGGATATTTATATTCAAACCACCACTGGTGTCCAATTACTTCAACTTTCAATGCATTTTCAGGTTCTCTAGCTAAATCAAAGACTGTTCGTACAGTAGGTACTGCAATTGCTGCAAGTATTAGGACTGGAATTATTGTCCAGGTAAGTTCCAGAATGTTGTTTCCGTGGATTTGTTTCGGCTCTGGTTTCCCAGGCATATCACGAAAATAAAAAACAGCAAAAACCAATGCACCCTGGACTATAAAAAATACACCTACAGCTATCCAAAAAGTTAACCAAAATAAATCGTCTATAGTTCTTGCATATGGACCAGCAGGACTTAATGAATCCATTGGTGCATTTTCAATACAAGCACTTAAAAAAAGTAAACTAAATATTGAAAAATTCCTATACCTAAATAAACTTTTTTTACTCATAAATTAAAAAACTCGCAACAATTCTTAAGGATAGCGCCCTACATATATATAGTGTAATCATAAGTACTATGTCTTTATGGCTTCAAAATCAAATACATTATTTAGTAGTTATTTAAAACTTTCTAAACTAAGGGTAATCGAACTACTATTAGTCACCACCATTCCATCAATGATTATTGCAATATATGGAATGCCACCTCTGGATTTAGTTTTTTTTACATTAGCAGGGGGGACACTATTAGCTATTAGTGCCAATGTTATGAATCAAGTGTTTGAAGTTGACAGAGACAAATTAATGAAAAGAACTTCAGACAGACCTATTGTTACAGGAGAGTTAACTAAAAAAAATGCAATTATTTATTCATCTTTAACTGGAATTTCTGGATTTCTTATTCTTTATTTCCTAACAACACCTCTAGCGGGATTCATTGCATTATCAGCTAACTTATTTTATACATTCGTATATACATTGATCTTGAAGCCAAGAACTAATCAAAACATAGTAATTGGAGGTGCTGCAGGTGCTGCTCCAGTATTAATTGGATGGGCAGCAACCGGAACACCTATAGAAATTGGTACCTGGGTTTTATTTTTATTAGTGTTCATGTGGACACCCGCACATTTTTGGGCTTTAGCTATTGAAAATAAATCTGATTATGAAAGTGCAGATTTTCCTATGCTATCTACACAAGAAAGCTATGAACGCACATCAATATTTATTTCTATATATTCATGTGCGACAGTTTTGATTTCTATAATTGCAGCACCAATTTTGCAGCTAGGAATTGTGTATTTAATAATTGCTATATTTTTTGGAGGAAACTTAATGTTAAAATCTTTTAATCTTTTTAAAAAAAGTATTGCTCCAATTAAATACTTTATATTTTCAAATACATATTTAGCTATTATATTCATAGGTATAGTGGCAGATGTTTTATGGACTTTAAAAGGTATATAGGTTATGTTTGATTCTTTATATTCAATTACTTATCCACCAATACCAATAACACAAATAGGACCCCTATCTTTTTCTTTACACGGCGTTTTTGCCGCTTTGGGTTTTTACTTTGGAGCAGCCCATGCAATTAAATTAGCTGAGAGAGATAAAAAAGATACTTTACTTTTTGAGCAAGGGCTTACTTGGGCAATTTTCGGAGCAATAATTGGTGCTAGATTCTTTACAATCCCAGCACACATAGGAGATCCAGGATATGGAATTGACGATATCTTTTCGGTGGCAGGAAGCTATTCAATAATGGGTGGTATGTCAGGAGGTATTATTGCTGCTTATCTTAAAATTAAAATTATTGGTAAAGGAGACTTTAAACAGTATTCAGATTATGCATCAACTGGATTAATTCTTGGAACAGTAATTGGCAGAATTGGAGATTTAGCTATAGTTGAACACCTTGGAAGAGCAACTAATTTTGTTTTAGGTTATGAAATAAAACCAGGTTATGATGTAGCCCCACAGCATAATGCTTTGGAATGTTCAGAGCCATTAGTTACGTGTGGGACATTTCACCATGTTGCAATGTACGATCTGTTTCTTGCCTTAATTGTTTTTTATATATTTAAATATTTGAGAAATAATTTTATTTTTGGAAAAGGATCATGGATTGGTTTATGGGCTATCTGGTATGGCACCCAGAGGGCAATATTAGATACTTTAAGATTTGGCATGGGTGATGCAACAATTGGTATTTTTACATGGAATCAAATAGGCGGATCTATTCTTGCAATAATAGGTCTTGGTGTTTTCCTTAGAAATAAAAACTTAAAATAAAGTATATATAAAGACAGAGTAGGACATTAAGGTCAAAGCTCCAACAACATAGCTTCTTTTAACCAGAGACTTTGAAAGAAGAATTACAAGCAAAGAAACAATAAACATTATCAACATTTCATTAGTAACATCAGTTTCAATCTCACCTGGGGCAATGCTAACCGAGACACCTCCAACCAAAGCAATATTAAAAAGATTGGAGCCAAATATATTCCCAAAAACTATATCAGGATTTTTCATTTTTGCTGCGGCTATAGTCCCAGCTACTTCTGGAAGACTTGTCCCTAAAGCAACAACCGTAACACCTATAATGATTGAAGAAATATTGAAATACTCTGCTAGAGAAACAGCATTATTTACAACCAATGTGCTTCCTAAGACAGTAGCTGTTAAAGATCCAATAGCTCTCAACCAAATATGTTCTTTTTCTTCAATTAACAAATCTTCTTGATCAACAGCTTCTTCTGTAACAAGTTTATAAGTAATAAACACCACTAAAGCTAAAAGAGTAATTCCAAGCCATAAAGGAAACTTATTAAAAGCTAAGTACACAGCAACAAATAGAATTGTTACTACAACCATCCATAAAGGTGAGGTGTTATTAAGATTTAATTTTTTTTGAAAATCTTTATTCAGTGCAAAATACAATACTGAAATAGCTACCAAAGAATTAGCTATATTTGATCCAATAATGTTTCCTATACCTAATGATAAATTTCCATTTAATGCTGCACCTGAGCTTGCGAACAATTCTGGAGCAGAAGTTCCAAAACCTATAAAAGTTGCACCAATTACAGAATTGGGCATATTGAATCTCATTGCAATTTGAATTGCGGTACGGACCATTTCTTCAGCACCCTTAACAAGCAGAATGAATCCTATTAATAATCCAATAATTGTAATGTAAAGATCCATTGCTGTTTAGCCTTTAGAGTCTCTCCAAGAAATCCATTCTTTTACAGGTGATAAATCATAACCTGGACCATTAACTGCTAGCGTAACTTCTGTAGCTCCTGCCTCAAGTAGAGCATCTGCTTTATCAATTCTATTAATATCAATACCAATAGATCTTTCTATTTCTTTAGGGTCTCTTCCAATTTCTTTACACCAATTATCAAGTACATTATTTTTATGAGCTACAGTTTCAATTCCTGACCTATCTTCAGTTCTAGAAGCAAACCCGTGCCAAATGTCGGCATATTTAGCAGTAATCCTCAAAGTTACTTTTTCACCACCACCACCAATTAGAATTGGGATTTTTCTTGTTGGCTGAGGGTCCAATTTTTTCATTCTTTCGACAATTCTCTCTAATGATTTTTCAAGTTCTTTAAGTCTCCATATTGCAGTGCCAAATTCATAACCATACTCGTCATAATCTTGTTCAAACCAGCCAGAACCAATTCCTAGTATTAATCTTCCATTTGAGATATGGTCTACTGTTCTTGCCATATCTGCTAGTAATTCAGGGTTTCTATAAGAGTTACATGTAACAAGAGGTCCTATATCAACAGTACTAGTTGCTTCAGCCCAACTAGCTAACATAGTCCAACACTCAAAATGCTTCCCTTCTCTTCTTTCTCCTTCAGCCCATTGAGTATTATCTTCTTTATATAGAGGGTAAAAATGATCCCAATTATAAATAACATCTGCACCAATTTTCTCAGCTTCTAAAGCAGCATTTCTTATTTGGTCATATTCTGCATGCTGAGGTTGCAAAAATACAGCAATTCTTGGTTTCATTTTTATTCCTCCTTTATAACTATTTCCATAACTTCAGTATTAAATTTTTTTTCAATATTTAATACAAACTCCATATTAGCTTCTAATCTCTCTAATTTTTGTGCAGCAATTTTCTCTGCTGAAGGCAATGGGTTTTTTGTAATATAATTTTTTATGTCTTTTCCTAATTCTTCATCATATATTGAAGATAGGGAATCAAGTATTCTTGATGCTGTCCATGCAGGCATAACTTTTAATAAATCTTTAAAATTTTCCTTTATAATATTCCAGGATTCTTTCCCTGTATATTTATTCATAATCATTGAAGCTAATATATAAGGGCAGTCTGCACCTCTGATTTTTCCATCAAGCATGTACTTCACTATTTCTCTCGGTGCGTCTTTATCTTTTATGACCCCCAATATTGATCTATATCTTCCCTGCAACTGAGGTGAAGGCGCATTAATGAATTTATCTAAAAATGTCTGAACTTTATTCGACTCATCTAATGCTGCAATATATAAAACAGTACTAAAGTAGCTACCTTCAGCTATAGATTCAAAATCTTCACTATTAAATACTTCACTAAAATAATTAATAAAAGACGGATCTTCTAAGCTTTTAGCTCTCAACTTATTTATTAGATCTCTAAGTTCTTTAGTCTCTGTATCTTCACCCGGCTTTACTTCAACTCCCAACTCTTCACTAAGCGGAAGTGTTAATTCATCTACAAATTTTTTAAAATTTTCAAGATCTTTTTCATTAATTATGCTGCCCAATGTTGATATGATTGAAGCCATATACATCCATACATCTTCATCTCTTTCATATCTAAAATGTAAAAGGAATTTTAAAAAATTTACAACGTCATTTTCTTGTAATTCGCCACTAGATTTTCTAAATTGCATCCATCGATCCTCTAGAAGTCTATATTTTTCCAAATCATCTAGATTATTAAAGTTATCAAGTATTTTATTAAACATGTCATCATCATAAAAAACGTGGTAGAAGCCCCAACCTCCACTATTTACAAGAGGAATTATTCCCAAATTCTCAATATCTATTTTCTCTTCTTCTTTACTTAAGACGAAGGTCATTTTTTCATTCGTATCTAAGAAACTCATATTTATAGGTATAGGTTTAGTTAAATTTTCAGTTTCAATATTTTTCATTAAAAATCTCTTTTGCTTTAGTAGTAATGAATTTCCATTAAACAATACTTCAACACATGGATATCCTTCTTTTTTTATCCAATATGGAAGCATTTCACTAAGTGGTTCTCCACTAACCTCACTTAAGCTATCCCAGAGATCAGAAGAGTTTGTATTTCCATATTTAAATTTGTTTAAATATTCTTGTACGCCTTTTTGAAACTTCTCTTCCCCTATGAAAACTTCAAACATCCTTAATACCGTAGATCCTTTTTCATATGTAAGAACATCAAACATTTCTTCAGCTTCTTCTGGAGTTTCGACTTCGAATTCTATAGGTCTTGAGTTTTCGAGGGAGTCAACTGAAAAACCAGCACTTCTTGATACGTTCATTGCATTCCACTGTTTAAACTCAGGGTATGTTTTAAAGGAAGCAATGACTTCCATTAAACTTGCAAAAGCTTCATTTAGCCATATTCCATCCCACCATTTCATAGTTACTAAATCGCCAAACCACATATGTGCTAGCTCATGAGCAATTACGCTAACAGAGCGATCGAGTTCATCCCTGGTGGCCTTTTCCTCGTCAATTAAGAGTAAGTTTTCTCGAAATGTAACTGCCCCTACATTCTCCATTGCTCCCATAGCAAAATCTGGAATTGCAATTAGGTCAAGTTTTGAACCCGGATAGGGAATTTCATAGTAGTCTTCAAAAAAATCAAGAAGCTTGATTCCAGCAGTTCCCGCATAGCTTGTTTGGTGTGAGAATCCTGGTCTGTGAACAATTCTAACTTCTGTACTCCCTGCAGAACCAATTTCAGTAGCTTCTAACTCTCCTACGACAAACGCTACAAGATATGTTGACATTTTCATTGAGTCAACAAAAGTTGTTTCTACCTTGTTATCTTTTGTTTCTTTTTCTTCAAGAACTTTCTCATTGCTGACCCTAAGTAATTTTTTGTCAGCAATAATTGTTATTGAAAAAACTGCTTTATATTCTGGTTCATCCCAACAAGGAAAAGCATTTCTTGCAGAGGTAGGTTCAAATTGAGTTGTAGCGATCCATTTTTCTTCATTTTCTTTAGTCAGATATTTGCTCTTATAAAATCCTTTTAAGTCATCTGTAATATCTGATTTAAATTTGATATGGAGTATATAGCTTCCTTTGACTATTTCATTTTCTGAAGAAAGACAAATCCTTTCTTCATCTTCAAGATATTCTACTGAAAGAATATTCACTTCTTTTTTATCCACTTCTAAAGAAGCACTCGTAACTTCAATACCTAAGCTATTTAAGAATATAGAGTTAGTATTTTCTAAAACTTCTAGTTCTATATTTTCGACCCCTTCATATGAAAAATTATTCAAATCAATATCTAATTTAATTTCATATCTTTTAGGTCTTGAAGTTTTAGGGAGTCTATTTTTATCCATTAAATTAATTTAATTCCAATCAATATTTACATCTTCATTCGAGTTAATAAATTGTACCGTGTGCCTTCCAAAATAATCTCTCTGGGCTTGTATAAGGTTTGAGGGGTTGTTTAAAGTAGTCAAATTTATGTACCAATTAAATGATGCTGACAAAACTGGTGTTGCAACTTCAGCTACTGTTGCTTTTGAAAGAACTTTTTTTGTAGATGACAAATTATTTTGAAATAATGAATTTAAATTCTTATCACCCAGTAAATTTTTTGTAGTTTTATTAATATCGTTTAGTTCACTTAATAAGTTAGATCTAATTATGCATCCGCCACTCCAATTATTTAAAACATCTCCTAAATTAATTTCACTATCATATTTTTTTATTAGTTCTAATCCTTGAATCATTGAGGCTACTCTTCCAAAATATAAACAATCACTTAAATCTTCTTCCGATAAACCCTCTAGGTTAGGTGTGTTTGTAGCCCACTCGTTTTTATTATTACTTTGAACCCTTGCGTCATATGCGGCATAAATTGAAGGGACTGGCACTTTAAGGTTTAAAGAAGTTTCAACAGTAAGCTTGCCAGTACCTTTATTACTTGCAACAGGTTTTATTTTGTCAATTACCGAAACCTCATCTTCTTTTTTTCTTAATATTTGTGAAGTTATCTCGATAAGATACGATGAACGATTTTCATCATTTAATCCATCAAAAAAATTTGCTATCTCTTCATTTGTTTTGTTTGAGCTTTTGAGTAATTGGTATATTTCTGCGATTAGTTGCATTTCGGCATACTCAATGCCATTGTGTACCATTTTTACAAAGTGACCACTTCCATAACCTTTATAGAAACCTATACAGTCTTTTCCAGCTTTTGCTGCTATTGAACTTAAAGTATTTTTCAGTTCATTACTAATTTTAGTTTTGTACCCGACCATTATTGCTGGACCTTTCCTTGCCCCTTCTTCACCACCCGAAACACCCATACCAATAAAATCTATAGATTTATCAGATAAATATTCTCCATTATCTTCACTATCAAAATAGTAAGAGTTGCCTCCATCAATAACTAGGTCATTTTCTTCAAGAGAATTACTAATTTTTTCAATAACCTCTCTAGTTGCTTCTCCGGAAGGGACCATTAATAAAATTGTTCTAGGGACTGAAAGATTTTTCACCAATTCATCTAAGTCCGTAAAACCCTCAAAATTATCAGAGAATTCTTCATTAATCTCATTAAGTTTATCTTTTGATTTATTAAAACCTTTAATTACAACACCTTTTTCAGAGAGGTTTAATGCAATGTTTTTACCCATGACTCCAAGTCCTATAAGGCCAATTTCTTTAAGCATTATTAATATCTTCCATTACTTTGTTTACGCAAAGACTATCCATTAGTTTTTCCCTCATGTTTAATTCTATTATTAAATAATCTGATTCATTTTGTACATTCAAAATTTTTCCATATTTACTAACTATCTCTAAATTACTAGGTTTTATTTTAAATTCCCCATTGGCGTCTTCTCCATAGATTTCTATTGCTATTCTTTCTATAAGTTTTGTTAACCCCGTCTTTTTTAATGAGGATATAAATATGGCATTTGGGTATTTATCTATAAGTTGATTTAATGAAGCTTTGTCAATTCTATCTATTTTGTTAAACACCATTATCTGATTACCTGTTGTTTCTATTTGTTTCAATATTTGATCAACTGTACTTATGTGAAGTTCTGGCACAGCAGTTGCTGCATCAACAACATGTATAAGCAGGTCAGCTTTTGTAGCAACTAAAAGTGTTGACTTGAATGATTCAATTAATGTTGTAGGCAAGTTTTGAATAAATCCAACAGTATCTGAAATTATTAAAGGGTCTTGAATGTTATCTATCTTCAACTCTCTTTGAAGGGAATCTACAGTTGCAAATAATTCATCTGCTGTATATGCATCAGCATCAGTAAGACTTTTTAGTAGTGTGGATTTTCCTGCATTTGTATAACCAACTATAGAAACTAACGGTGTATTATTTTTTTCTCTTGAGCTAGATTGTACAATTCTTTGTTTTTCAATTTTTTTTAATTCTTTTCTAAGCCCATTAATTCTTTTATCAATTAATCGACTATCTGTTTCCAACTTTGTCTCACCTGGCCCCCTAGTTCCAATACCACCTCCTTGCTGGTTAAGTGTTCTACCAAGACCAGCAAGCCGAGGTTTAAGATAGACTGACATAGCTAACTCTACCTGAAGGTTTGCTTCTTTAGACTGAGCATGGAGAGCAAAGATGTCTAAAATCAAACCCGTTCTATCAACAACATCGCATTGGAAAATAGCTCTAAGCTCCTTTTGCTGGTTTGGTGTTAACTCACAATCAAAAATTACAACATCAATGTCATTTGATTTTGATATATCTTCTAATTCAATAATTGAACCTTTACCTATAAAAGTTTTAGGATCAATTTTATCCACACGTTTTGTCTGAATAATTGCTGGATTCGAGCCTGCAGTTTTTACTAAATTTGTAAGCTCCTTTAAGGATTCTTCTTTATCGGCTCTTGTTTCATTTTTTAATATTATTCCAACTAATAAAGCTTTTTGAACAGTAACAAAAATATCTCTATCAGATACCGTCAGCAACCTTTTATTTACTTGATTTGGGTTATTTCTCTGATTCAATTATTCCTAAATTTATATCTTTACTAATAATATACAAAATTAAATTAATTAGCGGAGGTGGACGGGAATCGAACCCGCCAAAGATTATACAACCTTTCACCGGTTTTGAAGACCGGGGAGCCCACCAGGCGCTCATTCACCTCCATTATTAAGACTAATTGTATAAAAATATATATATTGAATACAATTAGTTAGTAATGGAAAATTTTTCTAATTTATTTATAAGATTAAAAGAGGAAAGAGGCTTATCTAATAAACAAATAGCTTCATTTACTGGTGCATCCTCAAAAGAAGTAAAGAGATGGGAATCAGGTGTTGGAGTTCCTACAGAAAAAAGAATAATTGCAGCATTAGAGGGTATCTTGGGAGATGAAATTTCTAAAGGATTAAAAAATCTAACAAATGAAAAAAACATTAAGAGAGACACTTTAATTGAAGATTCAATATTTAAAGTAGACAAAGCAAAGCAAACAAAAACAAGTTCAGGTTTGTTAAATCGTTTTAGGCGTGAAAAAGAAAAAAAGAGAAGGAATACTCAAACAGAAATTTACACTTATGAAAACTTACTAGAAGTTGAAGAGTTAACTCAGGAAGAAATAGATAAGTCAGAAATAATTTATGAAGGTGCAATACAAGAAGAACCCTATATTAATGACCCAAAACAAATAGCCTTTTATTTCACTAGAAATTTTAAGGCTACAATATGGGTAATACTTTTTCTTTATTTTTCAGTAAAAGGTTTTGAACTTTTTTGGGATTCTTTAAAAGGGTTAATTAATAATTTATTGTGACAATTAATAGGCTTTCTTTTTATGGATTGGTAATCTCAATTATCTCTATTATTGCTGGAGCAATTGTTAGAGCTACAGGATCAGGTGATGGTTGCGGAGCTTCCTGGCCAACTTGTAATGGTAAAATAATCCCAGAACTAAAAAGCTCTCCCGAATTAATTGAATTCTCTCATAGGACAATTAGTGGAGTCCTTCTTGTTATTACAATTGCAATATTTATTAAATCATTTAATGCTAAAACGCCACCACTTTGGAGAAAGTTAATTTGGCTTTTAACTTTTTTTGTATTATTAGAAGCTTTAATAGGTGCTGTAATTGTAATTTATGAATGGGTAGGTTTGAACTCATCAACACCAAGAATTATTGCTGTACCTTTACATTTAGTAAATACTTTTGGATTGCTTGGAGCTTATACCTTGCTTTTTTATTTAACAAAAAATGTAAAAACAAATATAAATAATTTCTTTGATAGAGGTTTCAAGACAGCTTTAATCTTATTTCTCTTAACTGGAGCCACTGGATCAATTACAGCTTTAGCAGATGTTATTTTTCCGAGTGAGACTTTTCTTACAGGTTTGTTACAAGATTTTGACCCAAATAGTGAGCTGTTAACAAGAATGAGAATCTTACATCCAATAGTTGCGTCAGCTTTATCGATATACCTTTACTTAGAAGCTAATAGGCTAGAAAGAGAATATAAAATTATTACAACCCACATTAAGGTACTTGTTCTAATGGGTGTTGCTTTGGGACTTTTAAATGTTTTTTCAAATATAATTCTTCCATTGAGTATATTACATTTGTTAATTGCAGACTTACTTTGGATAATGTATATCTATAAAATTGCAGAAAAAATTAAGTAATTTAAAAATAATAGATTAAAGAATTAGATTTATAACGGAAACAGGCCTAAGCTTACAGTTCGGTAACGAGTACAAGAAAAAAAAGGTCAAATAATTAATGGTAACTAAGACAATACCTTCAAAACCTAAATCTTCAAAGAAGGAGGCGGAACTTGCTGCCCAAGAGGACACCTTAACCCCAGAGCAAGAAGCTGCTGCTAGAGAAAAAGCAAAATCCTTAGTAAAAAAATTAGCAGATGATAAAGGAAAACTTACTACTGACCTAGTTAGTCAATATTTGACAGCAATTGGAAACTTTGATTTATTAACTGCTGAACAAGAAGTTGAGTTAGCTCAAAAAATTGAATCTGGAGAAAAAGCTGCTGTTAAATTAGGAAAGAAACAGTTTAAAGACAAAAAGGGAGAAATAAGATTAAAAAGAGACAGGAAAAAAGGTGCTGAAGCAAAAGACGCATTTCTTACAGCGAACTTAAGACTTGTTGTAGCAAATGCAAGAAGATATGCAAACACTTCAGGTATAGACTTTCTTGACTTAATTCAAGAAGGCAACCTAGGTTTAATTAGAGCTGTTGAAAAATTTGATTGGAGAAAAGGATTTAAGTTTTCAACTTATGCTACTTGGTGGATTAGACAGGCAATAACAAGAGCTATAGCAGATAAATCTAGAACAGTTAGGATTCCGGTACATCTACATGACACAATGGCTGCAGTTAGAGCAGCACAAGCTCAGTTAAAAGCAGAGCTAGGAAGAGACCCTAAGCCTCAGGAAATAGCAAAGGAAGCAGGAGTAGGTGTTGATAAAGTAGAGCTTGCTTTAAGTGTGGCCGATACTGTTTCACTAGAACAACCAGTTGGTGAGGATGGAGCTCAACTTGGAGATTTCATTCAAGATGAAGATGCAAGCGATCCATCATTAATAGTTCAAGATCTTGATGTTGCTGAAAGCTTAAGAGAAAGCATTGGTAGGCTACCAGAAAGAGAAGGCAGAATACTTGCTTTAAGATATGGTTTCTACGACGGGGTTCCACGAACCCTCGAAGAAATTGGTGAAGAATTTGATCTTACAAGAGAAAGAATAAGACAGTTAGAAAAGCTTGCTTTATGTAGGCTTAGACACCCATCATTTGGGATTAGAGAGCAAGACTTAGTTTAATAAGACCTTCAAGTAGTTAGTCTAAAATTTAAAAACAATCTAACATTATAGATATGTTTGACCTACTTCAGAAAGCAGTTGATTCAGCAATATCTTCTGGCGCAGCATATTCAGATGCACGAATATTAAATTCTAAATCTAGATCAATCTCTGCTAGGAATGGAGATGTTGAAGACTTTAATCAATCTGAAAGTATAGGAATAGGAATTAGGGCTTTGGTTGGTTCTTCTTGGGGTTTTTATTCAACATATGATTTAAGTGATAAATCACTAGTAAATGCAGGTTTAAAGGCACACAATATTGCAAAAGCGTCTGCAAAAGTTCCAGGTAAGGAGTTTCCATTAGCAGATGTACCAATTGTTGAAGATGAATACACCACACCTCATGAGAAAAATCCATTTAAAGTTTCTTCCACTGATCAAATTAATTTACTTGTTAAATCAACAGAAGAGATGAAAAAAAATGGAAGCTCACATGCTTCTGGGAGGCTTGATTTCTGGGATACAGAAAAGTGGTTTTTTTCAAGTCAAGGACACAAGATTTATCAAAATATAGTTGAATCTGGAGGTGGAATATCCTCTTTATCTATTGGAGATGGAGAAACACAGATTAGATCTTACCCCCAATCATTTGGAGAATACAGAACAGGGGGATGGGAAGTAATAGAAAGTTTTAAATTTGAAAATGAAGTCGAAAGACTTGCAGAAGAATCAAAAAGATTATTAACAGCTCCACAGTGCCCCGAGGGAACTAGAGACTTAATTTTAGAAGGAAGCCAACTAGCTCTACAAATCCATGAATCTGTAGGACATGCAATTGAGCTAGACAGAATTCTTGGCTGGGAAGCTGCATACGCTGGAGCATCACATTTAGATTTAAATAAATTAAATAAGCATAAATATGGTTCTAAGTTAATGAATATTATTGCAGATGCAACACTTCCAGGAGCATTGGCAACTTTTAAATATGATGATGAGGGGACACCAGCTCAAAGAGTCAATATTGTCGAGGAAGGCATATGGAAGGGTGTTTTAACTGGTAGGGACAGTGCCGCAATAGCAGGAGTTAGCCCTGGCGGAATGGTAAGAGCAGATGGATACGGAAGGATACCTATGGTAAGAATGACCAATGTTGGCCTACTTCCAGGAAATTCCTCTCTAGATGAAATTATAGAAGCCACAGATGATGGAGTCTATATGGAAACAAACAGATCCTGGTCTATTGATGACATAAGGTTAAATTTTCAATTTGGATGTGAAGCGGGTTGGTTAGTAAAAAATGGAAAAATTACTGATATGGTAAAGAATCCAACGTACACAGGAATCACACCAAATTTTTGGGCAAGTATGGATATGTTAGCGGGTGAAGATGAATGGGTATTTTGGGGAACACCAAATTGTGGGAAAGGACAGCCAGGACAAGTTGGGCATACAGGCCACCCTGCATCTCCTGCGAGATTTAAAAATGTAAGGATTGGGGTTAAGGGTTGAAGTATTGGAATCAATTTTTAGAAGAAGCAAAAAAACACATACCAAAAAGTATTGATTGTGAGATTAAAATGATATCTTCTACCAATTCCTTAACTCGTTTTGCAAATTCACATATTCATCAAAATGTGGAAGAAGAAGTTGCTGATATTTATCTAACTGTTCATAAAGATGATAAGACTATTACTTTAAATTCAAATATAACAAGTATTGATTCCCCGAAGAGCTTAATAGACAAAGCTTTGGCTGAAGTTGAAAACAGTCCAAACGACACTGGTTGGGCTGGAATGCCAGAAAGTGATTCTTCTTTTAATAGTTATAAAGAAATTGAACCTAAAAACCCTGAAGAAAGAGCAGGTAAAGTTAAAGACTTTATAGAAGTTGGAAAAGATTTTAACGCTGCCGGGTATTGCTCTACAAGTGTGGATCATTATTTTGTTTGGAATACTAATGGACTTGAATCATCAGACTCAACAACCAGTGCTTTCATTGATGGTATTTTCAGAACAGAAACATCTTCTGGATCATCTCATAGAGGAGGAACTTCTCTAGAAGATATAGACTCAGAGACCGCAGGGATTGAAGCTTTTAAATTAGCTAAAGATTCTCAAAACCCAAAAGATATTGATCCTGGGAAATATGAAGTAGTTCTTGGGCCAGAAGCTGTAAGCACGATTCTAGTTTTTCTTGGGGTCTATGGGTTTAATGCAAGAAGTAAAATTGAAGGCACATCTCCTATACAGATGAACTCACAACAGTTTGATGAAAAACTTACCCTAATTGATGATCCACATAGGGATAAATCATTAGGTTTTAAGATAGATGCATCTGGAGCTCCAAAGAAAACCTTAGAAATAGTTAAGGATGGGGTTCCGAAATCTTTATTTCACACCAGAAGAACAGCAAAAGAATTAAACGAAGACAATACTTTTCATGAGTTATTTGGCTGGGGGGATAGTTTTGGGGGAATTGGAACAAACATATATTTAAACCCTGGAAGTTCAACAAAGGAAGATATGATATCAGCAGTAGAGAGAGGAATTTACATTAATGAATTTTGGTACTGCAGGGTTCTTGATCCAATTACCCAAGTTGTAACTGGTCTCAACAGAAATGGCTCATTTTTAATTGAAAATGGAAAGATAACAAAACCTGTTGGACGCTTAAGATTTACTCAAAGCTTCATCGCCTCTTTAGCAGCTGGGAACGTAATATCAGTGGGATCGGAATCAAGATTTGCTGACTCAGAATTTGGGGAAGGGATTCTAAATGTTCCAATGCTCCATTTAAAAGAATTTAATTTCACCGGAGGAGTTTCTGGTTAGTGCAACATACTTTGAAGGGGAAAAACCTTTAGTAATACCTCACAGGGGAGGTAGAAACATAGTTCCTGAAAACACACTCCATGCAATTGAAAATACATATAAAGAGAAATTTACACATTTCGAAACAGATTTAAGAATGTCGAAGGATGGGGTTATTTTTTTACATCATGACAGAAGTTTCGACAGGACAACAGACATAAAAGGGAATGTACACGATTTTGATTGGGAAGACATAAAAAAGATAAATGCTGGAGCAACATTTTATAAAAAAAATGGAGATCACTCCTCTAAGACAACCTTTGTGTCTTTAGAGGACGCTTTGACCACATACAAAGATTTAAAATTTAATCTTGATTTAAAACAGGGAGGTATGGCAGAAAAAGTAGTAAAAATAATAAAATCTACTAAATCAATTGAAAGGGTTTTAGTTTCATCATTTAGCTATAGAAGGCTAGATGAATTTCTTGAAGCTAGCCAAGGCAAAATACTGACCTCAGGCTCATTTAGGGAGAATGCTATCGCTAAGTTCCTAAAAAATAAAAAGAGAAATTTTAAAATACAAGCACTCCAAGCTCCTTATTACTGGAAAGGTTTGAAAATATATTCAAAAAAATTAAGAGAATTTAGCACATTAAATAATCTACAACTCCATGTTTGGACGGTTAATAAAATTAATCACCTTAAAGAATGTCTTGAAATTGGTTGTGATGGGATTATTACAGACGAGCCAATAAAATTTAGAGACTACTTAAATAGTAAATAATTTTATCTCATTGGTATTGAACTTTGTTTACTATTATCCATAAGGCTGAATAAAGGGGAAAGGTGAACAAAGAACTACTTGAAAAGGGATTCATTCCTGATGAGATATGTAAAGTTTTACCTGAAGGTTTTCAAGATATTGAAGAAATAGCATCTTCATTGCATAAAATACTTGCTAATAATCAAATTACAAACGCAGTAAATGAAATAACTCAAGAAAAAGATTTGTCTAAACTTACAAATTCTGAACTTGAAAGAGCAATGCTGCTTTATTCTTATGTCGGACATGCCTATATGTGGGGCAAGGAAGAGGTAGAAGATACAATACCTGAGAATATTGCAGTAACATGGTATGAAATTTCAGAGAAATTAGATAGACCACCTATTTTGTCTTATGCATCCTACGCTTTAAATAACTGGGCTCTTCTTGATGAATCAAAACCCCTAAGTCTTGACAATATAAGAATTCTACAGAATTTTTTATCAGGAGTAGATGAAGATTGGTTCATTATGATTCACGTAGCTATTGAATATGAAGCAAAGAATGTTTTGGGTTCTTTGAAAAAATATTATCTTGATGAAGATTTTGAGAATAAAAACCTTGAAGATGCATTAACTAGCATTAAAAAGATAAATGAAATTATGAACAGAATGCCAGAAAAGTGTGATCCTTATATTTACTACAATCGAGTAAGACCTTATATATTTGGCTGGAAAAACAATCCAGCAACCCCAAAAGGAGTAATTTATAAAGGAGTTGAGAAGTATAAAGATGAACCTCAATTATTTAGAGGAGAGACTGGGGCTCAAAGTTCAATTGTCCCAGCTTTAGATGCTTTACTTGGTATAACTCACTCCAATGACCCACTAAGAGAATATTTAGATGAGATGAGAATCTATATGCCTTCTGAACATCGAGGTTTACTAGCGGGATTGGATAAATTTTTAGAAGAGGGTCCAAAAAATAAAGTAGTAGAGCATGAAACATTTGTAAATGAAATTATTGGTGAAGTTCATCAATTTAGAAATAAACACTTGGAGTACGCAAAAGATTATATTTTTGACCAAGCATTAAAGAAACAGTCGAATTCAAATATTGTAGGAACCGGTGGAACGCCATTTATGAAATATTTAGATAAACATCTTCAAGAAACAGTACCTAAAGATGATTAAAAAGATTGGAATACCAAAGGAAGTTAAAAAAGATGAGGGAAGGGTTAGCCTTATACCTGAACATATAACACAGTTCACAGGGGTTGCTGATATTCTTGTTGAATCAGGAGCCGGAATAGGATCAGGATTTTCAGATAGTAATTATACAGAAGCAGGAGCGAAGATAGTAAATAGTGCTGAAGAACTATATGGGAACTCAGATATAATTTGTAAAGTTAAAGAGCCTCAAGAACAAGAATTTGATTTACTTAATTCTTCCCACGTATTATTTGGCTACTTACACCTTGCTTCGAACCTAGGCTTAACAAAAAAACTATTGGAAAAAAAGCTAACTGGAATAGCAACTGAAATGATTATGGATAACAGCATATATCCTTTATTAATTCCTATGTCAAAAATTGCAGGAAACTTAGCAATACAGAAAGGAATGCAATTTCTTGAGTATTCATCAGGCGGAAAGGGTGTTTTGGTATCTTCTATTTCTGAGAAAAAGAATTCGAATGTTACGGTCATTGGTTGCGGTGAAGTAGGAAAAAGCTCAATAAGTAAAGCAATAAATATTGGAGCAAATGTTACAGCCATCGATTTAAATGAAAAAGTACTTGAAGATTTAAAAAAAGTTTATGGAGATTCAATAAACACTATAAAAGGAGATACACCAGAATCTACAGATGCAATTAGATCTGCCGATTTAGTTATTTGCGCAGTTCTAATTCCAGGGATGAAGCCACCTATTGTTATTAGCAATGAAGATATATCAAAAATGGAAAAAGGAACAGTGATTGTAGATGTAGCCATAGATCAAGGAGGGTGTGTTGAGAACGTTAAGGCAAACACTCATTCGGAACCTTTTGAGAACAGGGACGGTGTATTAATTTCTGCAATTCCAAATCTTCCAGGAGCAGTACCAAAAACTTCTTCTATAGAACTCTCAACAGCTTTGCAAAAGTATGTACATTTCCTATTAGAGGAAGACTGGTTTGAAAATTATAAAAACGATAAGAACCTTAGTCCTTCATTACAAATACATAATGGATTATTGCTTTCAGAAGAAGTTGGAGATAGTTTAAGTTTAAGTGTTTCTAAATTAGTTTAGGTGCCCACTTATTTCTGCTCTGCATAAATTCATCTATTTTTTCTTCAAACTCTAAAGATATATCAATTTTATCAATACCATTTAAGATTCTATTTTGAGAGAAATCATCTATAAAGAAATT